>Ga0123519_10004681_pt1 | contig 22015 bp, 17 predicted proteins | sample YelNatPaOPRAMG02_FD_87396 | JGI IMG/M metagenome (GOLD analysis project Ga0123519, IMG submission 87396) | Hot spring microbial communities from Yellowstone National Park - Yellowstone National Park OP-RAMG-02 (version 2) | ecosystem: Environmental > Aquatic > Thermal springs > Hot (42-90C) ...
CACCAGCCCGCAACCCGGGCGTCGACGGGCTTGCCGTTCACCTGGATCTCGTAGAGCTCCGCCGATTCGACCACGAGGTCGATGCCGCCCTCCGGCAGCGCCGCGGCCCAGAAGGTGAACTCGAGCTCGACGGTGCGCGGCGGGACCGTGCTGGGCTGCGCGTAGCGGACCCAGGGCTGGGCGATGTTCGAGTGGGAGATGTCGACGAGGCCCATCTGCTCTCGCAGCTGCTTCTGCGCGAGAAAGACGGGAACGGGCTCGGACCACTGCCCGCCTGCGAAGCGCCAGCGGCAGCGGTCGAGGACAAGGCTGTTCTCCGTGGAGCGCCGGGCGGCCCACTGGTCGCCGAGCACGACCTCGCGGACGACGTCACGGGTGCGGGGGCGGCGCGCCGAGGGCCGGGCCTTGGGATCGAAGACCAGCGCGGCCGACCCGGTCGGGGGCAGATTCAGCTCGACGACGGTCCGCCCGCCGCCCGCGCGGGCCGGGGCCGGAGCTATTGCCCCGGTCTCCAGGTCCCACGTCTCCACCGCGCCCTCGCCGGCGAGGGTCACCGTCAAGCGATGGCCGGAGTCGCGGCTGCGGTTAGCGATCATGATGTAGCTGCGGCCTCCGTGGGTGCGCTCTTGGTAGATGACCGGCGCCACCTCCCGGCCGGACTCGCCGGCGATGGAGATTCGCCGCGGCAGCAGGGCGCGGAGCGCGTCCTCGAGCTCGTCCCGCGCGGGCGAGATGACGGTGACGTTGGGGTGGCGGAAGAGGTCCTCGACCTCGGGCGCGGGTTCGCCATCGAGGCGGGTCGGCGTTGCCCGCATGGCGATGACGATGCCGCCGGCATCCAGGAAGCGGCGCAGCAGGTCGGCGGTAGAGCGGAAGAGGGTTTGCGAGGCCGGCACCACCACCAGCCGGTACGAGGCCTTGCCGACGACAAGCCGGCGGCCCTTCACGTCGCCGTGGCGGGCGAGGATGATCTCGTCGCCCAGGTCGAAGTCGTAGTGCAGGGCCAGCAAGTCTTCGGCCACGGCATTGAGGTGCTCGCCGTGACGGCGGCGCGTGGCCGGGTCGGGTGCGTCTCCCCAGGCAGTGGCGATGTTGTGCAGGAGCAGGACGTCGCGCACCGGCTCGCCCAGCGTGGTGAAGAAGCACGCGCGGGCGAAGTAGTCCTCGACGACGGGGAAGTACTTCCACCATGGCTGGTGGTAGGAGAAGGTCGGCGGGTAGTCCCGCTTGCGCATCCCGCGAATGCTGTAGGGAGTCAGGTGCTGGCAGCGCGTGTTGATGCCAAGGACGGTCTGCCAGTCCCCGGACCATTTCTGCCCCTCGAAGCTCATCTGCCAACCTGAGGTGCCATAGGTCTCGCTGAGGGTGCGAGGCCGGCCCATCTGGTGGGCGACGCTGGAGGCTTGCTTGCAGGTGAGGGTCTCGCGGGTCTGCTCGGTGAGTATGTCGATGCCCGGGCGTTGCATGTACTCCAGGCTCGGCATGGCGGCGCCGCCGACGGGGATCTCCTGGTCGAACTCCTGCTCGCAGAGCATGTGGCCGGTGAGTTCGAGGTGGTTGCGCCCGCACCACTCGCCGATCTGCTTGCAGTAGGCCTCGGAGAACAGCTCGGTGACCGTACGCCAGAAGTCGTGGCGCGTCTTGAAGAAGCCGGGCCAGCTGGACATGAGTTCCGGCAGGCGGTCTATGAGGTCGTAGCCGCGGCGGCGGAGGAACTCCTCGGGCAGGCGGTTCGTCCAGGCCACACGGGCCCCCTCGGCTCCGCCGTGCACGCTGAAGATGTTGGGCTCGTCGGTGAAGACCCCGGGGATGGCCTTGCCGAACTCGGAGGCAAACCTCTTGCGATAGGGCTCGTAGCAGATGTCGATGAAGGCTCTGACGGAGTCTGGATTCATGTTGTCGGCATAGGGGCGGTCGTTGAACCAGGGAGATGGGGGAGCAACGCCGACGTGGAACTCCTGAAGCTCTTCTCCCTCGCCAGGCTGCTCGCCGGGGGCGAGCTTGCGGTAGGCGCAGACCTGGCCGTTCTGGCGTCTGACGGCGAAGCGATGCTCGCCAGGGACGCCGGCCGGCCGCAGCTCGAGGTACTTTGCGGCGAAGTCGGGGTCCCGCTGGACCACCAGCCCCCCGCCGAAGCCGCTGGGCCAGCGGTCCTCGTCGTAGAGCCAGGCGTTCATCTTCTGCCGCCGGGCCTCTTCCACCGCGGCAGCGATGCACTGCATCCACCGGTCGCTCATGTAGGGGGTGACCAGGCCGATGCGGTTGTGCATGAAGAACCCGCCCAGCCCGGCCCGCTTCATGTCGCGGATCTGCCACTGGAGCTCGGCGGGGTCGAGGTCATCGTTCCACGACCAGAAGGGCGCGCCCCGCCAATCGCTTCCAGGGTTCCTGAAGGTGCGGCGTATCGCGTCCAGCCTCACGGTGCTCCCTCCTCGGACGGAACTGGTCCCTGCGGGACGGGCCATCACTTCGATGCTGACGCGGGGCTCCCTGCCGGGCCGGAAGGGCGTTATCCGCGGGCGCGCGGCCGGCGCCCGGCCCGGAATTCCTCTTGGCTGGGCAGGCGATACATGGTATAGAGTCCGTGGACGCCATTTCGGGAGTGTATGGCGTCCAGGGGGGGCATCCTGCTCCACGGAGGGGGGAGGACTGAGTATGCGCCGATCACAGCGGTACCGATCGTTTGTGGCCCTGCTGCTGGTGGCGGCCACGGTCGTGTGCGTCAGCGGCCTGTTCGCCGCTGCCACGGGCGCCGCCATTCGCATCGCCTCACCTGCGGACGGCTCGCGCGTCAGCGGGGTGGTCGAGGTGCAGGCATCCGTCACGACCCCGGATCGCGTCAGCTATGTCATCTTCGGGGTCGACGACACCCGGCCTGGCTCCACCAACTCGCCTCCCTATGTTTACCAGCTTGACACGACCGCGCTTGCGGACGGCAAGCACCGGGTGTTCTGCGAGGCCTATGACAGCTACGGGATGGTCGCGGCGTCGAAGCCAATCACGATCGAGGTGCGCAACGGTTCCGCGCCCGCGGTGGAGGCGAGGGGAGCCGCTCGTGAGGTCGCTGCCAAGGTGGGGCCGGGGCCGGCCGGAAGTGTGACGGCGAAGGCGCCGGCGGTCGTCGCGCGAGGCCCTCGGCCAGAGCCGGCGGCCGCCAAGGACGCCCTCACGGTGGCCCAGGCGCCGACGGACGCAGCAGCGAGGGAGCGGCGGCTGCGCGGGCACACGGTCGTGCTCAACGGCCGCGTGGTTGACTTCGACGTGGCGCCGATGATCCGAGATGCGCGGATCCAGGTGGGGTTCCGCGCGATGTTCGAGGAGATGGGCGCGCGTGTGACCTGGATGCCGACTGAGCGGCTGGCGCGCAGCATCAACGGAACCCAGGTGGTCGAGGTGACGGCGGGATCGCGCATTGCGGCGGTGAACGGCGAAGAGATGGATCTGGGGATGCCCTCGTTCATCCAGGACTCGCGGCTGATGGTCCCGCTGCGGTTCGTGGGCGACGCCACCGGATCCTACGTGGCCTGGGACCCGCAGACGCGGGTCGCGAGCCTTCAGACCAGATCGCAGGAGATTGCCCAGCGCACCGCGGGGGAGGAGTAATAGAGCACTTCCCTGGTGTCTTCCCGCACCAGCAGCTCGGGGGTGCGCCGCACGACCGGGAGCGGCGCACCCTCAGCGTTTGCGGGCGGCGGAGGGGAGCGTCGGCGAACACCGAAAGGTATCCTCTGACGCGGAAGGGGGTCTCGCGGCGGCTGTCCGGGGCGCGGTTGATCGTGTGAGCGGAGCATGTGTGGTCCGCCACGGGCCGGTCTGGGCGAAACGAGAATGGGGACTGAGGCGGGCGTGCTGTATCTGGTGGGCACGCCGATCGGCAATCTCGAGGACATCACGCTACGGGCTCTCCGCGTCCTGAGCGAGGTGGACGTGGTGGCGGCCGAGGACACGCGGGTGACGCGAGGGCTGCTCGCCCGCCACGGCCTTCGCGCCCGGCTGATCAGCTACCACGAGCACAGCGGCCCGCGCCGCGCGGCCCAGATCGTTGAGATGCTTCGCGCGGGCCGGCGCGTGGCCCTGGTGTCGGACGCGGGGATGCCAGGGATCAGCGACCCGGGGGCGCGACTCGTGAGGGCGTGCGTTGAGGCCGGCGTGGCTGTGACGGTGGTCCCTGGCCCCACCGCGGTGTCAGCGGCCCTGGCGCTGTCCGGGCTGCCGACGCGGGAGTTCTTGTTCTTGGGGTTCCTGCCGGAGAGAGCGGTCGCGAGGCAGGAGACGCTGCGCCGCGCCGCTGGCCAGCCGGGAGCCATCGTGTTCTTCGAGGCCCCTCACCGACTGCGCGAGAGCCTGCGGGATGTGCGAGCGGTGCTGGGGGACCGGGAGGCCGCCTGCGCCCGCGAGTTGACAAAGCAGTTTGAGGAGGTCGTGCGAGGGCGGGTGAGCGATCTGGTTGCACATTTCGCTGTGCGCGAGCCGAGGGGTGAGATGACGGTGGTTCTTGCCGGCGCGCAGGTCGAGAAGAAGGCCGCTGACCTCTCGGAGGCGGTGGCGGAGGTCCGGGATCTGGTCGCTGCCGGGCTGTCGCGCAGCAGGGCGGTGGCGCACGTCGCGCGGCACCGGGGGCTTCAGCGCCGGGCCCTCTACCGGGCCGCGCTCGACGCGGGGGACGGGGAGCCGTGAGCGGGAAGCGCCGCGCCAATGCGCTGGACGGCCGCACATGGACGCGCTACTCCATCAGCGTGTGGAGCGACATCCGCAGGTCGGCGGAGGAGCTTCGGCTGAAGCACCCGGCGCTGTTTCCGGCGGAGCTGGCGCGGCGGGTGATCCAGTGCTTTCTGCCACCCGAGGGCCGCGTTGTTCTGGACCCTTTCTGCGGCCTGGGGTCGACGGTGATCGCGGCGCACGAGCTGGGCCGAACGGGCATTGGGCTGGACATCAACGCGGAATACGTGGCGGTCGCGCAGGCGCGGCTGGGGGAGTGTGAGGATGGCTGCCGCGTGGTGTGCGCCAACGCGGTGGACCTGCTGGGCCACGTCGAACCAGGGTCCGTAGACCTGGTCGTTACCTCGCCGCCGTATTGGGACATCCTGACGCGGCGGCGCTCAGCAGACCGGAAGCCGATTCGGCATTACGGCCACGACGAGGCCGACCTGGGGCGAGTGGGGGACTATGGGGCGTTCATCGGTGCGCTCGCGGGGGTGTTCGAGAAGGCGTGGCAGGCGCTGCGCCCGGGCGCGTACTGTGTGGTGGTGGTGATGGATCTGCGGAAGCGCAGCGAGTTCCACTGTTTCCACGCGGACCTGGCGGCAGCGATGAGGGAGGTGGGCTACATCTTCGACGACATTATCATCTGGGATAGGCGGCACGAGTACAACAACCTCCGACCACTGGGCTACCCGGCGGTGTTCCGCGTCAACAAGGCGCACGAATACGTCTTGATCTTCCAGAAGCCGCGCGGCCGGACTACTTCCTCACTGCGAAGATGAGGCCGAGGCCGACGGCGGCGCCGGCGATGTTCGGGAGCCAGGCCGCCCAGAGGGGCGAGAGCTGCCCGGACTGGGTGACCACGGCCATGTAGTGGGAGACGACATAGTAGGCGAAGCCAATGAGGATCGCGATCCCCATGCCGATGGCCGAGCTGCCGCGGTGGGAACGCGCGCCCAGCGGCGGCGCGATGAGGGCGAACACCAGGCAGGCAAACGGGATAGAGAACTTCTGGTATAGCGTGAGTTGGAGTTCTGCGACGGGGCGGTGACGCTCGGCCTCCTGGCGGATGCGTTCCCGCAGCTCCTGGTACGTCATTTGCTCGGGGGTGAGCGACATTTCGGAGATCTCGCGGGGGCTGGTGGGGAAGTGGGCGACGGTCTGTTCGAAGGTGGAGCTTGCGGGCTTCTGCGGCTGGAGCAGGTAGCTGGCGCCGTGGAGCAGCTCCCAGTCCTTGCCCTGCCAGCGGGCGACCCTGGCCACGGTAACCATGGCGGGGGCGCCGTGGCTGAACCAGACGATCGTGGGGTTGGTCATCTCGCCGGTGGCGATGTCGAGGCGATCGGCGTAGACGATGCGGACGGTCTGGCCGTCGGAGACATCCTTCAGGAGGACGCCCTCCTGGGCGGCTGCGCCGGCGCGCTGCGAGGCCGTGCGTATGATATCCTCCGCGCGGCGGTTGGCGGCGGGGACGACGATGTCGTTGAGGCCGGCGGTAGCGGCCGACAAGACGAGCCCCACTACGACCAGGGGAACGACGAGGCGCTGGAAGCTGACGCCGCCGGCGTACATGGCGACGAGCTCGCTGTCGCCGCTGAGCCGGCCGAAGGCGACGAGGATGGCGAGAAGGGTGGCGAGGGGGACGGTGTAGACGACAAAGCCGGGCAGTTTGAGGAAGAACAGCCAGACGGCCGTGCCGAGGCCCAGGTGAAGCTGGCTGACGAGTTCCATGAGCTGGAAGAGGATGTTGGCGGACACGAACAGCAGCACGAAGGCCACGATGCCGAAGGCGAACGGGCCGGCCATTTCTCGTATGAGGTATCGGTCAAGTATTTTCATGGCGTGAGCGGCTGTGAGATCAGGTCATCCGGAACCGTTCGCCGAGGTAGAAGCGGCGGGCGGCAGGGTCCTCGAGAAGCTGCTGCGAGGTGCCGGAGGTGAGGATCTCGCCCTGGTAGATGATGTAGCTGCGGTCGGTGATGCGCAGAGTCTCCTGGACGTTGTGGTCGGTGATGATCATGCCCATGTTGCGCGATCGCAGGTCGGCGATAATGTCCTGGAGCTCGGCGACGGCGATAGGGTCGATGCCGGTGAAGGGCTCGTCGAGGAGCAGATAGCCGGGCTCGGCAGCGATGGCGCGGGCGATCTCGGTGCGGCGGCGCTCGCCGCCGGAGATGATGGAGGCGGGAGTGTGGCGCATGTTCTCGAGGTCGAACTCGGCGAGGAGGCGCTCGAGGCGCTCCCGGCGCTCCTGGGGGCTGATGGGCGCCCACTGCAGAATTGCGGCGATGTTCTCCTCGACGGTGAGGTGGCGGAAGGAGGAGTTCTCCTGGGCGAGATAGCCGATGCCGCGCCGGGCGCGCTTGTGCATGGGAAGGTGCGTGATATCGACGCCGTCGAGCGTGACCGTTCCGCCGTTGGGGCGCACCAGGCCCACGATCATGTAGAACGTCGTCGTCTTCCCGGCGCCGTTGGGGCCGAGCAGGCCGACGGTCTCGCCGCGCGCGACGTCGATGTCGACGCCCTTGACCACCTCGCGCCCCCGGTAGCGCTTGACCAGGCCTCGCGCGACCAGGCTCATTGTGCGGCTTTTCCCTCCGTCTGTCCGGCCTTCGCCTGAGGGGCCGCCGGCTGGTATTTCACGTCGACGGGCTGCGCGTTGCCGGCCAGGTCAAGAAGGTGAGTCTTCGCGTCGTACGTGACAGTTTGGGCCTTCACGGACACGCGGTCGCCGGTGGCGGTGTTGATCGCCTCCGCGTCGACAGATCCCTCGAGCACACCCTTGCCAGCCTCCCGGTTGTATCTGGCGGAGTCCGCGGTTGCGCGGACGCGCCACTCGTTCTTCTCGGCGTCGACATAGCGGCCCTGCGCGACGACGTGTCCCGAGGCCTCCGCGCGGGCGAGCCCCTGTCCCTTCGGGGCCAACCACGTCTTCAGCCGGTCACACGTGAGGGTCATGGAGGGGCCGGTCATGGTCACGCCGCCGGAGAACTCCTGCCACCCGGCCGGCAGCGAGGCGATCACGCGGGCGGCCTCGATCCGGTACTCGCCCACTGTCGTGCGGGTGCGCGGCTGCTGGGCCGCCTGCGCCAGGCCCGCGACGAGCAGGATCGCGGCGGCCAGCAGGCTTGGCGCGGGTTGTCGTTTCATGGTCGATCTCCTCTGTGCCGCAGTTTCGGCGCGGCTCGCCCGCCCCCGAATACTTCAGTTTCGGTCGCCCTCAGCGACGACCTCTCCGGTCTTCAGATCGTATGCCACACGCCCGGCCTGGAGCTTGAGGTCACCGGAGACGATGGTCACGTCGCCCTCGAGGGTCACCGTCATGGCCTTCTGGTCGACGGTCGCGCGATCGGATTCCAGCGTGACAGGCGGTCGGCCGGCGGCCTGGTAGGTGCAACGGGCCGGGGTGAGCGTGAAAGGCCCGTCGATGCTCGCCGCCTCGATGTGCTCGGCGTGCGCCTCGAACTTCCACGCGCCCCTGGGGTCGACGACGGTGATGGCGGACTGCCGCATGGAGAACCCCTGGATCTCGGGGGGCTGAGGCTCGGAGGCCGCGGCCGTCGGGTGGGGCCGCGCGCGGCAGCCCGCGAGGGAGAGCAGCGCGGCAAGTGCGAAGGCGGAGATGGCAGTCGCCTGGCGCGCGGTCATGGCGAGTAGAACCGGGGCGCGATCCACTGCGGCAGGCCGACGACCGCGAGGGCGAGGAGCGCGACCGCGGCGGCCGCGGGGGCCCAGGGCCGGGCTCGCGGGGGCGCGATCTCCTGGAGTCCCAGGCAGAAGGCGACGGCGGCCGGCGCGAGGGCAGGAAACAGGTAGCGGGCCTGGGCCTGGAAGAACGAAAGGTTGAAGCGAATGAAGCCGGCCATCAAAAGCGCCCCCAGCAGGCCCGCGAGTCCCCAGGCCCGTCGCTGCCAGGCGGCCGGTTCGCCGCGGGCGAGGTAGCGGGCGAAGCCGACGGCGCCAAGGATGCCCAGGATCCCGAAGGCGAAGTAGACCCAGGCGGGATAGAACACGAACTGGTTGCCGACGACCGGCCCGAAGACGCCGAGCATGCTGGCCAGCGTCCAGGAGACGACGAGGCCGATGTAGGGAAGCGCCGTGAGGTGGAACTGCTCCATGAAGCTGGCAGGCGAGGGGCGATCGCGGAATGCGCTGAGGAACGCTCGCTGCAACAGCGGGTCGCCGTAGATGATCTGGTTGCGCAGCAGCCACCATCCGCATACGGCGAGGGCGATTCCGGTGGCCCACGCGGCGTCGCGGGCCGCGCGGCGCCAGTCGTAGCCTCGCGGGCCGCGAGCCGCCACGGCCGCCGCAGCCCAGGCGAGGGGAAACAGCAGAGCGGCGATCGACTTGGTGAGCACGCCCAGGCCGACTAACAGGCCGACAAAGGCCATCGTGCGCGCGGACGGCTGCTGGGCCTCTGCGGCCGCCCCTTGCGCGCTGGCATGGAGGTGGTTCACCATGAGCAGAAAGGCGGCGGCGAAGAAGACCTCGGTCAGGACATCGTTGCCCGCGGCGGCGGAGATGGCGAGGTGCATGGGCAAGAAGGCGACGACGGACGCGGCGGCCGGGGCGACCCAGGGGCGGGAGGGCGCGAGGGACCGGGCCAGCGCGAAGGTCAGGTACAGCAGGGGCACTGCGAGGAGGATGGTCACGAACCTGACGGCCTGCCCGGCGGCCTCGGGTCCGCGGCGAGCGGTGAGGAGGTAGCTGGGCAGCGCGATCAGGTAGTAGAGCGGGGGCTGGTGGAACTCGTAGTCAGGGCCGGGGTTCTCGCGGTCGAACACGGGGAGCGTGTGGGTGGTGGCCAGGTGTTCGATGTAGCGGAGGTGCGCGGTCTCGTCGGGCCCCTTTCCGGCGGGAATGCCCACCGCGTAGAGGTAGGCGACGAAGAGGAAGGCGACTGTGACGAGGCGCATCGCGCGCCGCGCCTGGGCGGCGCGATCCGGCGCCGGCGCCGCGCGCGCTACCCGGCTTTTCTTGTGGGCTCGGCGACGACCTGCCATAGTGTGAAAGGCCCTACCTCTTGGATCAGCCGGAGGCTCCCCTCGGTGGCCAGCGCGTGAAGGTCGGTCTCGATTCGCCCCGCCCCCGCGGCCATGTCGCGCAGGGTTGAGCTGTGCAGCAGCACATATGTTACCCCCATTCGGTCGAATGCGGCGAGCAGCGCGCCGGGGCTCGAGAGGTCCTCGGCAGAGAATATGTCGGCGTGGTTGCCGAGGAGGTAGTCGCGGTCGAGATAGAAGAGGCGCGGCTCATCTCCGAGGACGAGGATCCTTGCATTGGGCGGGGTCAGCCTGTTGATCTCGTCGAGGGAGGAGTAGAGGGGGAAGACGCGAGCCAGGTAGGCCGCCTGGGATTCGCGGCCGAGGGCCACGGGCGCGGCTGGCCGCGCGAGCAGGTAGCCGGCCCACAGCCCCGAGGTGAGGCCGAGAAGAAGGGCGACGACGGTGGCGGAGGTCGCGGCGCCCTTGCGGCCGAGCAGGCGGTCGGCGGCGAGGCCGCCGACGGCGCACAGGGGCGGGAGCGCGGGAACGAGATAGCGTCCGTTCTGGGTCATGACGAACCAGATCGCGGCGTAGACCAAGGAGAAGGACAGGGCAATGCGGCCGGCCGCGCCGACGGGGCCGACGACGAGCACCGCGGGCACCAGTGCCAGCAAGAGCGGCCCGAACACCATGACCCACGTATTGAAGGGGCGCAGGACGTTCGGCTGGTCGAAAAACCAGCGCGGGTTCATCGTGAGGTTCCAGGGGAGAGCGAGGAAGGCCAGCGGTCCGGCCCCCATTCCGAAGGCCTTCTGGGCCTGGGCGTACTCGCGTGCGTGCTGCGCGTTCCACCAGCGCCCGTCGAACAGGCCGTAGAAGAACGGGTAGACGGGGTTGCCCGTCCAGAGGTAGGACTTCACATACCACGGCGCGGCGACCGCGGCGGCGACGGCCGCGAAGCCGACGACTCGCACAAGGCCGCGCCGGCCGAGGTGCTCCCGCACCGCAGCCCAGGCCAGGGCCAGCACGCCGAACACCACCACCGCGCCCGCCAGCATCTTCGTCCCCAGCGCCAGGCCGCACATGAGGGCGGCGACCCACAGCCAGCCGCCCTCCTCGGCCTGCCGCGACCGCGCGAGCGCGAAGATCGCGAGGAAGGCGAAGAGGGCGAAGGCCAGCTCATTGTAGGCCGACATCATCAGCCACGCCACAAGGGGGATCGCGGCAAAGAGCGCGGCGGCGATTGCGCCGGCGCGCGCGCTCCACCAGCGGCGGCCAAAAGCGAAGAGGGCGAGCGCGGTCAGCCACCCGGCCCCGAAGTGAAAGAGCTTCGCGAGGACCTGTCCCCGGAGCATGAGCCCGAGCATATAGAGCATCTCGAGGGTGAACGGAAAGTTCGAGTGGGACAGCCAGGGTATCGGGTGGATGCCGCCGTCGCGCAGGTAGACCTTGGGGATCGCGAGGTGGTAGAAGAGGCCGTCGTAGTCGTTGTCGGTGGCCGGTGCGAGAGCGCCGATGAGCGTGATGGCGATGGCTGCCGCGAAGAAGCCCAGCAGCGGGGCTGCGGCGCGCCAGTCGACCTTCCAGGAGCGGGGAGAGAGGAGGGTAAGCAGAAGCCGAACCATATGCCTCGCGCCGAGGGCCGCCAGAAGGGCAACGAGGCCGATGCCGACCCACGGGCTGAGCCAGTGGAGCAGGCCGACGGCCAGCAGGAGGTAGGCCAGCAGTCCCATCCCGAGGGCGGCGGCGAAGGGAAACTCCTCGGCGAAGGTTCCGGCTTGGGCCCGCAGGCGGTCCAGAATTCGGGCCCCGGCGCCGTAGCAGGCCCACAGGATGGCCAGCCAGATCGCTAGCGAGAGCATGTCAAGTTCTTCTTACCCAGGCCGGAACGGAAGGACCCCTTGTGAGCGTTCGCCGCGGCGCAGGTGTTCACCTGTCAAAAGCGAAGCGATAGGCCCGCAGGAGTGGAGCGATGGGCGAGGGCCTTTTGGAGCTGAAGCGGGCGGCTGCGGAGGTGGAGCGGCTCCTGCCGCATCGCTTCGAGATCATCACCGCGCTGGCGGACGGGACGCCGATTCCCGCCGAGGCGCTCAGCGAGGACCACACGATCGGCCTCTACGCGGGGACTATCCCGCGGAAGATGCGAGACGCCGCGGCCGGCTTCCAGGAGGTGGAGATTGGCGACTTCCTCCCCCAGCGACCTGGGCGAGCCGACGGCGAGAGCGCGAGTGGCGAGTGGCATCTCGAGTATCCGCCGCTGCGGGGCGTGCGCTTCCGGGCCGAGCGCTTGCAGTACCTCGAGGAGGGGTGGTGGGCGGTGACCGGGGAGGTGAAGTATCCGGCGTCGGCGGTGCTGGCGCTGCTGTATGTGACGAAGCAGCGGTACGGCTCCGCGCAGATGCTGGTGAACACGGAGCTGCCGATGCCGCTGTGGATCAGGCCGGGGGCGGGGGGCAAGGCTGCGGGCGCGGTGGAGGCGGTGGTGCAGGCGCGCGGAGAGGGGCGGGTGCTGTTCACGAATATCCACAGCGAATGCCCGATGGAGTACGCGCGGCAGTTCGCGGAGGCGGCGCGGGGCTACTATCGGCTAGCAGACGAGGGATAGACCACAAGGCGAGGTGATGACGATGGAGACGGTGGGAGTCGCAGTGCTGGGATGCGGATTCGTAGCGGACATCCACGCGCGTATGTATGCGCGGTTCGTGCCGGACGCGCGGGTTGAGGTGGTGGTGGGGAGGAGCGAGGAGCGGACGCGCGCGTTCGCCGAGCGGTTCGGCATCCCGCGGTGGTTCACCGACTGGCGGAAGGCGATGGAGGTGCCGGAGGTGCACCTGGTGGACATCTGCCTGCCGAACTTTCTGCATCACCCCGTGACTCTCGCCGCGGCGGCCGCGGGCAAGCACGTGGTGTGCGAGAAGCCGCTGTGCATGAACCTGCGGGAGGCCGACGAGATGGTGTCCGCGTGTCGGAGGGCGGGCGTGAAGCTCATGTATGCGGAGGAGCTGTGTTTCGCGCCCAAGTATGTGCGGGCCAAGCAGCTGGTGGACGAGGGCGCCCTGGGCTCGGTGTATCTGGTCAAACAGAGCGAGAAGCACTTCGGCCCGCACGCCGACTGGTTCTGGGACGTCGAGCAGTCGGGGGGCGGCGTCATGCTCGATATGGGATGCCACGCGTTCGAGTTCTTCCGGTGGGTGCTGGGCAAAAGGAAGGCGATCTCGGTGTACGCGCAGATGGGCACCTATGTGCACAAGGACAGGACCCGCGGGGACGACAACTCGATTGCGATAGTGGAGTTCGAGGGCGGAGCGGTGGGCCTGGCCGAGGAGAGCTGGGCCCGTCAGGGCGGCATGGACGACCGCGCTGAGATCTACGGGTCGAAGGGAGTGACCTACGCCGACCTGCTGCACGGCAACTCGTTGGAGACGTTCAGCGAGACCGGCTACGGGTATGCGGTAGAGAAGGCGCCGCAGACGAAGGGCTGGACGTTCACGGTGTTCGAGGAGGAGTGGAACTACGGGTTCCCGCAGGAGCTGGCCCACTTTGTGGACTGTGTGAAGAATGACCGCGCGCCTCTGGAGACCGGAGAGGACGGCCGCGCGACCATGGAGATCATCATGGCGGCCTACGAATCGGCGGCGACCGGCCGGAAGGTAGCGTTGCCCTTCAAGACCGACGCGAGGACGCCGATCGAGCCTTGGCTGAAGAGCAAGGGCGGCCGCTGACGCTGGCGGGGATCGCGGGGGTCAGGCGCTGTCGGCGATGATCTGCTCCAGCGTGCGCATGCACCAGTAGAGGCCTCTAGGCACGTGGAAGCAGCCCTTCCACTTGCCGCCCTTGAGGGGGTAGAGCAAGTCGCCGCGCCGGTGGAGGTACCCGTACCATTCGCCGCACTCCGGGTCGGGAAAGTGGGACCACGCGTACTCGTGGACGCGGTCGTACCACTCGGCGAGCGAGCGACGCGCGGTCAGGCGCCATCCCAGCAGGAGGCCGACGAGGGCCTCCATGTGCACCCACCAGAGCTTCTGGTCCCATTCGAGCTGTTGCGGCGGCTTTCCCTTGGCGTCCAGGAAGTAGTAGATCCCACCGTACTCCCTGTCCCATCCGAAGGCGAGCTGGTCCTCCAGGGCGTCCGCAGCCAGCTCCACCATCGCGGTGTCGCCCAACTGCTCCGCGGCGGACATGACGAACCACATGCACTCGATGCCGTGGCCGGGGCTGACGAGGCGCCCCTCGAACGTGTCCGGGTGGCTGCCGTCGGGGGATACATGCTCGAAGATGAGCCGCGCCCGACGGTCGACGAAGAGGTCCATGATCGTGCGCAGGTTGTCCCGGATGGTCTGTTCGACGGGGTACCCGGGCAGGGCGCCTCCCAGCTCCATCGCGAGGTTCACGGCGATCATGTGGAGCGCAAGGGAGCGGAGCGGTCGGCTCCCCGGGACGAGCTTGTTGTACTTGCCCTTCGGGTTCTCCCAGCGCGCGAGGATGCGCTCGAAGGTCTCGGTCGCGAGCTTTGCCGCAGCGGCCTCTCCTGTGGCGCGGGAGTACTCGGCGAAGGCCATCGCGGCGAAGCAGTCGGAGAAGATGTTGTAGGGCTGCACCAGCGGCGTGCCGCGGCGATCGAGGGAGAAGTACCAATCGCCGCTCTGGTCCCGCCCGTGGGCTTCGAGGAACCGCGCCCCCAGAGTCGCGAGGTCAAGGAACTCGGGGCGGGGGTCGAGCGAGGTGTAGAGCTTCGAGAACATCCAGACCTGCCGCGCCTGCAGCCAGACGAACTTGTCGGTGTCGAAGACGGCGCCGTCGCGGTCCAGGCAAGTGAAGTAGCCGCCGCACTCACGGTCGGGCGAATGTCGCATCCAGAAGGGGATGACGTCCTCGAGCAGGGCATTCGCGTACAGGTCGCGAAGCGCGCGCGGGTTGTCGAGCAGCATGGGGCCTCCTGGCAGCACAGGTGTGATAGGGTGGCATCTCCGGGCCGGCCTGTCAATGGCTGACGCGGGAGCGCGGGCAGCAGCGCGGGCACGCCCGGGGCCCTACTGCGAGGTCAGGGCCGTCCGCAGTTCGTCGTATACCACGTAGTCCATGGTCGAGAACGACTCGAAGTAGCGCTTGATCTCGTCGAAGGTGGACGTGTTGAGATCGATCTCCGAGCCCGGGGCGGGCGCCCCGATGTAATCCTGGCCGTCGACTGGCGGGGCCGCATGGATGTACACTTCGAGCCAGGCCGCCTGCTCGTCCGAGCCGAGGTCCTTGAGCGCGCCATCGAGGCGGTACGTCCGCCCCCCTCGGAGCGCGACCTTCTGATATACGCCGCCGTTGGCGTAGCCATTTGCGGTGAGTCGCAGACAGGGACCGCGGCCGGCGGACGGGCCGTCGGCGAAGGCGTAGTCGGCGACGACGCTGCCGGCGTGCCGCCACTGGGCCCAGCCGCGGGGATCACCGAAGTTTCCGTTGGCGATTACCTGCTCGCCGGAGGCTTCGTCGGTCAGGCCGATGTTGTCGACGGCGACGTCGAGCCGGCGCCCCTCGATAGCGCCGGCCTTGATGACCACGTAAACCTGTGTCGGGCCGTCGCCGGGGGCGGTGAAGCGCGTGCGCCTGCGGGCCGGCGCGTCGGCGAAGGTGCAGTCCCAGCGGGTTGAGGTCCACGTGTCTGCCTTGACGAGGGGGGCGCCGGCGCCGGAGGGGTTCGTGACCATGCCCCAGCTTCCGTCGCCGATGTCGCCCTCGCGGGTGAAGACCTTGTAGGACCACATGGTGGTCGCCCAGCCCAGACCGGCATAGGTATCGAAGGCCCGGCGCATCATCTGGGGGCCCCCGGCGGTGCGGAGGACGACATTCATCTCTCCCACGAGAAGGGGCGCGCCAGCGGCTTCGACGCGATCCCGCCACTCGAGCACGCCTCTGCCGAGCCACGCGAGGTGGACCCCGGGCTCCGGGGAGCCCCAGCCGAAGAAGCCCGGATAGAAGTGGCAGGTGAAGGCCACGTTGGTCATCCCCAGGTCGGCCGGGCGGCCGTAGAACTCGAAGCCTGCGGGGGTGGCGGGGAAGACGATGATGTGGTCGGGGTCGACCTCGCGCACGGCCTGGTAGAGACGAAGAACGAGATCGCGCAGTTCGGCCTCGGGCGCGGTGTAGGGCTCGTTGAGGAGGTCATAGGCGGCGACGGCCGTGCGGCCCCGGTAGTGAGCCGCGATCTGCCGCCAGATCCAGACGGTCCGCCGCTGGTTCTCCTCGCTCCCCCACAGCTCGTTTCGGTTCTCCCGGCCGCAGTGATGCCAGGGGTTCTGGCCTCCCGGCGCGCCGTGCAGGTCGATGATAGTGTAGATGCCCGCGGCCTCCGCGAGGTCGACAGCGCGGTCCAGGTCAAGCCATGCGTGCGGCCTGATCTCGTAGGGCCGGTCGTCGTCCATGAGGAGCCGGTACCAGATGGGGATGCGGACGACGTTCATGCCAAATGACCTGATGATTGCGAAATCGCGGGCCGTGATGTAGTTCTCGCGATAGGTCCGGAGCAGTTCTTCCTTGGCGGCTTGTCCGAACCGCCGAGCGAGGGCTTCCTCCATCGCGTACTGGTCGGGGATGCCCTCTGCGCGCATATTGTGCATCCACATCTCGATCAGGAGCCAGTTTCCGAGGTTGCAGCCTCTCAAGACGACGGGCCGGCCGGACGCGTCCACCCAGCGCGCGCCCTGTGTCTTGAGCATGGGGAGGGAGGGCGCGGCGAGCGCGGGGCCGGCGCAGAGCACCATGAGGAACACCGGGATCGTCTGTAATCGGTGCATTCTGGTCTCCGAAGGCATCAGCCTGGCGTCGAGCCGCGGCGGACGCGGTCCAGCAGCCTCAGCGCGTTGCCGCGGAAGACGGCCTCGATTTCTGCGGCGCCGAGGCCGAGGTCGGCGCACGCGTCGCGAATGGCCTTCAGCGCCTCGTACATGTACAGCGTATACCGGGCCTCAACCTCGGGGGGCTCCCGCTGGGTGTTGAAGTGGAAGGGGTAGCTGGTGCGGTTGACGTACGTCCGGCCAAACCACTGGCGGCGGCCGCGCATGTAGAACACGGGGTTGTCGGTGCCGTAGAGGATGCGGTCGGGGCCGATGACCTCCAGCGCGAGGCGATGGACGGCCGGGTTGAGGACGGCCGAGTTGTCGAAGAACAGGCCGGGGTCGTCCGCCAACTGCGGGAGAGCCTCCTGGGCGTGCGGCTCGGTGTAGCAGCGGCCGAAGTGCGCGATGACGAGGATGACGCGGGGGTAGCGGCGCCTGATCTCCCGGATGTCGCGGATGTTGTCCGGGTGGGGAAGCCGGTCGGCCTTGGGGACGTGGAGCGTAACCCATGCGCCGCGGTGGTCGAGCACCTCCAGCATGGGGTGAGGAAGGAAGTCGAAGATGCCCGCCTCGAGGTATCGGTCACGGGACTCGGGGTCGGGGCCGATGAGGGAATAATAGGGCTTGATGCCGATGACGCCGGGCCGGTTCAGCTCGCGCGCCAGCCGATCTTGGCTCCAGGTCGGTGGCGCGACGCTGAGAGCCCACCAACCGCGGGCGGCGCACTCGCGGCTGAGGTACTCGTTGCCCGCGTCGATGTCGAAGCAAAGGCTGGGCCAGCCGGTCGCGATGCAGAGCACTTGGCGGCCCGGAAAGACCACGGTCATGCAGTGCTGGGCGGTCTCGGCGTCGATGGGCTCGCTGACCTCGTTGACCCAATACTGGCGGCGCATCTGCTCGGTCATGGGCTTCAGGCGGTGGGCGGGGTTGGTGATATGCGTGTGTGCGTCGACGATCTGCCTAGGCAGCCATCCCTCCAGATGCTCGGCCCAGAAGGCGCGATCGACGTCGGTGTAATCCCAGACATAGTGCAGGTGGACGGGGTTCATGGCGCGGGCCCCCGGTCGCCGGCGGGGGGAAGCGAGGAGAGGTATTCCTCGAGGAGGCGGCCGTACTGCGCGGCATCCGGGCCGGGGCCAACCGGCTCGGCGACACTGGCCATCTCGCGGGCGATGGCGGCGAGGTCGCGCCTTTCGTCCGCGAGGGCGCGGGCGATCATGGCCGCGCCCAGAGCGCTGGTGTCGGCCTCGCGGCAGCGCGCGACGGGGATGCCGGCGACGTCTGCGAGGATGGCCGGGGTGACGCGGCTGCGCGCGGCCCCTCCGCAGATGACGAGCCGGCCGATTGGGAGGCCGGCGGAGGTGAGCATGCGAAGATGGCGGGCGAGCTCGAGGCACAGGCCCTCGGCGGCGGCGCGCAGCAGATGCCGGCGGTCATGCTCGAGCCGGAGGCCGAAGAGCCGGCCTGCCAGATCAGGGGCAAGCCCCGCCCCGCCGCCGCAGGCGAGAAACGGCCAGAAGCGTACGCCGTCGGAGCCGGCCGGCACGGCTTCCATAAGCGCGTCGACCTGCTCGGCAGAAGCGCGATCCAGGCCGACGAGCGCCTGCACCCAGGCGAAGGAGGAGCCACCGTTGACCATGGACAGCATCTGGCCGTAGAGGCCCTCGACCAGGTGCGGCGCGACGAAGGCGGCCGCGGTGACCGGCTGCGTGAGGGCCTGCTGGGCGGCGAGCAGCACCCATGCGGTGCCGGCGCCGACCATGGCGTCCCCGGGGTGGACGACGCCGCTGCCGAGGGCCGCCGCGTACTGGTCGTGAACGGCCGGGGAGACGGGAATGCCGGCCGGCAGGCCGACCTGCCGCGCGGCCTCGGCGCGCAGCGCACCGGCCGGGCGGTGCGCCGGCAGGAGCGCCGGAAGCTGGTCCTCGCGCAGTCCGACCATGCGCAGGACGTCGGGATCGGCGGCGCTGAGGCGCGGGTTCAGGAGCCCGGCGATGGACAGCGATGTGGGGTCGTGGGCGCGTACGCCGCACAGGCGCTTCACGATCTCGTCGCCCACGAAACCAATGCCGTTCGGGCAGTGTAGGGCCTCCGGCCGCTCCTGGCGAAGCCGCAGGAGCTGGCCGAGGGCGACGCCGCTGCCCCCATGGCCCACCCGCTCGGCGAACCAGCCCGGACCGAGCGACTCGGTCGCCGCGCGGTCGTAGGGCGCGCCCCGCCCGTCGAGCCAGCTGATGACGCGGCCGGCAGGCCGTCCGCTGCCGTCCAGCGGCAGCAGCGCTCCGCCCTGGCTGGATACGCCGACCGCCCGGACGCGGGAGAGGCCGGCGCGCCGGGACAGCTCGGCGAGCGCTTCCCGGACGGCGCTCCAGATCTCCTCGATGTCCTGCTCGACGGCAGCGCCGCCCGGGTGGAGAAGGCGGACGGGATGCTGCGCGCGTGCCACCACGTGGCCCGAGGGCTGGACGAGCAGCGCCTTGACGCCGGCCGTGCCCAGGTCGAGGCCGAGGAGCATTCGCCTAGACCTCGCAGTAGTCGGCGCCGAGCAGGGCGCACGCGAGACGAAGGCGGTTTCGCGCGTCGCCGAAGCACAGCGCCAGGTGGTGGGGGCCGCCGGCTCTCGCATAGGCGGTCAGGAAGTCGCGCACATCGCCGGCGGTGCTCACCTTGAAGTGGGGCACCTCCAGCGAATCCAGCGGCCCGAAGTCGGCGATGGTCACGGACGCGGCGATGACGCGCCAGCGGCCGCCGGGCCCGAGGGTGAGCGCGGCCAGGGTCGCCGGGCCGGGCTCCAGGGATGCGACCAGCGCGGTCTGGCGGAAGCGCGTGCGAGCGATGGGCCGGGGGCGAACGCGCAGGGAGACCCTGCGGTCGCGGCGGGCCATGGCGACGTTGAGCTCACCCATGTGGCTCATGAGCACACCGTTGCCTGCGAAGTCGATGGTGAAGATCTCGGTGAAGGTCGCGGGCGGCATGAGCCAGTTGACCAGCAGCATACCGGCGCAGGCGATCAGGTCGCCTTCGCCTCCGAAGCCGACGCCCTCGGCCATCAGGCGGCTGGCAGCAACAAAGGGTATGGTTGGCGAGCGCTCGTCCTCGCCAAAGGCAGCGAACTGGTAGGTGATGGCCTGGAGGTCGCGGTCGCCGACCATGCCGCGCAGGGCCAGCTCCGCGCGCGCGGTCGCCTCGAGATCCGCGGGTTCGATGCCCGGGGCGATGTCGTAGCTGGCGCGGTACTCAGCCAGGAGCGCGTCGACCCTCTCCGCCGGGGCCGCTGCAGCGCGGTCCACGAACTCGCCAACCGAGAGCGCGGTCCACTCGCAGCCGAGGGTGGCGGCCAGGTGCGTGGTGTCGAGGGCGAAGTCACCCATGCCCGGGAAAGGATAGCCGAGCAGGCCCAGGCGCGCGCGGTGCAGGCGAGCAACGGCAGCCGCGGCGGCGAAGTGGTCGAGCAGGCGGGCGCGCGCGTCCGCGTCGGCCATGTGGGAGGTGACGTAGGAGAAGTTGACTCCGCTGCGCAGCAGGACATTGCACAGATCCTGGGTGCCGTGGACGCCGTGGTTGTTGACGAGGTCCGCCCCGCCAAACCCGGGCCCCACGCCGAACAACTCCTGCGTGTTCCAGACGATGATCGGCAGGCGCGTTCGCGTCAAGGCGGGAAGCGCGATCTGGCTGGGGGAGTAGGTGAGGAGCATGACCAGCAGCGCGTCGGCCCCCTGGGCCTCAAGCCGCGCGACCTCGCGGTCGACGTCCGCGCGCCGGTACACGGCGCCGCCGAACTCGACATCGGCCACCTCTGCAAGCCAGGGCAGCACGCTCTCGCGCACCCACCGCTCCCGGCCCTCTCGCAGGCCGGGGGACATGCCCTCATAGAGTTCGAGGGTGAGCCCGAGGAGGGCGATCTTGGGTCGCGGCGTCACAGTGACCTCCTTTGCGGCCTCAGCCTGACCCCGGCAGGTGGACCCAGGTTCGCGAGGCGGCGGATTCGCGTATGGCCTCCAGCACGCGCTGGAGATGCAGCCCCTCGGTGAGCGACGGGGACGGCTCAGCGTCGTCGGCGATCGCGCGCAGGAACGCGTAGAGAGAGTGGACGTGCCCGCGAATCCACCCGAGGGTGAACTTGGGCCCGGGGAAGGCGGCGGGCCGGGGATACTTCTGGACACAGGCGATGCGCTGCCACCCCCTGTCACCGCCGAGGTCGCCGTCGGGCCGCCGGGCATCATAGACCTCGAGGAAGTTGGGGTCCATCAGGTTGAAGCGAACTGCGCCGCGCTCGCCGTGGATCTCGAAGCGAAGCTCGTCCTCGGCGCCGGTTGCGATCTTGCTTACCTCGATGACGCCGAAGGCGCCGTCGGCGCAGCGTGCGAGCGCGGCGGCGCCCTCCTCGGCGTCGACGGTGAGCATTTGACCGGGGTGATCGGCGTCGGGGCGCTGGGCGGACCAGATGCGGTCGACGCAGGTCACGGCCTGAAACGGGCCCACGAGCCACCACAGCAGGTCGACGATATGTGCGCCGAGGTCGCGGATGACGCCCCCGCCGGCGGCCGCGGTGGATTTCCAGTTCACCGCGCGCGCGGGGTCGGCACTGCCGCTGTGGAGGTAGAGGCCGCGGAAGTGCGTGACTGGCCCGAGGAAGCCCGACTGGACAAGCTGCTTGGCCTTGAGGGTGGCGGGGAAGAAGCGGTACTGGAGGGCGACCTGCCCCTTCTGTCGGTAGGCTGGCAGCAGGCGGGCGAGCGCGTCGGCCTCCTCGAGGGTGGCGGTGACGGGCTTATCGCAGTAGATGTGCTTGCCCGCGGCGATGGCCCGCCGGAGGGCGTCGAAGTGCAGGTGGTTGGGCGTGCAGATGTGGACGATGTCTACGTCTTCGGCCTCGATGACCTCCCCGGGGTCAGTGGTCCATCGCTGATAGCCGATCCGCAGCGCTTCGCGGGCGGAGGCCTCGCGCCGCGTGCAGACGGCGCGCAGGACACAGGGCACGGGCGGTGGTGAGTAGTAGAGGGGCATGGTGAGATGGGCGAAGGTGTGCGTCCTGCCCATGAAGCCGTAACCGATGAGGCCGACGCCCAGGGGGCGCTCGGCCGATGGTCGCGATGCCGTGGACATTGCCCGCGCCCTTTCGCTCAGGCGCGGCCGAGCTCGCGCTCGACCTCGCCGATGGCCTCGTCGATGATGTCCAGGCCGACGGCCAGCTCCGCTTCGTTCATGACGATTGGCGGGCTCATGCGGAGGATGTGCCCGGCGGGAATCCAGGCCAGGCCTTTCTGGAAGGCCTTGATGTACACCCTCCGGCCGGCCTCCTCGAAGGGCTCCTTCGTCGCGCGGTCCTTCACCAGCTCGATGCCCATCAGGCAGCCCTTGGCGCGCACGTCGCCGATGATCGGGTGCTCGTCCTTCATCTTCTGCATACGGGCCAGCGCGATCTCGCCGAGCTTGCGGCTGTTCTCCAGCAGGCCCTCCTCGGCGATGGCCTGGACGCTCGCGAGCGTCCAGGCCATCGCC
>Ga0123519_10004682_pt1 | contig 22009 bp, 19 predicted proteins | sample YelNatPaOPRAMG02_FD_87396 | JGI IMG/M metagenome (GOLD analysis project Ga0123519, IMG submission 87396) | Hot spring microbial communities from Yellowstone National Park - Yellowstone National Park OP-RAMG-02 (version 2) | ecosystem: Environmental > Aquatic > Thermal springs > Hot (42-90C) ...
AGATTCGGGGACCAGTTGGGACTAAAGTAACACTTACAATTCTACGCCCTTCTACAAAAGAAAAGTTTTCTGTAAACCTAACCAGAGAGAGGATACAATATAAATCAGTAAGGTTTGAGCACATTCCATCACAAATTGGGTATATAAGAATAAGACAGTTCAGTGAATATACCTCTCAAGAGTTTAAAGAAGCACTGGATTCACTGGGAGATTGTAAGGCTTTTATTATAGATTTGCGTAACAACGGTGGTGGCTATGTAGATGCTGCAATGGAGTTGGCTTCTTACTTTCTACCTAAAGATGTGGTAGTCTTTTCTATCACAGGTAGAACAGGGGAGGCAGAGACTTTGCGGGCAAAAGGTAATAACATTACTCCCAGGCCAATAGCAATGCTTGTAAATAAATATACAGCTAGCGCAAGTGAAATTTTAGCTGGTGCCTGGCAGGATTATAAAATAGCCACACTTATAGGAGAAAAAACTTTTGGTAAAGGAAAGGTTCAAGCAATATTTCCACTGGGAAATGGCGGTGCATTAAAAGTAACTATAGCTCGTTATTTTACTCCCAAAAGTAGAAATATAGATGAAAATGGAATTCAACCCGATATAGAATTACCAATGGATGCTAGATTTGTAGATAGGAAAGACAAAAAAGATGTTCAATTAGAAAAAGCAGTAGATTATTTAAAAAGTATTATAGAAAAGTAAGTTTTAATTAAAAATAATAATATATGAATAGATTTTTTGCAGATCTTCATATTCATATTGGAGCTAATGAGGAGAAAAAACCAGTTAAAATTACAGCTTCTCGTGATTTGACATTTGAAAATATAATTAAAGAGGCTCTTGAGAGGAAAGGTATTGATATAATAGGAATAGTGGACTGTGCTTCTCCAAGAGTAATACAAGACATAAAAAAATTAATTGCAAGAGGAATAATTGCAGAATTACCCGAAGGCGGGTTTAGGCATAAAGAGAAAATAACTATCATCCTTGCTTCTGAAATAGAATGTATAGAAAAAGATGGAGGCAAAGCTCATTATATAGCTTATTTCCCATTTTTTAAACAAATTCAGGACTTCAGCAATATAATGTCTCGTTATATCACTAATATTGACTTAAGCTCCCAACAAAGTGGTATAAGCGGTGAAGAGCTATTTAATATTGTTCATTCACTTGGCGGAGTATTTGTGCCAGCACATGCATTTACTCCCCATAAAAGTGTTTACGGGAACTGTGCTCCAAGGCTTTCCAAGATTTTCTCTCCCAAAACTCTGCAAAGCATCCCTGCACTTGAATTGGGTTTAAGTGCAGATACATATCTAGCAGATAGAATTGAGGAACTACAACAGATTACCTTTCTTAGTAACTCCGACTCGCATTCTTTAAGCAAAATAGGCAGAGAATATAATTTACTTTTATTAAATCGTCCTAATTTTAAAGAAATAATGCTAGCATTTAAGAATATAGAAGAGAGGAAAGTTATGGCAAATTTTGGTTTAGACCCAAAACTTGGCAAGTATCATAGAACTCATTGCCCACGTTGTGGATATATTGCAGAGCTAAATCCACCAATCCTCAGTTGCCCTAACTGTAATAATAAAGACGTAATAATAGGAGTTCTAGACAGAATTGAAAGTATTGCTGACTACAATAAACCTAAACATCCACCTACGCGCCCCGTTTATCATTATCAAATCCCTCTTGAGTTTGTCCCTGGCGTAGGAGTAGGAATTTTGAATAAATTAATAAACTATTTTGGTAGTGAAATGGCTATTCTTCATTATGCCAGTTATGAAGACCTTAAAAAGGTTGCAGGATGGGAAATAGCTCAAAATATAGTTCTTGCAAGAGAAGGAAAACTTCTGCTTCAAGCAGGAGGGGGCGGAAAGTATGGAAAAGTTAAAAAGGAAAGCAAAAAAGCAAAACAACTTTCCCTTTTAGAGGGATTATAAAAAACAATGTTTATTTATTCACCCAGTTATAATTTTAAACTAGATTTTCATATATTTCCAGTAGAAAAATACCGTTTGCTTTATGAAAAACTCCAAAATTGTGGATTAATCCCGGCAAATTTATTTCTTACCCCCGAAGCTATTACAAAAGATGACCTTCTGCTTGTGCATACTCCAGAATATTTAGATGATTTTTTAAATTCTCGTCATACTCCAGCAACAGCATTTTCTGAATTTCCAATTAACCAGGAGATTGTTTCTGGAGTTCTCTCTATGGTAGGAGGCACATATTCTGCAGTAAAAGAGGCTTTAAGAGCAGGAAAAGCTATGAACCTTGGAGGAGGCTTTCATCATGCTTTCCCAGATCATGCGGAAGGCTTTTGCTATCTTAATGATGTAGCTATAGCAGTAGCAAAAGCCCAAAAAGAAAAAATCGTAAAAAAAGTATTGGTTGTAGATTGCGACTTACATCAAGGAAATGGCACAGCTTTTATATTCAAAGAAAATAAAGATGTATTTACATTTTCTATACATCAAGAAAATCTTTATCCTATAAAGCAGAGGAGTTCTCTCGATATTGGATTAGACGATTATACTGGAGACCAAGAGTATCTAACAAAGCTTTCTGGTGCGTTAAAATATATAGAAAAGCATTTTTCACCAGAGCTTTTAATTTATATTGCAGGAGCAGACCCTTATGAAGGAGACCAGCTAGGAACTCTACAACTAACTAAAAATGGGTTAAAAAAGAGAGACCATATAGTGATGGACTGGGCAGTTGCCAGAAGGGTGCCAATTTCTGTAGTGCTTGGAGGAGGTTATGCGTATTATATAAAAGATGTAGTTGAGATACATTTTAATACAGCATGCGAAATCTTAAAAATTTAAAATCTTTAAAGGAGGCAAAGAAATTAAATGAATGTTATAAAGCGAGTTATAATTATAGTGCTGGATAGTGTTGGTGTAGGAGAACTGCCAGATGCAGATCTTTACGGAGATAAAGGTAGTAATACTGTAGGTAATATTGCGAAAGCACTCGGTGGTATAAATTTACACTGGTTAGAAAAATACGGTCTTGGAAATATCATACCTGTTGAAGGGGTCCCTCCCTCTGCTTATCCTATGTCTTCTTATGGTAAGATGGCGGAGAAATCAAAAGGGAAAGACACAACTACTGGACACTGGGAGATAGCAGGTTTAATCCTGGATAAACCTTTCCCTACTTACCCAAATGGCTTCCCGCAAGATATAATTGCTTCTTTTGAAAAAGCAATAGGTAAAAAAGTCATTGGAAATAAACCAGCTTCTGGCACAGAAATAATTAAAGAACTTGGGGAAGAACACATAAAAACTGGCTATCCTATAGTATATACATCCGCAGACAGTGTGTTCCAGATAGCTGCACACGAAGAGGTGATTCCTGTAGAAGAACTTTATAGACTCTGTGAAATTGCATACGAAATTCTAGTTAGTAAACAAGCTATAGGCCGGGTAATTGCAAGGCCATTTCTCGGTAAAAAAGGCAATTTTTATCGCACTCCAAGACGACATGATTTTTCTGTTAAACCGTTCAATAAAACTATGTTAGACTACTTATTAGAAAAAGGCATTAAAGTTTATGCTGTAGGGAAAATTTATGATATATTTGCAGGGCAAGGAATTTCTGAATATGTAACAACAAAAAATAATATGGAAGGAGTAGATAAGACACTAGAATTTATGGAAAAGTATAAAGAAGGTCTTATCTTTACTAATTTAGTAGATTTTGATATGCTTTATGGACATAGAAATGATGTTTTAGGTTATTATAAAGCTCTACAAGAGTTCGACAGCCGACTGCCTGAATTTGAAAAATCTTTGACTGACGAGGACATTCTAATAATTACCGCTGACCACGGATGTGACCCCACAACTCCAAGCACTGACCATTCACGAGAGTATGCACCATTACTTGTAAGAAGTAAACAGGTTTATCCTGGGGTTAATCTTGGGCTTAGGAAATCTTTTACAGATATAGCAGCGACAGTCGGAGAGGTATTTTCTCTACCAAAGTTTACAGAAGGGGAAAGCTTTTTAAAAGAACTTTACCAGCAAAAAGTTTAAAATATGCTTTAAGAGTTAATCTCTTTTAGTAGCTCTATAAAAATATCTTTTAAGTATTTCAATGTTTTTCTAACTTCTTTACTAAGTCCTTTCCCTAACTCCAGAGACAGAGGTTGTATTCCTATAATAAAAACATTTGCTTTAGTTTCAGAAGATAAATAATCCACAAAAACCTTAAGCGGAATGTTATGTGTGGTATATATTCTTTCCCCTTCTAATTTATTTTTATCTATCAACACTACAGAACCTGCTTTCTCTTTAACATCTACTGCATCTACAATAATTATAGTATCTGGTTTTAACTCTTTTATTTTATCTGTATAAATTTCTGGAACTTCTTCACAATTTATAACATCTGCTTTTACATCACCTTCCAAAAACTTTGCCAGTGCTGGTCCTGCACCATCATCACCCTTAAGTTCATTCCCTATACAAACAATTACTACTTTTCCTTTTAATCTCTTTTTAATTTCTTTAATAATAGTAAGATTTCTAATTTGGTGTAACACAAGACCAATTTCCCAGAATTTCCTATTATCTAGCAGTTCTTCGAGTTTAATACTACTTAAAATCAAACATATTCTACTTTTAAACAATGAACAGAACAGGAGATACACGGGTCATAAGCTCTAATTAACATTTCCAATAACAAAGTAATCTCTTCTTGAGGTTTATCCAGTAACTGCAGTAGAAATTTCTGCAAATCTTCTTCAAGATTAGCAAGGTTTTGGGCTGTAGGAATTATACAATTAGCCTTAATTAAACAAGCATCTTTACCAAAAGTATAATCATGAAGCAATAACCCGCGTGGTGCTTCGGTAGCTCCCACCCAAGATGAATATTTATTAGGCTTTTTAAGCTCTTCCACTCTCAAATCTTCTTTTAAAAGCTCTTCAATTAATTCAATTCCAACCTCATTGAAATGTATAGCTTCTACCAATTGTGCTTGATTTATATGAAAAGGATTAAAAGTAGGGATATTAATAAAAAGTTTCTTTAAAGCCTCTTTTGCCTGTGGATGTAGCAATTCATAATTATTATGCACCCTTGCTAAAGCTCCTACCATATAAGGTTTGCCTTCAAAGAAACAGTGTTTAGCTGTAGAATGTGGGAATATCTTTTCTTTAAGATATTCTAAATAAGTACCAGGAGGCACTCTTTTGCCAGTGCTAAAATAAATATCTCCATCATAAAATGCATATTCATCATCCCGTTTAAGAGAAACAAAAGTGGTTTCTCTCTCAAATTTAGGAGTTTCTAAGGTAGAAAACAGTTCCACTGCCTCCCATAGGTCGCTCCTGGCAGCAATCATACGTTCTTTAAGGCTCTGCAGGGAAGCTTTTGGGGGAACACTTGTAATCCCTCCCGGGATATTAGCAACTGGCATAATGTGTCTCCCTGCTAAAGTAACACATATATCATTAGCCAGTTCTTTTAGCCGCATTCCTCTTTTTACCTCTTCTAAATGAGTTGTAGCTAAAGGTATTATACTTGGAGCTCTAAGAAAATCGGGTAAAGCCAGAAAGTAAAAATGTAAAATATGGCTTTGGATAATTTCTCCACAGAGATTAAGCTTACGCAATTTAACTACCTGTTGAGAGGGTTTAATTCCCAGAGCACCTTCAACTGCAAGCAATGAAGCATTATTGTGAGAACAAGCACAAATACCACAAATACGGGAACTAATTAAGGGTATATTAGAATAATAACGACCACGAAGGAAAGATTCAAAAAAACGAGGTGATTCTACTATTTCTAAATTAATTTTTTCTAACTTACCTTCTTTCAAATTAACTACAAGATTGCCATGGCCTTCAACCCTGGTAATATGATGTACATTTATTGTAATATCCTTATTCACCAGCTAACACCTCCCAATAACTATTAAACATTTCTAACAAATCATCTGCTTGTTTATTTGAAAATCCTCTTTCTCCCATCATCTCTCTCCACGAAGTAATATTTGGCTCCGAAACCAGTCCTCTACACCCTATACAGCTATTCCCATAGCTTGGACAACGAGCATTACAACCCGCCCTAATTACTGGACCTGCACAAGGCATTCCTTTAAAAAATATACATACATTTCCACGCAATTTACATTCAACACATACAGGATAATCAGGAATAAAAGGCTTCTGCCCCCATAATATCCCTTTTACAACTCTAAGAAACTCCTCTTTATCAACTGGACAACCAGGAATAAAATAATCTACTTTAACTACTACTTCTAGAGGTTGAGCTACTGTGCTAGGGAAATAATGCCATTTGTCTCCATAAACTAATTTTTGAGAAATCTCTACCCTGAAGTGATTTTTAAGGCAATTTATACCTCCTAGATGAGCACAGGCTCCCATTGTAACTAAAACTTTTGCCTGTTGCCTAATTTTATTTAACTGTGGAATTTCGGCAGGACTGGTTATACTACCTTCTACAAAAGCTACATCATAATTGGTACTTCGCTCACTCATCGCCTCTCTAAAATTAACTATATCTACTACATTTACAAGATTTAACAACCTGTCCTCTAGATTTAACACTTCAAGTTGACAACCTTCACAGCTACTAAAACTAAAAAAAGCTACCCTGGGTTTATCCATAAGCTATATCGCCTCCTCCAACTGCTTAATTAAAGCATAATTAAATACAGGTCCTTCCTGACATACATAAACATTATTTATCTGACAATGTCCACATTTTCCTAACCCGCACTTCATTTTCCTCTCAAGTGAAAAATAAATATTCTCATCAGGTATTCCTATATCCCTTAATTCTCTAATTATAAACTTATACATTACTGGAGGTCCACAAACTGCTACTTTAGTTTGCACTGGCTCAAGCTTTCTTAAAAGCGGGAAAAGAGTGGTGATTACTCCTACATTACCTATCCATCCTCTATAGCCTATATCTACTGTGAGGAGTAAGTTTAAATCCTGTCTATTCCTCCAGCTAATTAGTTCATCTCTAAAAAGTATATCTCCCGGGGTTCTAGTTCCATAAAGAATATCCAAAAAACCAAAGCAATGCCTGTATTCTAATGTATATTTAATTAAAGACCTCAAAGGTACAATCCCTAAGCCTCCTGCTATAAATAAAATATCATAGCCCTTAAATTCTTCTACAGGAAACCCTTTACCAAAAGGTCCTCTTATACCAACCTTATCACCGGGAGCTAGATATGTTAAAGCAGTTGTGACACTACCTACCTCTCTTACACATAACTCAAAAACAGGCTCTGTGGATGATGGAGGAGAAGATACAGAAATAGGTGCCTCCCCTACTCCAAATACAGTAACCTCAACAAATTGTCCTGGTTGATTATTTAATGGCTTCCCTGAAAGTAACTTCAAACGATAAAAACGCTCCTTCTCTGTAAATTGCCGTATTTCTAAAATTTCTGCTATCTCAGGGATATAAGCTGATTGTATCTCCATATTACCTTTCATCTCCTTTCTGAGCTATGTAGGCACTCTGTGCCAGGTTGTTATAGGTAGTAACAGGTGAGATATTTACTAAGCATGCTCTGGCACATCTACCACAACCAACACAAGCAACCTGATTATATTTTTCTACTTGATATTTACCCTTTCTATACATACGGTGGCGAACTCTTTCAAATGTCTTGCCACGAAAATTAAAGCCACCAGCTACCTGGGCAAAACTACCTAAATGACAACCATCCCAGTATCTACATTTACTCCCGGTATTAAGTGCAAGCGACATCTCTTCCCGAACATCAAAACAGTAACAGGTTGGGCATACAATATTGCAAGAACCACAACTTAAACACTGCCTCCCCAGTTCTTCCCAATAAGGATGATTATAAACTTTATCTGATGCTAAGAAGGCTGGCAGTTCTTCTACAGATAATTTAAGATGCCGTGGGAAAAGTAAGCTACGCTTTTTGTAAAGCTCTTTAAGTTCTTCCTCTTTTGCTTCTATTATCTCATCGCAATTAGCAAGGAGAGCTTCGCCTTGAGGACTGCCTATCCTTATATAATACCTATCTTTTGCCTCTGTAAGAAAAAGGTCAAATCCCTCAGTAACTTCTAAAGTATTAAAGCTTGCACAATTGCAGTAATCATCTAAAGGCTCTAAACAATCTAAACCTATAATTAAAGTCGCTTCTCTTCTTTTAATATAGTAACAATCAGCATTCTCAGCATTCATAATTTTGTCAAGGTGAAGAATTCCATGAATATCACAGGGCCTAACTCCAATAATAATTTGTGGTTCTAATTCCAGAGAAGAATATACTCGTTTAACCTCTTTGCCCTCCATCTCAAATCTTATAAGCTCTTCTCCATTTGGAAAAAGAAATTGTTTGGGGGGCAAGAGTGTAACAGTATTAGCTAAACAAAGTTCATCCCAACTACTTATTGGTGCAAACACAACATTTTCTTTATCTTTTCTTTTTGGGCCTATTAATCTTCTATCTTCCTTTTTAATTAATAAGTTAATAAAATTTGCTAAAGTTTTTTTAGAAGCAATTTTTAACTTCATTCTAAAACCTCCTTTTTTATAAAGGCTTAGCTTTTCTAAAAAACTCTCTTAATAATAAACTACATTAAACACGCAGAGTTAATGTATTCTTAGTAATAAACACCCTAACCATACTTATAATAAGCTGCACAACTTCCTTCACTGGATACCATACAAGGTCCTACAGGTTGTGAAGGTCTACATATCTTGCCAAAAAGAGGACAATCTTTGGGCTCTACTACACCTTTAAGCACTTCCCCACACAAACAACCTGCAGGTAATTCTATCTGTTCTTCTTTTAAAGAAAATTCTTTTCCCGCAGAAAATCTGTTAAATTCTTTCCGCAAAGCAAGTCCACTCATTGGAATAACACCTATACCACGCCAGCAAGAGTCCACGGGATAAAATATCCGCTCCATTAAACTTCTGGCAAGTAAATTACCTTCCCATTTTACACACCTCTTATATTGTATCTCTAAAAGTGACTCCCCTCTTACAATTTGTTTCACAAGCATATAAATACCCTCAAGTATATCTGCAGGTTCAAAGCCTGTTATTACACAGGGAATTTTATATTTATCTACAATATGTTTAAAGCCTGCTGCACCTGTAATTACACTAACATGGCCTGGCGCTAAAAAACCATGTATATTAATTTCTCCAGAATTTAATAAATATTCCATTGCAGGAGGAATCAGCTTGTTTGCAGGTAGGATAAAGAAATTTTTAAGCCCCAGGTTATCTGCAGTTTCTACTACAGAAGCTATAAGTGGTGCAGTAGTTTCAAAACCTATAGAAATAAATACTATTTTAAAAGACGGGTTATCTTTTGCCAATTCTAATGCTTGGAAGGGAGAAAAAACCACTCTAACCTGCCCACCACGGCTGCGCACAGAAGCAAGGCTCTCTCCTCTTACAGCTGGCACTCTTACCATATCTCCAAATGTAGTAACCATAACACCTTCTATCTGCGCCAGTTTACAGGCAGAAACAATTACTTCCCCAGGAGTTACACACACCGGGCAACCCGGACCTGAGATGTGGCGAAGCTGTGGTGGCAAAAGCTTTCTTATTCCATACCGAAAAATTGCCATAGTATGTGTCCCACATACTTCCATTAGATTAACTTGCGAGTTTAATCGCCTGGCTTCTTTATCTAGGTTATCTTTAATTTCCTGTATTTTTTTTGTTAATACTTCTGCATCTCTTCCCAAAGTGCAAGTGTCTCCTTTGCTTCGCTTTCTAAAATTTTTCCAATTGCAAACCCCGCATGCACAAGCACATAGTCTCCTACTTTTATCGATGGCAGTAAAGAAAAATTAACCTTTACTCTAGCTCCTCCCACTTCTACCAGACCCAAACTTTGGTTCTCTTCTTTCTCTATAACTTTAGCAGGTACTGCTAAACACAAAGCTTCTCCTCCCTTCATTTTACACCTAAAATAGAAATTTAGAAAACTTTTTATTTTTACTACTATACTTTTAACACATAATTAAAAGTATCTCTGGAAATTTTTGCAATCACTCTATCTGCTTTAAGTGGGTCTTTAACCCCTTTTGTAAGCACTGCCAACACAAATGGAGGATTGGAAAATATAATTGCAACATCACTCCTTACTCCTGCAGGTAATTCTCCTGTTTTATTAGCCACTTTTATTCCTGAGGGCAAAAACAATGGTATCTTATCTCTATACTGTTGTCTTAAAAGTAGCGAGATTGCCTTCTTAGTTAAATCACTCGACAGGTAATTACCTAAAAAAAGATTTTTAAGAAACAAATAAATCTCTTTGGGAGTGGTTACATTTTCTAATCCTTCTTTAAAAATCATAAACTTTCTCTGCATCTTTGTTCGGTTAAATCCAGCTTTAATTAAAAACCTGTTTACCTCTTCTATCCCTCCTACAATGTCTATAACAAGATTAGAAGCAGTGTTATCACTTATAACTATCATTAAAGTAATTAAATCATCCAGACTAAGATTTAAAGGGGAAGAAAGCTCCTTTAAAATACCAGCTCCATCTACCTTGTCTCTTTCTGTAACACTTATTCTTTGAAAAAGAGAAATCTCTCCATTTTCAACCTTTTTAAGGGCAACTACAAGAAGTGGCAGTTTAATTAAACTGGCTGCAGGGAAATTCTCTTCTTCCTTATAAAACCACTCTTCCTTTTTTTCTCCAAGCACACCACAGGCTACACCAAGTGTGCCAGAAGATTGTTTTTCAAAGCGTCTAAACCCCCCTATTTCTATAGTAGGCAACTGCTTGCTATACATCCACTAACACTGCATATTTTATCCTTTAAATTAACTTTATGGGACAATATGTGTTCCTGTTTCTCCTCTAAGTGAACGGGGTATTCCTTCAGGGGAAGTTATAATAGCTTCCTTTCCTCCCTTTTCAAGGAAGTCTATAATTGCTTTTACTTTAGGCCCCATACTGCCAGGAGCAAAGTGACCTTCTGCTAAGTATTTTTTAGCTTCTGCTACGGTAATTTCATCAAGTGCTTGTTGATTTGGTTTTTTGTAATTAATATAAACCTTTTCCACAGCTGTAGAGATTAAAAACAAATCTGCATCTATACTGGTTGCAAGAAGACTTGAAGCATAGTCCTTATCAATTACTGCAGCTACTCCCTTCAGATTACCATTTTCATCTCTTACTACAGGTATGCCACCTCCACCAACAGCAACCAATACATACCCCTTACTAATTAAATCATAAATAGCATCTCTTTCTACAATTCTGCGTGGTATAGGAGAAGCTACTACTCGTCTATAACCTCTACCACTATCTTCCACTATTGTCCAGCCTTTCTCTTTTTTATATTTTTCTGCTTTTTCTTTATCGTAAAAAGGACCAATTGGTTTTGTTGGATTTGTAAAAGCAGGATCATCTCTGTCAACTTCCACCTGGGTAACTACTGTAACTACAAGTTTATTGATTCCCCGCCTTCTGAGTTCATTCCCTAATACCTGTTGAATCATATATCCCATTGCTCCCTGCGAGTCTGCTCCACAAGTATCCAGTGGCAAAAGAGGTAACACATGAGAAGATAGTTCCGCTCTCAGTAAAATATTCCCTACCTGAGGACCATTTCCATGGGTAATGATGATATCATAGTCCTGTTCAATCATATCTGCAATATGAACACAGGTTTGACGGGTAGCTTCAAATTGCTCAGGAATTGTTCCCCTCTGCCCTGGCAAAATAATAGAATTGCCACCTATAGCTACTACTGCTCTTTTAGACATTTTTTCACTCTCCTTCCTTTATAATATTCTTCTCTTCTTTGCTTACTTTCTCTAGTAAAGCATGCAAGCAGGTTACTTTTAGATGCTTTGCGCCCGCCGCAAGGTGCTACGCACCCACTGCGTGCCTTGCTTACTTCTTTTATTAAAAGAAGTAAGTTTATAGTTCACCCATAGTTAAAGCCATTATAGCTTTTTGCACATGAAGACGATTTTCTGCAATATCATAAATAATAGACCTTGGCGAATCTGCTACAGCATCTTCTACCTCATACTGTCTATCTACAGGCATTGGATGAATGAAATAAGCATCATTTGTAAGACGCATCCTCTCCATTGTAAGTTTCCAGTCAATGTATGGCTTGTAACTGTCAAGTTCATCTTCTTTACTGCGAGAATAACGCAAAGGCGACATCCAGTTGCGAGAGTAAACCACATCTGCTCCCTGTAAAGCTTCTTTTAAAGAATGGCTAATTTCAAAAGCACTTCCAGCTTTACGTGCATTTTCTTCGCACATTTCCATAACCTCTGGGTCCAGGTCAAACCCTTCGGGATAGACATAAGTAACATCCATCCCAAGGCGTGTGCACAATATACCAGCCTCCTGAACAGAACACCAAGATCTAACAAGTGGAGAATAACTCCACATTATCACAAGCTTCTTCCCTCGTAACTCTCCCATATGTTCTCTCATCCCCATTATATCCGCCAAGCCCTGGCAAGGATGAAAACGGTCGTCAGCCATATTTATAATGGGCACTGATGCATAACGTTCATATTCTCTAAGTAGCTTATTCCCCTCTCCATATTCAGAAATTGAATCTTCCAATATTCTTATACCAATTCCAGCAGAATATCTACTCATAACTACTGCAGCATCCTGAGTAGTTTCGCCAGCCTTTTCCTTGCTTTTAAGACGCATACTCTTGGGTTCTACAAATTGAGCATGACCACCAAGCTCGGTAGCAGCTGCTTCAAAACTTTGACGAGTCCTAACAGAAGGATTATAAAAGAGCATTATAAATGTCCGCCGGTCTAAGCAGTTCCTATAAGGGTGTGTAAATCTTTTTTGTTTCATATCTTTAGCTAACTCAAGTACCTCTTCAAGCTCTCTTATGCTCCAGTCTTGCGTGGTAATTAAACTTCTACCGTATAATGATGAATGTGCCATTTTAAATTTGCCTCCTTTTTAAATAAATTGTCAGATAATATTCTACTTTAAACAAAAAAACCCTTCTATCTTTTTCAGAAAATAAGCACTTACTTTCTCTGGGAAAACAGGCGTTAGAAGTGTGCGCTTATCTCTCTGGACAGAAGGCAAAAGTAAAAATATCTGTTAAAAGGAGAAAATCCCAACTTTAATGCAGCCCTCACTGAATCTCTATTATATAATTGAATGGGATAATGATTTTTCCCGATTATGGAGGAATAAAGATAAAAACCTATTATATTAATCTCTTTTACTGTAAAGAGAGCAAATCGTCACATTAACTATAGCCACTTAATGTTTTAGTTTTAAATCCTCTTCCACAAGTTACTGGCTACTCTTTGAGCTTCTGCAAAAATTTCTTCTTCTTCTAGAAGCAAAAATCTGCCTCCCTCCATCAATACCTTACTGCCAACTATTACTGTATCTACAGAAGCAGTGGTTAAACCAAATAAAATATGAGCCATAAAGTTTTTGCTTGTTATAGGAGTTGGAGGCAAATAATTCCATACTACGAGGTCCCCCATATACCCTGGAGCAATTACTCCAAATGGCGCAGGGAAATAGCGCGAAGCAATATTACTAGAATTTATCATCCCCACTTTGTATGCCGAGTCAAAAGAAAAAGCCCGCGGGTCTGCTTTATTTAATTTATGTATTAAAAAGGCAGAAAGTAGTTCCTGTGGCATATCAGAATAATATCCATCAGTGCCAAGCCCCACGGTAATACCAGCTTCTAACATCTCTTCTACTTTTGCCACCCCTACAGCATTTCCCATATTAGAACGAGGATTATGAACTACTGCAGTGCCGGTATTAGCAAGAATCTCTATCTCCTTCTCATTAATGTAAACACAGTGAGCAAAAATAGAATGCTTGCCAGTGATACCAAATCTATGAAGTCGTTTAACTACGCGCTCTCCCGTATTTTCTATACTCTTTTCTACATCTACCTTATCCTCTGCTGTATGTATATGAAATCCAACCTCTCTAGCAACAGAACTACATTTCATTAAAGTCTCATCTGATAGAGTAAAAGAAGCATGAAGTCCAAACATAGAAGCTAATTTCCACTTGTCTTTTGGCTTCTTAATAAACTCCATATTTTCTTCTATTCCATCCTGTGTAACTTTAGGTCCATCTCTATCTGATACTTCATAACAAAGCACAGCTCTTATACCACTATCCATTACAGCTCTTGCAATTTCACTTAAACTACCACTGCAGGCAAATGGGGAAGCATGATGGTCAATTACTGTAGTGCAACCTCTTTTAAGCCCTTCTATAATAGCTACCATAGCACTTAGATACAAGTCTTCCAAAATAAGCCTTTTATCAATATGCCACCAGAGATATTCAAGAATTTCTTTAAAATTACTCATTTTAGCTGATATAGGAATACCACGAGCAAAACTACTATAAAAGTGTGTATGAGAGTTAATAAAGCCTGGCGTAACCAATTTGCCTCTGGCAGACAAATGACGCGCATCTGGAAAACGGCTTTTAAGAAGAGTGGTTTCTCCTACTTCTAAGATTTTCTCTCCCTCTATTACTACCGCTCCCCCTGGGATTAACTTAGGGTTATCTCCTCCGGTTAAAAGTAGTGCATCTGTTAAAATAAACCTTTCCATAATATAATAACTCCTTCATTAAATATTGTTTCTATAACGGATTATCTATGTGCAAAGCTCACTTCCCCTTATCTGATAGAGATTTTATAAAGTTAAAAGTTAACCAAAAATTGAGCCTGTCTTTCCGTTCCATCAGGGAAGGTTACTTTAAATATTAAAGAGTTTACCCCTTTTACAAATTTAACCTGCGGAAAAGTAAACATGCCTGACCTATCTACTACTTCAGTGAAAGCTTTACCTGTAGCAGGTTCTGTAAGACTCACTGTGGTATCAGGAGGAGCCTCACCCACTACATCTACAACATCTTTATCTATCCAATCTTTTGGCTGTATTAATTTAATAAGGTTATCATCTGAATTTACAATTACCTGTAAATTACTTTGCTCTCTTTGTTTTTTCTCCCCACCCCCACTGGCAGCAATAGCTATAACCCCAGCTGCAGTTATACCTCCAACTATTGCAGCAATAGCTGCTGCAGAAAGCCCAGCCCCTACTGTAGCAGTAGTTACTGTAGTTCCAGCAGCAGTCTCTCCAGCCTTAACTCCTGCTAATTTTGTTATAGTAAAAGGAGTTTTTTCTACTCCTACACCTAATAGCTTGCCAGGATAAAGCAAAAATGTTTTACCTGTAACTAAAGATGTAATAAGTAATACTCCTTCATAAACTTTAAAATAGCTTTTGCCAGCCTTTACTATCCTTATATGATAATCTCCTGGAGAGATACCAGAAGGAACAACAGCTGTAATATTTGCATCATCTTCTATAGTAAAATCATCTACAGGGTCGTCTCCTACAAGAACTGCTGTTGTACCAGTAAAGTTTTTGCCTTCTATAAGTAATTTTTGACTGGTGGCATTGCTACCACTACCAGGAGTTACTCTTACTATAACTGGAAGTTTGCTCTCATCTACTTTTTCCTCGGGAGGTGCTTCCATTAGAAACTCATCCACTCCACCAGGCATAACTGCTTCTTCCTGGACTTCTGCTTCAGTTACTGCCTCTCCTTTTAATGGCTCGCCAGTTACCTTATATATATCCTCGGGCGTCTCTTTGCTCATAATATTTCTAACAAACACTTCAAACATTGTGCCTCTAATTGTAGCAGTGGCTGTAGGAGTTTCTATTTTAAACTGGTCTTGTTTCCCAACAAATTTATTTATTTTTGCTTTTAATTTTCCAAATAATATCTTAAATTTAGCTTTTCTACTTTGCTGTGAAAAATCTACTGAGCTAATATCAATTATAGTTTTTTCATACATTCTAATAACACTTCCATCTGGCATAGTAAGCCTGGCTCCTGAACTTTCCTTTGTTCTAATTCTATCTCCATTAGTAGCCAGTTTAGTAGTTATTACCCTTTCCCAGGCTTTCATAGGGGGTTGCAACTCTACTTTTCCTCTTACTTTCTTAACTATAGTGGTTTCTCCAGCCAAATTGCCTCCCGCCTTAACAGGGAAGATAGAAAATAAAAAACTCATAATTATAACCCATACTAACACTTGTTTACTAAAACTTCTCATTCTATTATACACCTCCTTAAATTAATACCAATTTTGCGGAATTTACTGTGCCTTCTAAATTGTTCTTTAATCACCATCACCTCTTCTCTAATATCAAGGCTCAATTTAAGAATGAATTTTGGGTACCAGCAAAATAGTTGCAGGCACAGGACAAATTGCCTGACATAGTCCACAACCTGCACATTTCTCCTCATCTACACTGGGCAATCTTTCTTCATTTCTCTCTATAGCCTGGTGCCCACCATCTCTACAGGCTATAAAACAGAGGTCACATTTAATACAACTATCTTGATTAATTTTACTTACAACCTTCCACTGGCGAGAAAGCTGTTGATGAGCAACAATATTAGGTAGTGCCCTCCCTATTATATCTTTTGGAGAAGAAAAGCCTTTCTCTTTAAGATAATTAGTTAAACCATCTTTTAAATCATCTATAATACGAAAACCATATTGCATAACCGCTGTGCAAATTTGAACATTCTGTGCCCCTGCAAGTAAAAACTCCACTGCATCCTGCCAATTGCTTATACCTCCTACAGCAGAAATTGGTATATCTACTTTTTGTGCAATCTCTGCGACACATTTTAGTGCAATTGGCTTTATAGCAGGTCCAGAATAACCTCCAAAAGTGCCCTTACCATCTACTGTAGGGATAGGAGCAAAAGTATTTATATCTATCCCAAGCAAAGCTTTTACTGTATTAATAGCACAAACTCCATCAGCTCCACTCTCTTTAACTGCCTCCGCAATGTAGGCAATATCTGTTACATTGGGAGTTAATTTAATAATTACTGGCACTCTTTTAGCAGCTTCTTTTACCCAGGCAGCTGTCCTTTTAGTAAGTTCATAACTTTGCCCAATAGTAGCGCCCATACCTCTTTCTGGCATACCATGAGGACAGGAAAAACTACATTCAATCATATCTACACCTGCTTCCTCAAGTCTCCTAACTAATTCCTGCCAATCCTCTTTAGAAGAAGCCATAATACTTGCAATTAATACATTGTTTGGGAAATTCCTTTTAATCTCTCTAATCCAGGGAATCCACTCATTTACCTTATGCTCGGAAATTAAATCTATATTTTCCATACCCATAAGAGGTTTACCATTAAAATGTATCCCACTAATCATTGGATACACTAGCTCTACAGGCTCCTTTTCTACAGCCATAGTTTTACACACTGCTCCTCCCCAGCCAGCTTCAAACCCTCTCATAATCATCTCCCCATTATCTGTAGGAGGAGCAGCAGCCAGAATAAATGGATTAAGGAATCTAACTCCACAAAACTCAACTGATAAATCTATATTACTCACCACTTGCTCCTCCCTTCTTACTTTCAAGATATTTAATAATAAAATCTCCAGCTTTCTGCCCCTCGGCAATAGCCTCTACAACAGTTCTACCTCCATTTACAGCATCCCCTGCAGCAAACACACCAGGGATTGAAGTCATAAACTGCTCATCCACTTTAATTACTCCTCTTTCTATATTTACATATAAATCTCCAAAATAAGGCTTAAACTCAAGCACCTGCCCCAAAGCCAAAACACAGGTAGTAGCAGAAATACAAAACTCCTTTCCCTCTAAAGGCTCAGGGCGCCTTCTGCCGGAAGAGTCATTTTCTCCAAGAGTATACTCCTGACACAAAATTTCTTTCAATTTACCTTTTCTATCTAAAATAAACTTTTTAGGGGAGGCAAGAAAGATAAACTCAACTCCAGCCTTTATAGCCTCTATACGTTCTCTTTCCCAGGCAGGCATCTCATTCCAGGTTCTTCTGTAAATCACAGTAACTCTTCTTACACCAAGCTCTTTACTTACACAAGCAGAGTCCATTGCAGTATTTCCCCCACCAACTACTACAACTGTATCACCAAGCTGTAACCTCTCTCCTTTTTTAATCCTGGCCAAAAACTCTTCAGCTACAAATACTCCTTTTGCTTCCTCTCCTTCTATCCCAAGTTTACGACTACCCGAAAGCCCCACTGTAATTAACAACGCATCAAAGCTATCCAAAAGTTTCTCTATATCTTCACCAATATATACTCCAGAATTTATACTTACTCCAAGTGTTTTTAACTCTTTTATCTCTTCTTCCACCACATTTACAGGTAATCGAAAAGCTGGTATTGTAAGCTTCATCATACCTCCTTCTACTTTTGCATCAAATACACTTACTCTTATACCAGCTTCAAGTAATCTTTCCGAAGCAGCCAGTCCTGCAGGTCCTGCACCAATAATTCCTACTTTATAAGTTTTTGGAGCAGTAACATTTATCTCCCAGGGGTATTTATATTTTTCTACTACAAACTGCTGTAGTTTGGCAATACTTACTGGCTTCCCAGCTCCAGTTCCCAATACACAGTTACCTTCGCATAGTTTTTCTACAGGACAAACTAAAGCACAGGTATTAGGAAAGGGATTACTTTTTCTTATAAGATAGTAAGCACTTTTAAAATCACCCGTAGTAATTGCCTTAATAAATCTAGGTATATTTATGTGCACCGGGCAGGCTTGCATACAAGGTGGGTCATAGCAGTAAAGACAGCGGTATGCTTCTTGTAAAGCCAATGGAAAAGTTAAACAAGTTACCGTTTGTATCATATTTTTGTTCTCCCCTTATTATTTAAAATTCAATTTACTTTATAAATTCTTTTCAAGGAATTTTTGGGAATTCCTGCAAAAACTTAACTTCTTGGTAAAAAAGCAAACAAATAAACCTCAAAAACACCACCACAAGTACTAGGCTCTATTATAAATTTTTAATCAGAATTTCTCAGAAATCCCTGATACATAAGGGCTTCTTTTACATTTTTATCTACTCTTTGGATAAAATCCTTAGGATAATGATAAAGAGTAGTAAACCGGGAAGATGTAGTTATACCCATCTTAGACAATTTTTCACAAAAGACAGGGTCGTTTTTACACCAGTTTAAAAATCCTTCCTCTTTATCACGAAATATATTCTTTACCTCTTGAACTGTATAATCTTTATATTCTTCCTCGTGTATTATACTACCCATTGGTAATCTAGAGGTTTTGTAAGGAATCTCAGCAGGATAACCCATACAAAGTAATACTGCAGGGAATACAAATTTGGGCAATTTAAATAATTTGACTATAGAAACTGGCTCATTAAGGATTCTGCCTATATATACACTCCCAAGACCAAGTAGTTCGCCTGCTAACACAGCTGTATGAGCAGCAATTACAGTATCTGCAAAAGCAGTTAAAAAGACAGAAGCTCCATTAAAATGAAAACTACCTCCCATCACCTCCACCCAGCGAAATAGCCTGTTTGTATCTACACAAAAAAGTAATAACAGAGAAGCTTCTAAAATCCATTGTTGCTTACCACAAAGCTCATACAGGGAGGACTTTTTATCGGGAGAAGTAATTAATATAACAGAATAGTTTTGCAGATTTCCAGCAGAAGGAGCGCTAATTACTGCCCGCATAAGTTCTGTTATTACATCCTGTGGTATCGGCTGAGAGGTAAATTTTCTTATGCTTCGCCTATTAAAAATAAAATTTAGCTCCGAATTATTCATCTGTTACCACCTTTATCTTCTTTTTGTATTCATATTTAAGATATTCATAAATAAATGCATCCAGTTCTCCATCAATTACATCATTTGCAGAAGAAGTTTCATATCCTGTGCGATGGTCTTTTACAAGATTATAGGGATGAAAGACATAAGAGCGGATCTGACTTCCCCATCCAATCTCTTTACGCTCTCCACGCAAAGCTTCTAATTTTTCTTTTCGCTTCCTCTCTTCCAGGTCATAAAGGCGAGCCTGCAAAATCTTCATTGCTGTGATTTTGTTACTATGCTGAGAGCGTTCATTCTGACATTGAACTACAATACCAGTTGGAATATGAGTTATACGAACTGCAGAGTCTGTTTTGTTTACATACTGACCACCTGCTCCGCTTGCTCTAAATGTGTCTATTCTTAAATCTTGTGGAGATATCTCTATCTTTATCTCTTCTCCAAATTGTGGAATTACATCCATTGCCGCAAAAGATGTATGACGCCTTGCATTAGCATCAAAAGGAGAAATCCTAACAAGTCTATGGACTCCTTTTTCTGCTTTTAAAAAGCCATAGGCGAAATTGCCATAAACCATAAAAGTAACACTTTTAATCCCAGCTTCTTCCCCTGGAGATATATCTACAATTTTGGTCTTAAATTTTTTCTTTTCTGCCCACCGAAGATACATTCTAAGTAGCATCTCTGCCCAGTCCTGCGACTCTGTGCCACCTGCTCCTGCCTGAAGAGAACAAATTGCCCCCATCTTATCATATCTACCCTGAAGAAGGAGAGAGATTTCCCATTCTCTTAAATTTCTTTCAGTTTCTTCTAAAAGTCTTAAAAATTCCGCATTTAACTCTTCGTCCTTTTCTTCTATCTTGACAAGCTCTAAAGCAGTAGAAAGTTCTTCTAATTTATTAGATAACCTCTCATATTTTTTAATTTCCTCTTCAAGTTCACTAAATTCCTGGTTTAATTTTTGAGCTTCCAGTGGCTTATCCCACAAGTCTAGTTTCTGCAAATGCAGTTTTAAGTTATTTAACTTTTTCTTTTTTTCATCCAGTCAAAAATAATTACTTAATTCTTCAAATTTTTGTTGTATTTCTAATACCTTCTTTTCTAATGGTTCTAATAACATTCTAAATACCTCCTAAAAAATATATCTATATCATACAATTCTAAATTTTGTAGTTTAATCCTTTTAAAATAAAAATTATCTATTATGTGGATGAAAACTTCTCTTTTAAAATACTAATGTGTATGTTACCTCTACTGTTTGTATTTATCTTTTGAAGGATTTTGTTAATAGGATTAGAAATTACTTTAAGCTAAGGGGAGGTGAACATTGTATAGTGAATATGAAAAAAGTCCTGATATTTTTTCTAATTTTAGTCTGTGGCTTTTTGTTTTTTTCCTGTAATAAACAAAAGGGAAAAGCTGGTAAAATAAGGACAGGACAAGAGAAAGTAAAAATTGCTTTTGTATATGTAGGTCCTGTTGGAGATGCAGGGTGGACACTAGCTCATGATAATGCTAGAAAGGAATTAGAAAAAGAACTTCCTTTTGTAGAGACATCTTTTATAGAGTCAGTTGCAGAAGGGTCTGATGCAGATAGGGTTTTTACTGAGTTCGCTAAAAAAGGCTATAATGTTATCATTGGCACTAGTTTTGGTTATATGGATTCAATGGTTAGAGTAAGCAGGCTTTTCCCCGACTGTATATTCCTTCATTGTGCTGGGTATAAGACTACACCTAATTTAGGTACTTATTTCGGTAGAATGTATCAGGTAAGGTATCTAAGCGGTATGATAGCTGGTAAAATGACAAAATCCAACATTTTAGGTTATGTAGCGGCACATCCTATACCAGAGGTAATAAGAGGCATAAATGCTTTTACACTGGGAGCAAGGAAAGTAAACCCAAATGTAAAAGTGCATGTTGTATGGACACACACCTGGTATGACCCAGCTACAGAAAGAGAAGCTGCAGAAGGCTTATTGGACATTGGAGCAGATGTAATTACTCAACACCAGGATACCCCTGCCCCACAGCAGGCAGCAGAAGCAAGAGGCAAGTGGAGTATTGGATATAATAGCGATATGAGCCAGTTTGCACCTACATCACATTTAGTTGCCTGTGTATGGAACTGGACTCCTTATTATGTAGAAATAGCAAAAGAAGTAAAAGAAGGTAAGTGGCGTTCAGAAGATTACTGGAAAGGTATAGAAACAGGTATAGTTGGCTTAAGCAACTATAACCCTAAAATCCCCAGAGAAGTTATTCAGTTGATTGAAAAAGAAAAAGAAAAAATTATAAGTGGTAAAAACAA
>Ga0123519_10004683_pt1 | contig 22008 bp, 10 predicted proteins | sample YelNatPaOPRAMG02_FD_87396 | JGI IMG/M metagenome (GOLD analysis project Ga0123519, IMG submission 87396) | Hot spring microbial communities from Yellowstone National Park - Yellowstone National Park OP-RAMG-02 (version 2) | ecosystem: Environmental > Aquatic > Thermal springs > Hot (42-90C) ...
TAGGCAAGAGTTTGACATAGATGTATCAGATTACTACAAGGTATACATGAATGTTTCAGAAAGGTTGACAGTTGAACTTTTCACATTTGAATTTAATGAAACAACATGCATGCCAAAGTTCGAATTACATCTTTACGATGTAAATGTGCAGGAAATTGCAGATACATGTGGATACGATGTTGAGTATGAGAAACTGGCTTGGGATGTTTCAGTCGAAGGATATTACTATGTTGAGGTCCGAGCAGTCGAAGGGGCAGGAGCATACAGAATTAACTTTACGATTAACTATCCACCTGTTATTACAGACTACCAACCAACTGCACTATCCTTATCTCTTAATGAAGGTGTAGAAACGAGATTTAACATAACAGTTTTTGATGGGGACAATGACCCATTATGGTATTCTTGGCACATAAACGGAGCACAGATTCCAGGTGCCGTCTATAAGATGTTTTTATTCAAAGGGAACATATCCGGAGATATAAATTTGACAGTTTACGTATCTGATGGAAAAGATTACACATGCATGAGTTGGAATTTAGATGTAAATGGTAAACCTCAATTGCTTGACTACATGCCTACCAACGATTCTACTATTACGGTATATGAAATGGAAACAATTACATTTACAGTCTCTGCAAGCGACCCAGACTTGCCTTTAACATACACTTGGATACTTGATAACACAGTCCTTCAGGAATCCTCGAGTAATAGTTTTACCTTTGCACCTAATTACACTGCAGTAACAGATGTCGGTGGCGTGCGCACTCTTAAAGTATCGATATCCGATACACTTGGCGCATATTCTGAAGTTTCCTGGAGAATAAACATAATAAATGTAAATCAGATTCCTTATTTGGTAGCACCGCTGCCTGAGGTTATTGTTACTGAAGATACAAGGCTCGATAACGCACTTGACTTAAAACAATATTTTGCAGATAACGATACAGAAGATGCGGATAACCTATATTTCTCATATTCAGGGAATACAAACTTAGCAATTGAAATAAGAAACGGAGTTGTTGCGGTAACGCCCACGGTTGCAAATTGGACAGGGAGCGAGATTGTAACATTCACGGTGAATGATACTAAGAATTCGTTCTCAGCGCAGGCTACTTTTACAGTTGTAGGAGTTAACGATGCCCCTGTTGTCAGGCAAAATGCACCTTCCGTTGTATATCTTCTACAGGATACCGTAAATTCCTCTCTTAACCTTGCAGAAGATGTATTCTATGATTGTGATACTACCTTGCTTACTTTCTCTGCATTTGGTAATTTAAGCATCTTTGTATCTATTGCTCAAGATGGTAAAGTCTCTTTATCTGCCCAACCATATTGGAGAGGAAACGAGACCATAACTTTCAGTTGTAGCGATGGCACCTTTACAGCATATAAGGACATTAAGGTGATAATAATACCCGTGAACCATGCGCCCAAAGCCGAGATAATCTCGCCTAAAGAGGGAGCCAAATTCAAGGCACGTATGGATGTGAATTTTTCCGGGCTTGGGACTGACCCTGACGGTGATACTCTAATCTACATCTGGAAAGAAGGGACTGATACCATTGGAAATACAGAATCTTTCAAGAGGGCATTCCTTGAAGGGAACTATGAAATTACGCTTATTGTAGATGATGGTCATGGAGGAACAGATAGAGTTAGTGTGAATATTACTGTAGAAAAGAAGAGTACGAGTGGCAGTTCAGGGAGCGGGACACCAGGCGTTCCAACTTGGGGCATTCTATTTGCGATATCGATTGCAAGTGTAATTGTTATGCTTCGCAAGAGAGGATCCAGGTAAAACAGAACAGGTAAAATACAGATAAATATAGAGTAAAATATAGAGCAAGTTAGAATAAAAATACCAATTTTTATTTTTCTTTGCGAATAATGCGGACAACCTATTTCAATATTTATCATGTTCTAATGTTCTAATGAGCGTAGGGAAAAGGACTAAACAGTTGTTAACAGCAGAGGAACGAATACTAATTCATTTGTTTGATTACTCGAGATATAGAGAAGATTATGAAGTTCCAATCGAAGTAACACAAGATGAGATTGGGGTATATACAGGGATACTAAAGAATCATGTATCTAGAGATATGAAAAGGTTGATGAACAAAGGTTTTGTCGATGAAAGGCTTGCAAAAGTATATTCTTTGCAGAGGAAAAGAAAAGCGTATTTTTTAACCTCGAAGGGCTTTTCAGTTGCTCAAAGATTAATTGCATCCTTATCTGAGATGAAGGTAATTCTCAAAGATGGAGAAAAAACATCTATGCTTCCATTAGGTGAGGTTAATTCAAGACTATCAACAGAGCATTCAATTCTGTATTTAGCAAGGCATGTAAACGAAAAGAACGAATTAGATTTAGCGTCTTTGTGCGATTCGGCGACGCAAAGAGATAACAAAACCAAGATGGAAAAGAAAGGAAGAGAATGCATAACTCATTTTGTCTATTATCCTGGGAAACAGAATATAATTGGTAGAGAAAAAGAACTAGCCATATTAAAGAAATTTATAGAAAGTGAGCAGAGGGTTCTTCAGATATATGGTATTGCAGGTTCGGGCAAGAGTGCGCTTATTTCTCATTTTGTTGAATCGTATATAGGAAAGAGAGACATATTTTGGCTTGGATTGCATGAATGGGATAATAAAAAAAGTATCTGTTATGCTTTGTCTGAGTTTTTAGCAAAATGTGGAAAGAGACGTTTAAAATCATTTTTGAGCACGCAAGAAGAGATAGACATGCCAAGGGTCAATACCTTAATCTGTGAAGAGTTCGCGAATATATCCGCGATAATTGTTTTTGATGATGTGCATCGATTGAATGAAGATGTATATCCGGTTATTACTTCGTTAGTAGAGCTAGCGACTTCGAACAACGAAGAAATGAGTGAACGCATCAAAGGATTGAAACTGATATTCATATCGAGAAGTCTTCTTCCTATATATGGTAGAGGGAAAGCATCTTTGGATAAACGATTTGTAGAAATCTCCTTAGGTGGGCTTGATAGAGATTCGGCACACGAGTTGTTTGTGCGTGCGAATAGAAATTCAGATTTTGAAATGGTGTATAAGAAGTCAGGGGGTCATCCGCTTGCTTTGCAGTTAATGGAAGGTGAATTTAACTCATTTATAAGAAATGAGATTTTGTTAAGGCTTGGGCATCTTGAGAAAAAATTGCTTGGAATGATGAGCGTGTTTAGGGTTGCAGTTCCTATGCAAATATTCTGTGAAGGTGAAAAAGAGAGAGAGGGAATAGATACTCTTTTGAGTCTGAATTTAATCAGAGAGGATACAGATGGTAATTTGGTGATGCATGAGTTAATACAAAACTATTTTTATGTGAGGCTTGGGAATTCAGAAAGGGACAATGCCCATTACTTTGCATACAAGTATCATAAATCAAAGGGGAGTGTTCGTGACGCTGCGGAAGGTATATATCATTTAATAAAATGCGAAAAGTACGAAGATGGCGCAAGGGAACTTTTAAATGTGTTAGAGGGCGCAATAAAGGAAGGGTATCTGAACGAGTTTTACAATTATATCACAGAGATAGAGAAAAGGCTTCTTGATACCAATCTACTTATACAGTTGATTAAGGCGAAAGGGGACATTTTGCTAATCTGGTCAGAATGGCGAGAGGCATTTGCATGTTATACAAAGGCATTGAACATGTTACAGATGAATTTTTCATCATGCCGACTGAATGCAAAAGAAAGAGGTAAGCAACTTGGCATCCTTTATGAGTGTATAGGGATAGTGCATAGAAATTTGGATGAGTATGAGCGTGCAAGGAAGTATTTTGAAAATGCCCTTTCTGCATATATGCAATCAGAAGAGAAAAGAGGTATAGCGAGCGCCCAGAGGAATATAGGTATAACTTACGAGGCACTAGGCAAGGTCAAGGAAGCACTTGAGTGTTATGAGGCATCTCTTGCAATTCTCGAGGAAATTAAAGACGAGGTTGGTATCGCAGAGACTTGCAATCGTATTGGCATACTTTATAACGACGAACTTGGAGATGTCCTTAGGGCAAGGTCTTATTTTGAAAAATCTCAATCGATATACGAAATGACAAAAGACATGCATAGACTTGCGGGTATTTTTGCAAACCTTGCTGAGACTTATAGACAGGGTCCTGATGCGATGTGGAATGTAGTTAAGGAGATGAACCTAAAGGCACTTAGGATATTTGATAAATACGGCGATAAGCAGGGTGTTGCGGTTGCTTATGTGAATTTAGGCGATGCATACTGTCAGCAGGGCGAGTTTGATAAAGCAATAGATTATTTTATGCGTGCAGTTAAAATTGGAGAAAGTATAGGAGACAAAGAACTTCAGGGAGAAGCATATTGTGGCTTGGGGAGGGCATATTTTAAAGATAATCGCGAACTTGCAATAGATTATTTCAATCGTTCGATAGAGATTTTCGAGATGATAAAGATGCCAAATAAAGCAGCAAAAGCACGCGAAATTCTAGCGAGTTGTTGAATTTATTGCAATCTCTTTGGCTTTTTTTGCATATCTAATTGCTTTTTCGTATTTTCTACTTCTTAAAAATGATACTGCTAGCACGAGAGTATTTTTTGCCTCTGCGACATTTTTATTTTCTTTTTCTGCCTCGAGTATCGCAGAACTTGCTTCGTAGATTGCATCTTTTACTTTTTCTTCTTCCTTTATATCAAGAGGTTTAACTTTTTTGAGTTCTGTATTGCAATACGGACATTGGATAAAATCAGGTTCGATACCTGCGCCACAATAGGGGCATATAGACGACATCTTCCCTGCACAATTTGGACATTCTTTCCAAGTTTCGTCTAGTTCCATGCCGCAGAATTCGCATACTTTTAAAGCACCGTAATTTGATGAGGTTAGTTTTTCCTTGCTTGCCTTCTCAACAAGATTTTTAATTGCCTGCGCCCGCTCCTTTGCGATGTTGTATTTTCCTGATGATAGGAGTTTTTTTGTCTTTTCAATTTCATGCGAAAAATCGGTAACTTTGCATCCCATAAGTTCAATTTGAGAAATCATATATTCTACCTCTGATATAACATTCATAACCTCGTTGTGTTTTTCTCTTGCCTGGTAAGCAGCCGCAAGAGCATATTCGCATGCCTTCTCGCCATCCTTCCCAAGCCCTCTCTCAAACAGACTCCTTGCATTATCAAGCAATTTTTCTACGTCCTCTAAAAACACGCCTTCTTTGCGAATTTCTTCGATTTTTTCTCTTGCGATTTGCAAAGATGTAAAATCCTCTTGCTTGCCTATTATAGAAGCTATAGAGACCTTAGGTGCTTCTGGTGGTCGGTCGAATGTTATGCTCGCATGCTCCTTCACGACAGGCTGTTCTTTTGGATAAGTGTCAGTCTGAATAGTGTGCATGTATGTCGGCTTAACAAGCGTGCCTATGGATTCAAGTTCTTTTCTTCTCTTTTCTTCGAGTTCATTTTTTATCTTTTCTCTTCTTTTGTAGATTAGGTAAGCGATTAGACAACCGCATGATAGACAGAATATAGAAAGAGCGATAAGGTAGAGCAAGGAATAATCTTTTGGAGGAGGCGCTTTTACGACTATTAACGCAGATGCGTTTTTGCAAACAATCTGTTCATTTGAAAATTGTAGGATTTCCGCAAAGATAGTTCTTTTCCCTAGCGAGGGTTTATAGGAGCATTCGATAACTTCTCTGTTTCCTGGAGATACAGGGGCTATAGTCGAATTTGATATTATTTTCTTATCCACGAATATCCTAACTATGTTTCTTTCAGATATCTCATTTCCTGAATTCCAAACAATTGCAGATATGTTTATCGAATTACCTAATGTGATGTTTGTTTTGCTAATAGAAAGTGAAATGGCAAGTATGGGAGCATGTATTCCAATTTTAATTTGTATATTTGAGAAAGAATGCCCATCTGAAACATTTAGGGTAACCGAAAATTCTCCAATAGAATGGTATCTATGTTTAGTTACAGGACCTTCAGAAAAGTTTCCATCTCCAAAATCCCATCTGAAGGAAAGTGAATCAAGGTCGTTGTCATAACTTGAAGACGCGTCGAATGTTATTTCTTCATATAAAGAAAATGCCTTTCCATCATCTGGCGATAAAATGACTGGAACGGGTTTTCTGTTCACATCTTCCACGATAACATCCCAGGCATGGGTTACTCTTTCCTCGCATCTATCTACAATTATTATCTCAACTATGTGTATCCCTGAAGAATTGTAGTCAGGACGATAATCATAACTTGCAATATACGATGGCGATTGCGCATAAGTTTCGTTAACAAGGATGTTGTCAAGATACCAGAATACTCTAACCCTGAAATCTTCCAAATCCAAATCTTTTGCGCATACAGAGAAATGCACATTTTCACCTTCTGATACCTTTACTTCACATCCTACAGGTTCGATACTGCACAGGCTTGGAGGTCTGTTTACGTCGTCTATAGTAAGATTCCACATAATTGTATCGAATGCAGAGGAGTTCTGTTCATCAACCACTTTGCAAAGAATGGTATGTGTGCCTGCCAATTCATAATTCGGGGTTGAAAGTATTGTAAAATTCTTTTCTGAAGGGATGAACAGTCTTGTGCCGTTCATGTACCATTCTATTCTTGGAATTTCGTTGTCAGGGTCGAAGTAATCTATCCTAAAAGTAATCGGGGTGGTTTCGTTTGTGCGCACGTTAAATTCAAGAGGTTGGTGCATGGTAATTTTAGGTGGTCTTTCAAGGTCGTTTACAGTTAGGTTCCATGAGGTTGAGGCTTCAAGACCAAAAGAGTCTCTTACAATTACTCGAATTCTGTAAATCCCCGAGCAGAAGAAATCGTTTGCAGGTGGAAAGAGAAAATAGGTAGAACCTCTAAAATCTATATTTTCAGTATCGTTTACAAACCAGAATATATGAATGTAATCGTTGCTGTTAGGGTCAGAAACAGAGATTAAAAAGTTGATTGAACAGTTTTCTATAGTCGTAAGTGAACTTGAAATGGGATTCCTAGAATCTATCTTTGGCGGATAGTTCATCTCTGAGATAACAACTGATACATATTCTTCGTCTATCAATCCTTCATCGTCGGTTACGCGAAGTTTTACATGATACAATCCTACAGTGGGATAGGTATGTGTAACAGATTTCGAGGTTGAGAAAGTAGAATCTCCAAAATCCCATAGGTAAGCAAGCGAACCTCCAAGATAGTAATCGTCAGTTACTACGCAGTCAAATTGAACAGGCGTGCCAAGATAAAAACCAGCACCGTTCGAGGGTGAGGTTATGGTTGCCTGTGGACCTTGCGCAATCTCTATCTTTCCAAAAGGACCATCTATAGGATGCGAATCTGCATTCGGCGGGAATACTCCTCTTGTAGTCCATGTATTTGGGTCTGTATCTCCCAATTCGTCATTTACAAGAACTGTAAGACCAATCACATCATAATGCTCGCCATATATCTCTTTCTGACTCCCCGAATAGGGAAACGAATATTCGTATATTCTCCTTTGCATAAACCCTGCTTTTGCCAAATCATATGGGTCTTCTGTCGGATTTGAAGATACCCATTCGTTCATACTGTAAAGGAGAGTATTTCCCGCAGAATTACGATTAAGATAACCTGCTTTTGCTGTTCCATCTCCATAAATCTGTGCCCATCTATCTTCGCATTTACCTCTTTCTCCTGTTAACCAATGCTGGTAAGTTATTGGCTTGGCTGCAGTCCCATTTGTATCAAGTTGAGTAACTATACCGTCGTTATCTCCATCTATAGAAATCTGCACGACCTCGTTCGAAAGATAATTCCCGTTGTCATTCGTGGTATCTGATGGGACCTCAACACAAATGTACAATCTTGTAGAATCAAACATCAAATACAGATAACAAAGACCGTTTGCAGATATGTTTATCACAGTTGCCTTTGTCCATTCGTTTGCTCCCATAAGTCCATTTATGTAAGGCGCCGTCGTAGTTCTATTGATATATATCGGGCTCGTGGCACGGGTCATACTCTTTACCTTAGAAACTTTCGATTCTTTGCTTGCTTCGACTGAGTGCTCTCCTTCACAGATGCTTACATTACTGCCTAACAAGAGCACTACTGCTAGCACGGAAAGTAATATAACTCCCAATCTATAATTCATAGATCTTACTCCAAGCCTAGGCAACTCCACACACCAATCCACATACAGACCCTTACTCATGTATTATTAGTAAGTTGGCATATTACAATTTCGGCTTGGATACAAGGAAATCTATTATTTCGATGCAATATTGATAATTGTAAAAGTTGATCGATTTGTTAAGAATATACTTATAAGAAAACAAAAAGAATAGCATGTAGCAGGCAAGTTACCACCTTGCTTTGAGAGAAAAAAGAAAAATAAGGTATTGTTCTTTGAAACATAATCATCAAATAAAGGAAGGTTTATTCCTATAATTGTGTCCCCATCATCTTGCTAAGAAGACAAAGGAGGATATAAATGTCTAATCGATTAAGGGAATTATTTGAGGATGAAAAGATAATTAATAAGATAAAAAGACGTTTGCCGTACTTGTTCCAACTTGCAGAGTTAGAGAGTTCACGAGCAGGCAAGACAGGAATGGAAGTGGGTTCTGTTCGAGAAAGGATAATTGTAGCGTTACTTATTTATAAATTCGGTGAGGTAAATGTGGAAACCGAAATACCTATTACTGAACCCGAGGTGGATGCTAAGATATTTGGTAAACCTCTGTCAATAAAAACAATCACTGGTAAAAATTTGGGTGGTGTCAAACTTATATGGACAGTTGACGCAAAAAAGGCTAAAGAATTTCATGAAAGGTATTATCCAAATTGTGATATTTTGCTTGTCCAAATCAACTGGGACGATGTAGGTGGATTTTATTACATTCCTTTAGAGGTTCAACAGAAACTTTTTGAGAAGTTAGGCAGAGAAAGGTATATTAAACTTCCAAAACCTGGGACTAATCCAAGAGGCGTCGAAATAACCAAGGAGGCTTTGTCGAGCCTAGTCGTGGATAGCATGTCCAAAAGAATCTTAATAAATTGGCAAAAAACACAGATTGAGTTTAATTCATATAAAAGATGGGTTGACCTTTGGAGGGTAGACTGAATGGGGATATATCATAGGAAAAATGGAACAAAAACAAGTGCATTCGGCTCGCCAGGAAGAATCAATCACGACTCCACCCCATTTTATACAAGCAGGTTATACGAGGATTTGCCGAAAGAAGAGGTTGTAAAATACGTGGAAAACGTCATTCCACCACAGTTTATAGACAAGATTTTTTGCAGGTCCAGCGAAAAGATGGAAGAATTACCAGATAATTGTATTCATCTCATGGTTACTTCACCTCCTTACAATGTTGGAAAAGAATACGATGAGAATCTTTCTCTAAAAGAATACAGAACTTTCTTAAAACACGTATGGACTGAAGTCAAAAGAGTTCTTGTTCCAGGTGGAAGAGCATGTATCAACATTGCCAATCTTGGAAGAAAACCATACATTCCCCTTCATGCATTTATCATTGAGGATATGCTTGATTTAGGGTTTTTGATGCGAGGTGAACTTATCTGGAATAAAGCTTCAAGTGGTAGTCCATCGACAGCATGGGGTAGTTGGCTTTCTGCCAAAAATCCAACCTTGAGAGATATCCACGAATATGTTTTGGTCTTTTCTAAAGGTACTTTCTCAAGGGCTAATGTCGGTAGAAAAAGCACAATTTCTAAGGAAGAGTTTCTTGAATTTACTAAAAGCGTGTGGACATTCGCCGCAGAGCCAGCAACTAAAATTGGGCATCCTGCACCATTTCCTGTAGAATTACCATATCGATTGATTCAACTTTATACATTCGAAGAAGAGGTTGTTTTGGACCCATTTATTGGAAGTGGACAAACTGCAATCGCCGCAGTAAAAACAAAACGACACTATGTGGGATACGACATCTGTGAAGAATACGTAAAGTTGGCAGTAACACGAATTAAAGATTTTGCACTTGAATTCAATGCTCCTAGTCTGTTTGAATTTCAAGAAGATTCGGAAAAAGAACAATAATAAACCAAAAAACTATTACTTCTGTCTCTTCGTTTGCTCCCATAATTCCATTTTTCTACGGCAGTGTCAAAAGTAACAATAAAATTAAATAAAAAAGTCTTTGATTTAAACCATGAACTTATGCCCCATAAGATACGCGCCCTCCTATAAGATAGATACAAAAATTGAGTTGAAAGCCAAGCCTATGACTCCAAGTATTATGCCTATCAAAGCCATTCCTACACCCGCCACTAATTTTATCATGCGTGTGTATACCGTATGCTCTGCGCCTTCTCCTATTATGATTTTGTATATGTCAAGATATGGAATAGTACCTCGCCTATACCATCCTAATATGGTTGCTTCTTTTCCTAAATATGAGCCTGCGCTAAGTAACCCAAACAAGAGGTCAATAAACCGCACAATCTGTTGATAATCAAGATACATAATCCCTGTTCCGTCATCTAATTTCAGGTCTTCTGCCCAGAATAACCCTGGCTGACCTCTACCAATCACATGTCCACGAAGTATAACAGGCCTCCCTTCAACAGGATTTGCTTTCACATCTCCAAGAAGTTCCCGCACAGTCGATTTTATGAAATTTGTTGGATACCTATATACTCCCCAATATATGGTAAGACAAGTCCCTGCAACCGCCAAAAGTACTCCTAAAGAAAGAACTATGTTCATGGTGAAAATAATGCTTATTAGATATAGAGGTACCGAAATTAGTCCAATATACTTTACGAATACATTCTTCAGAAAATCATCTACATAAGATTCAGGTTGCTTCAAGTCGAACCCTATAAACGGCTCCTGACCTAGTTCTCGCGCAATTTTATCAAGTTCGTTTATTCTCTTTGCAGGTCTTGGATGCGTGCTTGTAAGTTCAACATACGTGCTCCAGGGATTCCAAATATCCCAAGCCATTGCACGCTTTATCATCTCTTTATCATAAACCCTACCCCCAAGCCAACCCATCTGGGCGGCATTTGCCGCAAGTGCACGCGCATTGCCCACGTCGAATATCATAAGCGCATTGCCTTGGAATTTGCTATCTTCTTTGCGCCCTCCACCATCGTATGCAAGACCACTATCTGTTACCGAATATGCTTTTGCCTGCCCCTCATATACCAAGCCGTAGGCTATCTTAATAAAAGCACTCGAGAGAGCGTTCGGATTCCTTGTTGTTTCTGCTGAAAATCTATCTGCAAAATATTCTCTATATCTCGATACTAAAAGTGCAATTAACTGACTTATATAATATGCAACATATGCAACTAAACCAACTACAGCAATAGCACCTGCAGGATTATTTCTTCCTCCTGCACCTCTTGCATATCTTGATACATTAGTCGTGCCGCGGGCAATTACATACAACATCAGGGGGACTGCAGAGACCAAGGTCATCACAATAAAATCGTTATTACGAATATGACCAAGTTCATGTCCTATAACTGCAATCTGTTCTTCAGGCGTGCAATATTTTAGTATCCCTCTTGTAATCACAAGATGAGCATTATTCCTCGTCCATCCAAAACAGAACGCGTTCGGATTATCGTCTGGAATTATCCCAAATTTTGGTAAGTTTATGCCTTCGTTTTTACATACAAACCTTATGTATTCTGCAACATCATAACTTAAGGAATATTGAATAGGTATCCATTCTATCTTGTATATCCATTTTATTATCAATGGTGAAATCAAATACTGCAGAAATATTATTCCAAGAGTAACCAAGCCTCCTATTATTATAAACGCAATCCCGGTAAGGTTAATAAGGTAAAAGAGTACCATCACTATCGCATATAAAAGAGCAAACAATGCTGAAATTGCAAGTGCCATCCTCGTTTTTAGTCCCATAAACCTTCCCCCATTACAGTATCGTTTATTTATCTCATAAATCTTATCTCTATTCTTTATCTCGTTTAATGTGATATCATATCATAAATTTATGTTATCATATCATAAATCGAGAGATAAATGAAGAAATTCATGGATAAATCACAAATTAATGTATTGCTTAACTTCCCAATCAGTAACCTGTGTCTTGTAATTGTCCCATTCTTTTCTCTTATTATATAGAAAATTCGTAAAGACATGCATACCTACAGTTTCTCGTATCAATTCGCTCTTCTCCATCTCGATTAGTGCTTCATTCAAATCTGACGGCAAAGAACCAATCCCCATCTTCTCCCTTTCCGTAGATGTTAACTTGAATATGTCTGTCTCTATAGGCTGTGGCGGCTCTATCTTTTTCCTAATCCCCTCAAGACCTGCTGATATCATCACAGCATATTGCAGATATGGATTCCCCGCAGGGTCTGGATTCCGCACTTCAATCCTCTTGCTTCTACCTTTACCTGCAGGTATTCTTATCAATGCACTTCTATTCCTGTTTGCCCAAGATATGTAAACAGGCGCTTCATATCCAGGCACAAGACGCTTGTATGAATTTACCCAACTTGCAAGTATCGCACACGTCTCCCTTGCATGTGCCAAAATCCCTCCTATATACCATCTCGCAATATCTGACAATTCATACGGCTTGGTCTCATCATAAAACGCATTCTCTCCGTCTAAGGTAAATAATGATTGGTGCACATGCATACCTGACCCATTCTGACCTGCTATTGGCTTGGGCATAAAGGTTGCATGCAGTCCATTCTCCAACGCAACTGTCTTAATTGTATGTTTCAGTATCATGACTCTATCCGCAGATGTCATGGCATCTGCAAACCTTAAATCGATTTCGTGCTGACCATTTGCAACCTCATGATGTGTAGTCTCAACATCGAACCCAAGAGCATCTAAGTATAACGAGATTTTATCACGCACAAACTCTGTTTTATCTAGAGGCATAAGGTCAAAATATCTACCCTTATCAGAAGGGATTGTAGTTGGTTTACCATCTTTATCAATTTGGAATAGGAAAAATTCGTATTCCGGACCCATATAAGACTCGTATCCAAGTTCCTTTGCTTTTATAAGAACGCGTTCGAGTATATATCTCGGGTCTGCTCCGAACCTGTTCCCCTTCGAATCGAATATGTTGCATATTATAGATGCCTGTTTCATTTCGTTATATGACCAAGGAAGAACCCTAAAGGTTGACAAATCAGGCCAAGCCCGCATGTCGCTTTCTTCTATAGTTGCATATCCTACAACTGAAGAGCCATCAAACACAGCCCCTTCTTCAATTGCTTTAAATAACTTTGCAGCAGGGATTGTTACCGTTTTCACATTTCCAAGAATGTCCATAAATTGAAGATGCACGAATCTTACACCTTCTTTTCGCACAGTCTCCAACACCTGCTCTTTCAATTCACTTTTAGTATAGCCGTTAGGCATTTTCCTACCCCAATACACCGACGATATGCATTATTAGTAAAAATAATTATCCCACAGCAACCAGACGATAACAGATAGGCTAACAGCTAGCCTTTATAAGATAGCCTTTATAAAAATAACTTTACCTACCGAAATTTACCTACCGAAAGATAGAATTAAAAGCAAGTTGATTGCTCGATATGCATCTGTCTGAACTCATAAAAATCCCGAATGAAAAGATAACTATTGGTATAGGCTGTGGAAAAGGTTCAAAGAAACTCATAGAAAAAAGTATAACACAAGCAAGAAAGGTTGCTAAAATAGATTGCAAGATAATAGAGAACGAAGATACGATTGTAGATTTGCTCTTTAGAAAAGAAATCGATTGTGCGATAAGAGGCACGCTCCCATCCTCTACGCTTATCCAACTTCTAAGGAAAAAAACAAATAAAAAAGTTTTGAGGGCTGCACTTCTCGAAGATGCATACAAACGTGCATTCCTTCTTTCTCCAGTGGGAATCGACGAAGGTAATTCTATCAGGGAAAAGAAAAAAATCATAAAACTATGCAACGCTCTCCTCTCTAAGTTCGGAATCAAGCCAAAGGTTGGTATTCTTTCTAAAGGAAGGCTCGAAGATTACTCAAGAGGATGTGCAATCGCACGCTCACTTTCGGAAAGCGAATCTCTTGTCGAATTTGCAAATAGAAATCATATATTCGCAAAACATCATGGCATCCTTCTCGAAGATGCATTGAACGATTCAAACTGCATAATAGCACCTGACGGAGTTTCAGGTAATCTTATCTTTCGCTCGATTTACTTTGCAGGAAACGGTTGTGCACTAGGCGCTATTGCTCTCGACCTTTTACCTTCTTTAATCTACCTAGATACATCTCGAGCAAAGAATAATTATGCCGATTCTATACTATTCTCTGTATCACTTGCTACCGTTTTCCGACACGCTGCATTATCTGCGCATTCTTAGATTCAATAAGCGCAATTTCATTTTTTAGTCTATTTATCTCATCAAGTCTGGCTTTTATATATTCTTTCTCAATCTTATCTATCTTAGCACGCTGTTTCTTAATATACTCTTCGTGCTTTGCAATCTTCAATTTTAGTTTTGCAATCTTTTCCTTGTCCCTTGCTTCGATTTCTAAATTCCTTGCAATCAACTTTTCGGCTTGGGCTTCAGAAATCGTCGGTATCTCATCTGGCGCCATAACTCTCACCACAATGGAAAGGACATTGTTGCTTAAAATCTTTTTCTGGGCATCACTCTCATCCATTTTTCGGAAATAAAAGAAGATATATACTATCAAATTAATTCTAAAAACATGTTGATAATTTCTGAAAGATGCAATGGCATGTTCAAGAACGTATTCGAGGCAATCGAAAAAAAAGACAAGAACGCGTTGCAAGCATTAGCACTTGAACAACAAAAACTCGGTGCACATTATCTTGATGTGTCGCCAGGCTCTGAAGTTGACGACCAAGTAGAAGCCATGAAATGGATGGTTTCCACAATTCAAGATGCGGTAGATATTCCCCTTTCTATAGATTCACCGAAAGTAGAGGCTATCGAAGCAGGGATTAAATTATGCAAAAGAAAACCAATTATAAATTCAACCACAGGCGAAGAAAAGAAGATGAACCTACTATTCCCTCTTGCAAAAGAATATGGCGCATGTATAATCTGCCTTGCAATGGACGAGAAAGGTGTACCTGCTATGGCAAATGAAAGGGCAGAGGTCGCAATGAAAATTCTTGCAAAAGCAACAGAATACGATATTCCTATCGAAGATATCTTTCTTGACCCTATTGCTCTACCTGTTACAGTTTCTCAATTGCAGACTAAAGAATCGTTCGAAACTCTAAGACTCTTTAAGACACTTGCAGACCCTGCACCAAAAACAACGATCGGTCTTTCGAACGTCTCAAATGGCGCTAAGAACAGAAAACTTATCAATAGAACATATCTTGTTATGCTTATGGCTTCAGGCTTGGATTCTGCAATACTCAATCCCGCTGACAAAGAACTTATGGATGCAATGCTCGCTGCAAAAATCCTTCTCAATAAAGAGATATACTGCGACTCTATTCTTTCATCTACCCTTTCATCTACAAGATAAAACAACAGGAAAATAAAAATCGAAAATTAGTTCAATTATCCCCTTTCAATTCTTCTTCATGAGTTCTTTTTTCTTTTCTTCTTTTAAAGTTGTACTCTTTTTCACCTCATCATCTTCTTGTATTTCATCCTCTTCCTCAGGAGGTTCAGTCTCATCCTCTTCTTCGTACTTTGGAATTTTTTCTTCTTTTTCTTCTTTCTTCTCACCGTAGGGAATAAAGAGTATTGCTGCGAGTACTGCCACTACTATAATTACTAACATTAAAAGTATGGGTTGAGAATATTGTTCTACGACTGTGATGAAGATTGTTACTGTTGACTGAGCACCTGCAGGGTCAATCACCGTAAGCATCACCGAGTAGTTTCCTGTCTTGTTGAATATATGAGTAATAATCTTTCCTTCAGGCTCATCTGATTCCCCCATGAAATGCCAGAAATATCTAAGTTGAGGTGTATCGTTCTCATCAGCGTCGTATGAGTCTGTTGCATAGAATACAACCTCTTTACCAACTTCAGGGCGCGGTGTACTCACACGATACTTTGCAATAGGTGGATTGTTCGGTTTCTCAACTATCTTACCAACAATCAAAATAACAATATCAGAACCTGGCTCGATAGGTAAACCTAGATTCCTTGCACGTGAGCATGATATATTTGTCCAAACTGTATGATTTTCAAAATTGATTCCTTTGTTATCGCCGGAAAGTTCTTTCCAACCCTGGTCAGTACCATAATCCTTTAACCATACAATGTATAAAGTCGTTTCATTTACATTCGTGCTTGTCAGATTGTATTTTAAGGAAATATTCATCCAATCCCAATCTTCCTCAGGTATTCCGATTTCAATCGCATATCCTGTCGTCTTTATGGCGGTCATGTTCTTATCGTTCGGGAGTTCACCAGTTCCAGGCGTGTATGTCTTTAGAACCATCGCATAATTTGGCTTGGTCTCCCCTGTCTCTCCAGTATGATAAAATTGCACCACAAGTTCTTTCAAAGTTCCGCTAAAGGTTTCTAGCGTCATAACCCTTAATTTTTCGTTGCATTGTAGTGTGGTATTGTCATATCCGTCTGAGGCAGTAAAGTTGAACCATGTGTCTGTAGTCTCCATCATTGGAATAGAAGTCTTGCTTAATGTAAAGTAGTATTCTTTCCCATCTGCGAAATTGATATCGCTAGCATTCACTTCTTGCATTATACATGTCTTGTCAGTCGAATTGCTCTTGTTTTTTATATGTAGTAGCATCTGAGCAGGCGGGTCGTTATCCGCATCTTCGTAAATTACAGAAAAGACTATGTTGTCGTTAATCTCTGCAATAAGTTTGTCTGCTTTTCCTTGAGAAAGCACGGGCTTGGAATTGTTCACAACTACTATGTCCATAGAATAACTTCTATTCAACCCTTCAGAATCGTAAACCGTAACTACCACAGTATAATTCCCCGCGTATCTATATGCATGAGTTTGAGATGCGACTACTGTAGGCAAACTATATTGGTTTTCTGCAAAATAACCATCACCAAAACTCCAATTTATTTTCGTAATATTCCCATTTTCATCTGATGCTGTTACAGGAAAAGTTATGCTTTCATTTACTCTAAACCTATTCTTAGATGGCCAGGAAACAACTGCACTAGGTGGTATCTTCATGGGATTTCCGTATGCATACAAACAATGGTCGCTCCCTGCAAAGACCATTCCATTTGATATTGCAGGAGAGATATAGTTCCAAGTTACATTACCACCGCCGCTTTCCAGTCCAAGCCAATTTATCGCACCCGTAGATGCATTTATTGAATACAACCTATCTACACCAATGAACAAGGTGTTATTTGCAATCGCTGGTGATGCGCATATGTATCTATCTATTTCACATGGAGTAATGTTAAAAGAAACATTCCAAGCCTTGACATGCTGTCCCTCTGTCGATATGTCATAGGCATATAAGTTACTACATCCAGATGCAAAGTATAATTTTCCATCGTAGTAAGCAGGCGAACCCCTAATCGGTTCTCCTATATTTTCTATAAAAATACTGTTTCCATTCACGTCCAAGCCAAGTAAGAAACCACCATCTGTTCCAAAATAGATTCGCACATTACCATCATCAACAATAACAGGTGCCGAGCGAATTGCTCCTTGACCGCTCGAAAAGTTCCAATGCGGCGAACCATCTGATACTTTAACAGATTTTAGAATCCCATCTTCTGTGCCAAAATAGGCAAATCCATTATGATATGATGCTGCTGAGGTTATGTTACTTAAAGTTCCATAAGTCCATGCAATTGAGCCATCTACTTCTCTTAATGCATACAATATCGGACTCATACCACCTACTATTACTTTTCCTTCGACTACAAGTGGCGAAACCGTAAGTGCATTCGTAGATACCCTTGACTGCCAAATCAAATTTCCATCGTCTTCGTCCAATGCACATACATGACCCGAGGCAGTTACATAATATATTACTCCATGAACAACTGTAGGTGTTGCAGAAACCGCAGAGGGCGACGCATGGTTCCAAAGCAGACTACCATTCGACAAGGCAAGACATCTTATACTACTCCCCATCCCAAATATCACTTTTCCATTTGAAACAACAGGTGAGGCTACAGTGATTTTGCTTGTCAAATCTTCGTATATCCAAGTTGAGGTATTTCCCATAGGCACTTCGGAGATGGTATTTCCAAGCCTGGCAGGTCCTTGACCAAGCGTTCTCCATCCTAAATCGTCGGTAATAGATATGAGAGAAATAGAGGCTTGGTCGTTTGACATGTTAATATCCTCAGGAATTGAGGATTCAAGTCTTGCTATAATCTGATGTGTGCCTATGGGTACCTCAAAATCTATGTTTACCTCTGCATTTTCTCCAGTCCCAACGGATACATTTACAATCGAAATCAGATTTGGTTGTGATACACTGTCTAGATAGAACGCAACCTTTGTGTAAACAAGTGAATTGCCAACATTTGAAAGAATTGCTGATACATTGACATGCTGACCTACATGCGGCTTGGAATCTGAAACGCGTATCGATTCCACCCTTAAATCTGCCAATGGACTGAATGCAGTAACTGTTCCAAGAGAGGTTGATACAAACATCTTTCCATGTGCTATCGATGGTGAACTCTGCGAGCCTGAAGTAGTATTGTAATACCATGCAATGGTTCCAGTGGTGCAATTAATTGCAAAAACAGAATGCGAAGTCGAGGTTTGCAACTCATACGTGCTTCCGTATAAGTAACCAGTTGAATAAGCAAAGGCATTTGTTGTAAACTGCCCGAGGTATAAGGACCAAATCAGGCTTCCAGTCCATTTGTTCAATGCATATATGGTTTGATCAAGACCTGAAAAGTAAACTGTATCGTAAGCAACCGTGGCAGTTCCAGTAACTCCTGTACAAGAAGAAAAGTTCCAAATTTCAGTGCCATTCGATTCGTATAATGCATGCATACTTGAATTTGAACCCACGTAAATAATGCCATCAGAAACCACAGGCGAGGAATCGAGTATTTTTTCATCGATATGTGATGTCCATATTAGACTCCCATTGTTCTGATTGTATGCACATATATTTCCATTCGACATAGCAGCAATTACCTTACCATATGATACCGCAACTGTCGAGGTAATACCACTCCCTGTATTTACAGACCAAACTTTCGAACCTGTGTTCGCATCTATCGCAAAAAGAGTATCTGCGGAGTCGTTTCCATATGCACCAAAGTAGACCAAGCCGTTGACTATAACAGGCGAACCTTTTACATCAAGTTCGTTTGGTATCTTGTAACTCCAATTCTGTTCGCCCGTAAGTGAATTCAAACAGTATAATGTACTATCTGGATATTTCGTTAGTGCATAGAGTTTATCACCTATAACTGCAACAGAGCCGAAAATCTGCCCTCTGTTTGCACTCCAAGCAATACTACCATTCGATTCATATAAGGCAATTATAGAGGATAATGGGCTGAGTGTACCAAAATACACCAAGCCGTTACAAACTGTAGGTTGAGACCTGATTAAAGAAGAAGAATCGATTGTTTTACTCCATATGGTTGCATTTGTTATAGGCGGTTGAATACCTTCCACAGTGTTGTTTCCAGTATGATATTGGTCATGTCCAAACCCAAGCCAGTCATCAGATTGTGTTATTATAAGGCTGTATGTTTCTTCAGCAGACCAGGAACCGTTCGAATCTTTCACTTTAAAGTAAATAATATGTTCGCCAACAGAAAGTGTTCTTTTTGTAAATACAGGAAGAGAAGAAATAAAACCATCGATGCTACTTCTCCAATTATATTCTACAATGGTATCGCCATCTGCATCGTTCCCCGAACCTGCGAAACTTATGGGCATGCCAAATTCTGATATGCTCGGAATAATATTCACTACGGATACAGTCGGAGGAATGTTTTCCCTTAATGCCTGAAGTGAAATTATAGGAATGAATGTGTAATTTGCCCAAACTATCTTCGAATTTTTATCAATCCCTTTTTCGAGTGGCGAACACCAAGATGTTCCATTCCAATACATCAATGTTATCGTAGATTCGTTAAATCCCAAAGTATAGGGACATAAAGAATAGTTTAAGGATATGTTTAGCCATACTAAAGAGCCCAAGCCGGAATCTATTCTTACAATGTCTAGATACAAGCCAAGGTCAAAATAATTTGAAGGTATTGGGGGATGCTCATTTGCAATTGTAAATGAAAGTTGTACTTGTTCGCCTGTGTATGCGATAGAATAACTTAAGTCTCCCCCAGCATGGAACCAAGGATTACCAGATACGTTCATTATAGGACCGGAAAAGGTTTCTGTTTTCACAATTGTATTCCCATCCGAACATTCAAAATAGTATGAATGTATGCTTGAATTTAATGTGCATGTGTAATAGAAAAATGCACCATCTGTATAATCAGTATCGCTTTCATCCGTTTTTGACATATTGTGCTCAATTCCATCTATAACCACATTTACATAACCTAATTCGTTGTCTGCATCAGAATAGTTCGCAGTGAAGTTAAACTCTGTTGTCGTATTTCCAAAGGTGGGTGTAACAGAGCCCGAAATTGTCGGTTGTGTTCCTTGCGATTTAATTAATGGAATAGACGCTAAAACGCCTGAAATAAGCACAAATACCATGAAACAAGACAACATTCTCTTTGCATCCACAAAATCTAATCTAACGAGTTGGCAGGTCATAAAATCACCATGCTTCTATTATCGGCAATTGACTTTCCGTATTAATAACTTTCTGATGTCGAGACATTACAGAGTAAGTGGAAGGAGAGTAGAACAATTGGTGAAGATATACAGGGATACAATGCAGATACGAAAGAGAACCCACATTCAGTTTACTCCATGGAGATTTGTGTTAGCAGGTAAAGAATTTGAACATGCGACTTCCAAGGTTTCTTGGAAGAAAATGGCATTCGTTACATTCCTTCATGGCGGAACATTCCCCAACAAATGGAAAGGTAGAACGTTTTTGATTAGAGTATGACAGACACCGTTGGCGATTTGAACAATCGAAGAATTCATTCAATGGTATAACCAACGAATGCATGGCGCTCTTTGGGTAGATATCGGCGAATGTCCTCAGGAGGCAGTATTCAGAAAGAGCAATCCTGCCAATTTGCTTGGTCTCTTTGCGAGGCGGTTCGATGAGTAGCAAATTCTTGGGAAATAATTTTCGTGCTCTACACCGCAAGGATATGGCAAAAAAATATATGTGAAAAATGCATGAAGTTGACCGTATGACTCTAAAATCAGTAGAACTCAAAAGAACATACTCATCAGATTATGACGACATTTTGCATGAGTTCTATATTCCTGCCCTACGAGAATCTAACGAATATAACAGACTCGCTGGTTTTTTCTCTTCAGGTTCGCTAGCAATATCAGTAAGAGGAATTTTAAGCTTAATAAAGAATGGAGGCTACATGAAATTGATTGTATCGCCAAAATTAAGCAGAGATGATGTAAAAGCCATACTAGATGGCTATGAACATCCTGAAAAATATATAGAACAGAAAATGATAAAAGACCTTGAGAAGATAGAGGATTTATTCATTAAGGACCATATTTCAGTTTTAGGGTGGATGGTCGCAAACAAAAAATTAGAGTTAAGAGTAGCCGTTGGATATGACGAAGAACGAAAATTATTGAGTTATGATGCTATGCAGGAAAGATGTATCTTTCATCAAAAAGTTGGTATATTAAAAGATTCAGATGGTAACGCAATTACTTTCAGTGGCTCCGTTAATGAAACAGCTATGGGTTGGTTAGAAAATATTGAAGAGTTTAAAGTCTTTCGAAATTGGATAAAATTAGAGAGAGAGTATGTAGATGCAGATATTGAAAAATTTAGTAGATTTTGGGATAATCAATCTCCACGAGTTAAAGTAATAGACCTACCCTACGCTGTTAGATCTAAATTAATCGAATTTGCACCTAATGATATCACCCATGTAGATTTAGAGAGATGGTACCAAAAGAGTCAAACACATAAAATGAA
>Ga0123519_10004684_pt1 | contig 22004 bp, 16 predicted proteins | sample YelNatPaOPRAMG02_FD_87396 | JGI IMG/M metagenome (GOLD analysis project Ga0123519, IMG submission 87396) | Hot spring microbial communities from Yellowstone National Park - Yellowstone National Park OP-RAMG-02 (version 2) | ecosystem: Environmental > Aquatic > Thermal springs > Hot (42-90C) ...
AGGACGGGCGGTGGCAGAGTCTGTAACAGCTGGCCGACATAGCGCATCAGCTGCCAGACTCCCTGACCCGTTGCTGCTGAAATGGGGAACACCTTTCTTTCTCCGGAAAGGGATTTCTCCGCCTCCGGCCATTGCGCTTGCGCTTCCGGCAAGTCCATCTTGTTGAAGGCGATCACCTGCGGCCGTTCTGCCAACTCAGGGTTGTAGAGGCGCAATTCTTCGTTGATCTGTGCGTAGTGTTTCAGGACATCCGGCTGGCTGCCATCGAGCACATGAATCAGCAGACGCGTGCGTTCGACGTGGCGTAGGAATTGATGGCCCAACCCGGCGCCGGCGTGCGCACCTTCGATCAGACCCGGCAGATCGGCCAACACAAATTCGTGCTCATCCACCGAGACAACCCCCAGGTTGGGTTGCAGTGTCGTAAAGGGATAATCTGCAATCTTGGGCTTTGCGGCACTGACCACAGAGAGCAAGGTGCTCTTGCCCGCATTGGGCATGCCGATCAGCCCAACATCTGCCAGCAACTTTAACTCCAGGCGCAACCAGCGTCTCTCGCCCGGCTCACCCTTCTCGGCAATGCGCGGCGCCTGGTGAGTCGAGGTGGCAAAACGGGCATTGCCACGACCTCCCCGCCCACCGCGTGCCACCACAACGCGCTGTCCGGGAGTCGCGAGATCCGCCAACATAGCTCCGCTCTCGGCATCGTACACCACGGTGCCAACCGGCACTCGAATGATCACGTCGTGGCCGCGCGCACCTGTCTGGTTCTTGCCGCGTCCGTGGGCACCGCGGCCGGCAACGAAGTGCGTCTGTTGATGGAACTGGAATAGGGTGTTCATCTGGGCATCTGCCTCCAGAATCACGTTGCCCCCATCACCTCCATCGCCGCCTGCCGGCCCACCACGCGGCACGTATTTCTCGCGCCGGAAGGCGACCACGCCGTTTCCGCCGTCACCGCCCTGGACGTAGATTTTTGCCTCATCAATAAAGCTGGAGACTTCCATATGTTTCCACTAACGCCTGCGCATGCCATTATGAATGGCGAACATAGCAATCCTCGAATTGTATCACGATATCCCGTGTAAAGCTAAAATGAGCTCTCCGCTATGCGGGTAGGACAGAGGAGGCTCCATCATCTTGCGAGAACGGCCAATTGTATTGGGGATATTGGGGTATCACAAATTCCCGGTAATCCAGGGGTGGCACGCGCGATCTGTTGGGAGTGGCGAGTAGAAGTGCAAGGAGCGTTTACCTCCGCAGCCGATACACTTCGTACAATACGCGCACGAGCAAGAGCAGATAGACGACCCCCAGCAGCACGTAGAAGCGCACATCGCCCCATATTGCAGGTTTGCCTTCTGTAATCTTACGGGCAAGGGTTATCACCTTGTCACCTAAGGTTACACCGGTATAGTAGGTCTTGAAAGCGGCATCGGCGCGTATGGGTTGGCCGTTCAGAGTCGCCGTGCCGTAGGGGTATAGATCTCCTTCCACGCCCCCCAATGTGATGGTATCCTCAGGTGTCGAAGTGGGAGATGCGAAGAAGAAATGATAGGCCTGACCCTCCGAATCGAGCAGAGGATCAAAGGTGAACGACTTCCAATACCATCCCCATATCTCAGCGGAGCTGAAAGGGATCGTCACCAAATCCTCCTGAGCGCCTTCCTTGCGCAGGTGGAAGGTGACCGGCTGGGTATTGCGGCGGAAATAGCCGTACAACAGCACCTCAATGCGGTATAATCCCGGGCGGGGAGCTATGAAGCGCTGGCCGATTTGCGTCCCGTTGGCCAGGTTGATGGCCGGTGACAACCTGATAAGGTTGACCGGCTGCCCTTCGAATCCCAGCGAGTCCAGACCGTGAAAAACCACGATGAGGAAGCCCAGCACGGTCACCACCGGCCAGGCGAGCCAGAACAGACGACGCAATGCACTTTGCCTCAACGCCATACTTGCAGCTTGCCTGAGAGCCAACTGTTCAACGCCACAGTGGGTAGAAAAAGGGTATCACGTACCAGAGCAGCGTGACGGTATCGAACAAGAGCAGAAAAGAAACAAAGAATGCCAACCCTTCCCGCCGCCATGTGGGCGGCAACAGCTCGCGCCAGCCGATGACCAACAGTCCCGCAATCGGGATCATCGTCATGAGGAAATAGCGACCTACGAAGAGATCCTCCTTCACTGTCACTCCTTTCAGCGCGGCGAACACGCCCAACATGATAACCATCAAGACAAATATCCAGAAAGCATGCCAGATGGGCTTGTCTTCTGCGCTCCAGGCCTTTTTCGTTACGAAACGCCGGATGAGGCCAAGCCAGCCCAGCCCGGCTAAACCGGTCAGCAAGAGCAGAATCCATACCAGCTCATCACGGATGGGTAGTGACTCCCAGCCCAGATGAGCCCAAAAGCTCTGAAAAGCCCATAAAGCACCTCTGCGGAGAGGGAAGGTGGCGAAGGCATTGAGAAACGCCGGCCATCCTTCGCGATTAACGTATCTCTCAAGAGCGTGCACCTCATTGGACAGACGTGGTACCGCGACAAAGAGACCCGCAAGACACAACAATCCGGCGATAATCACCCCCCATCTCCATGGTGTGGGCAGTCGCCGCCAAGCGACCGAGGCGATCACCACCATAAGGACAGGGATCAGAAAAGCGGCGGTTGGCTTCGCGGCAACGGCCAGGGCGGCGAACACAAGGGCGACCGGCAACCACCTCCAACGAAGTCGAGAGCAGATCAACGCAATCAAGGTTACAATCGCAGCACTTGCAAACAGCTCCGCAATGTTCCCGTCATTTACCCCGGCCAAGATGAACGTGTGCTTGGGATGTAAGACGATCAAGAGAGGCAATAGCCAACTGCCAAAGGGGTCTCCACGGAACAAAAGCCGGCCCGCAATCACTGCCAGCAGTATGATGCTCAGATTCGTCAGCACAGACCAGAGCCGCGCCCAATAGAGTTGAAGCAAAATATCCTGGCCCTGTACGAGGCGCAACGCTATGGCGAGGAGATAGTAGCTGAACGCACGCGGCGTGGCCGGTCGCCTGGTTGCGGCAGCAGCTTCGAGGCGGGCACGCTTGTCCCCTGTGCCTTGGGGGGATTGCTCGAACACCGTGTAGTCCCAATGGTGAAACTGGAGCATCGTTGCGGCGATTTCGGTTTGAAGACTGCGCCACGCTGCGTCCGTATGTGGGGCAGGCGGCAGCAGCGGCAACCACGCGGAGTAGAAATGGTAGGGCTCATCGGGCACCTGCCAGGGCGGTACAATGGACATATAAACGAGTCCCCGCACCAGCGTCAATGCTAACAGGAGCGCCAGCAATGCCGGTTCGCGTCGCGCAGCCAGGGTGCTCAAACGCTTCAAAGCACCCCGCAGGTCTGGAGCCGAAATGAGCGATCTGAACCTTGTGGGACGAGCGGTGCTCGTGGGTGGGTTATGACCGTGCATTTCGATAAGCCGCGAAAAAGCTAAATGCTATGATAGGAGCGATAAGCGCGATTGACAACTTGGAGCACACCCTCCGTATGCTGTGTTCACGGGATTACGTGCACCCGGGTTAACAGCGCTTGTGGGCTGCCATCACGCAGCGGCACTTGATTGCCCGCGGAATCGCGCAGTCCAACCACCAGGGCGTAATAACCCGGCGGCGTCACCGGGTTGAGGTTCACGTCAAAATCGGCGCGCACCACTTCATCCGCTTGCCAGCGCGGCGCAGGAAACAAATGGAAAACATCCTGCGCTCTTTCAAGCGAAGCCCCCCATATCTGTCCCAGCGCATCCACCATATGTACAAAAGGGGTATAATTCTGCTCACAATTACCCTCTCTGCGCCAATAGGTCACGACGTGAATCCATCCGCTGGGCGGGTGAAACAGATCGTCCATGGCACGCACCTGCACATCCTGCACAAAATATCCGACCAGGGATACACCGGCTTGGAATGCCACCGAAATGGGTTGCGCGAAATCCGGCAGGCGAGGCGTGCGATAACCGGGCACATAAGCGCGCACCGCTAATCCCGGTGGGTAGAGCTCCGTGGCCAGAGGATAGCGCTCTGCCAACCACGCATTGACGTGGCGCTGCGGATCGGCCATCTCCACGTGGGATTCCACCAACCACACCACCGGATGACGCGTGCTGATTGCCGTGAGCGGCCCATTCAGGTCGCTATGTGCTTCCACCGAGCTGAACACCGCATACGTCTGCCCACCGCCGCGCAGGTAATACTGCAACGGGTAGCGCACCCAGTCGGGATGGATCAGGATTGCGTCCTCCGGGCGGCTGTGGGTCGCCAGGTGGGCGGCAATCTCGCGCCAGCCCTCCTTGCGCGCCGCCGCGCTCCACTGCCCCGGCAATGGGATGAGGGAGAGAACCAGCGGAAGCGCTATGCAGGCCATCTGCAGCGGGACACGCGGTGCAGTGGGCAACGTGCGTGCCAGGTGGTACAGCCGCGTTGCACCCAGGGCGACCAACACTAACAGCCACGGCACGACCACAATAAAATAGCGTTCGCCGAAGAAGGCGAGACGATTGCGCAGCAGCAACAAAGACGCGACCGCCAGAGGGGTTACCAGAAGAAGGGCGACGAAAAGACGCATTGCCGGAAGCGCTATCGCGGGGTCTTTCCCTCTCTCGGACGCGGAAACGCCGACCGGGATCAGCCCGATCAAGGCAAGCAAGCCTGTCATAGCGGCAATGCCATCCGCCCAGGGGCGCGCAAGGGGTGCTTTCCAGACGGTAAACGCCACCAGGAGCGTCCAAAGCCGTTGCGCAAATCCCTCCAGCGGGTTGCCCGGCCCTGCCTCTCCACTGACGCGCAGCGCGGCTAGAGCCAGCGGGCTGATCAGGAGGGTGGTCATAACCAGGCTGCCTAGAAAGTAGAGCCATATCCGATGGACGCGTGGCCGGGTCAACAGCAGATAGAGGCCATGCGCGGGCACAACCAGAGCGGTATACAGGTGGGTGTACATCCCGACCACCGCACATACAGTGTATGCACCCCAGGATGGGAGGCCGGATTGTCGCCTTGCGAGGGCGCGCAAGGCAGCGACAAAGCTCCAGGTCGTACAGGCCGCTATAAATGCTGCCAAAGCGTACATGCGCGCTTCCTGACTGTACCATATCAAAAAGGGATTCAACGCAACCAGCGCACCGGAGAGCAATGCCACCGGTCTGCCGAACAAGCTCCGCACCAGCCGATATGTCACGGCGACCAATAGCACACCCAATAGCACGGAGGGAAAGCGATATGCCACTTCGCCGTCCCCACAAACGAGACGCCAGGCATGCAACAGGAGGTAATATAAAGGCGGCAGGCGATCCTCCACCAGGTTCATGCTGACCTGAATGATGCGGGTCACTTCCGAACGTGCCCAGTGAACGCTCATCGCCTCATCGAACCAGAAGCTGTGGTAGGTGAGGTTCTGGGAGCGCACGGCAAATGCGAGGCCGAGGAGCGCAACCGGCAGCCAGGTGGGTGTTTTGATCCGCCCTCTGCTCATCCGACCTGGCCTCCCTGCACGCGGATGGGCACGATCACTCGCTCGCCCGGTTGCAGCTCACCGGATGGCTCCAACATAACCGGCCCCAAGCGCGGCAATTCGGGAAGGTGCGGATGGTAAAGCCCCACTTCCAGCCAGTAGCTGCCGTCCGGCATCTCAGGCGGCAATTTCAGCGAGATTTGATCAGGGAAGGCGCGCTCGATGGGCCATGCGCTGGTTGGCCGCGCCGGAAGGTGGTCGCCGTTGGCCACTGCAATTCCCGCACCATCGCGCAAATGCACAAACACCGCGTAGTCCTCTTCAACCTGAGCCACAGCCTGCCAGACAAGCGCAAGTGCCATACACCGTTGACCATCCCCATGAACCCCGGAAATGCGAAGCGGCGAGTCGCACTGTTGCAGCCTGGGACGCATGCCCAACAAACGGATTTGCCCGCCCACCAATGCCCGCACAGGATGGGTGATGACATGCTCGAGATCGAAGCGCATCTGGGAAGGTAAACGGTAATGGTACAGCTCCATATGCCAGAACTGGCCGTAATCGTCCTGTTCCCCCACGGTGCTCAGCCACAAGGGCAGGACATCGAACGGATCGGTGATTTCGTTCTGCCAGCGCACCAACCATACACCGCGCTTGTGTGCCAGGATGTGCGCCAGCCGATCGCCCACCGAAAGGTCCAGGATCGCGCCCACGTCCAGGGTTTCGATGGCAGGCAAAGGATGCCAACCTTCCCAACCATAGTAATAAGCCCAGGCGGGCGCCATATGGCCCGAGCTGAGTAGAACCGTCTCGTCCGGCTTTATGCGCTCGCGCACGATCTGGGCAGTAATACGAAAGTCCGCCTTGTTGAACTGATTGTCGCGATAGGGCAGGAACCAGTTGTGAAGGGAATAGAGCGAGGTGGATAGCACGAAGGCCGCCGCCAAGATACCCACGCAACGCGGCAGCCACTTCTTGCCGATGCCGTTTGTTGGCTTCCCCTTGATCAGCACCGCCAAGCCGCCCGCAAGTATCACGACGAAGGCCGGCCAGGCGAGCATCGCATAGCGGGGGTTGAACTTGGGCACCTGCCAGGCGAGGAACAGGACCAGCGCCACCGGAACAATGAGGCAGCTCAGCAAGAGGGGCGGAGCTGCCCGGCGGGAGAAACGATCACCGTCGGCGGGCGGCCGCTCGGGTGCCCCGCTCTCTGATGCTGAGGACTTATTGCCTTTGTGGCGAGGCGGGATGGCGGCACGGACAACGGACCTGCCGGCCCAGAGCAAAGCTGCCACGGAAATGAGCAGGATGATCCCATGCCCAGGCGCCAATTGCATCGCGATGGCTTCCTTAACCGTCTCCCCCATGGTGAAGGTGAGAAACAGGCGGCGCGCCATTTCGACGATGCTGAGCCTCCCCGGCCAGTAACTGGTGTCCTGAGCATAACGGCCGATCAGAAAGGGCAACCAGGGGCTATAGAGCACGAGAACCAACAATGCCGCCACGGCGATGGAGATAAACGGCGCACGTGTCGGAGACGGGCGTGGCGCTCCCCCGGACCTCTCGCCTGACCGGGATAGCGCATGGCGCCACCCGATCCACGCCCAGGCGATCAGATGCGCGGCGAAGAGGAAGGCGGCGAAGTAATGGGTGTAGAGCGCCGCCGCCATCGTGATGGCATACCCGATTGCCGGCAGCAGGCCGTGGTAGGGCGCCGGGGCAGCCCGATATAGAGTGCGCAGCAGTCGCAGCCACAAGCAGGTGCTCAGCAGCCCCAGCAATGTGAGCAGGGTGTACATGCGCGCCTCTTGAGCGTAATAGACATGAAAGGGAGAAAGGAGCGCCAATAGCAGCGTCAACCACGCTCCTGCCGTGCCCAGCAATCGCCGGGCGAATTGCCACAATAGGGGAAGAGTCAACGTGGCGAACAGCACCGAGGGAAAACGCAAGGCATACTCCGAAGTGCCCACCAGACGCACCCAGAGCCAGAGCAGGTAGTAATACAAAGGGGGCTGGATGTCGTGAGCCGTCCACGTAGTCAGCTGAGGCAAGGACATTTGCGTGAGATACCAGCTCACCGCCTCATCATACCATAGGCTTTGCGCAGCCAGGAGGTAAACACGCACGCTGAAACCGATCAGCACCATGCTCAACAGGGCGATGCCGCATAGCGTCCTGATGCTCTGTGGGGCGGTGGTGATGGATCGGTTATAAGGTGTTTTCATAGCTGACCGTAACCGGGAAGCGCTGACGGGATAGGTTGCCCTCACTGTGGCGGTGGGCAGATGGTCACATACGCAGCCGGCCGGCCGGATCGAGCTCCTGGCGTATGATGCGCAGCTCTTCCTGCGTAGGGGGCGCTATAACATCCGGCTGCTCCACTACACGCAGCGGCCAGCCGACCTGTTCCTGGATGTTCTCGACGATACAGCCGGGATAGAGCGACGAGAGCAACATCTCGCCTGTGGCGCTGTCAAAGCGGAAGATGCCCATGTCGGTGATCACGGCGGCGGGCCCCGCGCCGTAGTTGCCCAGTCGGGTGCGCGCCGCGCCGCCCTCCAGGAAACCCGGGCTGGTCACAAAGTCGAGCTTCTCGACAAACGTGCGTCGGTTGAGCCGGGCGATGATGAGCACCCGGCGGCACATCAGCGCGATCTCACATGCGCCCCCGCTGCCCGGAAGACGCACCTTTGGCCGGTGGTAATCGCCGATGACGGTTGTATTCAGGTTGCCGTAGCGATCAATTTGGGCCGCTCCCAAAAATCCGACGTCTATCAAACCGTGCTGTAGATAATACTGGAGCAGTTGGGGCATCGGCATCACCCCAAGCGCACCGCTCACCAGACACGGGTCGCCGATCGAGAGGGGCAATCGGCCCGGGCGCGCGCCATAGACGCCCGACTCATAGATCAGCTTCAGCCGGGGGGCCACGGTGCGCTGAGCCAGATTGCAGGCTATGTTGGGCAACCCGATGCCCACGAACACCACCTGGGCGTGTGCCAGCTCGCGCGCGGCGGCGATGATCATCATCTCGGAAGCCGTGTAATCGTCCATGCGCTTCCTCTTTCGGCCCTCAACAATAGCGTCCGTAGTTCACCTGGCCGCTCCAGGCATCACCCGGCTTGAGGCGTTCCCACACCTGGCTGCCCAATTTTGCCACATACTCGGCGCGTCCGGAGAGGCCGTACACCCATTCATCCAGCCACTGCAACAGGGTTTCATGCTCGCGTGAGATGGTATCCCAGGCGATATACGCCTCTGTGTCGCGGTCGTAGTAACCCTGCACGTAAGAAGGGTGCGCTCCAAACGACTCGTGGACGACGGCATCAACGATCAGGTCGGGGATGACGGTGCGATTGGGATCGGCGCGGATGACCGCTTCGTCCACGATTTCCTCGGCCACGACGATGACGTGCCTAGCTGCGAAAGCGGCCTCGATCTGAACACCCAGAAGGCCCCAGATCTGAGCGTTGCCCTCTGTGTCGGCGCGTTGCACGTGGATAATCGCCACATCAGGGTTAAGCGGTGGCACCACGAAGACCACCCCGCTGCCATAGGGGTCTTCTACTTGACGGATCAGCGGGTTGACGCGCGGCAGGTCGGAGCCGGCGAAGCTGCGCAGGGGATAGAAGGGCAATCCGGCAGCGCCTGCAATGTAGCGGGCTGTCATGCCGAAGTGGGTGTACTCTTCCAGCTCCAGGGGCGCCGGCACCCCCTTCTCCACTGCCCGGCGTATGGCGTGCAGGGAGCCGACGCCGGGATTGCCCAGATAGGAGAAGATGAGCTTGCGCGCACAACCGGCTGCCACCATCTGATCATAGATGAGATCGGGTGTCAGCCGGCAGAGGATCAGGTCGCGTTTGCGCTGGCGGATGATTTCATGGCCGGCGGCAAAACAGATCAGATGGGTAAAACCCTCGATGGCCACGCTGGCGCCGTCGTGCACCAGTTCGGCAATAGCTTCGCGCATACTGGCAAGCTTGCTCACAGGACTACGACCCTCCCGATGTCTGTTCGGGTAAGAGAAGAACAGGGGACGAACTGCCTACCCCGAAACCAAGCGATCAAGATAGGTAGTCGCGCAGTTTGCGGCTGCGCAAGGGATGGCGCAACTTGCGCAATGCCTTTGCCTCAATCTGACGGATACGCTCGCGGGTAACGCCAAATGCCTGCCCCACTTCTTCCAAAGTATGACCCTGTCCGTCCAGGAGCCCGAAACGCATTTCCAGTACCTTGCGCTCTCGATCGGTTAGTGAATCGAGAATGCTTTGCATTTGTTCCTTGAGCAGCTGCTTGGAAGCTGCATCCACCGGCCCTGGCACCGTTTCGTCCTCGATGAAATCCCCCAGGTAGCTGTTTTCCTCAGAGCCAACGGGGGTTTCCAAAGACATTGGCTCCTGGGCGATGCGGATGATGCGGCGGATCTTGGCAGCCGCGCGTCTCCAGCGGCGATCCACCGCAGGATCGAGCGGCCGCCCGTTGGCGATGGCATCTTCGATTTCGGTGCGATCCTCCTCAGAAAGCAAGTCCATCTCCAGGGCAATTTCGCGCGCCGTAGCATCCCGTCCTAAATCCTGGACCAGTTTCCGTTGAACTCGTGCCAGACGATTGATTGTTTCCACCATATGCACGGGGATGCGGATTGTGCGGGCCTGATCCGCGATGGCTCGGCTGATAGCTTGCCGAATCCACCAGGTGGCATATGTAGAAAACTTGTACCCACGGCGCGGGTCGAATTTCTCCACAGCGCGCAGCAACCCGATATTTCCTTCCTGAATCAGATCGAGCAAGCTCATCCCACGTCCCAGGTATCGCTTGGCAACGCTGACAACCAGCCGCAGATTTGCCTCCACCAACCGTCGCTCGGCAAGCCTGCCCTCTTCAACAAGGCGTTCTAACCTCTCCCGTTCGGAGGGATTGAGGTCCGATGAAGCCAATTGCTTCCGCGCCTGAAGACCACTCTGCACCTGTGAAGCGAGCGCTTTTTCTTCCTCCTCGGTGAGCAGATCCACCCGACCGATCTCTCGCAAATACATTCGGACCGGATCATTGGTGAGCTCTGGGCTTTCCAGATCCAGGAGATCTTCCTCCTGGTCTGTCCCGCGCTCCAGCTCTTCTTCGACGCGCGCCAATTCCGTGTCGGGCGGTTCCTCTAAATCGAAGAGCCGATCGGCAGTGAAGTCCTCTTCCTCTTCTTCCAGTTCTTCTATTTCCTCGCTATCTTCAGCCACGTTCACGAGCTCATCCCAAATCGCTTCCCTCTGCAAATTTGAAGCGTGGTTTCTCGTGGTCTCCCTGCGATGCTGGGAATGAGAAGCTTCTTCGCGCCTGGCTGACTTTCGCATGCGCTCCGAGGACTCCAACGAAGGCCGCTTCAGGGGTTCTTCGCTGCGCTTCGACCGTCTGGCCATTATGACTCCCCAGAAAGCTAATCTCTCATAAGAATTCGGCTATACTACTTTGATCTCAAACGAACCTTTTCCTCACGACGACGTCCCATCAAGGTACAACGGTCATAAGCACGCTCCAACGCTTGTAGTCTCTGTTTGGCCGTCTCAACTAGGTGAGAATACACACGTTGCTCCTCGCGATTGCCCTCGACCGACATCTCATCCAGCAACAGCCGTAAATTGGCGATTTCTGCCTGAACCTGGCGGATACGCAGGCGCAATATCCCCTTTACCATTTCCTCTGAAGCCAGTCGGTAAGGAACGATCTCTAACTGGGCTCCTCGCTCTCGTATGAATCCGAAATGCTGATACAATATTCGATTCAGCTGCCCCAAGCCTGTGTCCAACTCGTTCAGCGCATCTTCCGCGCGATCTGGTTGTGATGCCCAATGGGAAAGGTGCAGAAACAAGGATTGGTTTTCGCTACGTTGAAAATCGCTTGGCAGCAACCCATCAAATCCCATCGCGGCGAGTTGCTCGTTCGCAATAGCAAGTGCATCCGGATGATACATCACAAGCGCCAGCAGGTGTTCCTCCGCACCAAAGCCGGGCTTTTCCTCATCCTTATCCTCGGCCAAACTAGAAGCAGCCACCATGCCTGTCCTTGTGGACGAGGTCAACGGGCGTTGCAGCTCGCTCAACAGTGCCCGTTCGCTGACTTTAACCAGCTGCGCCAGCTCGCTTATGTAGTGTTCGCGCTCAACCTCGTTGTCCACCTCACGAATTAACGGCAGCACCTGGCGCACCAAACGCGTTTTCTCTCGTGCTGTGCTCAGATCGGTTTGTGCCGCCAGGGTTTGCATAACAAAGCTGGCCACCGGAAGCGCTTCGGCAATAATGCGCGGCCAATCTTCCGGCGATTCCCTCAAAATATCATCCGGATCACGACCTGGGGGCAATGCAGCAATGCGAATGTCCACATCGAGACGCCTCTCAAAACGAATCAAACCATGCGATGTGAATACAGGCCGCGAATCGCTCTCCAAAGCTTCTCGCGCCGTCTCAATGCCACGCAATGTGGCAGCGCTGCCCGCTGTGTCGGCATCCAATGCTAAGACAAAACGACAGGTGAGGCGCTTTAACTGTTGTAACTGTGCTTCTGTGAGCGCTGTGCCCATCCCGGCCACTACGTTGGCGTAGCCGGCCTGGTGAGCGGACAACACATCCATGTAACCTTCAACCAGAACGGCCTGATCGGTTTGCCGAATGGCCGGGGCAGCCAGATCAATCCCAAACAGGGTGTGTCCCTTGTCAAACAACGGTGTCTGGGGTGAATTGAGGTATTTGGGTACATCGTTTGGATTTAAAGCCCGTGCGCCAAAGGCAATAACCTGTCCCCTCATGTTGCGAATGGGGATCATCAGTCGGTTGCGAAAGCGATCGTACGTGCTTTCACCACCCTCCTTTTTTACAATCAGTCCTCCCTCAATGAGATCTTGCTCGCTGTAGCCGCGTCCTAACAAGAAGAATTTGATCCCCTCCCAGGACTTGAGCGCATAACCCAGCTGAAACCGATCCACCGTGTCCAAGTTGATCTTTCTTCGCGCCAGGTAGGCGCGTGCCTCTTCAGCTTCGCCGGAGTGGCGCAGCAGATGATGATAGTACTGGGCAGCCAACGCATGCATTTCGATAAGACGCGCACGCTTCTGCTCGCTCGCTTCGGAGCGAGGACTGGCAGGTTCTAACGTCACCCCGGCACGTTCCGCCAGGCGGCGCAACGCCTCGGAGAAATCCAGCCCCTCGCGACGCATCAAAAAACTGAAGATGTCGCCACCGGTCCCACACGCCCCGAAACAGTGCCACGTCTGCGTGTGCGGAAATACAACGAAGGACGGGGTCTTTTCGGCGTGAAACGGGCATAACCCCTTGTAAGTGCGTCCTGCCTTCTTGAGTGGGACATAGCTGGAGATAAAGTCGACGATATCAATCCGATCCTTGATCTCCTCAATAATTTGCATGGCCGGCTCTACCCGTCCTGCACAAGCGGATACAGCTTGGATTATACATAGCCGTAGGCTGGCGTCAAAACGCTTGGGGAAATACTCTCTCCACACGAGTGTGCGCAAAGCAGCGCACCAGTGCTTAGATTTTTGCCGGAAAGACGAAAAACGTCAAGTCGGAAAGGCCGGGGCGTCCAAAAGACTTACCCCGACGCGCGATATACCTCTCCACCAAGAGACGCTATACTCTCTTCCGTCCGTCGTGTCCTCGACGATTTACCCTATTTGGGCGCTCCTGTCGGCTAGGCGGCCTTTTTGACACGCACCCACCGCCGTGCTACAGTACCTTACCGGGAGGCACAAGACTATGCGCGACGATTTCGTGGCATGGGCTGAGGTGGATCTGGACGCTATTGCGCACAACGTCGCGGCCATCAAGCGCCATGTGGGAGATCATGTGACCGTCATCGCCGTGGTGAAGGCGAACGGCTATGGCCATGGAATGGAGGCGGTGGCGCGTACAGCCCTACAATATGGTGCCGCATGGTTGGCACTCAATCACGTCAGCCCGGCCATTGCTCTGCGCCGGAAAGGGATTCAGGCGCCCATATTGCTGCTCGGCTATTTGCCGCCTGCGGTCGCGCCCAGCGTGGTGGAGCACGACCTGCGTCCGGCGCTCACCACCTGGGAGCTGGCCCAGGCGCTCTCAGCCACAGCTCAGGCAGCGGGCAAAGAAGTGCCCTACCACGTCAAAGTCGATACCGGTATGGGGCGCTTCGGATTGATGCCGGAGGAGGTTGTTGATTTCGTGCGCGCTTTAAGTCGTCTGCCCGGCCTGCGACTGGAAGGGGTGTTCACCCACTTCGCCTGCGCCGACTGGGCAGACGGATGCTGGGTAGATCGCCAGCTGGCGATCTACCACGATGTCTTGCAGGAGCTGCGCTCGGCCGGCATCACTGTGCCAATGCGCCACGTGGCGAACAGTGCCGCCACGCTGGCACGCCCCGACACCCACCTGGACGCCGTGCGCGTGGGGATCGCGCTCTATGGCCTGCGCCCCTCTTTGCAGGTAACGCCGTGCATTTCCCTACATCCTGCCCTTACGCTTAAGAGTCGTGTAGCCCAGGTGCGCACGTTGCCACCCGGCAGCGGCATCTCTTACGGTCGCAGTTATGTCACAGACGCCATGGCACGCGTAGCATTAGTGCCCTGCGGCTATGGAGATGGGTTGATGCGCATTATCTCCAACCGCGGCGCCGTGCTGATCCGCGGCCAACGCGCTCCCATCCGTGGCCGTGTTACTATGGACACCATGGTGGCCGAGGTAACCCATATACCCGACGTGTGCGCGGGGGATGAGGTGGTGATCATCGGTCGCCAGGGAGATGAGGTGATTTCGGCAGAGGAAGTAGCCGCCTGGGCTGAGACGATCAACTACGAAGTGGTGACGCACCTTCTTCCCAGATTGCCACGCGTTTACTGGCAAGATGGTCGTGTGATCGCCGTCAGCGAGGAACTATTCCCAGAAGAACGATTCTCATAAGAACATTGCAAGTCTGGCGCTTTGTTTTTTATGCAAAGCTTCTAATGAGAGCATGGTGGAGGCTGGACAAAAGATATGGGCGTCTATGCAGGCAAATTTTTGCGGGTGGATCTGAGCAGTCGCACCTGGCGTGAGGAAATCATTCCAGAAGAACAGGTTAGCAAATGGCTGTTGGGCTCGGGATTTGCCGCGTGGAAATACTACCAGGAGATCGACAGTGGAAAGCCGCCGCTAGACCCCGCTAGCCCATTGCTGGTTTTCAATGGTCTGTTGGCGGGCACCTTTGCGCCCACCGGCTGCCATACCTCGTGGTGTGGTCGCTCGCCGTTGACTGGCATCTGGAACGAGGCGACGGTGGGCCACCACTGGGGCGCCGAGCTGCGCGCCTGCGGATATGACGGATTGATCATCACCGGGCGGGCCAGTCAACCGGTCTACCTTTATGTCAACTCTTTGACGAACACTGTTGAGCTGCGCGATGCCACACATCTGTGGGGCAAGGATTACTTCGAGACGGCAGATACCCTTCTGGCCGAGACGGATCGACGGGCACAAGTAGCCGGCATTGGACCGGCAGGGGAAAATTTGGTCAAGATCGCGGGCGTGATGGTCGGCCCATCGCACTATGTGCGTGCCGCGGCACGTGGCGGTATGGGAGCCGTGCTGGGCAGCAAGCAGCTGAAAGCCATTGTCGTGCGTGGTAATCAGCACCCCGATTATCCCGATCAGGTTGCCTTCCGCGAAATCGTAAAAGAGCAGAACGCCTTCATTAAGGAAAACTCGGTTGCCCTGTCCAACTTTGGCACCGCCGGAGGGTTGATCGGAGCGGAAAGACAGGGCGACCTGCCCATCCGCAACTGGACGTTGGGCAGCTGGCCCGATGCGGAAAGGGTTTCTGGTCAGGCACTCTATGGCAAATACCTGGTGCGGCACACCTTCTGTCATGCCTGCCCCATAGGCTGTGGCAAGGAGATCGAAGTGCGCGACGGCAAGTACGTAGTGCCGCGCGGCGAAGGGGTGGAATACGAGACGCTGGCCGGCTTCAGCGCGCTGGTCATGAACCCCGGGGTGGAGGCAGTCGCCTTGGCCAATTCACTATGCAACCGTTATGGCCTGGATACCATTTCCACTTCATCGGCCATCGCCTTCGCCGTGGAAGCATACGAACGGGAGCTGATCGGCCCCCACGATACAGGCGGATTGGTACTGCGCTTCGGTGATCAGGATGCCATTCTCGCACTGATCGAGAAGATCGCCTATCGGCGTGACATCGGTGACCTGCTGGCAGAAGGAGTGCGCGCCGCCGCCGAACACCTGGGTGATGAGGCGAAGGAATTTGCCGTGCACATCAAGGGGATGGAGGTGCCTTACCACGATCCACGTGCTTTCGTCCATATGGCGATCAACTATGCCACCGCTGCACGGGGCGCGTGCCATCTGGAGTCGCTTTCCTACTGGAACGGCTACAACATCACCCTGCCCGACCTGGGATATCCGGAAAAGGTGCCGCCTCACGAATCAGGAGCCCTGCAGGCCAAAATAGCGTACGACTATCAAAACTATATGAGTGTCTATAACCCGCTCGGACTGTGCAAGTTTATCGTCAAGGCTAAGATAGGGCCAGAACGCCTGTGCCAGATCGTCAATGGTGCCATGGGCTGGAGCTGGACGCCGCAGGACGTGCTCACCATCGGCGAGCGCCTATTCCAGCTGAAACGGCTGATCAACGTGCGGTTGGGCATTACCGCAGCGGATGATACCCTGCCACCACGACTCTTGCGCGAGGCGCGCCCTGACGGAGGTGCGGCGAACGTGCTGCCCGACCTAGCTGCCATGTTGCGCACCTATTACGACCTGCGCGACTGGGATGAGCAGGGCGTTCCACGTCGCCGCCGACTGGAGCAGCTGGGCATCGTCTGAGAACGGCGCTCATTTGCCGTAGGCCGAGCTGACCATCCATGCGAGATTCCGAACCGACAACGCTGAACGACCTGGCGGTCATTATCGTCAGTTACAACACGTGTGCGCTGCTGCGCAATTGCCTACGCGCGTTGGAAGCTTCCTCGCACAGCACCCCCGCGATATGGGTGGTGGATAATGCCTCCCAGGACGGCAGCGCGGAGATGGTGCGCGCCGAATTTCCCTATGCGCATCTGCTACAACCGGGATACAACTTGGGCTTCGCCGCGGCCAACAATTTGGCATTGCGTCGGTTGGGATTTGGCAGCGTTGCCCCAAGCGTGCAACTACCGGAATACGTTTTGTTCCTGAACCCGGATACCGAGGTGCAGGCAGACGCGGTAGCGCGCATGCGCGCGTTTCTGCGTGACATGCCACGCGCCGGTGTGGTGGGGCCGGCGCTGGTCTATCCGGACGGCAGTTTTCAGCACAGCGCCTTCCGCTTTCCCACCCTGTGGCAAGTGTGGTTTGACCTGGTGCAATGGCCGGGGCGTTTTGTCGAGTCACCACTTAACGGTCGTTATCCGCGCGCACTGTATGATGCCGGAGAGCCCTTCATCATTGATCATCCCTTGGGGGCAGCTTTTATGACGCGGGCACAGGTCATCCAACAGGTGGGATTGATGGATGAAAGGTTCTTCATGTACGCTGAGGAGATAGACTGGTGTATGCGAGTTAAAAGAGCTGGCTGGGAGATCTATTGCCTGCCCACTGCCGTGATCGTGCATCACGGTGGCGGCAGCACCCGCCAGCAGCCTGCACGTATGAACGAGGAGTTATGGCGCAGCCGCTTCTGCCTGTTTGAGAAACACTACGGGAAGTTCTTTACCTGGGGAGCCCGGTTATTGCTCCGCTTTGCTTCTGGTGGGCAGACCCCGCGCAACAACCAAGTACGAGAGAAGCCATAATATGCTCGACCTGATAGCCATCATCCTGACCAAGAATGAGGCGCGCCACATCGCCGCATGCATCCGCAGCGTGGAGTGGGCCGACCAGGTGCTCCTTTCGGATTCGTTCAGCGACGATGGCACCGTGGAGATCGCGTATGCGCTGGGTGCGGACGTGCTGCAGGCGCCTTTCGTGAACTTTGCCGCACAACGCAACCTCTCGCTGGAAGAGGCGCGCAAGCGCGGTGCCCGCTGGGTCTTCTTCATCGATGCTGATGAGCGCGCCACCCCGGAACTGGCTACCGAGATCCGCCAGGCGACGCAGAATACCGAGGTGGTCGGCTGGTGGGTGCCGCGTTACAACTACATCATGGGCCATCGCATGCGCGGTGGTGGCTGGTATCCCGACGCCCAGCTGCGGCTGATGCGGCCCGAGCGTGCCCATTACGACCCAACGCGCCACGTGCACGAGATCGTGCTGTTGGACGGCCCTGAGGGCAAGCTGCGCGAACACCTGATCCACTACAACTACGACACTCTGCAGCAGTTTCGCGCCAAACAGAGCCGCTATCTCCTCTTCGAGGCGCAGGTATTGCATGAGCGTGGTATCCGTTCCAAACCGTGGAGTCCCCTTTCCATGCCGCTGCGCGAGTTCTGGCGACGCTATGTGCAGCTGCAGGGTTATCGCGATGGTTGGGTAGGGCTGCTGCTGTGTGCCCTGATGGGCTGGTATACCTTTCAGACATACCGTGTGCTGCAGTGCCTGCAGCGCGAGAGCACAACTGCGCCGCGCGCGTGAGCAAGTGGCAGGAATCGCTCCCTGACGGCCGCAGCGCGGATAATGGAATTGCGACGCGGGTGTATTCCGAACGAAGTTCTTCCTCCCCTTCACCTCACCCCCCGTTTTCGTGGCTGGTCTCCCTATGGGTTATAATAACCCCTATGTTCCTCACACGCTTGGTACTGATCAACTTTCGCAACTACATACGCCTGGAGCTGGAGCTGCCGCCCGGCCCCATCGTGCTGCGTGGAGACAATGCCCATGGCAAGACTAACCTGCTGGAAGCGGTGTATTTCCTGGCCACCACGCGCGCCACGTTTACCCGTGCCGAGCGCCAAGTGATGAACTGGCACACGCTGCAGGAGGATCCATTTCCCTACACACGCCTGGAAGGCCGCGTACGGCGCGGCAGCGGCACCTTTCAGGTGGACATTACCCTGCTTCCGACCGAAAACGGCCAGATCCACAAGGAGCTGCGCCTGAACGGCGTCAAGAAGCGCGCGCTGGATGTGGTAGGGCAGCTGAACGCGGTGCTCTTTTTGCCTGAGGACATTGCACTCGTCACCGGCGCGCCGGCACTGCGACGCCGCTATCTGGACATCACTCTGTGCCAGATCAACCCCACTTATTGCCGCGCCTTGACCCTGTACCACCAGGTTCTGCTCCAGCGCAACGCGTTATTGAAGCAGCTGGCAGAACGACGACGCGGCGAGGACCAGCTCGCCTACTGGGACCAACAGCTGGCCGAGCACGGCGCAGTGCTGATCGCCACCCGCTATGAGGCAATCCACCAGCTGGACCAGCTGGCACGCGAGCGCTACCGGATGCTGAGCGGTGATGACGAGCGCCTCTGTATCTGCTACGCACCCAGCTTCGACCCCGAGAATCGGCCCAGCATCGATTACCAACGCCCCCTACAGCTGGAGGAAATGCTGGCGGAACGCTCGGCACCCCTGGTGATGCATGAGGTCGTCCAGGCGTTCCTACAGCGCCTGGAACGCACCCGCCGTGAGGAGATCGTGCGCGGCGTCACCACCATCGGGCCGCACCGCGATGACATGCACTTCCTGGTGGACGGGGTGGACATGACGCTCTACGGATCGCGCGGCCAACAGCGCAGCACAGCATTGGCGCTCAAGCTGGCCGAGATGGATCTCATGACCCAGACGACCGGCGAGACGCCCGTGTTGCTATTGGATGACGTGATGAGCGAGCTGGATGCGTGGCGGCGCAGGCATGTGATGGACGCCGTGCAAGGGGTCCAGCAGTTTATCATCACCACGACCGACTGGAACGACTTCACCCCCCAGTTTCTGGCAAGTGCCCACCGCCTGCAGGTGCTGGCGGGGTGCATTACGCCGTTTGAGGCAGGTTAGTCCCCCGACGCATCCCCAAGGGCCGCCGCGAGGGCACGCCTGGCCGCCGCGGATAGCGCGCCGGTGTCGCCGCCACCTTGTCGACGATCACCAGATGGCGCACGGCGTCCAAACCGGGCACGCGCACCGGCTGGACGCAACGTGGCTGCCCGCCCAGAATGCGCATAGCTTCCTGTGCCGCGGCAACTTCAGCAGCAGGAGATTCCCCCTTTTGGGCGATCAACATCCCCCCGCAGCGCACGAACGGCAGGCACAGCTCCACCAGCACGGGCATGGCGGCCAGCGCGCGCGCCACCGCCACATCGTACGCCTCGCGGTAGGCGGGGTTATGTGCCGCTTCCTCGGCACGGGCGGTGAGGATGGCGACATCGGGGAGCTGCAACTGCCGCACGACAGCGTGCAGAAATTCGGTTTTCTTGCCGGTTGCCTCCAACAGGGTGACGTGAATCTCAGGGAAGGCGATCTTGAGCGGCAGCCCGGGGAAGCCGGCACCGCTGCCAACATCAATCAGGCGCAGGTCGCCCGGGGGAAGCTCCAAAGCAAATACGCAAGAGAGCGAATCCAAAAAGTGTTTGGTCAGCACGCCCCAATAATCGGCGACGGCGGTGAGATTGATGCGCTCATTCCACCAGTGCAGCAGCTCGTAATAGGCCTGGAACTGCGCGATCTGATGGGCATCCAGCGCAACCCCCAACGCGGCAGCGCGTTCCGCCAGCTCTTTCATCCCTTCGCCACCGCTATCCTATATCCACGTCCCCGGATCAACAAAGAGGGCGCACAGATCGAACGCCTGTGCGCCCTGGACCACCCACGCCACGGGCTCCCCATCGCCCTATCACTCCGGCAGTTGCAGCACCTGGCCCTCATGCAGCAAATTGGCGTTGGACAGGTTGTTGAGCACCATCAACGTCTCGACGGTGGTATTGAAGCGCAATGCGATGGTATACAGCGTGTCGCCAGGCTGCACGACATACGTGCGGCGCGGCAAGGGCGGCACGCTGCCCGTAGGACCAAGCGGCACCGTCAACTGCTGTCCGGGATAGATAAACCAGGGGTTGGAGATGCCATTCGCCTGAGCGATCGCCTCTACCGTGGTGTTGTAACGCAATGCGATGCGAAAGAGCGTCTCGCCGGGCTGCACAATGTGAATGGTGGTGCTGCCTCCCGGCGCGGGCGCGGATGGCGCGGGTGCCGATGGAATGATCAGCTGCTGGCCCACCAGGATGGTATCGCTGCTCAGGCCATTGGCGCTCTTGATCGCCTCCACAGTTACGCCGAACTGCGCGGCAATGGAGGAGAGCGTGTCACCCCAGCGCACCACGTAGGTAGTGCCGGAAGGGGCTGCCGGGATGCTGGTCGGCAGCGTGGGTATGGGTGTGGGGGAAGCCACCTCGATGGGCTGCAGCGGGAAGGTCTCCAGCTGCGGGGTCAGAATGGGCACCGGTGTGGGAAGCGGTGTTGCCTCCGCGACGGCAACGGCGGGCGTGCTGACTTCGGCCTTCGGGGGAATCGTTGTCGGGGTGGGAGTCGGGGCAATCAGCTCCGCAAAGCCCCCCTCTGGCGTGGGGGTAGGAGGCACCGCAATCGTGGTGGCGCGTAGAGTAGGTGTCAGGGTGGGCAACACATCGTTGCCGATCGGCACCGTCGGCGCTGTCAGCACCAGTGTGGCGGTCGCTACACCGGCCTGCACCGCCTGGGATGACCGGACGGAAGCTCTCTCGCGCGTGCACCCCGCCACCAGGGCAAGCGACACCGGCAGCACAATGATCACCAGATACCACGAGGCCCTTTTCATACCAGGTCTCCCCTTGAAATATTATGTAGAGCACCTTAACCTAACTATACCACAAAACGTGATTTACGTCAAGTGTGACTTTCATTTCAAGAGGGCATGGGCATTATGACCACCCGGATGAGGGGTTTCGCACACGGGGTATTACAGCTGATATCCATACACGGCCAGCTGATCGCCCAGCTGGGTGCCGGTTGCCTCGAGCGTGCCGGCAGGCAGCTCGATGACGAAGCGCGCGCGCCGGTTGAATTGGCCGACGCGCCACGGCTTGAGCGTGTGGTGCAGGCCGACGACCTTGAGCGAGCGATCCACATAGAGCACGTCAATGGGGAAGCGCATGAAGAACATGTGGATCGAGTTACAGGGCACGATCAACAGGCCTTCGCCGGGCGCCAGGCCGGAGCGGCCCAGCAGCCCCTTCAGGCGCGTCCAGTGGTTGTCGGCCACCTGGCCGTTGCTCACCAACATCTGGCCGCGGGTGAGATTTTCGACGCGGACGACCGATGATGTGTGCTTGGGATGTCCCGCAGTCATCTAGATACTCCTTGTGCAACACGAGCTTGTCTGTGACAAAGATTTATCCCAGTAGCGAGCGCCCTAACACAATCACCGCGCCCAGGGCGAGGTAGGGCCCATAGGCGAAATAGCTCTTGCGGTCGGCGCGGCGCAGCAACAGGAGCAACAGCGCCGCCACCCCGCCGGCGATGATGCCGTACAACAGCGCAGGCAATACCGCCGGCCAGCCCAGCACGGCGCCCAACGCGGCAGCCAGCTTGACGTCCCCGGCGCCCATCG
>Ga0123519_10004685_pt1 | contig 22001 bp, 20 predicted proteins | sample YelNatPaOPRAMG02_FD_87396 | JGI IMG/M metagenome (GOLD analysis project Ga0123519, IMG submission 87396) | Hot spring microbial communities from Yellowstone National Park - Yellowstone National Park OP-RAMG-02 (version 2) | ecosystem: Environmental > Aquatic > Thermal springs > Hot (42-90C) ...
CGAGGGCTGGAGCGCCTCTTTGAAGCAGACAGCCTTCGCGGCGATCACGTGTTCCAGCGGTCCGCCCTGCAAACCCGGAAATACTGCCCTGTCGATGGCCTTCGCATATTGCTCTTTACAAAGAATCACACCTGCACGCGGTCCGCGCAGCGTCTTATGAGTTGTGAACGTGATAACATCGCAATAAGGAATCGGAGATGGATGTTCACCTGCCGCTACAAGACCCGCGATATGAGCGATATCCGCCATCAACAGCGCGCCCGCCTTGTCGGCAATCCGTCGGAACCGTTCAAAGTCGATTATGCGCGAATATGCGGTAGCTCCGGTCACTATTATCTTTGGCCTACACTCTAACGCAATCCGTTCGATATCGTCGTAATTCAGCATCTCTGTCTCAGGATCAACACCGTAATAGCACGGGTTGTAGAGAATGCCGGAGAAGTTTACCGGGCTACCGTGAGTGAGATGGCCTCCGTGCGCCAGTTCCATCGCCAAGAATCGATCGCCAGGTTTCATAAATGCGAAATAGACCGCTTCATTTGCCTGGGAGCCTGAATGAGGCTGAACATTTGCGTGATCGGCACCAAACAGCTCCTTTGCTCGATCGATGGCTAACTGCTCGACTCTGTCCACATTTTCGCATCCGCCATAGTAGCGTTTGCCTGGGTAGCCTTCGGCGTATTTATTAGTTAAGATGGACCCTTGCGCTTCCAGTACTGCTCTGCTTGCGTAGTTTTCTGAAGCTATGAGCAGTATTTTCTGGTTCTGTCTTTCAATATCTCGTTTGATGGCTTCGGCGACTTCCGGGTCTACTTGCTCCAGCGGTGCATGGATGTCGCTCATCAGCCTGCCGCTAACGCCGGTTACTCCCACTTAACTCCTCCTAGCGTCTATCCATGGCTATTATTTTTTCAACACGTCTTTCGTGACGCGAACCGACTTCGAAATTCGTTTCCAGGAAGGCCTTTGCAATATCGACAGCAAGACCTGGACCAACTACACGCGCACCCATCGCGAGCACATTTGCATCGTTATGCGCTCTGGCCATCTTCGCAGAATACGGTTCCGAACAAGCAGCTGCACGAATTCCGGCAACCTTATTTGCCGCTATAGACACGCCAATGCCGGTTCCGCATATAAGAATACCCTTCTCAAACTTGCCTGCTGCGACAGCTTCGGCGACCTCCCGAGCGATATCCGGATAATCTACCGGTTCGGTGGAGAATACCCCAAAGTCCTTAGGATCGTAACCTTCGGCCTTCAGCGCTTCTACAAGTGCTTCTTTAAGAGGATATCCGGCGTGATCGGAGCCTATCGCGAGGGCAACAGGTCTGCCGGACCGGTCGCTTGCCATATCATATAGCCCTCCCAGGCATATTATAGCCGTGGGAAGGCCGCGCTGTAAAGCTGTTCGTGGAGATGCCATCTCATATGAGTCTCGAAAAGCCAACACAAACTATTTTGCGAGGAAAACATGCGGCAAGTTGCAACATCCGGTCTTTGTCCAGAGCAATTCAAGCAAACCGAGCAGCCGATGTGTCTGTGGAATAATCTAAGTAGAAGAAAGCCGTTTTATAGTTTGATTATCAAAAATTGAGAAGGTGGAGATAAGCTTGCATAGGATACTCGTTCCGGCATGCCTTTTGATTGAATTTAGTATTTGCGCAGCTTGGGAAGGCAATCCAGCCTTCGGTGCTGAAAACAAGAAGTCGGCACCTCCAAAACAGTCCGCCGCCAAGCCCGAAAAAGCGGCCAAGACGACTCCGAGTAATTCGACAAAAACTGCAGAGAATTCGGCGAAGGATGCTGCTTCGGCTAATCCCTCCAATGCCACACTACCCGCTGCAACTCCCTCGCCCGGCGCTGGCGCAGGTCCTTTGCTTCCACCCGATGGCACCTTCACCTCGCTTGTTGTCGATGCAACGGGATTCAAGCTTGATAGGTCTATGAGCCCCAAAATATTGCGGTCCGACGGCGCATGCGTTTGGGGCTCTCTCGCCAAACTTACAGACGAGCAATACGCCATAATTCAAGAACGCGGAATGGTGGCATACGTAAAGACAGTAGAAGAGGCATGCGCCAATCCCCGTGCTGGCCTGCGACCTTTGATCATTCGAGCAACTGGAACAGCCGGAGGCAAATTATGTTCAGATGTTGTTGTAGCCGCTCCCGATGCTGAGCGAATACTTGTTGAAAACGGCAAAAGCAAATTCCTCGAAGCATTTAACGTAATATTCGTTCAAAATGAAGCCTCTCCAAATAACGACAAACCCAAAAGCGAAGAGTCTACAGCCGCAAACGACCAAACTCCCGATTCCATCGCTGGAGAGAAAGAAGGGAGTGCCAAATAGGTAGTTTCCCCCGGCAAGAATCTGCAACGCGCTGCGTCTTGGCGGCTCTCAAGCAGTTTTAACTCGGATTCGTTAGTGATCGTGTCTCGATCGACCAGCAGAATTGCTTTGCGGCTCTGCTACCATTTCCTCAATCGTATGCAGCAGTTTGATTGTTTGGCGGCGGTAAAAATCGTCCTTGCAGTATCGAACGGCCTGTCTGGCGTAAGGTAACGCCTGCTTAGGTTTGTGCAATCTGCCCGCACATATCACTGCGGCCAAGTGATGGAGCTCCCACGAACGCGGGTTATTTGTCAGACCCTCATGCAAAAACGCCATCGCCTTTGGATAGTCGCGATAGCCGTCCATATAGATATAGGTACCGGTAGCATATGCTTCGACGAAGTGTGGATCGAGAATAGTGATTAGCCTAATCAGCCCCATCATTTCCTTGTTGCTCGTCCACACTTTTCCGTGCAGCAGATGCTCGTGGTGATAATTGTCTGCCTTGATCCAAAGCAGGTTGGCAAACACTACTCTGAACTCGCCTACAAGAGCATAGATCGCGGATGTACCGGTAGACGAAGGTTCAGGCGGTCGTGCCCTCACTGCGCTGTTTTCGACGATGCACATCCCGCTGAAAAGCATAACCAGCGTGCAAGCTATTGCGATTCTGTGTTTCATTGCCTTGTCGCACTTCCCTTCAGCGAGCGTATGAGCTTGGCTACGGCTATCGCGCAAGTCACAACAGCCATCAACCCCAGTTGGAAATGAACTTCGCGGATGTAAGCGGGAATCTCCCAGTGGTGGCTCAACAGCTCGCTGTGATCGTGTGCCCAAACTGGACCAGCGTCGAAAACCGATAGAATGAAACAAACAGGAAGCAATCGATAACAAACAGCTTGTGCCGTTCGCATATCCGCTTATACCTCCCTGCGTGCGAAATACGCCGAGCCAAGGAACAACAGAAATGCGATATAACACACGCCATAGACAGCGACTTGGATCATATATGATGCGGGCACTGGATCTTGATGAACCAATGCAGTCTTGAGGTTGAAACACTCCAAGTTTGGCAACAAGTGATACACGAGCTTTGCAGCAGTTGCCGTCACAGGGTTACTGTCGCGCCCTATAAGCCCTGCAAAATAACCGATCTTCACCGTGCCAAACAGGTAGAACATAAACGTAAGCATAGCAGTCACGGCAGGTGTGGCCATTGTCGATATTGCCGTGGCTACCGCCGCCACAATCGCCGTTTCCAGCAGCGTGAAAAGCAAAGCCATCGGCAAGAACATATCAAAGCTGCGCTGATATGAGTAGATTAGACAACCGAACACCAATCCCATTGCCGCTACACCCATGGCAACGGTAAGGAACGTGCCAAAGAACTTACCGACCACGTAGTGGACGCGAGTTATCGGGCGAGCAATCAGCGGGTAGATTGTTCGATTTTCTATGTCGTTGGGGATACCGGTTGATCCGAGAGCAATTGCCAACACGGTCCCACCGAAAAGGATTGTTGTCATGCACAAATCTTTGAGTATTTTCAGCTTGACACCTTCGGTGAAGATCGAGAGAAGTGTCGATCCGACTATAACGGTTAAAACCAGTAAGCAGAGAACATGAAACACCTGCTTCCGACTGTTCTCAAGTATAGATGCCTTCGCGATAATCCAAATTTGTCGCATATTATACTTCCTCACCGCCCAGGCTCCTGTATAGGATTTTTATCATTTCTTATGCAGCCAATCGTAAGAACGCTTCCTCGAGAGATTCACGCTCGGTTTCGATATGCAGGATTGGCAAGTTTAGCTGCTCCATCGCACGCATTACGGAGTATATGGAGATAGGATCGACACGCAAGAGCGTTGAATCCGTCAGACGTTCTATGCGCGCCTCCAAAAACTTTAGCTTCCCGGCAGTTTCCTGATCGATCGGTCGCGTTACGATTCTTATGTAAACCCCCTGGCTACGAACTTCATCCGGCGTGCCATAAGCTGCGAGAACACCTTTCTTAAGCACAGCCACAATGTCGCAGAGATTCTCGACCTCGCTCAGAAGATGAGAACTTAGGAACACTGTTCTGCCTTCGTTCCTGAGCTGTATAAGCAAGTCACGCGTATGTCGCCTGCCGATGGGGTCTAACCCTGAAGTCGGCTCATCTAAAATGAGCAATTGCGCATCGGCAACCAAAGCTTGCGCGATGCCTACCCTCTGTGTAAGGCCCTTCGAAAGCTTCGATATGGGAGTTTCAGCATACTCAGCGATGCCAGCGCGTTCAAGAGCATCCATCGCACGCGCAGTTATTTTACTTCGATCGACTCCCGCAAGAGCAGCGTGCATCGAAAGCACTTCGATCGGCTTCAGAAACCTGTGGAAATAGGGCTGCTCGGGCAAGTATCCGACAAGCGACCTGGTAGCTGCATCCGTCGTAGGCTTGCCAAACACCATAACGGTACCGGCGGTTGGACGGATGAAGTCTAAGATCATTTTAATAGTCGTAGTCTTTCCTGCACCGTTGGGGCCAAGAAAGCCAAAAATGACCCCTTCTGGAACCTCGATTGAAAGATTGTTTACGGCAACTTTTGTTTGCTTTTTTCCTGTGTGGTAAATCTTAGTAAGGCAGTGTGTAGCAAGCGGTATAGGCACAGCTTTCACCCATTTCGAGTATCAAAGTATCGAGATCAGCACTATTTGATTATCGGAAGTTCTAAGGCAACTCCTGAGTTGAGGTTATTGCAATATAAGAAAATCGCAGCAACACGCGTATTATCACAACAACCTATGAGTTGATCAGTATCAACAAAAGGGTAAATGTGCTAAAATGGCGCGCAAGATAGGAGGGAAACAGGCATGCAGCAGCCTTCAACAATCGACAAGGTTCAGAAACGAGACGGACGGATTCAGCCATTCGACCGATCCAAAATAGCTGCGGCGATAACAAAAGCTTTTGAAGCAGTTGGACAACCGAATGGTGAGCTTGCCAACCAGCTTGCCGACGAGGTAGTCGCGCGTGTGGCTGAAGAATACGCAGGCAGAATCCCGCGAGTCGAGGATATCCAGGATATAGTAGAGCGCGTACTTATGGATCGAGGATTTACGGAAGTCGCAAAAGCCTACATACTATACAGGCGCGAGCGTTCCGAAGTCCGCGCTCTCAAGCAGTTCATAGGGGTAGAAGACGATCTCAAACTCACAGTCAACGCTGCAAGCGTGCTCAAACGAAGATACCTGCTTAAAGACGAGCAAGGGCGCGTGATTGAAACTCCAAGTCAGATGTTTCGCCGCGTGGCAAATGCTGTGGCGAGGCCGGACACTATCTACGATCCTTCCGCCGATCTTGCTAAGACATCGGACGAGTTTTATAAGATCATGAGCTCGCTCGAATTTTTGCCGAACTCTCCTACACTAATGAACGCGGGCACGGAACTCGGACAACTTGCTGCATGCTTTGTTCTTCCCGTTGAAGACTCGATGGTTGGCATCTTCGAGACGCTCAAAAACATGGCGATCATTCATCAGTCCGGTGGCGGCACGGGATTTTCGTTCTCGCGATTGCGGCCCAAGGGCGATTTTGTTAAGAGCACCAGCGGAATTGCGTCGGGTCCTGTGTCATTTATGAAGATCTACGATGCAGCAACGGACGTCGTGAAGCAAGGTGGACGGAGACGCGGCGCCAACATGGGCATTTTGCGCGTAGACCACCCCGACATTGTCGAGTTTATCACTTGTAAGGCTGACGGAGTAACGCTTAGCAATTTCAATATATCCGTTGGGGTTACGGACGCATTTATGGAAGCCGTGGTTAACGACGGCGAGTATGAGCTTATCAATCCGCGCACCAAGATGCCCGTGAAAAAGCTTCGCGCCAGAGAAGTTTTCGATCTGATTGTTGCCATGGCCTGGCAGACTGGCGATCCGGGGTTGGCATTCCTAGACGAGATTAATCGACACAATCCTACTCCGGCATTGGGAGAGATCGAGAGCACCAATCCCTGTGGAGAAGTACCATTGTTGCCGTATGAGTCGTGCAACCTTGGCTCTATAAACTTAGGCAAGCTTGTAGAAGATTTCAAATTAAACTATGACAAGCTTGCGCAACTGGTGCGGACCGGCATTCACTTCCTCGATAACATCATCGATGCCACCCGGTTTCCTCTCAAAGAAATCGAAGAGATAACCCGAGGCAACCGCAAAGTCGGACTCGGGGTAATGGGTTTCGCCGATATGCTCGTGGCTATGGGAATACCTTACGACACGGACGAAGCCGTTGCCCTAGGTGAGAACATAATGCGGTTCATACTGGAAGAAGCACGGAAGGCATCTATGGAAATTGCCCGAATCCGCGGCACATTTCCAAACTATGAGAAGAGTATCTATGTTCAACAGAACATGCCACTGAGGAACGCAACCGTTACTTCCGTTGCTCCAACGGGGACTATCAGCATTATCGCAGGTTGTTCCAGCGGGATCGAACCGCTTTTTGCTGTTGCATATGTAAGAGAAGTGCTCGAAGGCACCAGACTTTTAGAGGTTAATCCGACATTTGAAAAGATTGCCAGGAAACGAGGTTTCTACTCACGCGAATTGATGCTGGAGATTGCCAAGCGCGGGAGTGTCCAAGGGATTGACGCAGTGCCGGAGGATGTGAGGAGACTCTTCGTTACTTCGATGGACATCGCACCAGAGTGGCACGTTAAAATGCAAGCCGCGTTTCAGCGGCACTGCGATAATGCCGTAGCTAAAACCGTCAATCTGCCGCGCGAGGCGACACCTGAAGACGTCCGGCGCATCTATATGATGGCCTACGAACTCAAATGCAAAGGCATAACCGTCTACCGCTACGGCAGCAAACCGCAACAGGTTCTTTATGTCGGTTCCGTGCTTGAAAAAGAACTTGGAAAAGGCGAGCACGTTGCAGCGGAGTCGGAATACGATGGTGCCTGTCCGACCGGAGCGTGTCCGTTCTGAGTTCAGTTCGATCAAAATTCCGCTGCTTTTCTGATTGCGGAATCAAGACCTGAAAATTGTTCCGCGTATGCAGCCCTTTCCAGGCGTATTTCGGCAATCAGCGAATCGATTGTCGACTGATCATAATGCTGCAACAGTTCGAACTTAGTTATGTCCAAGCCGTCGACATATGCAGGAGTTTCAACCATCCAATCCGGATCTTCTCGCCATTTAATAGCACCGCGCGCTATTGCCCGAATCACCGCAGCCATTTCGGGGATCGAAATTCTTGTCACTTTTTGCCTGACTCGCCGTGACCCGTCCAAAGCATGCTCAACTAGTTCCCCGACTCCGCCAGTGTTCAACATGTAGCACTGCACTTTTTCGCCATGTGCTTTCAGCAGGTCAAGAAACAGGTTGCAATCCTCCGCAGCATCGCCTATCAAGAACGGGCTCGCCCCGATTCCTCCAGGTATTCCGGGCTGTTGGTCGCTCGCGGATGCGTCTATCGACTCGCTTAACATAAACGCTACAGCCGCTTGCTCCGGCGTAAGTTTGCTCACTATTGGCACCACCGTGTAGTTGCGAACCATAAACGCCATAATCAGGCCATCCAATTCGGCCAACGGAGGGAGGTTTGGAGTCTCGCTTGCAAACTCACCGAGCCCGCTTCTCGGAGCAATTGCGTGGCCGTTTGGAGTCAAAGTGCGATCGGCGAAGTCAACATTACCTTCGTGATCCACCATCACGTTTTCAAGTATCGCCTCAGGGCAAATAGCTGCACGATATAAAAGTGGCTGATCGCCTGCCGAAAGGCCCTCGGTTTTTATATACAATCCCCTCTCACTACCCAAGGCCGACCCGTCTTTGCACCAAAACACTACGTCGTCCTGAACAATCTCTACGCCCTCGCCCTCCCCGTCAAGACCGTGGTGATGGCACGAATGAGTGGTCTTACCGGTAGCAGCGATCCCAAACATAATCATTCCGAGTCTACGCAGGCGCCCATCAGCGCTTCTTGCGCGGACGATTTTGGTTCCGGCATGCAAGCCAAGCATTCCTTGCTGTTTTGCCAGCCACATTGCCATTCTCAGAAACGCGTTTTTTGCCTCACCATAGAAATCGCTACCAAGGATGTAGGTGACGCCTATTTCCGGAAGCACGAGCACTTGACGCTCTTTTTCGGGCCATTCGGGAATCATTATCACGTGCAATTTCGCTTCCAGGTCATCGTCGGGTGGAAACAGGGCTTTGGTTACCTTGTGCGCCAGGCGGATGCTATCCTTGCGGTATGTAGATACGTAGAATGCGCAGGCTGGTGTAAAATTGCTGTCCTCGCCCATGCATGCGTTTACCTGCACCAGCGGTATCTTGGTGAGATAGTCATGAACCAACCTTATAGTTGCAGGCGCAGCTTTTTTGATGTCCCGCTTCCTTTGAGTAAGCTCTTCTTTTTCAACCTTCGGGCTGCCGAGATATACTGTTAGCGCGGTTGAAAGGTTCTTAACAGTGGAGACGTAGTTAATGCTACCCAAAGCGGTGCGAGTGCCGAACTGTTCGGCTTCTCGTTCGACTTCTTGCACGCTTGGATGGTTCACGTTTTGCCTGGCAGCAAGGCCGCTAACAAATGTTCTAATCTCTTCAAGTGCAATGCGATCCATCCCGAACACCAGTTCGCCACAGATAACGCAAGTTCCTTCCAAGCAAGCTGCTGCGAAAGTTCAATTCAAGATAACAATCAAAATCACCGAGCGAATTATCTACGACCCAGGAGGGAGTCATCCGGACATCGACGCACCCAGTGTGTTGTATTCACCGGTGTTTAACAAGCCCCAAAATCAACATTTTCCCCAATATCACGACTACAAAATAAAATTATAGGGCTGCCTCAATTCTATTTCTGAGACAGCCCCAACGAATGATTGTGCAGAACAGACTTGGAAGTGCGAGTTTATCGTGTCTCGCTGTCTTAACCCGCCCTATGCAGTTACAGTCTATAGGCCATGGTAGTTGTAAGTGCCCGGAGTACCACCAATGCTGCATTCGGCGTTCGTGCCGATAGGATTAACCGTGTAGGTGCCACCAGACGGACACGCCGGTTCTTGTTTGATGTAATCAGGCCAGAGCGTACCCGAAACTGTGTCGCCGTTCGAGAGTTTATTGTCCATTGCGTACTGCTCTTTTGCAGTCTCGATTTGTCTTAGGTTAGATTGGCAGCTCTTAGCTCGCGAAGTCTCTCTTGCGCGCATGAAGTTCGGAATGGCTATCGCCAGTAGGACCGAGATGATCAAGACCACGATCATGATCTCAATCAAGGTGAAACCACCCTTGCGCTTTCTAATGAATCTACTCATTGCGTACGTCTACCTCCTCCGAAGTCTTATAACGTTGGATACCGATACGCAGGCCGACATCGGCGCCATTGGGCCTGCACAATCGCCGTCAGTAGCAGCAATCCGCGCATCTATGAGGCTTGTTCCATACACAACGGGAGGTTTCACATTGCAGAGAGCAGTACCGCTATAAAACCGGCAACATTACCGGCAATTGTAAGCTGGAAACACGATGTCAGAAAACTTGAATATCACTGGAATCACGGGAGCGAATTCTCGCTACCAACTTACCTTCGCGATCTTCCGGTTCACAAAGCCCCGTCACAGCAACTTTCGTGCCTATCGGAGGAGCAGACACACCCGGACAGACAACTTTGACCGGCTCAGCGACTGAACCATCCGTAATCGTGAACTCGCCTATCGAGCCGGACGTCACCTGACCAACAACTTTAACCAGCAGTGAAACATTCGACGCACCAATACCCAATCCGACAGGTTGAGCATACGTTCCAATAGGCGCACCGCCAAGGTCCTTCAGCCTAACGTATAGCGGCTTCGGCACCTCTGCCCCTGTTCTCTGAATGGTCACAGTAGTCGCATCAATTAATTTCTGTCCGTTGATCGCTCGCACTGTGCCTATCACAGTTACAACGTCACCACGGTTTGCGTTGCTGTTGCTAATAATTTTGACGCCGCACGAACGGTCGGCTTCTTCGATATAGAATCCATCGCCGATTTCAATCGTTCCGGCAGTAACAATCTTATCCTTAAGCCTGACTAGCTGTCCGTCCGCATACAGCAATGCCTCATAAATCGATGCGACGGCAGATATGGCATTGTCGATGGTTACTTGAACCTTAGCTGATCCCTGAGTAGCAACAGGCGAATTTTCGTAAGCTATCGCCTCCAATGTATGCGACCCAATAGAAAATTCGTTGGTATCAAGCTGAATGCTAAACGGCGGCTGCGTACTAACGCCTACAAGCGTATCATCTAGGTAGAACTCGACTTTCTTGACTCCCGACTCGTCATATACGGAAGCAGAAACGGTTTCGATTCCTTCAAGGACTGTATCGTTTAGATTTATGTTGACAATCGGCGGAGAAGAGTATGGAGCCATTAATGGATCGCCGATGATAACCGTCTTCCACATTCCTTGAGCACAGGCTGCGTAGAAACTCTCGGCCATATTATAACCCTTAGTATATCTGTCAAAGAGGATGTTTGCATAAGTTGCAGCACCGATCTGAGGCTCCGAGACATAAGCTCCCGCACCGCACAGACCTCGAGTTATTAAATCCGCAATCAGTGGATCGCGATTGCCAGGTCCTGGATCATTGAATGTTCTGCCGCTGTAAGACCAGTAAGTATCGGCTATGCTTCCCGGCAAGAACAAATTGCTCATATACTTTCCGAACGTATAGTAGTTGTCGTGTTTAGCCCAACTGAAATATCCCATCACTTCTTGAATGTCAGAAATAAACGATGTGCCCATGTCAAAAAGCACATCGTGCCCGCGCTTCACCAAGTAATCGTATGCCGAGGTCGCCAGGTTGCCAAGCCGTGTATTTGCCTTACCGTATTCTCCACTAGTCCAGGTATTGCGGTCCAGAATAAACACACCATCGGCAATCGGATGCACCGCACGATCGATCATTGATTTCACTTGATCAACCGTAAAAGCATCGAGACGACAAACGAGGTAGAATCGTTTGTTTATATCGTATTGGTCGCCCGGAATATTGCTGTCGAATAAACTGCTTGACCAAGCGACCTGCGGAGCGATGAAGCCGTATGTCATCCAAGTGTTAGGACCGTAAGGAAACGCATAGGTAGTAGCGTTGTCGGGTTTGCCGTCTGGGACACCGCCAGGTCCGGTTATATCGACAATTTGCCGGTCTATGTCTAAGAGCACGCTGGAGACGGAATAGTAGTGGTTGATGTCGCCAGAAACGATACCGTCCACGTAGTCAGCAGCAAGCGGGATGCCCTTGGTCAATACTATGTAGTCAATGGTGCCGGCAAGTTCGGGATCGCTCAGAAACCTGCGTATAGGTTCTCTGATCTGCTTTTCACAGACCTGCCAGCTAACGACTTCTTGATCAGGGCAGTTTATCAGGCAGATGTTTTTGTCAGGGATACCTCTGGCCGCTTGATAATACCGACCTATCTCTCGTGAGGCAGCGGAGTTGTAATTGATCACTACTGCAACATTACGCGGACCGCCTCCTGCCCAAGCCGGAAAGGTCAGGCATAGGAAGAAGGCTGCGAGGACCCCACTCCGCCACATAGAAGAATGCAGGGGAGCAATATATGCTTTTACATCCATCCGAGCCCACCCTCATTCGACTCTGCAAACGCGCCATAGGGCAGAGTGTCCGGTAAGTGCTCTCCGGTCCAAGGCTTGTCACGAGGATTCCCTTGGTTATACCCGTTGACGCGGCACAGTGCTTGGGCGTGGCTTGTCATGCCTGCCAGCACATACACAAGAAGTATAGCGTTTAAGGATGAGCTTATGTCAAGATGCTGGATGCGCTATTACCGAAGTTTCCAAAAAACAAGCACAATTGCTTATATCATTGCGTGATTATATCAAGCTGTGTGTGTATCATAATGTAATAATTCTGTTGAAATGCGAGCCGAGGATATTGTTTGTCAAAGATCATATCTGTGCAGACGGATGCGCACAAGGTCGCGAATGATCCCAAATGCCGCCGGCACCGGTTTGATCTTCGAGCCTTCCGCATGACCCCACTTCACACCGATCTCAGCAATAGAATAACCCAAACGCCGAGCCAGATATAAAACTTCCACGTCAAAGCCCCATCTATTGACAAAGCATTTGGAAAAAATCTCGCGTGCGACGTCCCCTCTGAAGAGCTTGAACCCACACTGCGTATCGCGTATGCCGGGTACAGCCAACGTTTGGATTATCAGATTAAGTCCCTTACCGCCAAGTTCTCTATAAAACGGCTGATGAACAGGGATTGAAGCTCCCTTAACTGCTCTGGACCCAATCGCTATATCGTATCCCTTATTAATAGCGTCGAAAAGCTTTGCAAGTTCTTCTATGGGTGCCGATAAATCGGCGTCTGAAAAGGCAATAAACTCTCCATCCGCTGCAAATACACCTTGTCTTACTGCGTATCCCTTGCCGACGTTTGGTTTGTATGAGACGATTCGCAAACCCTCATTCTCAGCGGCCCATTTTCTCATTACATTCAGCGTACCGTCTGTGCTACCGTCGTCCACGCCGATAATATTCCAAGACTCAAAGGTCGCCGCAAGATACTCGCGGACGCGATCTAATGTCGAAACGATGCGTGTCTCTTCGTTGTATGCTGGTATGATTAGGCTTAGATAAGGTCTGGTTTCGCAGTGGGACACGGTTAATTCTCGAATAGCGCATCTACAAAGGCGTGAGCGTCGAAATCTTCCAGATCATCGAGCTGTTCACCTGTAGCTGCAAGTTTTATCGGCACACCAAATTCATCTTTAATCGCAACAACAATGCCGCCCTTTGCCGTACCATCGAGTTTGGTAAGTGCAATACCGGTCACAGGTACAGCGTTCATAAACTCGCGAGCTTGGCTCACAGCATTCTGACCGGTAGTAGCATCCAGCACCAAAATGGTTTCGTCCGGATCTCTATCAAGTACTTTTCGACAAATACGAGCAAGCTTGCTCAGTTCTGCCATAAGGTTTGACTTAGTGTGAAGCCTACCCGCAGTATCTATTATTACGGCATCAGCATTTCTAGATATAGCCGCTTGTATAGAGTCGAAGACTACTGCACCGGGGTCGGCCCCAGGCTGGTGCTTTACAATATCAACACCAACCCTATTTGCCCATATCTCCAATTGATCTATGGCGGCAGCTCGGAACGTGTCTGCGGCAGATAGCAAGACTCGCAGACCTTTCTTCTTAAATCGATGGGCCAGTTTGGCGATGGTTGTGGTTTTTCCTACCCCGTTTACGCCGACAAACAAGTAGACAGCGGGACGCTCTGCTGGTTCTTTAAGTTGCGTATTGTTCCCTGCAGTTAAAATATCCGTTAGAATCGTCTTAAGTCGATGCCTGATCTCGTCCGATTCGCGCAGCCTTTCCTTGCGCGCCGTATCCCGGAGCATATCAACCACTTTCGTAGCTGTCCCAATGCCAAGATCGGCCTGAATTAGTAGCTCTTCAAGCTCGTCGAATAACTCATCGTCAACCGGTCGTCTACCGGTGAGCAACTGATCAACCTTGCTAAATACACCTCTTAGGATCCGCATATCCTCGGTCCTGGCCTCCGTACACAAGAACAGGAAGCGACTCCGCAATAAACGCCGCTTCCTATTGAATTATAATCTTCGAGTGAAACTCTGTAAAGCTGCCTGCCTCAGGGAATAACGCACGCCAAACTGTGTGATACGTTTCCTTGCCCTTGACAGTAGCGGACCTGGGTAAGCGCAAAATATGGTAAACAAAGATCGTGTTTTGTCTATTGCACGCGCTGGGTACCACATTAATCGCAACCAAGGAGGGAACGGTCATGATCGCACCTACTGCCCAGCGCGTCGAAGCGCACACTAAACCTGAAATAGTTGAACACATTCATCGGGAGATCGAACGCCACATAACCTACTTCCGGCATCATCCGGGAGAAATAGAAAAGAGACTAGCGGAACTGGATCACGAATGGGATATTGAACGTATGTTGGAAACCCAATTCGGTAGCATGGCATTGTTTGGCACCCTGATGAGCCTTATCACCCGTAATAGGTGGTGGCTGATACTAGCGGGAATTCCTGCTGGTTTCATGGTAATGCACGCGATCCAAGGTTGGTGTCCGCCAGTACCACTGCTACGTAGCCTGGGTGTACGGACTGCAAGAGAAATAGAAGAAGAGCGTTGCGCTTTGAAAACAATGCTTGAGCACGACTAACCGAGGCGGCGAATCAGAGATTCGCCGCCTATCGCCAACTGCGAAAAAACGACTTAAGCCAGCACTTTAATCTCGTCAACCGCGGCCAGCCGACTCTTTTTATCCTATTTCCAAAGTACGATTTCAGGTGTCTTACGCTCCATACGCGAAAAGCCGTCTGCTGGGTATCCAACAATGATCGGTGCAACCACCTGGTAATCCTGAGGAATACCCAACAATCTCTTCGCTTCCGGATCAGAAAGATACACGCCAACAAACCCAATCCAACAGGTACCCAAACCGAGATCTCGAGCCATAAGCATCAGGTTTTCAGCAGCGAGAGTGCAGTCGATCTGCCCAAGCTCGCCGGAACCCGGTTTAGCGCAAATAATAACCAATGCCGGCGCATCGTAGAATATGTTGAAGTCTGGCTTCTCAAGTCTCGTCCGATAGCCTGCGATCCATGGAAATCTGTCCTGCGATGCGAGCAGAAACCGCTTTGTTCGATCCGAAAGCTCCCTGAGTGTCTCGGGGTCTTGGATTACAGCAAACGCCCAGGGCTGCATATTCATACCGCTTGGCGCCTGCACAGCCGCATCAATTAACTGCTCGATAAGTTCTCGACTAACCGGATCGGCACGATATGCTCGGATAGACCGGCGAGTGTAGATGGCTTCCTTAAGTTCCATTTATGAGCCTCCATACTACAAATTCACTCGGATTCTGCCACAACCTTGTTTCGCAGCACTCCGATCTTTTCCACATAGACCTCCATTATATCCCCCGGAAAAACCGGCTTCATTCCCTCTGGTGTTCCTGTGGATATAACATCCCCTGGATATAAAGTGTGGTATCGTGAAATCCAACTCACCAAAAACGGAACACTGAACGTCAGGCTGCGAGTGTTGTCTTTTTGTCTCAGTTCACCATTTACCCACATTTCAACTTCGAGCTCTATCGGATGCTGGATCTCGTCGGTGAGCACTATCCACGGACCCATAGGACAGAAGGTGTCGATTCCCTTGCTGCGAAGCCAGGGATGCGCATTACCCAAATCTTTTTTCTGAATATCTCGAGCAGTAACGTCATTCAAACAAGTATAACCGGCAATGTAGTTCGGTGCGTCCTCTTCTGAAATATTCGACCCTCGCCGACCAATAACAACCGCCAATTCCGCCTCCGGATCAACGCGCGTCAGCCAGCTTCGATAGATCACATCCTCATCCGGACCAATTACGGCTGTCGGCGCCTTTCCGAAGACTATAGGTTCCTCCGGTATATCTGCGCCGCTTTCCCGCGCGTGTGCAGGATAGTTGCGCCCCAATGCGTAGATCGCTCCTGGACGAGCAATCGGCGCCAAGAGCTTGAAATCCCGGGCTTCACTTAACTCATCGAGTAAATCGTGTTCCTCGACAAAGTCATCCACTTCCCGCAACACTTCAGGATCAAGAAGCCCGATTTCTAGCAGGTCCATCATATCCGTCAGCACGGGCACGCACTGGTTTGCTGCGGTAAGCGAAATCTCAATCGCTCGTATCAGGTCATAAGGACCGCCAATCTCATCTCGCCACAAGCCTACGGACTCACTACCGTCGCTTCGGCGAAAACGCACTACCTTCATGCTCGACTCCTTATTCTTCTATAGCAATAACGCGCGCGTCGGCGCTAAATGTATCCTCAAGTTTCAGCGGCAAGGCAATCAGCCGAACAATAGACTTCGAAAGCCGCAATATGCCGCTCAGACAATGCACAAGAACACAGTTGTTGTGCAACAACAGGTCTGCCGCTCCACCAGTCAAAGGAAAATCGGAGGCCACCGTTCTTACTCCGCCTTCTAACAAATAGGCAGCGGCATCTATAGTAAGTTCGGGAACCGGTCTATGATCTCCAACCAAATAACGGTCGCACCAGTCGGTCCGCAATATGCATCCTCCGATATCAGCTACGGCCGTTTTTATGACATCCAATCGTGAAACCGCGTCTTCTTGGGCACGCCGAGTCAGGTCAATCACTGTTGCTGGTGTCACTAATCGTTCAAGCGGCACACGGTCGATAGTCTCTGATGACCGCACCACGACTGGGATCACTTCCTCGCGTCCACCTTTTCGCTTTGTCGAATGAGTTAGGTCAATAAGTACCACCCGCAATCCCACTCCCGCTTCAACTCTTGTTTCAGCGAAACTCAGAACAGGGTCTCACTAAGAAAGAGCAAGCATTCTCCCTACTAAAGCCGTAGAGACATCTGTGCAGGCTCCGTACAGTATAGCCGCTGGACAACAACATCAATCGCACGCTTGGTTGATTCAAGCCGACGTGTCGTGTCCAGATCAGGCGCACTCCGGTTCGCCTTTAAAAGGCTGATAATCAATTTGCCAAGATAAACAAGCAAATCGTGTACCACATCGGACTTTTCGGGATTACTTGCAAGGCATGCCGCAACGAAACCAGCAAGCTCTGAGAATGATGCGTTGCCGTCGTATCGCAGCGATTCATTGTTAAAGATTTCCACAGCTAATGCAAGGTCAGCCTGTCGCTCAGGCGGAGGAGTGATAAAACGAACCTGGCGTATCGGCAACATCTTCACGTCCTCCAGCTCAATTTGAGGCTGAAGAAGTTTGTAGCCTGTTGCTGTTCGTCGGATGTATTCGTTCATTACCTCAGAGTTAAGCAGACACAGCAGATAAAGCTCGTGCATTCCCGGTTGACATAGCTCAATACCGTAGACCGATTGCGGGAAGATATAGCCCTGGTGATGACGATCTGGTTCGTCCAAAGCTGCAATCAGGCGAGCTGAGCTTTTCTGCAACAGTATCTTCGTCCTAAAATAGCGATCCACTGGCTTTTTTACATCCGAGCGGTCAATTCGCCGACCTTCCCAGACAATTTCATAAGGCCTTATACTCTGGCCGCCCAGAAGTATTGGCAGTTCGCCGGTTTCTCGATTGATGACAGCCTTGCCGATTTCTTCTCCTCTGTAGATTTCCCGAACGTTTAACTTGCACAACGGCGCGAACGGCGGTTCAAATTTCGAGATAGAGAGATTGTCTCCATGGATTCTTCTTACAATCCTACCGAAGCAATCTTCCTCAAGCAGGTATAACAACTCGCATCGCGGTTGTGCAAGTATGGTTTGCCGCGAAACAGGTCGGCTGAGTGCCAAAGCGGTCCTTCGCGGAGACTTTGCAAAATTCCTGCGGTCAGCTACTCGCTCGATTCTGGATACCACAAATGTTGAGTTCACAGCCCGCGCATTTCGGCATAACGGCACGATAGATGCCACTCCTGCCTCGGGAAACACTCCTGCTATGTGCAAAAGCGACACTAAATCCCACTCGCTCATTAGCTTTCGTCGCACCTGTGCAGCATTGCCACGCACAAGCATTGGGTCCGGAAGCACCATTGAGAGCATCCCCCCAGGTCTTACCAGCCTCTTTTCTAACACCTCCGAGAGAAACAACAGATAAGAATCAGATTGCCCAACAGCAGCTGCTCCATAGAATATTGGGGAAAGGCCGTTCTTTTTGGCTATGTAAGGCGGATTGCCAACCACCGCGTCAAAACCGGCAACATCCGTATCTCGCAGGACATCTGGAAAGGATGCAGTCCAATCGAAGCGGTTTCCACCTTCGTTCGGACCTATCGCATTCCCACAAACCAAATGAGACTTTATTGCCGGAATAATCCCATCCGCAAAGCCAGATGCCGCCCACACAGAAAACTGCGCAATCTCTACTGCGACTGGGTCTATATCAACACCGTATACGCATTGCGCAGCCGCTTGTGCGCGCAGTTCATCAAGTCTTCCAGGCTTATTGCTGCACCAGCTACGAGCCAGGAATTCGACAACCCCACACAGGAAATCACCGCTGCCCATTGCAGGATCCAAGATTTTAGGCAGAGCATCATATTTTGCGTCGCCGTCATTAAGCACATCGTTATACCTATCAGCAATGTTTGCCAAGACACTTTCAACAATGTAGTCGATCAAATACGACGGCGTGAAGTAGACTCCCCGCCGCTTGCGACCTGCGCGGTTGAAAACCAGCTCTGAACCATCACCGCTAGGTTCGTAGCTCAGTAATAATTGATAGGTCTGACCAAGCCACGCAAGCGGCATAGTCTCGAAAAAGAGCGGATCAACTGGGGTATCACAACGCGGCAGAATGAGTAGACGTGCAACTTCGCTGAATGCTTTCTCCGAAATCGCCAGCTCCCTACGGCTTTCCAGAAGATCAGGTGCCCCTGCTTGAAATGCGCCAAGCAAGCAACTCTCAAATGCTGTAACAGGATCGCTTATGCGGTCTTTCGCACTATCGCGAACCACATCTGCTGCCTCTAGAATCGGTCTTGCAGGTGTTCGCGACTCTGGAATGCGCTCTGCGGCTATTAAAACTGCCACCAGTCGGATCAAGTATCTAGGGCACAACGAAAGAGCCTGATGCGAACCTCTTTCGGACGAATCTTTGATAATATCGGAATATAGCTCCGTAAGTGCCGCTTTGCATTGTTCCGCAAACCAATCAAATTGCGCGATGCTCTTGCGCATACGCTGATATCTCCGCTCATTACAATCACTACCACGAAGTAGCATTATACCGACGGAGCAGTGCTTCCTCCGAGCGTCAAACCTGGCATACATCAATAACCTCTAAACCGGTAATCCCTACAGCGTCCGTTGGAATACACGAGCGGCATAAGTGACATGTAGAACATTGCAGCGTTGCATTAGCAGGAAAGCTTTGACCGGTAAGACGCTGATACCGGTTGGTAGTCAGGAGGGCGACAAGTGACAGTAACCGAAGCAAGGCAGTACCTGGGCAAACGTTGTACTGTCACCTTTTTTAACAGGCAGGGTGAAGAGGTTACCAGAAATCTGCATCTCCACGACGTCGCCTTCGTGCCACTTTACGGCGCGTATTTGATAGGTGATATCGAAGACGTGTGTTTGGACCGGGTTACCAATATCAGCATCAGTGAGTGATTGAGTGACTTCTTCACCGGGCAGCTTGCGGGCTTTCTTCTTCCATTAACTCTGAGAGAGTAAAGATGGACGCAGAAAGCCCGTAAGTCTTGTACACCGCCCTACCCCCGTTGTTCTACTTGTTTTTTGGGAACGCGCAGGAAAATCTCGGTTGCTGGATAAGACATGTTTAGAAACTGCTTCCGCTTGGCCCGACAAAAGGAAAGGCGGATTTGTTTTGTACAACAATAAGAAGAAGGAGACGAACGTTGGATAGAGTTAGGTTTGGGATCGTTGGCTGCGGAGTTATCTCTCCTTGGCACGCAAGAGGCATAACCAACACCCAAGAGGCGGAGCTTGTGGCTTGCTGCGATATCGTTCGCGAAAAGGCCGAAAAGCTCGCTGCCGAGTTTAATGCACAAAGAGTTTACACAGACTATCGGGAGATGCTCGCAAGCGATGATATCGACGCTGTGTGCGTTTGCACTCCCAGCGGTCTGCACGGACAGGTAACTATAGACGCTGCAAAAGCCGGCAAGCACGTAATGTGCGAAAAGCCGATTGAGATAACGCTACCTAAGATCGATGAGATGGTAAGGGTTTGCAGAGAGGCTGGCGTCAAGCTGGGCGTAATATTCCAGCGGCGCACATCACCACTGTGGCACAAGATAAAGAAAACTATTGATTCCGGCGCACTGGGCAAAATGGTCCTTGGAGACGCCTATTTGAAATATTATCGCTCCCAGGAATATTACGACAGCGGCGATTGGCGCGGCACTTGGGAACTCGATGGTGGCGGAGCTCTTATGAACCAGGGAGTTCACATGGTCGATATACTTCGCTGGATTATGGGACCCGTGGACACCATCTACGCGCACGCCGATCACCTGGTTCGCAACATAGAAGTCGAAGATACCGCGTGCGCCGTTATTCGTTTCAAGAGCGGCGCGTTTGGTGTTCTCGAGGGCACAACCTCGGTCTACCCTGGAATGGACCATCGCCTGGAGTTTCACGGGGAAAAAGGCACTATTTGTGTCAACGGCGAAACCATCACAAAGTGGGAAGTGCCGGGGGAAGAAGGCGAATGTTGTGGCGAGAACGGTAACGGCGGAGTAGACATAAAAATGGGCACTGCTGCCACGGAACCCACTGCTATCGCTGCTGAAGGACATCAAATACAGATTCGCGACCTCTGCCTTAGTATAATCGAAGATCGTGATCCAATGGTCACCGGCGAGGAAGCAAGAAAGGCTGTTGAGGTCATATTAGCGGTTTACGAGTCCGCTCGTACGGGTAAGCCGGTGAAGCTAGGATGAACGACGCGAATACCGAAAGCTCAAGACTCAAGACTCAGAACTCAATCCTTCGGCGTGCCTCGATGCTCGCACAGCAGGGATTGTACGATGAAGCATGCGAGGTCATTCGAGAAGGCGAAAGGCTAGCCCCTCACAACCCGCAGTGGAGCATTCGGCTGGCAGATATCTATAAGGCCCAGAATCGAATGGGCGCTGCTGTTGAAGCCATGCAGCAAGCCGTTAGATTGGATCCTCGCAATGCTGCCATTCAGGAGCAACTCTTGAGAACGCTGCTCGACATGGGGCGCTATGACGAAGTAGTCAGCATCAGTCGCAGGCTTATAAAGCAGTCTCCCAAAAACGTGTTCGCGCGCGACATCCTCAGTTTGGCTTACTTCCAGCAAGGCATGTTGGATCAAGCGCTGCGAGTGGTTGACGAATTGATACTGATCAATCCTACGGATTCGTGCAACTACTTCAAAAAGGGCATTCTTCTCCAACAGAAAGGTGAGACAGCAAGCGCACTCGATGCGTTTATCCGCGTTTTAGAGATGGATCCTGACGGTGAGATGGCTGAAGACGCCAAAGAAGCTATAATGAACCTGGACGATTTCCAACTGCGCCAGGTTCTCACCTTAGCTTTTGATGATCCTGTATTTAGAGCAAAACTCGCGCTGGAACCAGAGTGCGCCTTGAGCGAAAAGGGATTTCGTCTGAGTCCAAACGGAATAGCGACACTCAAACAATTAGATCTTACTGAGTTTGCCAGCAAACCGCATAGTATGCTCTATCACTGAGACTACCGCTTACTCAGAAATCATACAAAAATATCCAATGCCAGATGAGCGAGCACTAAGGTATGTGAACCACATAATCTGAACTGCTGCGCTGTTTGATGATTGGCATCCACTGATCGACAACCTGTTCGGCAGCGGCAATACCCCAAACGGATACTGTCGAGCCGACTGGCGGTGCAGTGTTAGGTGCCGGCAGCAGTACTTTGATCCCATGAGCAGTAAGATTTGAACTACTGTCGTTCACGAAATAGTAGTTCGCCGCGCTTTCGGTTACTGTACCGCATATCTTGACGAGCTTGCAAAGTGTGTTTACGCCTGTGCTGCCTTGAATAACCGCCGTCTGCCCAGGCAAAGGCGAACCGCCGATATCCCGGGCTAGCATGCCGACCGGCCGAACGATTCCACCATGAGCCGTTACAGCCACCGC
>Ga0123519_10004686_pt1 | contig 21998 bp, 18 predicted proteins | sample YelNatPaOPRAMG02_FD_87396 | JGI IMG/M metagenome (GOLD analysis project Ga0123519, IMG submission 87396) | Hot spring microbial communities from Yellowstone National Park - Yellowstone National Park OP-RAMG-02 (version 2) | ecosystem: Environmental > Aquatic > Thermal springs > Hot (42-90C) ...
AACTTCTCCACGTATTCTCGGTAGTTCTTCTCTCGCGCCAACTTAACATCGGTGGTGATGCGCTCCTTGTCCATGCCAGCGCGCTCGATCCAGCCAATCGTGTAGTAGTATGTGCCAGGATTATTCCGGAAGCTGGAGTTGTAGCGTTGGCGTGACCCAAGCATCAAGGTGATGCAATCGTGGGCGCGTGGAAGCACCACCGGAATGGCCGGCGCCACCAGATCGACTGTCGCGTTGCTGCACAGGGCCAGCCCTAGCACGATCGTGTCGTACCTCGCGCTGTCAGTCGCATCAATGGCAGCCTGCAGAGCCTCGTGGAGGCGGGCTGGCTCCTCGTGCAGGGATCGATCCAGCAGCTCCACATCGACAGTGTGTGGCGACAGTGCAGCCGTGTAGTACACCTCGCGGGAGAGCGAGTTGCAGGCGATGACTTTCAGTCTCATGTCGGTCGTGCTCCCGGCGATATTCGGTTCCAAGGCAGTCGAAGTGCCTCGGCTTGGCCAAGGGACGCTGAGCTAGCTGCTGCCACCGAAGCTCCAGCCGGAGCGAGACCCTCCCACTCGTGTCGCCGCGATCTTTTCCGCATACCCGCTTTCCTCGTAAGCCAGCAACGGATCCGGATTCAAGCCCATCTCGATGCGCACTTGTCGCAGCAGGGGACGCACATCAGTCTGGAAGGCCTCCACAAGGACGCTGTGAGCAGCCAGCACGTTGCCTTCCTCCTGGAACCGGCGCAGCGCCTCCCGGTCCACCAAGAGCGCCTTAGCATAAGCGGTCTGCACGTTGATCAGCGACTGAATCATGGCCGGGATCCGCGCTTCAACGTTGTGCGACTGATCGATCATGAACGCCACCTCGGCATCGATTTCGGGATCCTCCGCGGCGTCCACCAACTCGTTGAAAACCAAGAACAGCTCGAAGGGGTTGACGGAGCCGACCATCAGGTCGTCATCAGCGTACTTTCGGTTATTGAAATGAAAGCCGCCCAGCTTTCCCTCCGCCAGCAAGAAGGCGACAATGTGCTCCACATTCGTGCCCTGAGGATGGTGCCCCAAGTCCACCAGCACCTGTGCCTGATCACCCAGCTTCAGGGCCGTGTTGTAGGCCATGCCCCAATCGGCCAAATCGGTGTGGTAGAAGCCAGGTTCGAAGAACTTGTATTCGATCAAGAGCCTGGTGTGCACTGGCAGGCGATCGTAGACGACTTGCAAGCATTCCTCGAGCCACCGCTTGCGGTTGCGGAAATGGCCCTGCCCAGCATAGTTGGTGCCGTCCGCAAGCCAGAGGCTGATGGCACGAGAGCCAACCTCTTCCGCGATTTCGATGCATTCTAGGACATAGTCAACCGCTCGCCGCCTTACTTCAGCGTCAGCGTGGCAGAGACTGCCCAGTCTGTAGTCGTAGTCCTGGAACAGATTGGGATTGACGGCGCCTATGCGTAGCCCAAGGCTCTCGGCGAACTGCTTCAACTCACCGTAATCGCCAACCTGGTCCCACGGTATGTGGATAGCCACCGCCGGGCAGATACCTGTCAGGCGATGCACCACTGCCGCATCCTCCAGCTTTTCGAAGGCGTTGCGCGGAGCTCCGGCTTGAGGAAAGACTTGAAAGCGGGTGCCGGCATTGCCATATCCCCAACTCGGGGTCTCAACCTCTTGCCGCTTGAGACTGTCCTTTATGGATTCCACATCCAGACCTTGCTGCGCCAGCCTATCCGCCAGCACTCGGTATTCCTCGCGCCATTCCTCGTTCACGCTAAGCTCCTTCAGTCCGTCGGTCGGGATTCGGTCTACAGTATAGCACACGCTGGCCCTGGCCCCGCTCACACCTTGCCCAGAGATTACGACGGTGGCGGGCAGTTGCGGTATAGAGCAGTTGCGGTATAATCGAGCAGAATCGCCATTACGGCGAAGCGATGGTATCTTGGCGCCGAAAAAGGACAAGCACACTTGCTGCGGAGAGCAGGTTATACGCGCTCGTCAGCCGCCCTCCTTCGGGACGAGCGCAGACTGCGCATTATCGGGGACTGGGGCGGCGCTAGCGGGCACATCGGCAAACGTTGGGAAGAGATGGGCACGGCAGCGCTCAGGCAGTGGGTGCAGCTGCACGAGCCGGCGTCTGCGGTCGCCGAACTGGCCTCACGGGCAGAGCTACGCGATCTTTTCGACGCTCTGGGCATGACCAACCCAGATACAGTATTGGTATCTCGCGAAGATGACTCCCTGCTTCTTCGGCCTGTCGACCTGAAGTGGACCCTGGAGGTCGCTTCCTATCGCCAGATCAGCGCCGCTGCCCTGAAGGACCTTGTGGCCGCGGCCGGCCCCCCACTTGCCAGCGTGATTGCCTCAACCGTGGGCGGGGGCGAAGGGGAGTGCGCAATTCACTGTCCCGCCAGTCGGGAGATCCCGGCTAATTGGAAGTTTGCCGACGGCTTCTTCTTCGCTGTAGATAGCGAAGCCAACCGTCGCTACCTGACCTCCGACGCCAACGCACGCCAGGAGTATCCTATCGAGCAGTCCGAGGTTGTGTTTCAAGCCGTCGATCCCCGTGAGTTCTTCGGCTCTCTTCCAGGATGGGGGCAGGCCCTTCGCCTAGCTACACTGGACCGCTCGCTACACGCTCTCGCTTCTATCGACCGTGCGGCCGGCTACTATCGGTTAGGGGCCGGGGTTAGGGGGGCCCTTCTCAAGCTGAAGGCCTCAGTCTTCTCCCCGGAACCGAGTAACGGCGATGTCGAGCAAGAGGTCGAGCAGGAGATGGAAGCTCTGATTGCCCGTCGCCGCCTGGCCTCCAGTGCCGACGTCGTTGCTTCTCTCGAACCAGAGCTGGCCCGACGAGCAGAAAGGCAGCAACGACTGCGCGACCTCTGCCGCTCACTCTTTTCCTTTGAGCAGTTCAAATCCAGACTGAGCAGTCGAGGCCTCGACCTCGACTCTATCGCCGACCACGAAAAACGCATCGCACTGATAGAGCGCTATCGGCTGATCGCCCGACGACACCGGGATCGGGTAGTGACGATGGGACAAAGCCTCGTTCAGTCCGGACTAAGCGACACTCAGGCCCTGGCGGCGCTCGAGAAGCGAGCAGACGAATTCCAGCGTCGAGCCGCTGCCGATGCAGAACAGGTTCTAGCCGACCTCTAGCATCCCGTTCTGCCGGCATCCGGCTCGCGGCCAGAACGTGCACAGGCTAGACTGACTGCCATCCTCACCCTGTGAACTGCCATACAGTCTTCGAAGGCTCACGCCGCCGGCGAATCGACGACTTGCGCCTTCAGATGAATCAGTTCCGCTCCGCGTACTGCGCCGACCTCCACTGTCGTCCCAGATGTCGTCCGCGCCAAGTAACGATGCAGATCGTCGACCCCACGCATGGCATTCCCGTCCAGGGCCACGATGATATCTCCGACATGAAGACCAGCCTGGTCCGCCGGGCTCCCTTCACTCACGCCCAAGACCTCTACTCCAACGTTTGTGCGCAGCCGAAGCTGCCAGACGAGGCGTGGTGGTAAGGGCCGATTCTGCCCTGAGATGCCCAGGTAGGCGCGGCGCACCCGGCCTTCTTTGATGAGGAGGCCCGCCACCCAGCGCGCGGTGTTCACCGGAATGGCGAAGCAGATGCCCTGAGCCCGAGCGATGATAGCAGTGTTGATACCCACCACACGCCCCAACGAATCCACCAGTGGCCCGCCGGAGTTGCCGGGGTTGAGGGCAGCATCGGTCTGGATTACGTTCTCGATCAGGCGGCCCGATTGGCTCCTCAACGAGCGCCCGAGCGCGCTGACCACGCCCGTAGTAACACTGGCCTGAAACCCAAAGGGATTGCCAATCGCAATTACCAGCTGCCCTGGCCGCAGTCGGCTGGAATCTCCCAACCGGGCACTGGGCAGCCCTTCCGCTAACACCCGGATGACCGCCAGGTCGGTGGCCGGGTCTTCTCCGATCAACTGCGCTGGAAGCGTTCGCCCATCGGCCAATGAGCACTCGATGTCTTTTCCCACGTGCACCACGTGGCTGTTCGTAAGCACATAGCCGTCAGGAGCGATGATGACACCCGACCCCCCGCCGACCGCCTCGAAGGGGACAACACCTCGCTGAGTCCGTGCCGGCATGGACATACGCACGCGTATATTGACCACAGCAGGGCCAACTTTGTCCACGACCTGGATGACTGCTCTAGAGTAGGCGTCGAGCATCTCCTGCTCGGGGGTTTCGGCTGGCTCCTGCACTGAGGCTGCCACCTGACCGGAGTCCTCGCCATCCCTGCTGGCGATCGGGTCATACCCAAAGCCTAAATACCCTTCCGGCATCGGGGTATTCTCATTCTCGCTGGTGCGGTTCTTGAAGTTATCTTCACGATGAGTCATCGAGATCTTTCCTCTCTAGTAGGCACGGCAGTCCCGTAGGGACGACCTGCTACCGGTCAAAGCATACCAGCTTCAGATCAGTGCGTCAAGTGCTACATCAGACATAGTACTATGCTATCTGGAGCACTTGACACAGCTACGGTTGCTGGCTACAATCGTGCTGGAGGAGTGATCAACAACATGGGTGGCGAAGCCGAGCGCTCAAAGCCGAGGATGATCGGCAATGCGACTGTCGAACAATGCCGGCGGCGTGCCGGTGCACCCGCGCCAGCAAGCTGTGATGCGGCATCGGTGGCTCTAGCCCTACTTGGCCAGAAATGGACGATGCTGATCGTCCGCCATCTGAAACCGGGGCATCTGCGGCACTGCCAGTTGCAGGGCCGCCTGGGTGGTCTGAACTCGACCACCCTTTCTCAACGCCTGCGCTTATTGGAGGAGCAGGGGATCGTTACCCGCAAGGTGCTATCTACTATTCCCCCTTGGGTAGAATACAGCCTCACCGACAAGGGACGTGAACTGGCTGACATCATCGAGAGTCTAGAGCGGTGGAGCAACAAGTGGCAGTCTTTGGCTGGAGGAAACGCGATTGACGACACTGCTGCTGGTTCGGCACGCTGATGTTCATAACCCAAACGACGTGATCTATGGACGCCTTCCCCGCTTCCGCCTCAGCGACCTAGGGCGCGAACAGGCAGCACGGCTGGGCGCTTTCTTGGCCGACGAGCCCATCGCCTTCATCTACACCAGTCCCCAGCTTAGGGCGAGACAGACAGCCGCCCACATAGCCAGGCATCACCCGGATGCTCCGATCCGCATCTGCAGCCTGTTGGCCGAGATCCTCACCTCCTGGCAGGGCACGCCCAACTCCCAAGTGAGACCCGACCTCAACTTCTTCGCAGAGCGCCGAGGCGATCGGGACGAGACCCTATCGCAGGTGGCTCACCGTATGCAACGCTTCATCCGACTGATGGCCAAGCGGCATCCCGATCAGATGGTAGTCGCCGTAAGCCACGGTGATCCCATCCTAGTCTTGCGTCTCCTGATGACAGGAACTGAGCCGACGCTGGCCGCTATGCGCAGCGGCCCTTACCCGGCCAAGGCATCGATAACCCGCATTGAACTGTGCGGTCTAGATTGCGTACTAAGCACGCAATACCTGGAGCCGCCAGCGCCACCCCTGGTGTCAGCTGATGGGTCCCGCCCGGCTCCTGCTCACGCCGCCCTAACTGCCAGCCGCTAGCGGGATCGGCCTCGCGATCGTTCCTCCGGCCACCACCAGGTCACCTTTGTAGAAGACCACCGCCTGCCCGGGTGTTATCGCCCGCTGGGGCTCGCTGAAGCGAACCTCGGCACGTCCATCGGGCAGGGGGAAGACCACCGCCGGAGTCTCGGTAGCTCGATAGCGCACCTTCGCTGTCACCTCGATTGGCCCGCTGGGCTGCTCTATTGACACCCAGTTTACATCCTCTGCTACTAGACCACCGACGTACAGATGGCATTCCTCGCCCACCACAAGTGCATTCGCGGCGGGGTCGATTTCGATTACGAACCGCCGGCAGGCCCCTGCCAGGCCTAGCCCGCGGCGCTGGCCTACCGTGTAGCGCGCGATCCCCTGGTGGTTGCCTAGGTATCTGCCCTCCCGATCGTAGATGGGACCGCTGCCAGGCAGATCGGCACACCGAGACCGAAGGAAAGAGACATAGTCATTATTCGGCACGAAACAGATCTCTTGGCTCTCGGCTTTGGCTGCTACCGGCAGCCTCCAGCTGGTGGCCAGCGCTCGCGCTTCTTCCTTGGAGAGATCCCCCAACGGAAAGAGAGTATGGGCCAGGGTCGCCTGACTCAGAGGGTAAAGCACATAAGACTGGTCCTTGCGAGGGTCGCTGCCCTTGCGCAGGGTGTAGCGCTTCCGGGCGGCATCGTACCCGACGCGGGCGTAGTGCCCGGTGGCGATGAAGTCGGCGCCCAGTCCGGCCACTCGTTGCCACAAGGCTTCGAACTTGATATACTGGTTGCAACGTATGCAAGGGTTGGGAGTGCGGCCGCGGCGGTACTCGTCGACGAAGTTCCGGATCACTCTCTCCTCGAAGACTTCGCGGAAGTTGAGGACGTAGTGCCGTATCCCGAGCTGATCAGCTACGCGACGCGCATCCTCCACCGAACCTAGCGCGCAACAAGCATCATCTCTTGTCAAGGCCTCGCTTGCTGCCAGCTCTGGCCACACATTGAGGGTAACTCCGATCACTTCGAAGCCCTGCTCGAGCAGCAGCCCTGCCGCTACCGAGCTATCGACCCCTCCGCTCATTCCAACAATGACTCTCTTGCCCAATCTACCTGCCTCTGCCGCCTTGCCCACCTGGCGGCCGAATTCTATAATGGACAGGTGTGTGTCTACACCATAGAAGTATTCTTAGCACAATTATAGCTAAACTCTCCAAAACCCTAGATCGCTTGGCAAGGGCACCCGGCAGGCGCCCAAGCGGTCCAGGAGGACGTCAGTATGGATGTGATCTGGAAATCGGCCATCGGCGCCGTGGTCCTCGCCGGGGTGCTACTGTTATCACGCACCTCCGTCCCCTACCTAGCCGGCCTGATGCTCTTCTTTCCCGCGCTCGGCCTGCCGGCCTTCTACTTCATTGGGGTCAGTGAGGGACCAGAGCGGCTCCGGGGCACGATTATCGCGGCCCTGCTTTCGATGCCGCTCTGGGGCATCTGGGCTTTGGCCTTCTACTTCCTGAGCTACCGCTTCACCATGGAGCAGAGTGCCCTGCTTTCGCTCGTGGTGTGGGGCGTGGCGGCTTCTGCCCTCGTGCTGATAATGAACGGCCGATTCTAGTTCCCGCTCTCGTCACGAATCGACTCCAGCAGGAGATCGCCGGCCGGCGTGGCCAGTAAGTAGCATTGCTCCACAATGCCGCGGCGGAGTAGACGCTCAGCCTCCCTGACCTTCTCTCGTAGCGGATTTAGCGGATCGGCGCGCCTCAGCATGTCGCCTACCTGCCGAAGAAGGTCGAGCGTCTTGTTGAGGGCAAGGATTATGTCGCCTTCGCTAAGGCTCACCTTCTCCAGCAGCTTGCCGAGGCTGGCCCCGTTGGCCCAGGCATAGGCGATGCCGAAAAAGCTGGGGTTGCGCGACCGACTCAAATCTAGCTGATGCCGGTTCTCCACTTTCAGCACCTCGCTTTCCAGTGCTGCCAGGCGCTCCCGCACGCTCACCAGAGCCCCTGATAACGTGTGGCGATTGGCGAAGGTCAGCTCACGGTCGTAGGCGAACCAACTAAAGACCTCGGCAACCTCTGCCGCCGATAGCCGCGCCAGGTAACGGCGGCTTATGAGCTCGCAAATCACCAGCCCATTGGTGTCGAATATGTCACGCAACATGGCCGCCTTCCGTGTCGGATACCCTTCCTTCAGGTAATCGAAGTGTTCCAGCACAGCCACCAGGTCACGCACCACTCTCTCCACCTCGGCCCGCTGCTGCTCCTGCTGTCGATGCAGATCGCGAGTGACTTCATCACGACGCATCTGGAGCTCGGCCTGGCGCCGCCGCAGCTCACGGTGGCGCGAGCGGACCTCGCAGCCGTGGCACGGGCTGGCTTCGATGGCCGCCTCTAGTTCCTCCAGTCTGGCTTCCGTCTCCCGCAGGCGGAACTCTGCCTCCGCCACCCGCGGGGCCACCTGCCGCGCCCGTGCTTCTCGGAGCGCTTCCAGGTCTGGAAGCGGCGCCGAAGAGCACGCCGCCTCCAACGCCTCCCACTCGGCATTCGACACTACTGCGCTTGCCTCGGTAGTGGGTTGAGGAAGCTCAGCAAGCGTTGCTGGCAGGACTACCCGACAGGTAGGTGATGGCAAGTAATCCACGTCTCCATACGAGCTAATCGGCAATGCCTGCTTACCAAAAAGACCCAGAGCGACATATTCCTGGCTTTCCGGCGTTCGGCGGATGAAGATGCCCCAGCCATGCTGGCGCGTATGCACGAATTCACCACCGCGGAACCGGCGAAAGCTCTGTTTGACCTCGCCTTTGCTCGGGCACGACCACTCGGCACGCGCTTGGGCGTCCCTCAGCGCTTCCCATACCTTTCGCTGCCGCTCCAATTGCTCGTTGGTGCGTTTGGCCAGACGTCTAGCCTCGTCGTACTCGTCCAGCACATCCGGCCCGCCCAAAAGGCAGCCGGATTTCGCGTCCTCAATCTCACGCCCTAGTTGGCGGATGGTTTGAGCTGATCCGGAAATCTCGTTCCCGATCTGGAACTGCCGCAGGCTCTTGCTCGCAACACCTACCACCCGTTTCAGTCCATCGGCTCCCCAAAGGTTCAGCACGGTGTTGTAGCGCAAGTTGAAAGCGCTGCGGATAGGCAACAGCTCACCACGAGCCACCGCCGCCACCTCATCGAATGCAACCCACGGCGAATAGGGAACTACTGCCACCCCGCGGGCATCCATACCCCGCCGACCAGCGCGCCCGGTCAACTGTTGGTACTCATTCGGTATGAGGGGTCGGCGGGATTCGCCATCGTACTTAGTGAAAGCCCCGACCACCACCGTCTTGGCGGGCATATTAATGCCCAGGGCCAGCGTATCAGTGGCGAAGACAACGCCGATCAGGCCGGCGTTGAAAAGCTCCTCCACCAGCACCTTGAGCACCGGCAGCATCCCTGCATGATGGAAGGCGACACCGCGAGGAAGGAGCCAAGCCAGCATCTGCACCTGGCGCAGGCGGCGATCCTCCGGCGCCAGCCGGTCCAGATAGGCTCTCACCCTTTCCACGATCTGCTCGCGCGCTCTCCCCTCGGCGAGCACGTGCCCGGCGCAGTTCTCCGCTGCCAGCTCTGTGTCACGACGGCTGAACAGGAAGTAAATGCAGGGCAGCAAGCCTTCGCGCTTGAGCTTTTGCACAACCTCGGGAGCAGCCGGCTCCGGCCTGACCTGGCCTTGACTTTGCCGGTTTTCGCGCCAACCGTTGAGTCTCAGAGCCCGGCGAGACTCGCCGCCGACGCCGGGAAACTGGCGCACCTGCCTGCCACTAGCGTCCAAAAACAGGTTGAGCTGCCCGTCGAGGTAGTAGTAGTGCTCAAGCGGCACCGTTCGCTCCCGGTGAACGACCAGCTCTATCTCGCCGTGCACACTGGCCAGCCAGGCAGCAACCTCGCCGGCGTTGGAGACTGTTGCAGACAGGCAGACCAGCTGCACGTGGGGCGGGCAACAAATGATGGCCTCTTCCCAAACTGTGCCCCGCTCTGGGTCGGACAAGTAGTGAATCTCGTCGAAGACGACGCACGCCACGTCATCCAGATCACCCGGAGTTTGCAGGAGTATGTTGCGTAGCACTTCGGTAGTCATCACTAGTATTCGCGCCTGCGGGTTCTCAACTACGTCGCCCGTCATCAGCCCCACATCTTCGCCATAGCATCGGCGCAGGTCGCGATACTTCTGGTTAGATAGTGCTTTGATGGGAGTGGTGTAGATAGAGCGTCGACCAGCCCAATAGGCGCGAAACACCCCGTACTCAGCCACTACCGTCTTTCCAGTGCCTGTTGGTGCCGCCACAAGAACGGATTTCCCCGCCGCTAGGTGCCTTATCGCCTCAGACTGGAAACCGTCCAGCTCGAACGGGTAAGCCGCCTCAAACTCCGCTATGCTCTTCGTCTCAACGCATGCCGCGCTTCTTTCGAGTCCCATATTCCTGCACGTGAACGGTATGGCATCGGTAGCAGCAAGTCTCACGCCGTTTACACAAAAGCCGAGCCCCAGGCCCGGCCAGCCGCTACCGAGTGTTTTCGATCTCAATAGATACTAGCTAGTAGATAGTCGCCTAATTACACATACTTGATTATACTTGATACCGATATCTGCTTGCCAGCCAGCGGCGGCTGCCGCCATCGGGGATCCCTCGTTCAGTTGCCAGACCTCGCTCTTGCCTCTGCTCCCGGTGGTTACCGCAGGCCGAAAGCCAGAACCTCCTTGCGCCCTTACTCGCAGCCGCCTGGGCCCTGTTGGCCAAGATAGCGGGCCGCGCGCGCTTCGGCCGCCCTCTCAAAGGGATTCCTGCGGTAACCAACGCGGAGGTGCCAATACAGGTAGGCAGGCAGGAAAATCAGCCCCCAGCGTTCTGCTTGGTCCACGTGCTCCAGTTCGTGCTCCCATAGCGTAGCGCTCAGCGGAACAGTGCTGATCATCACTCTACCTAGCGTGATAGCAGTATAGCCGCGGCGAGAAAGGAACCGCGCCGCCAAGCCTCTCCTGGTGATCGCCACCAGCACACCGCCGTGCCAGCGCGGCCAGGAAAAAGAAAGAGCAGCAAAGACTACGCCCAACATAGTATTGGGCAATCCCCATCCTACGCGGACTATCTTCGCCAGGTGGCCCGGCATCGACCGCACACTGCCCCTCCCGCCAGCACCCAGTTGGCATCGTCCGGGCGCTGTGCAGCTTCCTCTGGCATGGATTATAATCCGTCCTGGCCGCAATCTTCCCTGCGCAGCCCCGATGGCCGATCGGATGGCTGCCGGCAAGTACCGAGGTGAGTGCGGATGGCCAACATAACGGTTAAGGTAAAGCTGTTCGCTGCCGTGCGTGAGACGGTCGGCCAGCGCGAGATCGCGATGACACTTGCCCCTGGAACCAGCGTTGAGGAAGTGCTACGACGGCTGGTGCAGCAGTATCCCACCTTGGCAGAGATCGCTCCCAGTTGTCGTATGGTCGTCAATCTGCAGTACGTGGGCCCCGAGAGCTTGCTTGCCGATGGAGACGAGGTAGCGCTGATTCCACCAGTCAGTGGAGGCGAGTGGTTTGAAGTCACCGACGAGCCTCTCCAGGCGGGGCCTCTGATCGAGGCGGTGGCCAAGGACACCGCGGGCGCCATCGTGACCTTCGTGGGTGTGGTGCGGGGCTTTTCGCGCGGCAAGCGAGTCCGCTTCCTTGAATACGAAGCTTACCGTGAGATGGCTGAAGAGATACTGGCGAAGATCGGACGCGAGATCGCCATGAAATGGGGGCTCAGCGGCGTGGCCATCCAGCACCGAGTAGGGCATTTGGAGATCGGAGAGACTGCGGTCGTCATTGCGGTCTCAGCCCCCCATCGTCAAGAGGCCTTCGCGGCCTGCGAAGAGGCCATCGATCGGCTGAAGAAAGATGTTCCCATCTGGAAGAAAGAGGTCTGGGAAGACGGAGAAGTCTGGGTGGGGTGGGAAGGCGGCTGACCCCAACGGTGGGAGGCGCAGGATGGAGCACGTTGGCTTGACCGTCGTAGACACGGAATGGGGCTGGGTTGGCTTGGCCACGAGTGCACGCGGTCTGCTGGGCGTTGGCTTCCCGCAGCCAACAGAGGAAGAGGCGTGGCGCCAGCTGCGTGAGCGCTGGCCCGAGGGCGACTTGTTGCCCGACGATTCCCTCTCGTCGCTCAAGACCAAGCTGCAGCAATACTACGCTGGCCAGCCGGTAGACTTTCGAGCCGAGGTATCCACGCTCGCCTTCCCCGCTGGCCAGCCCTTCTACCGCCAGGTCTGGCAGGCAGTCGGCAACATACCCTATGGCGAGACGCGCACCTACGGAGAGATCGCAGCCGAGGTCGCCAACCCCAAAGCCAGCCGCGCGGTGGGTGCGGCTATGGCGACCAATCAGTGGCCCATCATCATCCCGTGTCATCGAGTCGTCGGCAGCGGCTTTCGCCTCACCGGCTTTGGCGGCGGTCTGGAACTCAAAGCTCGCTTGCTGGATATGGAGAAAAAAACTGTTCGGTAGCATTGACTTGTCTCACGACATCCCCAGTCATCTGGCTCCAGGTACCAGGGACTCGTCAGAGCCAGGGCCCCTTCTGACTCAAGCGTTGCCTGCCAGTCGCTTCGAGGTCAAAGCCGGGAAAGGCGCCTACAAATGTCCGGGAGACGAGGCACTGCAACCGCGCCAAGCGCAGGACCGCAAGCCAAGGTCCTGGTTAGCCTCCGGTTAGGCAAGGATCGAGAGCATAGTGGCTAGGCTTCGGGTCCGCCTTCAGCCCAACGCCTCCCGCGAGGAGGTCGCCGGTTGGCAAGGAGAGGAGCTGAGGGTCAGAGTGACCGCCCCGCCAGTGGAAGGAAAAGCCAACCGAGCCCTAATAGAGCTGTTAGCCAAAGAGCTTCGAGTCGCCAAGAACTCGATCGCAATCATCGGCGGACAGACAGCACGGGTCAAAGTCGTGAACATCGAAGGGTTGAACAACGACGAACTGCGTCAGCGCCTTCCCTAGTAAGCAGCCAGCGCTCGCAAGATCACGCTCTGGAGAACTTGCAACAGCAGCAGGGCAACAATCGGGGTGATGTCGATCATCCCCAGCGGGGGAATGACCCGCCGCAATGGCGCAAGAATGGGCTCCGTGACCTCATTGATGAACGAGACTATGGGGTTGTTCGGTGCCATAGGAAACCACGACAGCAATACGCGAGCGAGAATGGCCAGCGTCAGCACCTGAAACAGCACGTTCACGAAGTTAGCGACAACAACGTACATAGATGATTCCTTGCGTTCCTGTTAGGACAATTCTAACATATCGCCGGGACCGGTGCTACGCTCGCCAAAGATCGCCCGTCCGACCCTGACCATCGTAGCTCCTTCCTCTACCGCCACCTCGAAATCATCTGTCATTCCCATCGAAAGATGCAGCCAACCTAAGCGAGGATAGCAGCGGCGGAGGGACTCACTCAACAACCGCAACTGTTGGAAAACGGGGCGTACCGTTTCGGGGTGGGCGACTCTGGGTGCCACTGTCATCAAGCCCACGAGCCTCAGGCTGGGCAACTCCAGCACATGACCCGCCGCCGCGATGACAGCCTCAGGTGGCAGACCGAACTTCGAGTCTTCTCTGGCCACATTGACCTCCAGCAGCACGGGCAGGGGATTGCTGCCCAGGCGGCTGTTGGCCCGATTCAGCGCTTCCGCCAGGCGAAGGGAATCGACTGAATGCACGACCTGGAAAAGAGAACAAGCGTGGCGGACTTTGTTGGTCTGCAGATGCCCTATGAGGTGCCAACGCACCGGCGGAAGGGTACCCGCCTCCCCCGCCGAGGACAAAAGCCGATTCACCTCCGGGATCTTGGCTGCCGCCTCCTGCACACGGTTCTCTCCAAAATCGCGTACTCCTGCTCGGTAGGCAGCCACAACGAACTCTGGTGGATGCCCTTTGGTTACCGCCACTAGGGTAACATCCGTTCCTGCTCGCCCCGATCGTGCCGCCGCCCTGGCTATGCGCTCCCACACGCGCTCTACGTTGCGCCTGATTGCGTCCTCGATTCCCACCGCTATCAACCCTCGCCCTCATACTCTGTGCTAAGGCCCACCAGCACCCCGAATCGACCGGTTCGCCCCCCAAGGCCACGATAAGAGAAGAACTCGCCGGTATGGCAGGCAGTGCACACGCCCGCCACCTCTATCCCGCTCGACGAAACCCCGGCCTGCACAAGTAGGCGCCGATTGGCTTCCCACAGATCGAGACGCCATCGCCCCGCCCCGTTCCGAAAAGCCAGGCCGTCCATATTACCCAATGCCTGCCGGGCTGCGTCCATAACGTCCTCACCGACTTCGTAACAGCAGGGCCCGATGGACGGACCTATGCCCACCACTATTTCCTCGGAGCGCGAGCCGAACTGGGAAATCATGTTATGTACAGTGGCGGGTGCGACTCCCGTCACTGTTCCCCGCCACCCGGCGTGCGCCAATCCTATCGCCTTGTGCCGGGAGTCGTACAGTAGTACTGGCACACAGTCGGCGAAGGTCATCAGCAGGCCAAGGCCCGACTCGGCGGCGATCATTCCGTCAACTCCCGGGATATGGGCACTGCCTCGTGAGTTGAGGCTTTCAGAAGACACGCGGCTCACCCGGGCACCGTGCACCTGCCCCGCGATCGCCACCCGCGAAAGGTCGAATCCCAATGCCCGTGCCAGCCGCCGACGGTTCTCCCAGACTTGGCTCTCTTCGTCTCCGACGGCAAGGCTGACGTTGAGCGATGCCCATTGGTCCTTGCTCACCCCTCCGTGGCGAGTGAACACGCCGTGCTTGAGTTCCGGGTAGCTCCCGAACCGGGCAAACTGATACCAAACGATTCCCTGCTGTTCACGTCGAATCAAGCCTCTGTCTCCTCTCCATTCGCACCGAGGCTCTAGTTGGGTAGACTGCTCGATTCCGCCTCGCCGCAGACGCCGCAGACCTTGCAGCGGGAGCCGGGGCAAGGCACAGCCCCCAACCCGGCAGCGGCTCGCTCTCGCTCGCGCTGGAGAAAACGCTTGTCTACGCAGGATGAAACCTTGTCCCACGGCAGCGGCGCTTCTGGCGTCCACCCTGGCCTTAGGTACTCGTTGGCCTCCACGCCCTCCTCCCGCAGAGCCTCCCTCCATGCTTTCACACCGCTGCTGCGAGCAACAGCGCCCCGCCCCCGGGCGGCAGAGTCTACCTCTCCCAGCTTGCTCAGTCTCTCCAGCACGCTGAAGAGGCGGCGGTCCCCGCGAGCCAGCACTCCCTGCACCGCCGACCATTCCGGGCTTTCGCCGTCGGTCGCCACTCCCCGCAGTCTCAGAGCGGATTGAACGCGCCTTAGGCGGCTTGTCAGCGTCTCTAGGTCCAGCATCGGCTCCCATTGGAAGGGTGTCTGCGCCTTGGGAACGAAAGGCGAAAGCGTTACCAACACCTCGCCTCTCTTCTTCCCTCCGCCCAGCGCCCTGCTTACTTCCGACGTCAGCCGCACGATTTCGTCAGCGTCCTGCTCGCTCTCGGTGGGAAGCCCGAGCATGTAATACAGCTTGACTCGGCGTAACCCAGCTTGAGCCGCCCGCTCAACTGCCGCTAGCACTTCCCTGTCGTTGATGGTCTTGCTCAAGAAACCACGTAAGCGCTCCGACCCTGCCTCCGGCGCCAGCGTTATTGTGCGCGTGCCACTCTCCACCACCGCACGCAAGAGATCATCGGTGAGACGGTCCAGGCGCAGGGAGGCAAAAGAGAGCTTCGCTCCCATTGACCGCAATGCACATACCAGGTCGTCTATTCGAGAGTAGTCCGATACCGCCGGCCCCATTAGGCCCACGCGGTCAGTCAGGCTCAAACCATCACGCGCCATATCCAGAAGAGCCGAGAGGCTCCGCTCTCTCATAGGGCGGAAGCAGTAGCCCGCCAGACAGAACCGGCAGCCACGAGCGCAGCCGCGGGCCACCTCCAGCAAAAGCATCTGCGCGAACTCAGTCTCCTGTGTGAGCAAACTCGACGACCCAGGATGGGAGTCCAGATCGCGCACGTATTGGCGTAGCACTGGAGGACGAGAGCCCCCCCAGATGCCATGGCCCTCTGGCCAAAGGTTCGGTACGTACAGCCCCGGCACTTCCGCCAGCGAAGTCAGCAACTCCGCGCGTGGGCCATCGATCTTCTCGCGCAGCACCGGCAGCATGCGAGGCAGAATCGCTTCTCCTTCCCCAACGGCAACGGCGTCAAAAGCCGGCGCCACCGGTTCCGGGTTCGCGGTGAGACAGGGGCCACCCCCGATCACTAGCGGATGCCTCTCATCACGGTCTTCCGAGCGCAGAGGGATGCCAGCCCGACGAAGTGCGGACACCACGTGCAAATAGTCCAACTCGAAGCTCACCGAGAAGGCGACAACGGCGAAGTCGCTCAGTGGGCGCTGCCCTTCCAAGGTGATAGGCTCCCCACCCGCCTTGAGCAGGCTTGGCTCCCAGAAGCACCTTTCGCACACGATGTCAGGCTCATCGTTCAACAAGCGATACAGTATTTGCAGCCCCAGGCTCGACATGCCAGTGCGATAGGCGTTGGGATAGACGAGGGCGACCGGCAGTCGCCCTCCCCAGTCCTTGTAGATTACGCCCCTCTCGCGTGACAGCTTTCGCCGCGCCCACGCCTGAGAAGCCCAGCTCAAACCCCTTACCGCTCCTATTCCAGGAAGTCTAGCCACACTTCGAATAGCCGCAGCTACGGCATACGAAGCAGCCGTCAGAGTACTCGAGCAAGCTACTGCACTCCGGGCACTGCCCACCCAAGTTGCGAACGGTCGCTGCCTGCCCGTCGCCGCCCGAGGGGACGGCGCCGTTATGGAGGCGTGCCTCCAGCACACGCCCGATAGCATCGGGACAAGATAGAATGATACGCCCGCCGTGCCAGGCGGTAGAAGGGCAGCGAATGCCGACCAGCTGCTTCGTAATGGACTCGACGTCCACACCCGAGCGCATAGCAAGCGAGATCAGTCGCGTGATAGCTTCCGACTGGGCCGAGGCACACCCGCCCGCTTTGCCGATGTTAGCGAATACCTCGCAAAAACCTTTGTCGTCCGAGTTGATTGTAATATACAGATTGCCGCAGCCGGTCGCTATCTTCTGCGTCACCCCGACCGTTACCTCTGGCCGGGCACGAGGAACGATTGAGCCTGGCGCGGCTTCCACCGGGGTCGCGGGCGCTTCGGTCTTCGCCTCAGCCGCTCCGGCCTGGCTTCCTTTGGTGCTGAGCACTTGCTTGTCGCGGCTGCCGTCACGATAGATGGTGATCCCTTTGCAGCCTTCCCGATAGGCCAAGACGAAAGCTTTCTTGACGTCGTCGCGGGTGGCCTCCCGAGGGAAATTCACCGTCTTGGACACAGCGTTATCCGTGTACCGCTGGAAGATCGCTTGCATACGCACATGCCATTCGGGCTGGATGTCGTGCGCAGTCACGAAAATCCTTTGCAAGCGGCTAGGCACTCCGTCCAGTCCTCTCACCGAGCCATGCTTGGCTACCATCTCCATCAGGGAGGAGCTATAGAATCCTTCCCGCCGCGCCACCGTCTCGAAGAGAGGGTGCACCTCCAATAGACGCTGGCCATCTAGAATGTTGCGTACGTAGGTGAGAGCGAAGTTGGGCTCTATGCCGCTCGAACAGCCGGCGATAATACTGAGAGTCCCGGTTGGAGCCACCGTGGTGAGAGTGGCGTTGCGAAGAGGCATCTGTAGTCTAGAGTAGATACTGTCCGGGTAGTTGGGGAAGACGCCGCGCTCCCTTGCCCTCTCTTTGGAGGCTTCACGCGCTTGATCGCGGATGAAGCGCATCACTTCCTCCCCCACACACAGCCCTTCAGCAGAATCGTACGGCACTTCCAGTTGGATCAGCATATCGGCAAAGCCCATGACCCCGAGTCCGATCTTCCGGTTGCCTTTGGTACGTTCTTCAATTGCCGACAGGGGATAGTGATTGACGTCGATCACGTTATCCAGGAAGTGCACCGCCAGGTGCACCGTCCGCTTGAGGTGCTCCCAATCGATCACGGGTTTCCCTTCGCTCACGGAAACCATGTGGGAAAGATTGATCGAACCTAGGTTGCAGGATTCGTACGGCAGAAGAGGCTGCTCGCCGCAGGGATTCGTGCTCTCTATCCGCCCCAGCGCTGGCGTGGGATTGTCCCGGTTGATTCGATCCAGAAAGACGATCCCCGGCTCCCCGCTGGACCAGGCGCACTCGACGATCAGGTCTAGCACCTCCGCGGCGCGAAGGGTGCCCACGGGTTGCTTCGTGCGGGGGTTTATGAGCGGATACTCCCTGTCTTCCTCCACCGCCCGCATAAAGTCTTCCGTGATGCCAACCGACAGATTGAAGTTGTTTATCGCGTGCTGATCTCGCTTGGCGGTGATGAACTTGAGAATGTCAGGATGATCGACATTCAAAATGGCCATGTTGGCGCCCCGACGAGTGCCACCCTGCTTTACGGCATCGGTGGCAGCGTCAAAGACCCTGATGAACGACACCGGCCCGCTAGCCACGCCGCCGGTGGAAAGGACGTGATCGTTCTCCGGCCGGATGCGGCTGAACGAAAAGCCAGTGCCGCCGCCGCTCTTGTGGATCATTGCCGTATCTTTGAGGGTCGTGAAGATAGACTCCATCGAGTCTTCCAACGGAAGGACGAAGCAGGCCGAGAGCTGCTGAAACTCAGTACCAGCGTTCATCAGGGTAGGCGAATTGGGCAGGAAATCTAGGCTAGCCATTGCCGCATAGAACCGCTCGGCTACCGACTCCACGTCGGCATCTGCGTCGTATAGCTTATCGGCGGCGGCCACACAGCGCGCCACCCGCCAGAATAGCTCTTCTGGCGTCTCGCGCACCTCACCGTCGGCACCTTTGCGCAGATATCGCTTCTGCAGCACTGTGAGGGCGTTCTTGTTCAACCTCACGGCAGGTAGCCCGTCTGCCGATAAACGCTGCTCGCCCCTGGACTCGTTGCCAGTCGATGGTGATGATGACGATGAAGGCACCTGAGATGTGGCCGATTGCGACACCGTTGTGTCATTCGGGAGACCCATAGCCACCGTTACCCTCCGTTCTGATGCTGTGGGCCTGGCCACACGCTCGGCCAGGCCTCGTTTGTTCACGCCCGTATGAATCCCCATAGAGCGGCGCTAAGTGATGAGCCTCGGCTGCACTTTGTCCACCTGAGCGCGGCGCTTCCACTCTTTCAGCTCGGCGATCTCCTCCGCCAAGCTGTCCACATCCTTGAACTGCCGGTAGACGGAGGCGAACCGCACATAAGCGACCTCGTCCAGTTCACGCAGCCGAGCCATTACCAACTCACCGATGTGCTGGCTCGGAACCTCTGGCCGGCCCTGCCGCACCAATTCGGACTCGATCTCATTCGCGACCTGCTCGATCTCCTCGCTGGAGATCGGCCGCTTGGCACAGGCCTTCCGAATACCCTCCGTCAGTTTGCGCAGATCGAACTCCTCGCGACGCCCATCCTTCTTCACAACCAGGAGCCTCACCGCTTCCGGTCGCTCAAAGGTGGTGAATCTAGCTCCACACAGCAGACACTCCCGGCGGCGACGGATGGACTGGTCTAGCTCTCGCGAGTCGATCACCCGGGAGTCACCCTCCATGCAATACGGGCAACGCATGACACCTCCACTGAGGCCCAAATATCCAACTATCCAAGCACCGCCACGCTCCAGTGCCGTCCGAAGTCAAAGCCTGCTGGCGATCAGGTACTATATGTTGTGTTTCGGGCGTATACTACCACAATATATAGTAGCCGTCAAGCGCCTTCTGCGATGGTCCCACCGCAAATCGGAGAGGGTCTTGATGAGCCCGCGTGAGTGTTGGGTGCCCAGCCGCGAGCGCAAGGGCTGGTGTGTTGTGTGAAGCAAGATTCAGGCGATGGCCACCGGAGTGGAGATGATTGAGCCAGCGGCGGAGGATGGCCTAGTCAAACAACATCAGTCCAGTCACAGGCATTACTGGAAGTAGTGGCCAATCAGCCAAGCCAGCTCGCAACGAAAAGTCGTGCAGCCTCAGGAGCGCTTGAGCCCTTTGGTGATGAGCGCCATTGCTGTCACCGCAGTCAGGTGTTTGTAGGCATCGGGGTAATCCGGCCGAAGCTTTATCGCTTTCTGTAGCTCTGCGACAGCCTCATCGTAGCGTTTGAGCTGCTTAAGGACAACGCCGGCGTTCCGGTGATACAGAGGTTCCTGCGGGCTAAGCCGAATGGCCTGCTGGTATTCGTGCAATGCATCTAGATACCGTTCCTGTGCCTCATAGACTGCCCCCAGCTCGTTGTGCCATTCGGCTTCGTCCTCACGCATATCCAGAGCACGCTCCAACTCTTCCGCCGCCGGCCCATAGTGTCCCAGGTCGGCGTAGAGGACACCCACCTTGCGGCGGTACTCGGGGCGGTTCGGCTGCAACTCCGCCGCCCTCTTGAAAGCCTGCAAGGCGGCGTGGTACCTGCCCTGCGTTTCATAAATGATGCCGAGCTCGAAATACGCTGCCGGCTCGTTCGGGGAGAGGCGCGCCGCCTCTTCCAGCTCTGCTGCCGCCTCGTCTAGCTTGCCTGCTTGACGCAGCGCCACCCCGATCTTGTAGCAATACTCGGCCACGTCGGGAGCCAGTTCCACAGCCCGCCGACGCGCCGCCAGCGCTTCGTCCGTGCGTCCTTCCTGCTCGTACAGGTCGCCCAATTGAGCGTAAGCCTGAGCGAGCGTCGGGTCAAGGCGTACAACTTCCTCAAATTCCACCAACGCCTCGTCAGAGCGACCGAGGTTGCGCAGGGTCATGGCTACATCGTACCGGTAGATAGCACTGGTGGGCTCCAGTTCGAGGGCTTTCCGAAGCTCAGGAAGAGCCCTTTCTGGGCTTCCTAGCTGCACCAGTAGATTGCCTAACTCGTTGTGCCAGGAAGCAACCGTAGGATCGATGGTAATAGCCTGCTCCAGTTCGGTGGCCGCTTCCTCCATCCTCCCCACCAAGGCGCAGGCAATGGCAAGGTTGCGACGGAAGGAAGCCTCCTTGGGGTTGAACTCGACTGCCCGCCGATGCTGCGTCATCGCGTCCATGTGCTGCCCCTGAAGCCGATAGGCAGTTCCAAGAGCATCGTGCCACTCCGCGTTGCCTCGCTGCAGCGCCACAGCCTGTTCCAGTGCTGCCACTGCCGCTCCATATCGGCGCAATCGCAAGCAGAGCCGCCCCAACGCGTAGTGATAAGCTGCCTCACCTGGCCGGGTTGCCACTGCTTGCTCGTAAGCAGCCGCTGCTTCCGGATACGCTCCTTGTGCCTCGCGAAGGGCGCCAAGCTCGAAATGGGCCTCCGCTAAACTGGGTGACTGAGCCAAAGCATTTTCGAGCTCACGCCTGGCCTCCTCCACGCGGCCCAAACGTCGGTACAGCTTGCCAAGCCGCAAACGGTACATCCCTTTGTTCGGCGCCAACTCACAGGCGCGGCGGTGCGCTTCCAGTGCCTCATCATTGCGTGCCGATAGCTCATAGACTAACCCCAGTTCAGAGTAGGCATCAGCGAAATCTGGTTTGAGCCGCACCGCTTCCTCTAGCTCTGCCGCCGCATCTTCAAAAGAGCCGCTATAGGGCGCAGCCAACAGGCCGATGCTCCCGATCGCCTGCTCTTTCTGGCGCAACGCTCGCAAGGCGGAGCCCACGTTTCGGTGGTACAGGGCCACTTCTGGCGCCAACTCTACCGCCCGCCGGTAGCGCTTGAGCGCATCATCCAGACGGCGATCAGATTCGTACACCGCGCCCAGCTCATTCTGGTACTCGGCACTCCGTCCATCCAGACGCGTAGCCTCCTCCAGTTCGACAGCAGCTTCGCTGTATCGCTCCAACAAGGCCAGGGCTACCCCCAGCCCATGTCGATAGACGGCTGAGTTGGGTTCGAGTTGAACGGCCTTCTGATGTGCGATCAGGGCCTGCTGGTAGTGGCCAAGCTGCACTTCCGCTAGGCCGAGAGCGTGGTAAGCCGCTGCTTTACGTGGATCTATCTCCAGGGATTTGCGCAGCGCCGCCGCCCCCTCCTCTTGCCTATCGAGCCGAAGAAGAAGCAACCCCAAGCGAAGATGGTACTCCCCTTCGCTAGGCTCGAGATCGCGCGCCGTCTCATACTCGGCCAGAGCTTCTTCCAGCCGGCCTTGCGCCTCGAAGGTCGCCCCCAGTTCGGCATGCGCCCTAGCATCGGCAGGCGACTTTTCCAGGGCCAGGCGTAGGGTGCTTTCTGCCTCATCGGTGCGCCCCAATTGACGGCTGATGCTACCGGCTTGACGCAGGTAATCAGGATTGCCAGGGTCGAGCTCGGCTGCTCTCTGATAAGACTCCAGAGCGGCCCTTTGCCTTCCCTGCGCCAGATAGACGCGGCCCAGTTCAG
>Ga0123519_10004690_pt1 | contig 21989 bp, 21 predicted proteins | sample YelNatPaOPRAMG02_FD_87396 | JGI IMG/M metagenome (GOLD analysis project Ga0123519, IMG submission 87396) | Hot spring microbial communities from Yellowstone National Park - Yellowstone National Park OP-RAMG-02 (version 2) | ecosystem: Environmental > Aquatic > Thermal springs > Hot (42-90C) ...
GACCCTGACGTGTTCACATCTCTCACCCATACGCATTGTAAGATGCTACCTATAACCACAACTGGTCAGCTTCCTCAAAACGTTTATGTTCCCCCATCCAGGGTTCTCCGCGGAAAGCGCGTTCACCCCTTAACGTATTTAAACCTGCCTGGAAGCGATGAAGCTACGCAAGTAACTGAGGTAACTCTAAATCTCAGTAAAAATTTTTTTAAACGATGGTTAGACGATCGATGAAGGGGGTATAATTTATGGTCGTTAAAACGGATCGAATCATGTTGGAAACGAAGGGGGAAGGGGACATCCAAGACATCACAGGTTTGGTGGAGATGTCGGTGAGGAAATCCGAGTTAAGGAATGGAATCGTCACCGTGTTTGTCCCAGGCTCCACCGGGGCTTTAACCACCATAGAGTATGAGCCTGGCCTTCTAAAGGATTTACCTAACGCCTTGGAGAGAATCGCCCCTAAAGCGCACTCCTATGAGCATGAAAAACGGTGGCATGACGGGAATGGGCATTCCCATGTCAGGGCCTCCATCATGGGGCCAAGTCTCACCATTCCATTCGTCGACGGCCAGCTGACCCTTGGAACCTGGCAGCAAATCGTGTTCGTGGAGCTGGACGTTCGAGGCCGATCTAGGCGCTTAATCGTTCAAACAATCGGTGAGTAGGTAACGACCCCCAGCCTTCTCCTCATGGAGGGCCTAAAAGAATACACGGGGCATCCTAAGGCCTTTTCCATCCTCGCCTTAACCTGATCCCCGTCTACTCCGAACGCGCAATGCACCAAGTGAACGTTTAAGCTTAGAGGGAACATTTTCAACACGTTGCGCTCCATCCACCGGTCACAGAGGACCTTCCTCAACCTGTTTTCCAAGCATTGAGTCACGATTAGTTTATGGTTTGGCGTTGAATCCAAGCTCCACAGCAGGTCTACTTGACGCCCCGACAAGCTTACCTTCACCTCTTCACCGCGGACTTGTATGACCGTTGTCTCAACCGGAACGTCCTCGAAGAGGCAGAAGTGTTCAAGGATCTTCCCAACTGGGAGACCCTGTCCATCACCCAGCTGCGCCTCGATCAACGGTGAAGAGTAGACTGCGTCTACACGTTTTGGATCCCTAATCCCAACGTCGATGAGTAAGCCCTCTTCACCTTCCCACCGACCCGTTACCAGGCCCTTCAACTTCCGGTTGACTTTAACCTCTGAAAGACTTGCAGGCGCCACCCCCCACTTCTTATCCAGTATTTTAACCAAGACTTCACAGTCTTCTCCTTTCACCTCTATTTTCGGCAGCGTTTCCCTTGACGACTCGTCAAGCCTAGCCTCCACGTTTAACCCTTGAGCTAATTCAGCTACTTCAAGTTCTAGCCGATGGATCTCCTCCTCCCTAACCGCGTCGTGTAACCTTACCATCAATGAGGCTTTCATGGAATGGCCCGTTTAACCGGTGATCTTGGAGACGGTTTCATGTAAATCGATGAGCCGTTGAACAGCCGGATGGTTTGAACCGAGGTTGTTGATCATATCCCTCATCGCCTGCTGAAAGGTTGCCCTGTTTTTGCCTTTGATCAGCTTATCAGCGTAGCATACGATTTTCTCCTCCAAGGTTTCAGGCATGTAGCTTCTTCTTGGAAGCCCTATTACCTGGGCTTCCCCTTCAGGGATGCCGGCTCCAACATGACACTCCACGATCCTAACCAGCTTTGGGGGAAGCTTCAGCTTCCTGGCGATTTCCCCTCCTTTCACCCCATGATCAACTTTATGGGTTACCGACCTCCCGATGTCGTGGAGGAGACCACCCAGCTTCACAAGATGTACGTTTACAGGGTATCCTTTCTCGGCGGCTTTGCACGCCAGCTCGTAAGCCAGGTTGGAAACCGCTACGCTGTGTTTAACGACTTCTTCATCGCATCCGGCTTCGCGGAGTAGACGCAGGGCATCCTTCTCGGTGAGGTCTTCACTCATTAAGCTCATCCTCAATGGCCTCTATTCGCTTTTTAAGGACCTCTACGAAGCGGGATTTATCCACCGCTACTAGGGTTCCTCCGCATTCCACGCATCGGAAGGCTGAGTCTAAGGCTTCCTCGAAGGTTAACCTAGTGGACTGGCATTTCTCGCATCTGAAGAATTCATGGGATTCCTCGAACTTTAACCGCTCCCGCAGCTTTTCAAGAGCCTTACGTTTTCTGCTTCTAATGTAGGCGTCTAATTGATCCAGTTGGATTCGCCAGTAATATAGGAACCATCCTGTTTTCGCATCCCTCACCCTGGTGGAGGATAGCAAAGCGCTGTCGTACAGCCTGTACAGGATTTTCCTTACATCGTTGAGTTTAACTCCGGATTCGTTGGCCAACGCCTCATCGGTGGCTTCCCCAAGCTTTTTCAGCGCCTCCACTACCTTTACCGCGTCTTGACCCCCGATTTTCTCCACGACCTTCATCAATTCCTCTTCAAGAAACGACAATCATCCGCCTCCGATAAGCAGCCATACCGTCAATGGGAGATGAGGGATGTGGTTAAGCCTTTCTCCACTAATATATATTCTGTTGAAATAAGTTAAAAGATTTAGGGTTAAGATGCTTTTTGAACCCTTTTACCCTTCGCTGAGGGGATAATTTTCCTCTTAGCGTCTTCAAACTCCGTCGATAATTCCCTTCCCTCGAAGAACCGGTCTAGGAATAGGGCGATGGCCGCGACCTCTGAATGTGGTTGATTCCCCACCGCTACGTTGAAATCCGATAGGGTGTAGAAGGCTGATGGAACCTTACGGCTCCCCACGATTAACAAGACGTCGCGTCCCGTCTTCTTAATCCTCTCCACCACATCGCTGTTTCCCATGTTTTCCCCGTACATGGTAAGGTGAACTATTACGCCTCTGCTCTTCCATTCTTGGATGACGCGCATCCACGGTACGGCCATTTGAAGCTCGAATCTTCCACCCCACTCTTCGACAACTTTCTCCACTGTTTTCTTGAGGTTTTGGTCGGCGACGTCGGCTAAGTATAGGCCTGAAGCCCCTAAGGCCCTTGAAACGAGGGCTACATGGGTTGTAAGCCTGAAATCCCTAGCCCTATGCCCCCACCTTAAAACATAGACCTTCGGCGAGGCTTTCACCTCAGCTTCATTTCAACCCTTTAATTTCCCGGAGGAAGCTTTCTCCTTGAAGCGGGCTACGTCCCCTAGGGTCAGCTCGGTTTTCTCAACTTTAAAGCTCGCTAACGGTTCTTCCCCCTCAACTTTTTTGAGAAGCTTAATTCTCAAGACGTGCTCCAGCGTCCTGCAGAGGGGAACGGTGGGCTTCATTTTACCCGACTCAATTTTCTGTATAACCGACAGCTTCTCCTTAGCCCGCTTCGCCAAATCCTCCTGGGTTAAGCCTTGCTGGATTCGAGCCTTCCTCACGAGGCTGGAAACCTCTTCAACCGGCTCGAAGGATTCAACCCAGTCTCTAAGCTTGGCCTCAGGCTTCCTAGGCTTTGAAAAGACCCTTGAAGGAGGCTTCAACGTCGGCTTAAATTTGCTTTCACCCCTTGGGGAGGACAATGGATCCCAATAGTAGGTTCCCATCGGCGCGCAGATGGGGCATACGATCATTTTCACACCGTCGATCACCACCCTTCTAGGCTCCCCCCTTATCTCGCGGCCACAAACCTCACAGTTCACGTTGACCCCGCCTCCACTTCGATGAGAAAACCATAAAATCAAAGGGTGAAGGAGGTTAAATAGGTTTAGATGCGTAAGTAAATGTTCGGGACATTGGCTGAGCATGCGTCGATAAAGGTTGAGTTGAGGTTGAGCGTTGAAGGCCCACGGCCACCAAGCCTGTTTGAAGCTTTGAAGTTGAGGAGCGTTGCCGATTATCAGCTGGGTAAAGGCCTCGGCTCAGCCCTCTTCCCCAGAGGAATACTCGTCACCTCGTCCCGGAGAACGGGCAGAATACGCCACATCTATTATAGGGGAGCGCTGCTCGCCACGTTAAGGCCCAGCGATGGCTTGCTCGCCTTAACGGTGGACGGCGCGAGGAGGCTTTTAGGCAGGCCGCGTGTTAAACGGTTCACGGTTACCGTCAGCGGAGAAGCCGCTCCATTTATCATGGAGGGGAAAAGCGTCTTCGCTAAGCATGTTGTATGGGCTGACGAGCGCCTTAAGCCGATGGAGGAGGTTATCTTAGTGGACGAGAAAGGCGGGTTACTGGCCGTTGGAAAAGCTGTGCTAAGCGGAGTTGAGATGCTCTGTTTTAAAAGGGGCATAGCCGTGAAGACAAGGCAGGGAGTCCGCAGGGGATTGGGTAAAGGAGTTTAAAAATTTAATAACTCTCCTTCTTCTATTATGCCTTGATGTGCCTTGAGTTTTAGAAGGCTTCCCGGGTTTAGAGGCGTTCCCACGGGGAGGGACGCTGTTCGCTTGATGCAGAAAATGGGCATGAACCTTGAGGAGCTGCCCGGCGTCCTAGAGGTTCAAATCAAAACAGAGGATAAAACGATCGTCGTCGAGAACCCCACGGTCACCGTGATAAAAATGCAGGGTCAAAGCATGTTTCAAGTATCCGGCGGCGTCGTTAAGGAGGTAACCATGGCTGAACAGCTGTCTGAGCAGCGTTTCGAGGAGGATGTGAAGCTGGTGGCTGAGCAAACGGGGAGAACCGTGGACGAAGCCCGTAAGGCTTTACAGGAAACAGGAGGGGACCTCGCCAAAGCCATAATTAAACTTCAAGCCGAGGGGAAACCTTGAGGTGCAGCGTTGTCCACTTTCGAAAGCCATGAACCCTCCCTCCGAGAAGGAGTTCATGAATCACGAGGAAGTTTAACTGAGCCGTGCATGGTTCTAACCGCGGGGAAAGGATTATTCACGGATTCGCCCCGGGGGGTTATCAAGGACCACAGTTTCCGGGCTAAAGCCTCATCTCTGGCGGCTATCATGCTGAATCCTTTCTCAGCGTCGAGTGGCGGTTTCACACCTTCTCCCAGCGTTTTTACAACTCCCCCAGCCTCCTCTAATACTATTTTCCCCGCGGCTACATCCACAACCCTCAAGGTTCCCCTTAGATCCAATACGGCGTCTAGGCTGGAGGTCGCTATGTAGCAGAGCTCTAACGCCACGCTGCCAAGGGCCCTTACCTTAACGCTGTCAATTAATCGTCCATACGGGTATCGAAGCCCCTTAACTCCGTGAATGTAGAGGCTTACCAAGGGTTTCCCCGGGCTGGGCGTGGAGGAGCCGACGGTAAGGCGACGGTTGTTCTTGTAGGCGCCTCCGCCCTTTTCAGCGTGGAAGACTTCATGGCTGAACAGGGATTCCACCACTCCGGCTTGGAGGTCGTTGAGGCTAAACCCCGGTTTGTAGGGTCCCGCCGCCGCCGAAACGCTGCAGAAGGGGATGGAGCGTGTGAAGTTTAGGCTTCCATCTAGGGGGTCTAGGATCACCGTGATCTCCGGTTCTCCCCCTATGTCCACTACCCCGGCTTCTTCGCTTACAAGCCTAGCTGGAACGCTTCGCGAAGCCATGAACTCCATGGCTTTCCGCTCAGCGATGTGGTCGACGCGCCAAGCGGTGTCCGTGGCCTTCCTCTTCACCACATCCCTCCAACGCTCGTCGCTGAGGCTTTCCATCACCGCCTCCTTCACGGTTCGCGTTAAGTCTTGAAGATATGATAGGAGGTTCATCGGGCTCCCTGAACTTGTTTAACGGTTACCTTCATATGTTATGTGGAGGGTTGATTTTAAGGGTGATGGATTGCCTTCGACGGGCTGGGCGGTTTGGGTTACAGGTCTACCGGGATCGGGGAAGTCAACCCTAGCCTACGCGTTGAAGAAGAAGCTTAAGGCCTTAGGGTTGAAGGTTTACGTGCTTTCCATCGATGGGCTTAGGCGGACAGCTACCCCTAGGCCAAGTTACAGCGAGGAGGAGAGGGAGATCGTGTACGGTGCGTTGGCGTACACGGCTTACGCGTTGACCGTGAACGGTGTGAACGTCATCATCGACGCGACGGGGAATAGGAGGAGGTTCAGGGAGAAGGCGAGGAAGCTCATCAAACGCTTTCTGGAGGTGTACGTGAAATGCCCTTTAGAGTTATGTGTGGAAAGGGAGCGTTCCAGGGTGACTCTGCGCGGCGCGCCTAAGGGAATATACGAGAAAGCTAAGAGGGGGGAGAGCCGCACAGTGCCGGGTATGGGCGCGGTCTACGAGGAGCCCCTTAACCCTGAAGTGACCGTTGAGTCAAACCAGGTTTCCCCCGAGGAGGAGGCTGAAAGGGTTGTCAAAACCCTTAAGGAGAAGAACTTTATTTAACTTGTCCAGGCGTTAAGCTTGCGTGAGCTGAGAGTTGAAGAGTTGAAGCGCTATCTCGCCCAGGTCTTTAAGGGAAGGGTGATAGATGTTTCAGTCGGGGAGCTGGGGACTGGGGTTCAAGGCGACTTGAAGGGGTTTGGTTATGGGAAACCCTTCGCCGTCAAGGTTAACGTTGACGGCTCCCCTAGGGAGGTTGTTCTGGGAACCATGAGGGGGGATAGCTTCGGCCACGAGTTCCCCTACGACAGGGCTCACAGCCTCCTCATGGCGTATCAAACCTTCAACAGGCTTCCCAGACATGTGAAGGCCTTGGACGTTGGAGCTTTCATGGAGGATGGGTCCTTAAGGTCCCTAGGGGGGTTTGAAGAATTCTTCCTGTTAACCGAGAAGGCTGATGGGCAGGAGTATTACAGGGATTTAGAGCGAATCAAGGAGGCTCGAACCATCACCTCCATGGACGAGGAGAGATGTTTAGCGTTGTCCAAGTATCTTGTCGAGGTGCATGGCGTGAAGAGGGGGGAGCCTGGACTCTACAGGAGGAGGGTTAGGGAGCTCATCGGGCATGGTGAATGCGTGATGGGTTTGATCGATAACTATCCCGACGACTTTAATCTACTCGACGTAGAGGGTTGGAAAGCCTTGGAGCACATGTGGGTGGAGTGGAGGTGGAGGCTTAGAGGTAAGGCCCATAGGCTTTCACGGGTTCACGGCGACTTCCACCCATGGAACATACTTTTCAGGGAGGGGGTAGAATTCACGGTTTTAGATCGAAGCCGAGGAGAATGGGGTGAGCCCGCCGACGACGTGGCCGCGTTAACGATCAACTACCTTTTCTACTCCCTAAACACCTACGGGCGGTTAAACGGCCCCTTCGAGAGGTTGTTTAAAACGTTCCTATCCACCTACGTGGAGAACACTGGGGACGAGGAGGTGTTGAAGGTTATTCAACCCTTCTACGCTTGGAGGGGGCTTGTGGTAGGTAGCCCTGTGTGGTATCCTAACATAAGCCGAGACGTGAGAGGTAAAATATTCAGGTTCATAAGAAACGTTTTAGACTCCGAGGTTTTCAAGGTTGACGAGGTTAACCGTTATCTTGAATCCTAAGATGGATGCGAAGCCGCCCCCTGGACGGCGGCTTCAGCTTCCTCAGCCTTAAACCATCGGTTTAAACCTCGATCCACGGCCCTTAACAGCTTATCCACGTTCTTCCCCGTCTTAGCGCTTATGAAGTGAACTGTTGAACCCGGGTACAGTTTCCTCGCCACCTTTCCCATGGAGTTCAGGTTTTCCCTGTCAGATAAGTCCATTTTGTTCACACATACCTTAACCTCCCCCTTCACCCCTATCCTCCTCAATATGACGTTGGAGGATGAGGCCTTTCTGGTGAAGGTTTGAAGGTTGTCCCCTGCGTCTAGGAACAGTAGGACCATGTCGGCGTAGGCGATTTCCTTTAACGTTGAGTCAAAGGCGTCGATTATGATGGGGTGCATGTCCTCTACGAATCCTATGGAGTCGATGAGGAGGAAGCTTCTCGTTAAGCCATGGGCCGCCGCTTCAACCTTTTTGACGAATGTGGTGAGGGTTGTGAAGGGCCCTAGCCCAACGTTTTTCCCTTCGCATGTCACCCGGTTAAAGAAGGTGGTTTTGCCGCTTTGAGTGTACCCGGCTAAAGCCACCAGGGGGTATCCAAGCTCACGCCTCCGATATCTTAACAGGTCCTTTTTTAACCTGATTTCCGCGAGCTTCCCGGCGATTTTGCTGATCCTCTTCCTAGCCGCCTTTTCGTATTCCTTGAAGGGGTAGTCTCCTGGGCCGCTCCAACCCACCTGCTCCCCCAGTATTCCCTTCATTTTAAGGTATTCACGCCCCCAGGAGAACGTGTAGCGAAGCTGAGCCAATTTTATCTGAAGTTTCGCCTCCATCGTCATCGCCCTGCTGTCAAACACTTCTAGAATCAACAGGTTTCTGTCGATGACCTTAACGTCGCCTCCAAGCTCCCTTTGAACCTTGAATATCTGGGAGCTGGGCAGGGCGTTGGTGAAAATAACCTTCTCCACATCCTTTTCTTCAACCAGGGATTTAAGCTCCCTCAGCTTTCCGCTTCCAATGCAATAGGAGTGGTGGACGCTGTTCCTTTTCTGAACCAACGCCCCCACCACCTCGTACCCCAACGTTCGAGCCATGGAAACGGCTTCCTCAACCCTAGAGGGAAGATGAGGCAGTTTACATTCAACCACTACGACCCGCATACTTCCTCCACAGCTGTCAGCCTATCACTTAACCCAGCCGCGTCCAATGCTCGGCAGCTTTGAAAAATGTTACTTATTTATCTATGGTTCCGTTAACGTGAATATAAACGTTCCCGGTTTGGATGAATGGCCATGGATCCCCTTCGAGATGAAAGCCTTGTCATGAGGCTTATGGATAAGGTGGCTCGGGTTAGGATTGGAGAAGTCGCGTTGATCAATTTCGAGCGCTTAGCCGCCAAGCTGGGCGTCGACGAGGAGAAGCTCCTACAACTGTACATTAGGGTGAAGAACGCGGCTTACAGGAGGAGGTTCATTGAAACCCCCCATTCTCAACGGGTCATTCTCCTCCCTCAATGCCTTCGACCGAGGGATTGCCCCGGTGAGAGGACGGATTACGGGTATAGATGTGTGAGGTGTGGAAGATGCATGGTTCAAAGGGTTGTGGATTTAGCGGGACGCCTCGGCTACAAAGGCGTTTACATATTGTCAGGAGGCAGCGTGGTGAAGAGGGTTTTAGCTGAAGCCAAGCCTCAGGCGTGTCTCGGAGTCGCCTGTCTAAACGAGCTCGTCCTAGGAAGCCTGCTAACCGAGAAGATGGGCGTCGTGGCCCAGGGCGTTAAGCTGACGAGGGATGGATGCGTTGAAACAGCGGTGGATTGGAGCGCGGTGATGGAGTACGTTAAGCTATTTAAAGTGGGGGGTTAAGGGCCGCTATCTCCTAAGCTTCCTAACCAAGTATTCAGGTCTGGGGAGAACCCATTTCCCAGGCATGGGGGGAACGGTTTCAGGGTCCACGTACACGTTGATAACGGCGGGCGAATTGGATTTCAACGCATCCCTCAAAGTGGGGGCGATTTCCTCAGGTTTTTTAACGGTCGCCCCGTAGGCTTTGAAGGACTTGGCGAAGGCTTCGAAATCTACGTCGTAGGGTTTTCCATCCTCGAACTTGAACATGGTGGCTATATCCCTGTCTTTGCCGCATTGAATCCATTGGAGGTCCCTGATGCAAAGCCATCCAAGGTTGTTTATGACGATGGTTACGGTGGGTATATTGTATTGCACAGCCGTCGCTAGCTCGTGCAAGGTCATGAGGAATCCTCCATCACCGGGGCAAGCTACCACCTGTCTTTCTGGACACGCCAGTTTAGCCCCTATGGAGGCGGGTAAAGCGAAGCCCATGGTTGAAAAGCCTCCTGAGCTTAAATGCGTTCTAGGCAGATAGACGGGGAATTGCTGGAACAGGAAGATTTGAGCCCACCCCGCCTCCCCTACCACGATGGCGTCCCTGTCCAAGATGGCTCTCAACTCTTTCAGAAGCCTGGGAACCGTGGGAGGAGCCTTAGCCGAGGAACGCGCCTCTTCCAAAGAATCCTCCCACTTCTTCTTCAACCCTAGAATCCTTTTAACCCACGGAAGCTCTTCATACTTTTTCCTCTCAACGATGAATTCCAGATCCTTAATTAACAGCCTTAAAGTGGCTTTCGCGTCGCCTAAGATCCCCAGCTCCACAGGATAGTTCTTCCCTATTTCCAACGGGTCTACGTCTATGTGTATAAGCTTCGTTGGAGGTATGCTGTATGTTACACCTTTCTCATAGCAGCTACACGTTAAATCGGCGAACCTAACCCCCACCGCGAGCAGGACATCACAGTTTTTCGCCACCTCGTTTCCAGGGGTTGCCCCAGACCACCCTCCATACCCGGCGAAGAGGGGATGATCCTCCGGTATGGCGCCCTTACCCATCATCGTCGTTATAACCGGGGCTCCAAGAAGCTCCGCTAACCCAACCAGCTCATCGCATGCCCCTGAAAGAATGACCCCGCCGCCGGCGAGTATGGCAGGTCTCTCCGCGGACGCTAGAAGCTTAGCCGCCTCCTTCACCAGCTCCGGGTCTCCAGCTGTTCGGCCCATCGGCCTCCTCCCGCCTGGCTTAGGCGTATCAGACACGTCAACGGCCTTAGACTGCACGTCGAAGGGCATGGCGATTAAAACAGGGCCAGGCCTCCCGGTCACAGCCTCCTTGTAGGCTCTAGCGATGATGTCCGGCGTTCTCTCAGGTTTATGGATCGTCCAAACCCTCTTATTAGCGAACCTCATGATGTTTTCGAAGTCGCTTTCATGGCTTCGATAAATGGCCTGTAACACCCCACTCTCCACATCCCTCTCCGGCTCACAGCCGCATAACGCTATCATCGCCGAGGAGTCCACGTAGGCTGTAACCAGCCCCGTCACTAGGTTTAAGGCCCCTGGACCTATAGAGGTGAAGCATACGGCGAGTTTGCCTGAGGCTCGGAAATACCCGTCAGCGGCGTGAGCAGCCCCCTGCTCATGCCTCACCATGATGGGTTTAATCTCCTCAGCCCTCTCATAGAAGGCGTCGGTGAAAGCCGTGCAGCCGTGACCCGGGACGCCGAAACCATACTCCACCCCTTCACCGATAAGATAATCCATTATAATCTCTGACACAGTATATTCAACCAAGGTGGGAAAACCCCTTCAAATACCCCGGTAATTCAAAGTTGAACTCATCTAAACTATTTAAGCCTTCCTCGAGACATGGTTTTTGTTACGGAGCTCCGTGAGCTTTCCGACAGGAAATAGGCTTCCATTAAGCCTAGATATCCCATTGAAGCTGAAAAATGGGAGAATCGACGGGATGTAATGGGTTTAAGCGTTAAAGAGATGGTAGAGGCGCGCGGTTTCAGGTTAACGCCTGCGAGGTAAGCCCTTTCATCTCCCATGCCTTTGAATGTGAGACGTGTAAACGTCGCCAGTTTCAGGTTCTTACATTGCCAGTATCCGTTACTGTAACGCTTATTTAAAGCCAAGGCGCATTCCACCTTGAAGGGGGGTTTTAAAATGAAAACCTATGTGGGAAGGGTGGGTGAAGTCTATTTTTCCAGGTTGGATTACGAATCCGACATGCTTGACTCCATTAAGGTCTTGGCCGTGGAGAAAGACGTCGTGCCCGGCGTGTTCTTCGCGCTGGGGGCTGTTAGCCGCGCTAAATTCAGTTATTATGATCAATCCGCGAGAAAATACGTGGAAGTGGAGGTTGACGAGCCCTTAGAAATCTTGTCGTGCATGGGCAACGTCGCGCGTCTAGGGAGTGAAGTGATCGTTCACGCCCATATAGTGTTCGCGGGGAAAAGCGGCGAATCCATAGGCGGACATTTAGTTCATGGAACAAAAATTTACTCAGGGGAATTGTTCATGATGAAGCTTGAAGGCTTCCAGCTAACACGGGCCTACGATGAGACGACAGGGTTAAATCAAGTAACTTAGCGTAGCGGTAAGCTTCAACATCCATGAGTCAACGAACCAAGCTTATTCTTAACGAATATCGTTTTAAGGTCTCTCCGGGAATTGAAGAACATGGATCAAAAGCTTGGTTGAGGCTTGTAAACGCATGTCGTCTGCTCTCACGGCGACGTTTAACGTAACCTCGTACACGCCTGGTGAAGCTTCCATCGGGATCGTTAAGGTAAACCATACTTTATCGGATGGCGGATTGAACCTCAAATCCCCTTTTACTTGAATCCATTCACCCCCCTCCCCGGAGAGGTCGACGCCCTCGATCCCCGTTAACCGCGCGTTGAAAACCCTGAGTTTAACGTAAAACTCCTGTGTCTGGCCTGGAAGCACTCTGAAGCCCATCGAATCCAGCTCCAGTCGAGGGGGAGCTGCAGCTTGAACCATGGGGAGATCTGGCTCAATCCTTTTAACCTCGATGAAGGCAACGTCATCTATCCATATCGTCCCCCTCCCGATGAATTGAATCCCCGGATCCCCCTTAACTATTTCAGGCCAAGTGGACATCGCGTCCAAATACATGAGAGCCCAGTCCGCTGATCCCCTATGAAATTCACCGAACAAGCTGTACTTTGGAAACGCCACATACTCCCGTTTAATTTTGGGTTGAGTGAAGAATTGTTGAAAAAGTCTCACCCCTTCACCGGTAACGTTCTCCATTTTGACCCAAACTGAAAACCTGTAGGTAACATTCTGGGAAATGCAGGGTTTTTGAAAGTAGTCCGGAATCGCTATAACCACCACTGATCTAGGATCGTTGGAAGCTATTTTTAACGCGTTTTCACCGGTTCTAGACTCGTTACATAAAGCGTACAACTTGGGGTGGCCTCCCCAGACCTCGAATCCCCATGGCGGGGGCCGGATCCCCCTGTCATCTGAGAACTTATCCTTTACGTACTTAATTTTCTCGAAACTATCGTAAATTGGAGGGGTTGTTTCCAGGCTTTCACCCATGTACCTGTGCAAGACGAGTGGAGGCTTCTCCATTAGGATCAGGGAGATGAGTGTAAGCAGGTTGTCCCAGGCGTTGGCCGCTTCCCCAGGGTTCGGGGTGAAGGCCCCGTAGGTTGTTGACGTTGAACCTAAATCTTGAAAGGGTGTTATTTTATTCTTTATGATGGATTCCCCCGCTGAGACGTCTCCGATTAAAAGGGAGGTTTGAACTATTAACGCGTAGCTTCCAATGTCCAGCTCCCATCTGCCTCGACTTCCCGCGGCAGGGTTGTATGAATCCATGACGACGTTTCCTTCAAGGTACTCTTTTATGAGGGAGGAGTACGTGTCCTTTACGTCGCTTATGGATCCAATTTCCAGTAAGTTGAGTGTGATGAATAATTGGTGGATTGTGTTAACCACTCCACTTGGTGTACTGTAACGCTTTACCTTCAGGTTGTATAATTCGTGGAAGAATTCTGCGTCGCTCATTTTTCCTTGGCGAATGGTTTTTAACGCTTGATCCCTCACGTGAATCCAATTTGAATCATACCTGGCTAGGATCGTTAACGCTTCTAGGTCGAGGTAGGAAATCCTTACGTTATCCGATTTCTGGAGAACGCCGGAATCCGACCAAACGAGGTATTCAACGAGGTTTCCTTCATCGGACACGTACATCCATAAGCCTTTCATGGCTTTTAAGGCGAAGCTGAGGGTTTCCCGCCTTCCCCACTTCTCATACCCCAACAAAACATACTTCAGGATTCTGAGGTCATCTATCAACGCGCTACTGTACATTCCCTCACTCTCCTTATAGGGGGTTGCGTCCCTGTTAAGCCTCCAGTAGAAGACACCGAGGGGTGAAAGCAGCCTCTTCTCCGCGAAACGTTCCTCCAGCTCGAACAACGTTAAGTTTCCAGTGAGGTAAGCGTATTCCAAGGATAAACCAATGGTTTCAGATAATATTCGGTCCGCCTCAAATTTGCCTTGGAGAAGGTTTTTAGCCGCGTATCCGCCGTATATCCCACCCTCCCCGCTCATCATCTTACCGTAAACAAAGCTTTGGCACAGCTCCCTAGCCTTCCTGTACGTGGTTTTACCCTCCACGCCAACGCCCATTACAGGGAAGAATTGGCTGACTGAAAGGATGAGTAGGAGAAGGAAAAGGATGGTGGTGTAAACGTTGAATTGAAGCGCCGCGCCTCGTTTACCTTTCATGGAAGCCCCACCCCCAAACCCGTTTCACAGGTTTTCACGGAGCTTCACGGTTCTGCCGAGTTTGCGGAGCCATAAAAACACGAGCGCCACAGCGGCTACCACGGCTGGAATTATCCACCTGTAATCCATAGGTGGGATTTGAACGCTGGATGAGAAAATTCTTTCAGCCTCGTTGTTCCCTTCATTCATTTCGTAAACCGCGTTTTCCGGGTCCACCACCACCTTTACTTTATGCGCGTCCCCGCTGGGAGTCCAGTAAAAGTTAACTATGGTTTCTGACCTCGCTTGAACTGAGGCGTTTTGAAGCCCTACCGGTTCATCATCCACCAGAAGCTCCACCCTCACATCCTTCACGTCTGAAATCCCTAGGTTCCTAACCCTACATATCGCAACGTTTTCAACCCCAGGCTTCATTGGACGGTATAAGTCTACGCCTTCGCTGTTAACGCTTAAGTCAGGTAGGCTTAAAAGCGAAGGCACAGATACGCGGGCGTAGTTCATCGAGTTAACCATCTCGGTAACACGGTACGTGTCAACCTGCACCATAATCTTCCAACCCTGCTTTAACTCTTCAACGGGGATATTGTAGGTTACCCTGAGCTTTTCCCCCTTTCTGATCGGGATGTCCACGGACTTTCTCACAGGACCGTAAATTAACTGGTTGTAGTCTTGGTCGTAAACCGTTATTGTGAAATTGTATTCGTAGGGCATCACGTCCATGCTGGCTGGGGAAACATAGGGAACCAGGTTGAAGGATAATTCAACGTAGGCTCGCCCCTCATGATAGGCCATCTTCGTAGAAGCGGCGGTTACGCCAAGATAGGAGTTCGCTCCATAGAGGGTCTCCCAAACCTCCCCCAGCAGGGGGGGAGGCTCCTTCCCTGAAATGAGGAGCACCCCAAAGTACACGTGAACCGCGTGGTCATCTTTATCCGCTGGAAACTCCGTAACCAAGCGTTTACTCCATGTTTCAAGGGGTTTCAAGGATACCTCCTGGCTTCCAATCAAGCCTTGATGGGCGGAAACCCATAAATTAATTTCCCAAGTTACTGTTTGAGCAAACTTGTATTGAATGGAGGCGTTTAAGCTTGAATCCCTCATTCGATTGGCGATTGTAAACTCATACTCAATTGTTTCTGGAGGAGTTAAAATGATGGATCCGGGCTTAAAACGCCTTAACTCCAGCCTCGGTAAACTGTAGTTAAATCCAGTGAAGCGCACGACCTCCTTTCCTATTAAGCCTTGGTACGCCCAAGTATCCAGTACAGCGTCGCTTGAAAGAAAAGAGAATATGAACATGGTTCTTAAGCTTGGTATTTTATGAATTTGGTAGCTTGTAACCGCGTTAACGGTTTCCCCCACCATTATGGATGATGGAGCCTTTGATTCATATTTATAGAGCCTCCATAAAACCCTTGGACTGGTAAACTCGTTCCCGTTCTCATCGATTACATAGGCGTGCCAACCGTCAAGTCTAGCGTTTTCAATGTTAACGTCTCCAGTGTTCTTTAAGGTATGCTTAAAGAACAGAAACCAGTGAGCTGATGTGTTAACTACGGGTAAGCCGGTGAGGTATCTGAAGAAATAGTCTCCCGACGGAGGGGGGAAATTATCCTTAATCAACGATGTAAACTCCCTGTACCCGGCTTCCCTGTAAATTATTTTAGCTACTGTTCCATTCCCTGTTAACGGGTTGTATTCCCTAAATTCCCCATCGTCAACGGAGATCAATGTTTCAAGAATTACACCCTTAGGCTCTAAGCCTCCCCCACCGCCATTTACAGGCGTTGAGTTTACGTAAGGAGAAGGCGTTGAGAATATGAACGCTAGAAACATTAGCGACGTTAAAATAACCCCGCGTTTTTCAAGGCCCATTTTTAACCGATCCCTAACAAGGTTCATACCCACAACTTATATTAAACCATTTAGATCACGTTTAAAGCGTGCCTTCAAACCCGTTCAAGGCCCATCCATTGCAAGAAGCATTTTAGCTTAAGCACGTCCTCAACGATTCTCCTCGCATCAAATGCGTCTTCCATTATTTAAGGCCATGAAAAGTGGGCCGCGTCGCTACTTCATTAAGCGGCACGGTTAAGCACACTTATGATGGTTAACGAAGGCGCAACGTAAAGTTTACCTGGGATCGAAGACGACATGTTAAGGGACGACTATGTAAATCTGAGAAAGTGGTTGAGAAACCTCCTCCAGTAGACACATTGAACATCCATAACGGGGCCGTGGAGCAACGCTGAACCAAGCTGAGAAACGGATGGCTTCTACCGATCAAATCCGGATGGACGCTTGAAAATAAGCTTTTAACAGCTGTAGGAAATCCTTTATAAACTCGCGATTTACATCATGTTTAAATGCTTCCTCCATAAATTTGGATGGGATGAGATGAAGGTCGCCTCTATTATTGGGACGAGACCTGAAATAATCAAGATAGCCCCGCTTCTCCCAGGATTAGACTTATGCTACGATCATAAGTTAATTCATACAGGACAGCACAGCGACTATTACATGCGTGAATTATTCTTTAAGCAGCTGAATTTACGTGACCCGGATTACAAGCTGGAGTGCGGGGAAATAGATTCCTCTAAACGGATAGGGTGCATGCTAACCGAAGTTGATGAAGCTTTAAAATTAGAGAAGCCTGACGTGTGCATCGTGCTCGGCGACACGAACTCAACCTTAGCGGGGTCTCTGGTCGCGTCCAAGCGTCACATTCCATTGATTCACGTGGAGGCGGGGTTACGCAGCTTCGATAAAAACATGCCTGAGGAGGTTAACCGTATTATAGTTGACCATATCTCCGATGTTCTATTAGCCCCTTCACCCTTAGCCTCACGGAACCTGATGAGGGAGGGCGTAACGAGGAACGTTTTTACAACAGGGAACACCGCGGTGGATTGCTGTCTAAAGCATCTTCCGCAGATACGTGAGGATAGAACGGCGGAGAGCCTCGGTTTAAACGTTAACGAGTATGTTGTCGTGACTGTGCACAGAGAGTCTAACACGAGGGAGGAAAACATTCAAAATATTTTTAAAGCCTTGGGGAGGCTCCAAGACATCCCAATGGTTTTCCCAGTCCATCCTAGAACTAAGCAGAGTCTTATTGATTACGGAATCTGGGAGGCCTTATCGCAAGATAACCTAAAAATCATCAATCCGCTAGGCTACATAGAGTTTCTAAACTTAATGCTTAACGCCAAATTTGTTTTAACGGATTCAGGCGGCGTTCAAGAGGAGGCGGTTACATTAAAGGTGCCATGCTTAACCCTAAGGGAGAACACTGAGAGATGGGAAACTGTGAAGATTGGGGCGAACAGGCTTATCGGCTTGAACCCGGATCGAGTCGTGTCCGAGGTGAGAAAGGCCTGGAACGACGATGAGTGGAAAAAGAAGCTGAATGCTTTAGAAAACCCTTATGGAAACGGTGACGCCTCGAACAAGATCATCTCTATTATAAAACATTATTTTCCCGTTTCCAAGATAACCGCGATCTAAAGAAGCGGCTGAGCGAGCGTTAAATTCCATGTTAAACCGCTCCACTCGTTCCCTCCAGTAAGAGCCTTAATTAAAATTAAAATTATAATTTAACCTCATTATACTATAACCCCTTATAGGGAAAGCTGCTAAAGCTTAGGGTACGTTTAGCTCGCCGTAAAAAGTCTAGGTAGAGTTTAGCTCCCATGTTAAAACAATGGTGGATTCCAACATTAATCCTAGTTGCGGCGTTGATGGTCACAAACGTCGTCGCCAGCAGGTACCGTTATAAGCAACTTTATAAAGCCTACAGGTTTTACTCGAAAACGGGGATTTCAGAAACCTTCATAGACTATACTTTAATGGACGGCGACGAGCTTGAGGAAACTGGAGTTCACCCAGAGATCGTGTCCACAAGGAGGAGGGAGCTGTTCTGGAGCAAGCTGTCAACAGCAACCTACTTCTTAACCATGAGTATCTGCTTTTCAGCTTTAATAATTCTGTTTTACGGAGCCTTAACCGCGCCCTTTTACGTAGGAGTCGCCTTCACCCTACTCATGATTTTAAACGCTTATTTAACTCGAAGAGCCTGGAGGAAGATGAGACTTAAAACCCGTTGGAACGAATGATGAATAAATCTAATTAAATAAGGTTATTATAATATAAAATTATATGCTCCCCATAATCTACGGCTTAGCCCCCATACATTTACCAACCTTCTTCTACTTAGATTTAATCGCGAGAGGTGGAGTCGTACCTAAGGGACGGTATAGGAATGAAGGTGTAACTATAATCATTCCATGCCATAATGAGGAGGCCGTGATCGCTAACACCCTAAGGAAGATTCTGGGCTTAAGGGATTTAAGGAAGGAGGTTATCGTGGTTGACGATGCGAGCACCGATAGGACGTTTGAAGCCGCAAGCTCCTTTAAAGACGTTAAGGTGATTAGGAAAACTAGTGGGGGACGTGGAAAAGCGGAGGCGATAAACGTAGCTGTGAAGGAGGCAAAATACGATTTGATATGCGTATTCGACGCGGACTCCAGACCCTTTAAACGCTCAATTCAATACCTTGTTCCATATTTAAGGGCGGAGAAAGTAGCCGCCGCCTGCGGCGTCATTAAGGTTAGGAACAGGAATTATAATTGGCTGACAAAGCTGGTTGCGTTAGAGTACACGATAGCTAACTACCTGCAGTGCAAGAAGTCGATGATTAACTCGTATGTTCCATGGATGCCTGGAACCATCACCTTAATTAAAAGGAGGTTCGCGAGGTTCCCTGATTCCTACGTGGAGGACGCTGAGCTAAGCGCTCAACTGATGAAGAAGGGTTATAGAGTAATGGTTGATAAAAGGGCGAAGGCCTCTGAAATAGCCCCTGTTACCTTGAGGGATTATTTAAGGCAGAGAGTGAGGTGGGCTAGGGGAGGATGGGCCCTGCTGAAATACGTGGATAAAAATAGACCCCTTAATTACTTGCTAACCTTCTTTGAGCGGGTTCAACCTGGATTAACCATCGCAAGCTGGTTCGTGTTCGCTTACAGCGTTTACAGGCAATGGTTCCTGCTGGATTTCATCCTAACCCCCCTTTGGGCTCTCACAACCTTCACGTTGCTGTGGCTTTACAGGGTTGCCTCCAATGAAACAGGTGAAAAAACCGATAAAAAGACTTACCTCACCTACTTCTTCTTCTCATCCTTTCTATATCTCCTCGTATGGCTTAGAAGCCTGTTCCCCATAAGGGGTTGGCATAAAACGATGAGGAGGAGGGACTTCCGTTGAAAGAGGCGAATTGATATATAAGGCGAGGCGTTTTTAAACTAGTGAACACAGCTCCGTGATGAAAATGAGGTTTGAAGTCCCTAGAACCAAGACGGGGATTGAAGGCCTAGACGTGATGATAGGCGGGGGCATACCTAAAGGAAGCACGGTTTTGGTATGCGGGGGCCCAGGCACGGGGAAAACAACCCTGTCCATGCAATTCTTAATCAACGGCTACATTAAGTATGGGGAAAACGGGGTGTTCATAAGCCTTGATGAACCAATGAACAGAATTTTCCAGGAAGCGAAAGGCTACGGATGGAACCTTAAGGATTTATACGAAAAGGGAAATATAGCGTTCGTTGAAGCCTCCCCCCACGCCGAGAAGAAATTCTCCATAGAAAAACTTATTCAAGAAATAAGAGAGAGTGCTCGCCTAGTTAACGCTCAGCGGGTGGCGCTGGACCCCCTAACGTACCTCACCATACAGTACCCCGACATTATTTCCAGAAGAAGCGTCATCCTCACATTATTTAAGGCGCTTAGAGAAACCAACGCAACATGCCTGGTCACCGATGAAATAAGAGGAGCAGGTGAAGAAAGAACCATTTTGCTTGAAGAATACCTCGCAGACGGGGTCATAATACTTCAATCATCGCAAGTGGAGCGCAGAAGGGTAAGAACAGTGGAGGTCGAAAAGATGCGGGGAACCCCGATAGACGATCAAATTAGACCCTATACCATAGATGAAGACGGAGTGAAGGTTATCTCCGAAAAAGACATCTTCACCTACGCCGCCAGCTTATTAATGAAAAAATAAAGACATATAAATTTTTTACGTGAACAAGCTTAAACCATTTCCTTCCCATAACAGAAACAATTAACGGTAAAGATACAGATAACAACAAGACCGTGACTTGACGCCCGTACTCAGGTATGGCGATGCCAGAGCGCTCCATATTCAGGAAGTTGTAGCTGACCGTTCCACCATCAGGTGCCTTCACAGAAACGGTTCGCGAAAAATACCCCACGTTACCAGACCAAACTTCAACGGTCATCTTGTACATGCCCGGAGGCGCATACAACTCGTATTTGCCGTCGAAGCTGTAAACGGTCAGTTCACCGGCCTCACCGCTAACGCTGACGCTGGCCCAGCTGACTGGGCGGAGCTCGTCACACCATGTGAACCCGGCGATCTGCCCTGTGAGCAGGGCGCGCTGGTCGAGCTCGAACTGTACCGAAGCTTCACCGCCCAGGTGTACGTTCGGTATGGTGACCTCGCTGCGCATCTCGTAGGGACCCCACTTGCCGACGGCGCTGTCACCCCACATCCCCATCATGATGCCCGTAGGCGGGGGATAATAGACGCTTTGAGAATAGTCCCTTACGAGGAATGACGATGAAATAATGGCAATCCATCCTCCTAGGTAATTAGGGTAGCCGTCAACCCCTAAACCTTCCTCTTCTAAAGTTAAACCACCAGTCGTGTTGGTTATGGTCATGGTTCCTTTAGGCACCGTACGGCCTGGCCCGGAGCCTGGGGCGAGTGAAGCTACAGGGTTTCCACCCTCGTCATATATGTCCACGGAAATCCACGTGTCGTAGGGCAAGGGAGACGTTAAACCCTCTTTTTTAAACACCATTGTGACGGTGAAGTTCACTCCTTCAATAATTGGAAGGGCGATGTCCACTTGGCTTCCCTTAGACGCGTACACAGCGTATTTTTCCCACTCTTTAAACACGTACCCATAAGACTTAACCAAGAAATGGTAGGAGCCGTCTTCAAGAGCGACCTTCGACCCTAAATCTGAACCCCTATACCAAAAGTTTCTCAGAAATCCATAACCATAGTAGAACTCTGTCCACCAACAAGTAGCCATTTCATCGCCCGCGTTCCCGGTCCAAACACCTATAAGCTCATCTGGACCGTACCTTTCAAGCACCGCAGACCCGTTAAATTTTAACTTCGAGCACTGAGCCGGCCAACCATCATAGGGCAACATGCTTTCCCCAGCTGTTTGTACAGGTTTAAGCCACCGCCCCCTCCCGCCTACATTATCGAAGAAAAACACCTCCCCAAAAAAGCGGTCATCTTCCCCATATACTTCAACCGTTACGTTATAACCAGGCCAAACCCAAGCCCGATCCACCCTAGGATGCTGCCAATCTACGCTATAAATCGTAAGGTTAATCCCAGCACCCCTAAACATACGATCACTCATCATAGACGACGCGCCGGACAAACTCACCGTAGCAGACTCAAACCCCTGCTCCACATAACCTCTCATGTAAACATACACCTCATACGTGCCAGGCATCAAACCGTAATCCCTGACATGCCGATACCTATGTAAAGAAAACTTCATCCCCACAGGTGAAATCAATAAACCCGGATCATAATTATGATAAACATTAGAAGCGTCTGCTTGAGAATCCCAATCATCATAAATGACCGGCCCAGCCATGCCGAAGCCGTTCAACTGAATCACCGTGCTCGTCGCTGTAGCGGGGACTTGGGTGAAGTTGAACGCGACCAAGGTTCCGGCCGCGTCCCTGGCCTCAACGATCAGGAAACGCCACAAGTCCGGGCCACCAATACTGGAAGCCTTAGCCGAACCTGCAACATCGTGGAAGTGCACGGTCTTGTTGATCCAGCCGGTGAGCTGCAGGTCCATGGGCACGTATATGTCGCCGGCCCACTCCTGCGAAGCCACCGTAAACACGTAGTCCACGTAGTTACC
>Ga0123519_10004699_pt1 | contig 21977 bp, 17 predicted proteins | sample YelNatPaOPRAMG02_FD_87396 | JGI IMG/M metagenome (GOLD analysis project Ga0123519, IMG submission 87396) | Hot spring microbial communities from Yellowstone National Park - Yellowstone National Park OP-RAMG-02 (version 2) | ecosystem: Environmental > Aquatic > Thermal springs > Hot (42-90C) ...
TCCCCCGCCGCTCTTCTTCGCCATTCGCTATGCGCTCTGCGCCAAGCAATCTTTTATCCTCGACTCCTTGCTTCGAGCTTCCTGCTCCCCGCTCTAACGATTCTTCCCTTAAAACTCAACACTTAAAAATTGATAGTTTTTCTTGTTCTACAGCAGCACTAAATGACGGCAGCACTGCAGCACTTAACAATTCCCATTGCGCTATGCGCTCTGCGCTATGCTCTATGCCTAAAATTGGTTATTATGTTGAACTCCCCTACACCCTCCCCCAGGACCATACTCTGTTCATAGTCATGCAAGAAAAAGATATATCGATCTGGAAGAAAAAACTTAATTGGATTGCTAAAACAGGCGGTATGGCGCTACTTAATGTACATCCCGACTATCTCCGTTTTGATTCTAAAAGAAACACAAAGCTCACTTACCCTCACGAGCTTTACAAGGAGTTTCTCGAGCACGTCAAGTCTCACTATGAAGGTCTTTTTTGGCATGCTTTGCCTAAAAATGTGGCCATTTTTTGGAAAAAAGAGGTCATCAATTGAAGGCGATTCTCGTGGATCCGAGCTTAGATGAGAGGTGGGATCAATTTGTGGAATCTCACCCCTATGGTTGGGTTTGCCACCTCTCAGGTTGGAAGAGGGCTCTCGAGGCAGCTTTTCCCCATATGAGAGGCCATTACTTGGCCTTGGTGGACGATTCCGGCGAGATCCAGGCAGGCCTTCCCCTCTTTGAGGTCCGAAGCCCTATCACCGGAAACCGTCTCGTGAGCATCCCCTTTGCGACTCTTTGCGATCCGCTCGTGCAGACCAGGGTCCAATGGGACATCTTGTTGGAAAAGGCTAAGGAATTGGCAAAGAGGACGAAAGTCGCCTGGATGGAGATTCGCGCATATAGGAACACCGCTTTCCTAAATGATTCTAACTTAACCCCTTATATGAGGTTCAAAAACCACTATCTATTATTAAACAAGCCTACGGAAGAGTTATTCAGATCTTTTCATCCTTCGACAGTGCGCTACATGATAAAGAAAGCCTCGAAGCTCCCCTGCGAGATCAAGGAGGCTGATATCGAGGAGGAGGTCCAAAGCTTTTATCGCCTGTATACCATTACGAGAAAAAGGCTAGGGCTTCCACCGCAACCCCTCAGATTTTTTTTTCTCTGGAGGGAGCTTGGTGCTGAGAACATTAAGTTTCTCTTGGCGCTCTTAAGTGGTAAGCCCATTGCAGCGCTCATGCTACTTGTCTTCAAGGAAAGAGCGTCGTGGGAGGCAGTGGGGCTTGTCGATGAAGCCAGGTCTTCTGGTATCGGATATCTTCTCGTGTGGGAGGCTATAAAGAAGGCCCATATCGAAGGGAAGAAAATCTTTGATTTTGGCAGGACGACCGTCGAAAACCAAGGACTCATGGCCTTCAAAAGCCGCTGGGGAACACAGGTCATGGACCTACCTCAATTTTACTGGCCCGAGAAAAGACCTACACAAAGGGAGAGGCTTATGGACCATTGGGAGAGCCGCATGAGGAAAATTTGTTCGAAGTTTCCAACTCCGATCTTCCGGGCCCTGGGAAGCCTATGCTACAAACACATGGGATAGAGTAGAGCGCATGCACTTTTCTTTTAAAAATTTGTGCCTTCAGTAAAACCACTGCCTGTATCCAGCTAATCAAGGAAGAGTCGAGTTCGTTTTATGAGGATCGCACAGATTGCATACTCCTTTATCGAGGACGACACGAGAGTCCTCAGATATATAACTGCTCTCACGAGAAGCGGTCATGAAGTGGATGTATTCGCTCTCAAGAGATCTGGTCAGCCCTTAAAAGGGAATGTATACGGTGCCACAGTTTTCAGGATTCAGAAAAGGGAAGTGAACGAAGCTTTTCCCCTATCCTATTTTCTCAAGCTCCTGAATTTTTTTTTTCTGTCCGCTGCATGGCTTTCCATTAGGCATTCCGTGCGTCCATATCAGTTAATCCACGTTCACAATGTGCCGGACTTCTTGGTTTTTGCCACGTTGTTCCCAAGGATAACAGGGGCTAAGATTATTTTGGACATACATGATATCCTTCCCGAGCTTTATGCCCACAAGTTCAATTCATCCAAAAGCTCGCTCGTCTTTAAGGCACTTTTGCAAGTGGAAAAGCTATCTGCTAAGTTCGCGGATTATGTCATTGCGGCAAATGATATTTGGCTCCAAAGGCTCACGCAAAGGAGCGTAAGGCCAGAAAAATGTTTGGCCATGATAAATTACCCGGATACATTACTTTTCAAACCGGCTCAGAATGGATCTAGGCGCGGCTCTGATGGTAGATTCATTCTCCTGTATCCAGGAACGCTGAACCGTCACCAGGGACTCGATGTGGCAGTGAGGGCAATGGCACTTATCAGGGAGAAAATACCCGTGGCCGAGCTGCAAATTTACGGCGAAGGACCAAGCTTGCAGTACCTAAAAAAAATGGTGAGAGAGATGGACTTGGAAGGTAAAGTATTCTTTCATTCCACCGTCCCCCTCGAGGAATTAGTTAAGATCATCCATAAAGCCAGTGTAGGGATTATACCCAAGCTGGCCGATGGTTTTGGGAACGAGGCCTTTAGTACGAAGAGCATGGAATTCATGGCCTGCGGAGTGCCAGTGATCATGAGCAGGACCTTGATAGACACCACTTATTTCACCGATGATCATGTATGGTTCTTTAACCCTGGAGATCCAGCCTCTCTCGCAGACACGATTTACAAAGTTTACTCCAGGCCTGAGGAAACTCGCACGAAAGTTAAGGCATCTCTCGAGCTTGTCTCTCGGAACAACTGGGAGGTGAAAAAAAACGAATACGTGAGCTTAGTCGAACGTTTGGTGCAAAAACAATGCTCCGGATAGATCGTTTCATGAGCATTCACATTTTCTCGGCCCTTAGGCGGTTCAAGAGGGGAAACCATAGGCATTTCATCCCCATTCTCATGTACCATAGCATCTCTGAAGAACTTGAATTTGGACATCCTTATTATTGGATAAATACATCTCCCAAACGTTTTTATGAACAAATGAAATTCCTAAAAGATAATGGTTACAAAGTCATCTCCCTTTCCGAAGCCCTTAACATAATTAAAAATAACGACCCAACAAATTCAATAAACATAAGTAACTCATTAACCCCTAATAACTCAAGTAACTCGATTGATGCAAATAATCAGAATATTCCATCATTCCATCATTCCATCATTCCATCATTCCAATATTCCAATATTCAAATATTCCATCATTCCACCATTCCACCTAATAAATACGTGGTTCTCACTTTCGACGATGGATATCAGGATTTTCTGACAGAGGCATTACCTGTGCTGCAGGATTTCGGTTATGCTGCTACTCTATTCATAACCACTGGATTCATAGGGAAAAAAGTAAGATCCAAATTCAAGGGGAAAACCTGTCTTACTTGGGATGAAGTCCGAGATATAAGGGCTCTCGGTGTAGAGATTGGTTCACACACAATAAACCACAGTATGCTTTATGGGCTTACTTGGTCTGAAGTAGAGAATGAACTCAGCGATTCGAAGAAAATGATAGAGGATGAAATTGGCACATTGGTTTATAACTTTTCCTTTCCTTTTGCTTATCCTGCCGATAAAAAATGGGAGGCAATGTTCCATAATATTCTAAATAATTATGGTTATATATCTTGCTCGACAACAAAAATTGGTCTCAACTGCTTAGGGGATAACCCTTTCTCCTTGAAGAGAGTTCCCATCAATGAATGCGACGACCTCCGCTTTTTTGAAACTAAACTCTTCGGAGCCTATGACTGGATAGGTAATCTTCAAACAATTTCTAAGCAAATTAAGAAACTTTTATTACAAACTTAAAGAATATTTCTTTTACAGTATATCACAATGAACTCAATCAACCCTATAAACTCTATAAACCCAATAAACTCAACAAACCCCAAAAACTCAACAAACCCAAATAATTCAGTATACGTTGTTATTACCCCAGTTAGAGACGAAGTTCGATACGTGGGGTTGACCTTCCAGTCAATGATATCCCAGACCATAAAGCCCGCTGAGTGGATAATAGTTGATGACGGGTCGAAGGACGGGACCGGGGAGCTTGTCGACCGTCTTGCCGAACCCCACGATTGGGTGAGGGTGATCCACCGCCCCGATCGCGGATTTAGAAACCGCTTTGGAGGAGAAATAGAAGCCTTCAATGAGGCCTACTCTCGGATCAAAAACAAGGGTTGGGAGTTTCTCGTCAAGCTCGATGGTGACCTTTCCTTCGATCCCGATTACTTTGAGCGGTGCCTGCAAGAATTCCTTAACGATTCACAGCTGGGCAGTGGGGGAGGCACAGTCTGCGCGTTCAGAAATGGCCGAGTAGAAGTGGAGTCTAAGGGTGATCCGGCATTTCACGTGAGAGGGGCAACGAAGATCTATCGAAGGGCTTGCTGGGAAAAAATCGGCCCCCTCCTCACCGCGCCCGGATGGGACACCATCGATGAAGTGACCGCGAACCTCAGTGGATGGAAGACCCGATCCTTCCCCCAGATTATACTTATCCAGCACAAGCCAACAGGATCGAGCGAGGGTTCGTGTCAGAACTGGTTCAAAAGTGGCTTAGCAAATTACCACTCAGGTTATCATCCCATATTCATGGTGGGGAAATGTCTGAATAGGCTTGCGCAGAGACCCTTAGGTTTGGCTAGTCTCGGACTTTTTTGCGGTTTTCTTTCGGGTTACCTAAGAGGAGTTCCTCGTGCGGCTTCGAAGGAAGTGGTCGCTTACTTGAGGCAGCAGCAACTCAATTGGATATTCGGTAGGCCTAGCATATACTGATGAAGGCTTCTGAGATTCACGAAAGCTCAGTTGACGTCTCCATAATCATTGTGAACTGGAATTCTGCTGACTACGTGATTGAGTGTATCGAGTCTATATATCGAGAGACCAAGGCCATTACGTTCGAAATCATAGTCATCGACAATGCATCATATGACTGCTGCGGCGAAAAGCTTGCCGAAAAGTATCCGGAAGTGCTCTTTATCCAGAGCCAGATCAATCTTGGCTTCGCTAAGGCAAACAACCTCGCTGCCTCAAAGGCAAAAGGGAAAATTTTGCTTTTCTTAAACCCTGACACAAAGGTCCTCGATAAAGCCATAGAACGTTTGTATTCCCTTTATTGGAAATTGCCCAATTGCGGGGTTTTAGGTTGTAGGCTTTTAAATGGTGATGGGTCCTTCCAAGAAAGCTGCGTGTTGCCTTTCCCCACAATTGGGAATGCCGTGATAGAATCCCGTTTACTAATTAAACTTTTTCCAAAGAGCAAATTGTGGGGTTGGCGGAAGGCTTGCAATAGGGAGGATTGGGTTTTCGAAGTGGACGCAGTATCAGGAGCATGCATGATGGTAGGAGCGTCTCTATTCCAGAAATTAGGGGGATTCACCGAGGCATACTTCATGTATTCCGAAGATGTTGATCTCTGCTTTAAAGCTCACAAAATTGGCCTCACTAATTATCACGCATCATATATTGCAGTTGTGCATTACGGTGGCGGCAGCACTCTGAACAAAGGTGGAGCACTGACCATTGCCCGCATGCGGGATTCGAAATACAGGTATTTTGTAACTCATCAGGGCCGCCTTGCTGGGCTCGCATTCAGGGCTTCTATGCTTTTAGCTGGCGCATGCAGGATGGCTCTCATCTTATCCTCTTTGCCCTTAATTTTTGTCCTTCGGAAAAAGCATAAGCCTAAGTTCGCACTGGCCAAATGGGCCTCAATATGCGCGTGGTCAATAGGATTGCTGGATACTCAGGCTCCATCGCGAAGACTAGGAAAGAATAGCGATTCATGAACCAGGTGACGGTAATATTCTTAATTCTGGCATCATTTATTTTACTTGTTGCTCCCAGAAAGTGGGCGGCGCTTCCGTTCTTGATGGCAGCTTGCTACATCACGGTTGGGCAGGTCATCAAGATAGGGCCATTCCATTTCACAGCAATAAGAATTCTCGTCGCCGTGGGTATGCTCCGCCTCCTTCTGCGCAGTGAGAGACCCTCCGGAGGATTGAACGGGCTCGATTGGCTGGTTATCCTGTGGGGAATTATAGCCATATCCGTTACCCCCTTTCATAAGGATCCCGAGGCCACTCTCATAAATCACTTGGGCCGTGCTTACGATACGCTCGGTATCTACTTTCTTATGCGATCTTTTTTCCGAACCTCAGAGGAGGCAAAAGACCTCATCAAGATAATTGCGATACTCCTAGTTCCCGTTGCGCTTGAGATGCTCTATGAACAGATGGTGAATAGGAATCTTTTCTCGTTTTTCGGAGGAGTTGGTGAAGTCCCAGCATTCAGAGAAGGCCACTTTCGCTCCCAGGGACCATTTCGTCATTCAATACTCGCTGGAACAGTAGGTGCAGTATGCTTTCCCCTAATGATTGGCATATGGAGAAATAAAGCCCTAATTCCTAAGCTGGGTATCGGAGCTTGCTTATTAATGGTAGTTACTTCTTTTTCAAGTGGTCCATGGATGAGCTTAATTTGGGGATTAATCGGGCTACTCGTATGGCGCTGGCGGCATCGTACTCGAGAGATGCTAATTGTAGGAATAATTAGTTATGTTCTCCTGGATCTCGTGATGAAGGCACCAGCATATTACCTTATCGCCCGGATCGATTTCACCGGCGGCAGCACGGGCTGGCATAGAGCTTACCTCATAGAATCTTCGATAAAACATATTAATGAATGGTGGCTCTTTGGCACTGATTATACTCGCCATTGGATGCCAACAGGGGTCTCGTGGAGTCCCGACCATAGTGATATAACTAATCATTATCTAATGATGGGTGTAATTGGCGGACTCTCTCTCATGTTTTTTTTCATCACCATATTGTGGATGGGATTTCGATATGTAATAAAGATTATTCAATCAGATAGTGAAAAAAGTTACGATGAAAAATTTTTTGTGTGGTGTATGGGTTCTTCACTTTTTGCACATACGGTTACCATGATAGGAGTTTCTTATTTTGATCAGTCATTCTTATTTTTGTATTTAGTTTTAGCAATTATAGCAAGTTCGGTGAAAAACGATAAATTAGTCTTTTCCCAAAGTAAATAAACTATAAATTTTTAAAAGATGTTCATTTTTGTCAAACTATGAAAAAAATTAAGGGCAAAGAATTAAATTTATTTTGACGGGAGTCTTTAATAAAATTAAAAACCAAATATTTTCAATTAGTTACCTTATTCATTTTTTCCCGAGTTAAAATCAAAATGGCATAGCAATTGCAGAAGGCTAAAATGAATTTTCTATAATTTTTCCTTAACAGATAGGAAATATTAAAATTATAAAATAATTTTCATATTCTTTCATTGCCAAAGCTTTTAAAATTTATCCTAAGGAGAAAAATATGAATTTATACACATTTTATACATCGAAGTCAGCAAAATTTTTAATTAAAAAAAAATTATTATGTTTACAACCTATTTTTTACTTATTTTTGTTAATGGTATGTAGTGTAATTTTTTTATCGCCTGTAGTTTCATTATCTGCTACGTACTACGTCAGTTTAACTGGTAATGATTCAAATCCTGGAACCGAGGCTCAACCCTTACGCACAATACAAAAAGCCGCCAACATTGTTGAACCGGGGGATACCGTTTTAGTTAAACCAGGCGATTATGGCGAAAACGTCTCAATAATGAGGAGTGGTTCGGCAGGGGCCCCTATCATCTTTAAGGGTGACGGGCCAGTCGAAACTATTAAAACAAAAAGTTTTTCTGTCGGGAGTTGGGATCCTAATGCAGTGCATTACATAACAATAGACAATTTTATGACTTCGGGGGGTATAGGACTTTATGGAAGTTACAATATTGTTCAAAATTGCATTATGGAAGGATACGGAGTTGGAATTTCATGGCATCCTACTGCACATCCTCCTGCAACAGGATGTGTTGTGCGAAATAATATAATGAGAAATTTCGGGGATGTTGTTTTGAATAACACAGGCACAAAAACAACAGATTGTATTTTTGAAAACAATATTATTTATAATGGAACTGGTGACGTATGGAGACTTTTTGGCTCTGGACATATTATCAGAAATAATGAAGTTTACGACCTAAGGGAGGAAGGTTGGCATGCAGATATCTTTCAAGTATATGATAGTAACCTTGAGAGGTCATATGACATAATCGTCGAAAATAATTATTTTCATGACAGTACTGGCAGTATGTGTATGATGTTAGGAAATGGCTATTCAGAGATTCGGGATTGGACATTTAGAAATAATATTTTTTACAATGTTGGAGGAGTGTGCCAGGTGGGATGGCCTGGGTTTAAGTTTTATAATAACCATTTCCTTGAAAGTGGGAAAAATACCGCTGGACCTTTACTTTTCAGATATTATGAACAACGAGGGGAATATCCAGTTGGAGGTCACAGGACTCGTATATTTAACAATTTTTTTATAGGTTCCAGTTCTTCACCGGATGGCGATGGCATTGGTTGGTATCATTTTGCAGATCGCCCAAGGGATATTTTGACGGATTTCCAAGCAGATTACAACTACGTGACAAAAACCCCCACAGCGAATTATGCAAGTAAATCAGGTTTTTCTGGTCAGGAAACACATGGAATTAATGGAGGAGATCCAAAGTTCGTGGATTATTCAAACAAAGATTTTCAGATTAAAAAAACAAGCCCTGCAATTGATGCAGGAACTTCCATAAGTAGCTTCAATTATGATAAAATTGGAATATTACGCCCTCAGGGTGCCGGATGGGATATTGGCGCTTATGAGTATAAAGGAGAATCTGCATCTCCCTCACAGCCAAGGAATCTTCGTATAATTACAAATTGAGGCAGTCATTCGCGATTGAAAAAAAATTTCTGTCTCGATGGCAATTGGAAAGCATAATTGATATTAGTCTTTAGTTGCGGCGGATGTTTGGCTATGAGATCATTGTTGTGTTCGCCTCAATATAGGCTCCATCCTAAATTTTTAAATCAGAAAAAACCTCTTGTTAAACCAAATTTTGTCCAAGACTTATAATCTTCGGACCACTCATTCCGCAACGCTAACCAGAAAGGATCTTTTCAATACAACGCATTTTATCATTTAATGCACGAGAAGTAAGCGGTGTATTCAACTTGAGTGAGGTGCGAGAAATTCAGCCTTTGTGGGAAGAGTGCGCGACCCATCCATCAGTCGAGCCAGCCATTAAAATATGGGAGTTCCAAGAGAATAGTCTCTCCTTGTATTTTTCTCACTAGAAGGGCGGGAAGCCAAAGGGGATGGCAATTGGCTACAAATTATTGGTAAATTTTGTTAACGAATTAAAGAGCCGTGAAAATTTTTGGAAACATGGTTATAACTTTTGATGACGAAGCTCAGGAGCTATTAGCCTTGCTTTGATTAGCTTTTATCTGAATTTTAAAAATTGAGGTATGAAATGAAAAATTTATGGAGCAAGAGGAAAATTAATATCCTGGCTGTATTTGATTGGGATGAGGTAAATGGGTTAATGCAGATGTGGAAAGAATATTCTACTCACCCATCTGTAGATCCCGACACTGTAGCTATCAATTTATTAAATGATGTAAATACTTCACCTTGTATTTTGGTTGTTACAAAAGAAGGAGAACCACGTGGGTTAGTAATTGGGTTGATTAAAGAGGTGAAAATGCAATTTAAAATTGGATACCTTACCCTCATTCGATCAAAAGCCAAGGTGATAACGATATTAGAAAGGGGAATAATAATAAAACAAGATACAGAAATTTCAAGCGATATATGTGAGGCAATTTACGTACTGATGGGAGACATTGGTGCGGATTTTTGTCATTTTGCTTGCATTAATGAGACTTCGATTATAAGAAAAGCGGCCAGAGAGGTTTTTGGAAAATATTTGGTCGAGGGCGGCATAGAAAAGAGATGGTATTTAAATCTGCCATGTTCTTTCGATGAATTCATGCGAAACTTATCACCCGGTATTCGTCGTGATGTAAAATGGAGAGGAAAGAAATTAAAAAAACTCTACCCAGATACTTTTGCAAAGTCCATCTCACCAAAAAAGGGACAAGAGTTAGATCTTTATTCAGAAGCAATAAAGGTTTTTAAAAAAACTTATCAAGCGAAGTTGGGGCTTTCAAATTTCGATAGTAACTATGTTAAACGAAAATGGGAAATATTGAAACAGCTAAAAAAACTTATTGCTTCAGTCGTGTATATCAATCAAGAACCAGTGGCGTTTGGATACGGCCATATGTTTAAATCCACGGTTTATTTTGAGGAAACTGGATACGATCCCATATTTAAAAAAGCCTATATCGGGGAAGCTGTGTGGATAGAAATAATCAAAAATGCCATTGAATCGGGAGGAAAAGTTTTGGATTATGGTCTGGGTGACTCCGAGAAGAAAAGACAGTTCGCATCTTCATTCTATTTGGAGGGTCACTTGACCTGTTGGTCAACAAGTAAAAGGGCTAGGAGACTGATGGCAATGAAAAAATATTCTATAAAAATCAACGATCTTTTGCGGAATTCGCTTAAAAAGATTGGTATTTACGAGCGTGCTAAGAGGTTGATGAGAACCATATGAAGTTTATTGGTCATTGATCGTTTACGGCAGTTAAATAGAATATGTTGCCAGAATGATATTAATTAAGTTTTTTTCAATAAGTGGCGAATATGCAAAAAGTTTTGAATCATCCGGATAAGCAGAAAAATTACTATGCATCTTTGTAGGAATTTTCATAGGAGGCTGATGTTTTAAACATAAGAATAGTGACGTAAAGATTATGGTAGGTTTTTGTTTGAAGAAAGCTGAGATGGTGCTATTTGGGGCATAAGAAAGATGAAAAAAAATATCTATTCTGAAGAAGAGCAGATTTATAAGATTGGGGAGTCATGGATGCGCCTCGCCCACCATCCTAATAGCGACCTCGAACATTTTCTTCTTGTGTGCAAACTACGAAAGCAAGTGTTATCTCCGTGGGTATTCAGTGTGAATGATGGTGGAGAGTGCAAAGCAATCATTGCTGGAAGAATAGAAGAAAACATTCTAAGGCCAAGAATTGGTTACCTGAAGCTCCCTGGCATCAAGGTCCGATCTTTGGCCATTATTCATAATGGAATCCTTGGAGAATTAGATAAAGAGGGGGGGGCGGAGGCATTTTTACTGGAACTACTTGAAATGTTCAGAAGAGACGAAGTTCAGGTAGTTGTCTTTAGCCACCTTAAAGAGGGACACATAGCCCTATGGAACATATTGAGTAAAATGAATAATTCAATGGGAATTCGAAGGCCTAATTGGGTGAACCATCGGGCACTCCGTATTAAGAGTGATCCTGAGTTTCTTTTAAAAAGATTGTCGTCAAAACACCGTTCATGGCTGAAGAACAGAGAGAAAAAATTAAAGGAGATGTTCCAAGAAAAACTCAGGTGGATTTGGCATAGTAATTTTCATGATATAAGGGAGATATGCATAAAAATGGAGGCTGTGGCTAATAAAACCTACCAAAGAGGTCTGGGAGCAGGATTCATAGATAATGAAGAAACTCGAAAAAGGCTTTCTTTTTTCGCCCAAAAAGGAATGTTAAGGGTGATGCTTTTAGAGGGAGATGAAGTGCCTATAAGTTTTTGGTACGGAATTGTATATAAGAACGTTTTTCATGCGGCCGCGACAGGCTACCTTCCTGATGTGGCAAAATACGAGGTTGGCACGCTTACTCTTATGAAAACCATTGAAGAATTATCAAAGGAAGAGGTACTAAAATTGGACTATGGCCTCGGAGATGCAAGTTACAAAGAGCGATTCTCAGACATTTCATGGCGAGAGGCAAGTTTTCAGATCTTTGCTCCGACCATGAAAGGGAAGATTTTGAGAAATTATATAGCTCTCGCAGAAACTATTGACCTACAATTGAGAAAATTTGCTGCCAAAACTGGCTCCTTGGACTATATAAAGAGAACTTGGAGAAATTTGTTGAGACAGAGCCGGGACTAATCCATGGCTGCCAAGCCGAAAAAAGCTTCCTTTTCAAGCCAACATTTGCACATAAGATTAGCTTTGTTATATGTTAAATAACCAGATCGATCGGAATTACATGAAGCCTAATTTGAAGATGGGTATCTCAGATCGATCCATCGGTGCTTCTATTATTCGAGGAGCTTTTTGGACCGCGATTGACAAGTGGGGTTCCCGTATCATTAGACTCTTGGTTCTGGCGGTCCTTGCCCGACTTTTAGATAAAGCAGACTTCGGGTTGATTGCTGCGGCCTCGGTAGTGGTAGATTATCTTTCAACTTACGTAGGGCAGGGCCTAGGTGTTGCTTTAATTCAACGCGAAAAGCTGGAATCGGGTCACCTTAATGCTATGTTCTGGATCAACATGGCTTCCGCCATTTTCTTAGTAGGATTAATTTGGATTCTCGCTCCTTACATGTCTATTTGGATCCATGCTCCAGAAACAACCTCTGTTCTGCGCTGGCTCTCTTTGGGATTGATCTTGGGAGCCTTGAGCCGTGTTCAGACTGCTCTTCTTACACGTCAGATGCGGTTTTCGGCTTTGGCGGCGGTCAATTTCGTATCCGCATTCGTAGGAGGATGTATCGGGCTTATTTTTGCTTTTCGCGGGTGGGGAGTTTGGAGCCTTGTAGCGCAATATTTGACCGGAGGCATTTCAGCTCGGATCGCCCTATGGTGGTTCAGCGGCTGGCACCCGGGCCTATCTTTCAAATTGAAACATGTGCGCGATCTTTACGGATTCAGCCTTTACGTTTTTGCAGACCAGCAGCTTGTCTTTATTTTGAGACGTTTCGACGAAGCATTAATCGCAGGTTATCTGGGAGTGAGCGACCTCGGACTTTATTCTATTGCGAAAAGGCTCGTCCTTTTGCTCCAGGAAGCATTAGAAACCCCCTTAGGTCAAGTGCTTATCCCTGCATATTCAAGGCTTCAGTTTTCTTTGCAGGAGCTTTTAAATCTAGTAGGAAGGACTTTTAGCATGTTGATGGCTGTAGGAATTCCAGCTTTTTTGGGGCTTGCTGCTATGGCACCTGAAGCAATAAATGTGGTCTTTGGACCTCGGTGGATTGAAGCATCGGCTGCTACTCGTTTACTTGCACCTGGTGCAGCTGCGTCCATGGCCAATATCGCAATATATCCAATCTTCTTGGCAATAGGGAAACCACAAGTCCTACTTAGCATCAATGTTGCTTCGGTAACCTTAGGTGTGCCTTTACTTTTTATAGGTGTGGGATATGGTGCCCCTGGAGCTGCTACTGCTCTCGCATTCAGACAAGTTATTATGGCCATTGCAAGCTTCGTGGTTCTAAAAAAAATGATTGCCATGAAAGTCGAAATTGGGATTGCGAGAGCCATTGCGATTCCTGCTCTTGGAGGAATCATTTGTGGAGCTTCGGCTAGAATGGCGGCCAATGCCCTTAGCCCTTTTTCAACCTGGATTTCCATTGGTTTGCCAGTGTTAATCGCTTCAGGAATATATATTGGACTCCTCAAGATGCTAAACCCATCCCTTGCCCAAGAATTTTATAGTTCGACAAGGGAGTTGTATAGGATGGTGCTTAAATAGCTCATATACAAAGACGAACATTCGAGTTGAAAGTAGAGATTTAATCGCAAGCCCGAAGCGATTTCAGGCGCTTTCGAACGTTATCTGGCACTGTCAGGCGTTAATAGGTTAAATGTAAATGCGTCAAACAAATTTTAAGTATTTCGCCTATTCGAGAAAGGAAATGATAGCTTTTGTGCCATCAAATTCTCGGCGCATACTCGATGTTGGGTGTGGCTTCGGCATGTTTGGTGAACTTCTAAAACAGAAAATTCCCGAAGCAGAAGTTCATGGCTGTGAGCTTTCACCAATTGCGCAATCAGAGGCACGAAAGAGACTTGATTTGGTTTTCGAAGGGGCATTTGAAAATTTGAAACTTCCTGTTAATTGCAACTATGATTGCATTGTTTTCAATGACGTTCTCGAGCATATGATTGACCCATGGGCCGCCCTTGAAAAGGCGAGAACACATCTGAGCGCAAACGGCCGCGTTGTGGCTTCCATACCAAATATACGCCATTTCCCCACTGTCTGGAAATTAGTGGTCTATGGTTGGTGGAATTATGGTAACAAAGGTATATTGGATAAGACACACCTTCGGTTCTTTACAAAGGAATCTATAAGAACACTCTTCGAGGAGTCGGGATACGAGATTGAGACCCTCAAAGGAATAAATCGCTATATGGTAAACAGCGCGGACGAGCACAAATTGTGGCGATATTTCAAAGTTGTAGAAACAATTGTTCCTAAGTTTTTCTCAGATATGGGGTATTTGCAATTTGCTGTGGTAGCAAGACCTATTAAGAATGCGTTGTAAAATAGAGATAAGAGGCCAAATTCGTGGCAAGAGATAGAGCTGAGCTAGCGATAGTCATTCCAGCCTACAAAAGTAAATATTTAAAGGAAACTTTCTCCTCAATAGCCGCACAGACAGATAAGCGTTTCCGTGTCTACGTAGGTGACGATGCAAGCCCGGATCCGATTGAAGATGTGGTCAGAGAGTCTGGTCTTTACCCGAATCAATTGGTTTACAAGCGATTCCAGGAGAATCTTGGCTCCAAAAGTCTCGTTGCTCATTGGAGGCGGTGCATAGAACTAAGCACCGAGCCCTGGGTTTGGCTATTTTCCGATGATGACCTTATGTCCCCTGGTTGCATCGCTAGTTTTTATAGGGCGTTGGAAGAGACCTCTTCACGCTATGATCTTTACCGCTTCAACACAGCGATAATAGACGAGAAAGGTGAGATTGTCGACCTTAATCCACCCCACCCACGGTGGGAGCCCTGGTATCAGTTCGCCTATTTCCTCTTCAAAAATTATAGGCTTGGCAATCAACAAGAGCTCATATTTAAGCGATCGGCTTTCGATGCGGTTGGCGGATTTCAAGAGTTCCCATTGGCATGGTGGAGTGACATTGCCTTTGTGATAACCTGCGGGACACGACATGGGATATACACAATCGAGAATGAGAGAATCTTCATGCGCAAAAGTGAAGACAACATAAGCTCTATAAGAGATGAAACGATCTACCGGCTTAAATTATACGCAATGGCATCTTTTTTTGAGTGGGTCGCCGGTCATATCGAAGGAAATGATTGCGGAGAATTCCCTGGCAAAAAGCGTCTTTTGCGTCTTGCAAGAGATAGTTTTTACTGGAGGTTGAAGACCAGGAACAGTTGGATAACCTTTCAAGATTTTAGCTTCCTTTATGCCAGATTAAATAGATGTTTCGGAGTACCCTTTTTGGAGTTCCTATTCCGGGTGATTTACTACAATGCAGCCCATGTTTTCGAAAAAGTATTTAAGATCCGGGGTTCTCTGATATCGTTTGCAACTCTGTCAGGGAAAAGGAGGATCCATGCGAAATGAGCCGCTGGTGTCGGTGGTAATCCCAACTTATAATCGAGCCCACTGTGTGGGAGAGGCGATACAGAGTGTGCTGGACCAGACGTATAAAAACTTTGAGATTATCGTGGTGGACGATGGGTCTACGGATAATACCGAGGAGGTATTGGCTACATTCGGGGATAAGATTAGGGTCATCAGACAGGAGAATAAAGGCGTGAGTGCTGCACGGAATGCCGGGATCAGGGATGCAAGGGGGGAATGGTTGGCATTTCTCGACTCCGATGACCTGTGGCTGCCAGAAAAACTGGCCATCCAAATTGCGGAATTATCTGGGTACTCGGATGCTATAGCCCATATGGTAGATGTCGAGATTGTTGGTTACAGCAGAGAGAAATTAACCCTTTTCAATATTCGAGGGTTGATGGATGAGTTTCGGATGAGGCCTCTACGGAAGAGGCCCCTTCTTGATGTACTTCAGACACAATTCTTTACTTCCTCATGGTGCCTCAAGAAGTCTGTAGTGAAAGCCTTGTGTGGCTTTCGTGAAGAGATGAGAATTTTTGAGGATTTGGACTTGCTAACACGAGTGGCATTAGAGGGAGTCTTTTTGGTATCCACGTGTCTTGGAGTTATTATGAGAAGGACCGAAAGAAGTGACCTGCCCCTCTCTTTCCATTTTCTGGGCAAAAAATCTGCCTTGGGAAACGTTGTGACAATCCTGTCCAACCTTAGCTCCTGTGATAGCCTTACCCCGAAAGAAAAAATCGAGGTAAAGAAGAGGTTGAGCGGGGCAAGGTGGGAACTGAGTGAGGCACTAAAGGAGCAGGGTTGCTTCGAAGAGGCTTTAAGCACCAGATGGAAAAGTGTTTTGGATTTTCCATCCGCCAGGAGCTTTGTAAGAGCAGCCCTTTGCCAGATTGGAATGCGAGATGTGTGGGACAAGATCTCTCAATTAAAAAAGGGCAAAGGCCAGGGGTTTAGAAGATCAGAGATGGACCTCCGAACCCATGGTTCAGACGAGGCCGGATTAAACAAGGTTTAAATTCGGGTTGGAGAGCAAGACCAATGGATGTATGTATTGTGTGCGCGTCCAATGATGAAAGAATTCTGGAGTCAACCCTTTTGGCTTCTCCGGATCTGAGTCGCGGAATAGAACTTTCAATTCAAAAAGGAATGAGATCAGCGGCCTTAGCTTATAACAAAGGGATAGATGAGACTGGGTCGGAGTTTATCGCTTTCGTTCATCAGGACGTTTTTTTGCCACCTGGATGGATGGGCAGATTTCAGGACACTATAGATACATTGACTTTCACTGACCCCAATTGGGGGGCATTGGGAATCTTCGGGTTGCACGAAAATGGAGCTGGAATTGGATGGGTTTTTTCAACAGGTCTCGGCCGAGTCGTGGGGGCACCATTTACTGGAATTTCAAGGGTCAGAGTTCTTGATGAGCTTTTGCTTATAATCCGCAGGTCATCCGGCCTGAGGTTCGAAGAAGAACTTCCGGGGTTCCATATGTATGGAATCGAGATATGTCTTCAGGCAGAAGCCAAAGGAATGAAGAATTATGTTTTTCCGGCCTTTGCTATTCATAACAGCAATGGAATAAAAAGGTTACCATATCAGTTTTGGAAGGCTTGCTGGCATGTCTGGCAAAAACATCAACATGCCCTGCCGGTATCAGCTCCGTGTATTTATTTGCCAAAGTCACGCTGGGGTTTGCTCCTCCGCATTCTTAAAAATTACACTTGGGACAGTTTCCGCCGAGATATAGGGAATAGGAGAGTCGCGGCTCCTGAGCTACTTTATTGGAAGCTCGTCAAAAGAGGATTGGCGCCTGTCTTTCATTGAGCTTCATACTTGAAGGGTGAGCCTGATTATATGCCTATGTGCTCGAGACGTTATCGGGCATGGGGATAAACCGATGACCACTTCTGACCTAATTAGGCCAACTTTCGTTTGTTCTTAACATGATAGAGTTTCTCTCATCAGAAGCTTTGTTCGGCGTTGGCATTAGCAATCGTCGTAAGAGTTTCTGGTTTTCATTACAAAACTTTAGCGCAAGGAGTCGATTTTCTTTTTATAGTTTTAGTAACCCTTTCTGGGACAATCCTCGCTGGAGAATTGGTCATTTTTAGATCGAAAGAACTGATAAATGGAACAATTAATTTATGCATGGCTTTCTACAATGGAGGTTGGAATAGGTTCTGGAGGAACCTTAAAGCTGGCCAGATGCCGAAGTAGCCGAATGCCTCTGCAAAGGGATAAATGGAACTTTTGTTGATACGCTGAAACATTACCTTCAAAGGGGACATGCAAATTGAACCGTATAGCAATCATGGGAACGCCCATTAGCGTTGGGAATCGCGGAGTGATGGCTCTTGCGAATTCATTAATAAGCCTGTGTTCAAGAAAAGCAAAAACTTCGGATATCCGGATTTTAACAGGGCATTCCAAAAAGGAGAAAGTTTCATTTAAATTTGGCGAGGAGACACTTGAAGTTGAGGTTGTCAACTGTAGGTTATCGCCGAAAGCAAAGCTTAACGAGCACTTGGCATGGATCGTATTTGCTTGCCTGCTATACAGGCTCTTGCCCATTCGTGGAATCAAAAGGGCCTTAAGCAGGTTTACACCGTGGATAAAGGCCTTAGAAGGGGCGGATATAGTGGGAGACATTCGGGGTGGCGATAGCTTCTCGGATATCTACGGGCTTAGTCGCTTTTTGCATGGCTTTTTCATCGCCTGGACCGCTGTGCTCATAAAAGGAAGCATTGTCCAATTTCCCCAGACTTTTGGACCATACAATCGAAAAATCTCTCGACTCATGGCACAGTATCTTCTAAGGCACTCATCCATGATTATGGCAAGAGATAGGGAAAGCCAAAAGCTCGCTTCAGAGTTTGCAGGGCGGGGAAAGAAAATCTTCCTTTGTCCTGATGTAGCTTTCTCTCTCGAGGCTTCAAAGCCTGATGTGATCCTCCTGGATCCACCTTTGGATAAAGCACAGAAAATCCCTGGAGCACTTATTGGTGTCAACGTAAATGGTCTTATGTATAACGGTGGATACACCCGGGACAATATGTTTGGCCTCAAAATGGATTATAGAGCAATGCTTCCGAGCATGCTGGAAGTGCTGCTAAGGGAACACAAAGGAGAAATCTGGCTCATTCCCCACACTTATGCTCCTTTTGGCAATGCGGAAAGCGACAATGAAGCTTGCGTCAGGGTTAAGGATGTTCTCCCCAAAGAAGTTAGTGGTAGAGTGAGAATAGTAACTGGAAATTATGACTGCCATGAACTCAAGTGGCTTATAGGCCAATGCGACTTTTTCATAGGCTCGAGGATGCACTCCTGCATCGCGGCCCTATCCCAGGGAGTGCCTTGTGTCGGGATAGCTTATAGTCGTAAGTTTCGAGGTGTTTTCGAAACTGTAGGAATGGGCGATTGGGTCGTCGACGGTCGTGAGGTAGAAACAGATGAGGCTGTGAAAAGAGTAATAGAATTATTTCAAAAAAGAAATGAAATCCGAGAACCCCTCCGCAAGAACGCTGAGGAGGCCAGAAAAAAATTAGAAGAAACTTTTGAGAAGATTTTTAAACAATAAAAATAATACTTGTATTTAAGGCTTTATTTGGGCAGGCCTTCCATCTCATAGATCAACAATCATAATTCGTCGCTGCGCCACTAAAATCATATCGAAAATCCTTTATCCTCATTCATCGGCAGTTTAGAAAGACCGTATCGTCATTTATTAATCGACTATCATCAATCTTTTTATTTATCATATGGGTTTTGCTTAAAAACATTAATTTAGTGCTTACTTTCGCACTGCGCTCTGCGCCATGCGCTTTGCAGGTATTTATGATTAATTAACCTAATGAATTCAGCTCAGTTTAAAAATGTTTCTGATATAGTTCGTTGTCGTCTGTGCCTTGGTTGCGGTGCATGCATATGGTCTTGCAAAGAAAGAAAAATTTCTCTTTATAATTTTCTAGATGAAGGCATAAGGCCATTAGTAAAATCGGAGGATTGTGGTTCATGTCGGGATTGTTTGAAAGTATGTCCAGTTTTTGAGTGTGATTATGTAAAAATATTCGAATCGGACGAAGTTGATTTCGATGTAAACTTTCAAAAGAAATGGGGACCAATTGTTGGTTTATGGGAAGGATATGCAGTAGACCATGAGATTCGTTTCCGAGGTGCTTCAGGAGGTGTATTGACTGCCCTTTCTCTTTATTGCCTCGAACAAGAAAATATGTACGGTGTTCTTCACACGGGCCCAGATCCAGACAATCCCGTCTACAATCGGACTAGAATGAGTAGAAGACGTGAAGAGCTTATCCATGCTTGCGGTTCTCGTTATTCGGCTGCAAGTGTATGCAATGGCTTTTCAATTTTGGAGAGGGCATCTGGTCCATGCGTAGTAATCGGAAGGCCAGTTGAAATTGTCGCCTTGCAAAACGCTACATTGATTTCTTCAGAATTAAAAGACAAATTAGGCTTGACTATGTCCTTTTTCTGTGCTGAAAGTCCATCCATGAGGGGAACTATTGCTCTTCTCTCAAAATTTGGATTGGATGACAACGGGATTGCAGAATTGCGCTATCGAGGCCATGGGTGGCCTGGAGAGTTTATGGCTTTTAAAAAAGGGCAAAGTGAACCTTTGGTAAGGATGTCTTATCAGGAAAGTTGGGGATTTCTTCAAGCATACCGGCCTTGGTCGGTTCAACTTTGGCCTGATGGAACAGGAGAGCTTGCAGATATAAGTTGTGGAGATCCATGGTATAGGAAACCTGACGGGAAAAATCCTGGCTTATCGCTTGTAATTGCCCGCACTTTACGCGGGAAAGAAATTATCGAGAGGGCAATTAAGGCTGGCTACCTCGAGCTTGAGCCCGCTCAACCATGGAAGCTCGAGAAATCCCAGTGGGGATTATTTCAGAAAAAATGTTCTATCTGGGGAAGAAGATTAGCCCTTCGATTAATGGGCCTGCCTGTTTCTAAATTTAAGAATCTTCCATTATTCAGTTGTTGGTTACAACTTAGCCAGAAAGAAAAAGCTAAGTCGATATTAAGTACCATTCGCCGAATAATTCAACGCCGCCTCTACCGTCCTTTAGATCTTTCGGATTTGGAATGTCATCCTGTTCCTTCACCGATAATAAAAGATGTCTAAAATTCCCGTATACTTAAAAAAAGAAATAAAGAAGCTGCCATTAGATATAACTCGCCATTAATATTTCAATAAATCTTGATAATTTGATTAAAACCTTGCGTATCCTGTGTACTCTGTGAAGGATAATTTTTTTCTCTCGCCCGCTTTCGCTCGAGCACACAGAGATCGCAGAGAAGAACATCCTAAAAGTTAAAATAAAAAAAATACTTTTTTAATTAAATTTAATTTAATACTCTGTGGGCTCTGCGAGCTCTGTGAGAGATAATTATTATTCCTTTTTCCCATTATTCCAATATTCCAATATTCCTTTATTCTTTTTTATTCTTACCTGTTGTAAAACTTTACAATTTCCATTTTTTTAAAAATTCGCTAATTTATTGTTTTTTAATCGTTTTCTTAACACCCAACACTTATCACTCATCAACTCATTTTTCTGTCGGAAAACTTTACAATTTTTAATATTTAAAAAATCGAAAAGCTTTTTTATTTAACTATTTGTTTTTATTATTATTCCCTCAACACTCAACTCTTACCACTTAATCACTGTTTTCCTTTGTCGGAATTCCTTACAATATTTTAAAGCTAAATAAATCCCTCCCGAAAAATTAGTTAATAATTTCAATAAATTAAAAAACTAATATTTTGGCATTTATTTTGCTTATTATATAATCAAAAAATGGAGGTTTAAGAAATGAAAAAGATTTTTTTGATTCCTATTTTATTTTTATTTTTATCAGGCATTGCATGGTCATTACCATTTAATGCTGGTGATCCTGTTAATATTAATTTAATAGAATCTGTTGGAAGTGGGTTTGGATCATCTGGCGGACTTTTTAAAATAAAAGATCTTAACACCAATATAACAATAAATACATTTTGTTTAGAGTTGGATGAATTTATAGGATCCTATGTAGCAGATGTTTCAGATGATTTGGCAACTAAAGGAGGAAGAAACACAGATGGAAATGACAAATTAAGTGATGCTACCAAATGGCTTTATTGGAGATATACGGAAGGTTATTCTTATGATGTAAAAGCACTCCAGCTTGCGATTTGGTTGTTGGAAGAAGAATACCATGATATTTCAGATTGGAAAACTTGGTATAAAAATAATGGTGGTAGTGAAATATTAGCAAATTTAGCTTTACAATATGTATCAGATGCTCAAGGTCAGAGTACAACCGCTGATATAAGGGTATTAGATATTTCTTATAATAAAGATGGAACAAATCCCGCACAAAGTTATCTAATCCGAGTTCCTGAACCAGGGGGCTTGATCCTTTTAGGGATTGGGTTAACGGCTGTGGGATTGGGAGCCCGGAGATTTAGAAAGGTATAATTTAAATTCAGCTTCGGCCAAAAGTTAAGATGGGAAAATGAAATTTTAAA
>Ga0123519_10004700_pt1 | contig 21974 bp, 12 predicted proteins | sample YelNatPaOPRAMG02_FD_87396 | JGI IMG/M metagenome (GOLD analysis project Ga0123519, IMG submission 87396) | Hot spring microbial communities from Yellowstone National Park - Yellowstone National Park OP-RAMG-02 (version 2) | ecosystem: Environmental > Aquatic > Thermal springs > Hot (42-90C) ...
GCCAACGGCAGCGCGACGACCGTCAACACAACCATCCCCGACAACTGCATCGCGCAAGGCGTCCCGGCCCGCGTCGTCAAGGAGAACATCACCGATCGGGATCGGATCGAGCTGATGGGCCTGGTTCCGGCCGAGTGGGTCGTGGTGGAGGCGAAGGGGATTATGGACTTCGTCCGGGCCCAGCTCGCCGCGATGGGGAGGCTGGAGGAGTAGCGCGGCCGGCCGCCGCTCGGGCGCACTTCGTGCTGGCCAGCGCGCAGCTCGATACAGCAGGACACGACGAGTCAGCCCGGCCCCGGGAGGGATGCCCCGGGGCCGCGCCGCGTCTGGCGCCGGTTCTCCGATTGGAACCGCGAGCGCCGATGTGGCAGCGAAGAAGGGGGATGCACGCGCACCCTGGCTAAAGAGGGAGTTACTGGCTATGCGAGTTGCCTCGGTTGTGCTAGTTGCATGTGCCCTACTGACGTGCGGAGCCGGGCAGTCGCTGGCGAAGGACCTGATATACAACTTCACCATGTCGTTCGACCCCGGCTGGACGGGCACAGGCGACTGGGCCTGGGGTCAGCCGGCGGGGGCCGGCAACGACCCCTCGAGTGGCTAGACGGGGCCCTGCGTGTACGGCTACAATCTGGCGGGGACCTATCCCAACAACCTTCCGGCACAGACACTCACCACCGGTGCGATCGACTGCTCGAACCTCAGCAACACGACGCTTGTGTTCTGGCGATGGCTCGGCGTCGAGAACTCAACCTACGACCATGCGTCCGTGCTCGTGTCCAACGACGGCGCGAACTGGACGAGTGTCTGGCAGCATGTGGGCTCCACCCTTCAGGATACTGCGTGGGTGCGCGTTGAGTACGACATCTCGGCTGTGGCAGACGGGCACTCCACGGTATACATCCGATGGGTGATGGGGCCTACCGACGCAAGCGTCACCTACTCCGGATGGAACATCGACGACGTGCAGATTTGGGCCGACACCCCGGACGTGCCACTCCAGATCCTCGCCTGGGTGCCATATGCCGGCCTCGATGAAGAATACCGCAACACGCTCGCGGCGCTCAGTTCGCAGTTTGGCGACTACGTCGTCACGGAGTCGTTCACGGACTCGGCCGCCGTGTTGGAGACCGAGTTGGAGGGCAAGCAGGTATTCCTCGTGCCGGAGCCTGAGCAAGCCGCGTCGGCGACGCTGTCAGCCATGGGCACGGAGTTCTCCTCCGTCCTCCAGGACTTCACCGCCGCTGGAGGCACGGTCGTAGTGCTGTGTGAATGGTCCACTTACCAGGGATTCCTGACGGCCACCGGTCTGATGAGCGCGACTTACGCGGCGGGCCACTATCCCGGGCAGGCACTGCCGGTCGTGCTCACGTCTCATCCGCTAGCCACAGGCCTGGGAGCCACGGTGGAAGCCCAGGACGCGACGGCGGCCTACACCATTGGTCCCGAGGCCACTTCGATCATCGAGGACGGCTACGGCAACACCGTCGTCGCATGCCGAGACATTGGCTATGGCGCAGTTGTGCTGATGGGATACGACTTCTACGCCTATGACGACGACGCGGCCCGCGTGCTGGCGAACGCCGTGCGGTACCCGCGGTCCACGGTTGACATTCTCCTGTATGGCGAGGCCGGCTGGCTGAACGCGGGAAGACAGGCGCTATCCCGGCTCGGGTATCGCTACACGTTGGCAACCTCCACTACGCTGGACACGCTACTCGCGTCGCGGGACTGGGACCTCGTGGTCGTCGACGCTCCATCCAACCGGCCGAACAGCGGATTCAATGAGCTCATCAGCTATGTGAAGGGGGGCGGGCGCCTTGCGCTCTCCACATGGCGCCTGACCCAGCTATCGGACCTGTGTGATGTGCTCGGCGTGTCCGCCGTCGAGACCTTTGAGGAAGGCGTGCCACCGATCTACCGCTGGGACCCAACCCATGCTCTGTTCACGGCTCCGCGGTCAGTCCCGGATCTGACCACGTGGCTGGATCCCGGATACGTCGCCGATGCGGACAGGCTCAAGCCCGTCGCCACGGGTGCCACCGCGGTCGCCGGCTTCACCGCCACCCCGAGCGAGGAACAGGCAGCGCTCGTCATCGGCAGTGGCGGGAAAACCATCGTCAACGGCTTCCTCTGGGATGAGGCCGTTCAGGACGATGATGCCGACGGCGTCAGCGACTGCGTCGAGCTGGTGATGAACGAAGTGCTCTTCCTCCTTCGGCGCCCCGACGTCGATTTCAGTGCCGCGCCGAGGGCGTGCCTCACCAACCAGGGCGTCGACTTCACCGACCTCTCCTCATCGGACTGCACGGCGTGGACTTGGGACTTCGGCGACGCACAGACGAGCAATGAGCAGAACCCGACCCATGCGTATGCGAAGCCGGGGTACTACAGCGTGCTGCTGTCGGCCGCCAACGATTGGGCCGAGGCGACGACCGGCAAGCACTGGTACATCGCAGTGGGCTTCCCCGACGTGGCGCTTCCGACGCTTCCCGGCCAGTGGGAGTTCGTGGTGTTTCACTCCGTGCTGAGCTGTGTCATGGCCGACATCGTCGGGGGATACCCGGACGGAACCTACCAGCCGACCGGGTCGATCGATCGAGCCCAGATGTCCGTGTTCATCTCCCGCGCTCTCGCCGGGGGAGACGGCAACATCCCCCATCCGTCCGTGGTCACCTTCCCGGACGTCACCGACACGCACTGGGCGTATAAGTGGGTCGAGTACGCTCACGACAACGGCATCGTTGGCGGCTATCCCGACGGCACCTACCAGCCGGACAACGTCGTCGACCGCGGGCAGATGGCCGTGTTCATCGCCAGGGCCATGGCGCACGGCGATGCGGGCGTGCCCGACCCGGTGGGCGATCCCACCTTCCCCGATGTCACCCCCGACAACGAGTGGGCCTGGGCGTACAAGTACGTCGAGTACATCACCGACCAAGGCATCACCAGCGGGTACGGGGACGGCTACCACCCCGAGTACGTCTGCACCCGAGACCAGATGGCGATCTACGTGCAGCGCGCCTTCGACCTGCCCATGCAGCAGCCGTAGCTTCCGTCTGGCAAACCTTGAGCACGCGGGGGACAGGAGCCTGGGCTCCTGTCCCCCCTTTCTGTGGGCCGCGGAGGTCATCTCCATACGATGGGACGGGCGCCTCCCTTGCGCCTCCTGGCTCGTCACGTCCCCTCGTTGAAAAACACGTAGAGGCCATCCTTGCCCGGCGCCACGATATCGAGCCGCCCCGTGCCCCGCAGGTCGGCGGCCGCGAACATGATCCCGACCCCTGTTCCCACCCGGGCCGGGCCGTAGTCGATTACCTGCTTCGAAAACGATTCTCCGTTCCACTTGAAGTAGTAGATCCCGACGTTGTCGTGCTCGCCGGGATCCCTGCCGCAGTGCGCGCGATAGCGCTTGCCGGTGACCAGTTCGCACTCGCCGTCGTTGTCGATGTCCACCCACAGTAGGTCGTGATACTGTGAGTTGTAGGGGTCTATAGGATGCTTCGTCCACGTGCGGCGGCCCGCTGCGTCCCGGCCCTGCTCCCACCAGTCCAGCCCATAGTCGTGCGCCTGCCCGACGATCAGATCGGCCAGCCCGTCCCCGTTCACGTCGACGACGAGGATGGGGATGCTCGCCGAGCCCAGGTCGAACTCCTGGTGGAAGCGCCACTCGCCCGCCCAGGGGTCCTCTGGCGCCTCGACCCACCCCCTGGCCAGCACAAAATCACCGCGGCCGTCGCCGTCGATGTCACCGAAGCCCAGGCCGTGTCCCTGCGGCGCGCTCAGGAGCGTCCGGGAGGCGAATCGGCCGGTGCCCTTCCCCGCCGCATCCGTCAGGAGCTTGTAGGCGACCAGGGGCCCTCCCGGAGTGTTAGGCACCAGCTCGACCTGGCCGTCGCCGTCCACATCCCACGCCCGCGTCGTCTCCACGTTTCCGCACTCGGCGATGATATGCTCCGCCCACTCGCCGCCCTTCGGCCCCGGGTTCTCCCTCCACCGCAGCGTGTTGCCCCACCAGCCGCCCGTGATGAAATCCATGTAGCCGTCGCCGTTGACGTCGAGGGGGATAGTTGAGAAGTCGTCGAAGTACTCGCCCTCGGCTCTGACCTCGCCGATGAAATGCTGCTTCCTGAACTCGGGCCCCTCATACCAGTACGCGCCCGAGACGATGTCGAGCGCACCGTCGTTGTTCACGTCGAACACCCCCGCTGACTCGTAGCGCTCATCCGCAATCAGCCGCTTCTCGAACTTCACCGGCATCGGAGCCTCCCTCTGGTCTGGCCGACCTGGGTGCCGCGCCCAGTCTACTCGGTTTTGCGCTCCATGAGGGTCACGAACCGCTTGCCTATGGCGAGGGCCGGGTCGAGCGGGACCTCGGCGCGTCGCACGTCCTTCGGCACGCTGATCCTCGGCGTCGGCCGCGGCTTCCTGCCCGCGAAGTGGGGCAGCCACTCACGCTCAGCCTCGATCATCTCGGCGGCCATCTCGCGCGTCTCCCGCAGCGTGCAGCAGGCCGAGGTCAGCGGATCCATCGCCATCGCCTGCACGATCAGCTCCGGGTCTCCCGCGAGCGCCCCTTCCGCCGCCAGCATCTGCACGCTGAGGTTGCTCTGGTTCAGGGCCGCAAGCTGGGCCGGCAGCGCGCCGACGCGCAGCGGGTGCAACCCCTCCTTGTCGACATATACCGGCACCTCGACGCACGCGCCCTCGGGCAGGTTTGAGATGTAGCCGTCGTTGCGGACATTCCCCTGCAGTTTGAAGGGTTGCCCCGTCTCCTTCGCCTCCAACACATAGGAGCAGTACTCCGCGCTGCGCCGCTCCAGCCGGGGCGACTCGAACTCGAGGGGATCAACCTGCGCGTACTTCTTCGCGACGGTCGCCGACCACTTGTAGTACGCGCCGGATTCGCCCCCGAACGCCGGCTCGTCGCAGAACTCCTCGAGGGCCCGCTTGCTGCTGCGGAACCAGGGCACGTACTCCGACAGGTGCCCCGTGCTCTCCGTCATGAAGTAGCCGAAGTGACGCATCACCTCGATGCGCACCTTCTCGTTCACATAGTACTCCGGCTGCTCGCAGCGCTGCTTGAACAGAGGATACAGGTCCTGCCCCTTGTGCTCGAGCTTCAGGAACCAGGCCATGTGGTTGATGCCGGCGCACAAAAAGTCGATCTCCGGCTTCGGCACGCCCACGTAGCCCGAAATCAGGTCAAGCGTAGTCTGCACCCCGTGGCAGAGGCCGAGGTATGATACGTCGGATGCCTTCCCCAGGGCATAGCAGCACATCCCCATGGGGTTGGTATAGTTGAGCAGCAGGGCACCCGGCTTCGCCAGCTCCTGCATGTCGCGCGCCATGTCGACCAGCACCGGTATCGTGCGCGCCGCGCGCATGATGCCGCCCGGCCCGAGCGTGTCCCCGATGCACTGATCGACTCCATACTTCAGGGGCAGTTCATAGTCGATCCGGAACGCCTCGACGCCTCCCACCTGGATCATGCAGATCACATAGTCGGCGCCCTCGATCGCCTCGCGCCGGTCCAGGGTCGCCCAGATCCGCGCTCCCAGCCCGTTCTCGGCGACCATGCGCTTCGCGAAGGCCTCCATCCGGCGCAGCTTGGGCTCCGTGCGGCTCATCAGGGCATATTCGGCGTCTTGCAGCGCCGGTGTCGCCAGCATGTCGTTCAGCAGGGTCTTCGCGAACACGATGCTCCCCGCCCCGATCATCGCGACCTTCATGTGCCGCCTCCTGAGACAGTGTCGCGCTGTGGTTCGACCGGCCTGCGGCCGGCCCCTCTGCCCAGCTCGCGGCGCCTACAGGGTTGCGAACACCCCTACGTACGCACGGGGCTGCCCGCCTCGCAGCGGCAGGCCCCAGCCCACCGAGAAGTTGGACCGGGGGGAGACCGACACGGACACCAGCGGCTCCGCTGCCGTGAGCAGGATCTCGAGGCTGACTGGCCCGCGAGGAGCGATGCCCAGTGACAGGCCCAACGTCGCTGCATGGTCCTCTATGCCGAACAGACCGACCCGGACTCTAACGGGCACCTCCGGCTGAATCAGGCTGACCGGCCCGGAGGGGCCCAGGAGGCGGGCCTCGAGAAAGCGCGCCGCGTCCTGGAAGATCTGGCGCCGGGCCAGGAACGCCCCGTAGTGTCCCGCGTCCACCCACAAGACGCGCGGCCGGCCGAACGCGTGCCATAGGGCCAGCACCGAATGCCGCGGGAGCACGAAATCGTCACGGGCGTTGATCATCAGCACCTGGTCCGGCTCGACGCGGGGCGCGAAGACAGTCGGCTCGATGGGCCGGAAAGTCTCCTTCACCTGTGCGTACGTGACGCCGCGGCCCTCGGCGCGCCATTTCCGGGACCAGAGCAAGGGGCTGCGCCAGTACACCTGCGCCACGTCGCCGGCTCCCAGCATCGACACGTCCGCGCTGAAGCGGCGGTCCACGCCCATGACGAGGTCGCCCACAATCGCGCCCAGGCTGATCCCCGCAATGCCCAGCTTCCCGCTCAACTGCGGCTGCTGGCCGAGCCAGTCGGCCGCTCTCCGCACGTCCACTACGGCCTGGCGCACCGCAGCACGCACCTCCAGGGGATCGCCGGTGACCATGAGCTTCCCGCTGGCATACCCCGGCGGCGTCCGCCGCATGTGGTAGGGAAGCGTGACCGCCAGCGCGGCGATGCCGTGGTCGGCGAGGTCGCGGCCCAGAGCCTTTGGCATCGAGGCCTTCTTCGCGCCCCAACTGTGTAGGAGGACGACCGCGGGCACCGGCTCCGATGACTTCGGGAGCCAGTACCAGCAAGACACGGTGTTGTTCTCCGGGTAGGGACTGACGACGGCGCTGGGGAACGCGACTGAGAACTCACGGAAGCGGTCCGTCTCCGCGATGAGCTCGATCTCGGCCTCAACTCTGACTTGCGGGTAGTCGTAGAACGGAATGAGCTGGCGCCAGCAAGGCTCCTCCCCGGCGAGGGCGCTGGAGAAGGGGAGGACCAACAGGACAAGAAGAAGCGCTCCGCGCCGCGCTGCGCGCAGTGTGTATCTGCTGGGAAGACGATCCGACATCAGTCTGCGCCAGAGGTCTTTGCCTGCTCCAGGCGTGCCGGGCATTCCCCACGCGCAGGTGCCGCGAGACCGGTGGCCTTGCGGTGCCTACGCGTCCGGCGTTCCGGCCAGATCGGCCTCGAATTCGATCTCCTGGCCGGGCACCAGGTGGTCGCACTCTATTGTGAGTGACGGGTGGGTGCCGCCCGACGCCACGGTGAACCGCCGTTCCTCTCCCGGCAGGAGGCCCTTGAGCGACTCCGCCGCGCGAACGCCGTTGACCGCCGGGTAGGCGTCGTAGTAGATGGGTGCTACGCCGACGTTTGTCACTGTCACGTGCGCGGCCCGGGGGCTCACCTCAAACGACGTGACTCTGAACTTGTACCCGCACCTAAGGCCGTGTTGCCGGATCTGCTCCATCGTAGTCCACCGCGGCCACTGGTCGCAGATCATGAACGTGATGTGGAAAGCGGCCGCTTGCTCTGCCCACGCCGCGGCCACCTGGTCCGCGCGCTCCTGACTGGGGAACAGAATCTCGCCGCCGCAGGGCGCGCGCTGCCAGCGGTCCCGCCCGAAGAACTCCCAGCCCTCCAGGTTGTAGCCGGGCCGCCAGGCCAGGTGGAATGAGTCGTCGAATATCCCGAAGTTCAGGTCGAGCAGCTCGGGCTGAGAAGCGAACGGCGCGCGCTCGGCCACGTGCGCGTCCTCGGAGATCAGCCACGGCGTGAGCCTGAAGAGCGTGGCGAGGTGTCGCAGAAACCGGGCCTGGAACTCCATGCTCGGAAATGTCCTCCCAAGCTCCTCCGGGCCGGAGTAGATATGATACTCCGCCCAGAGGCCGAAGCCCACTTCCAGAAACGCCAAGCGCGGATCGCCGTCGTACTTCGCCGCGAACTTTTCATAGAACTCCAGGAAGAACCGCTGGTACTCCGGGTTCGACCAGTCGGGGAAGGCCGTCTCCCGCCCCTCGCTCGTCGCCTGGACCTCCTGGTAATCCGGAAGCGCCTTGATGTATGCGGGCACCGTGGTCTGGCGGCCGGGCCAGGTCTCGTAGAACCGCAGGATGGCCTGGTGGCTGCGCGCGGCAATAGCCTCGAGCTTACGCTCGACAGGCGACCAGTCGTACTCGCCACGGCCCTTCGCGACATCGTCGTAGCGCAGGTAAGAGTACTCCAGCGCGATCGCGTCCGTGTGGCTGTTCTCGGAGTCCTCCCACATGACAATGCCGGTCATCGGCTGCACGCGGGTGATCTCCCTGCGGAGCGCGACCGGCCGAAAAGCGTCCCCCGACGACCGCTCGCCAGCGGCTCCCGACGACCACGCCGCGATGAGCAGCAAACCGCCAACCACCAGCATCGCTGACTGCATGGCACCCCTCATCCTCAATCTCGAGCTATCTGGGCCCGGCACAGCGGAGTTACCGCGGCCTCCTGAGGCCCTTCGTGACACAAGTCCTCCGCCCAGGCCAGGTAGGCCAAGACGCGCCCAACGGCGGTGCAGCGGCGAACAGAACAACCGGCAGGGCGCGCAAGGATCCCGTCGTCGGAGCCTCCCACTTCTGGCGGGCGCGCCGATTGTCACACTGTTGCCCACCCCTGTCAAGCGTCCGGCCAGTCGCGGGACTGCCGGAGGAATGGCGCGGCTGCCTGCGAACTGTGCTCCTGGCGGCCAGGCGCGCGCACTGACGCGGAATCGGCGCGCGAGCTCGGTCGTCTGGCAGTCCGGGCGAGAGTCGTCCTTGGGCTCCGCCGATGCCGGGCGCGCCAGGCGAGGCGTCTCCCGCGCACTCGGAAGCGGACCTTCGTTCCGCGGCGCAGCAACGAGTGCTACAGGAGGGCAACATGCAGAGGTCGACAGCGGTTCTGCGCTGTGCAGGTCTGGCAGGCGCGATCGCCCTGTTGTGCGCAGTTGCCCCGTGCGCTGCGGTCGGCCAGTCGGCCGACGACAGCGCGGCCCCGGCGGGCGCCCTCCGTCAATGGTTGCCCTCCGCGTCCTACGAGGGAGGCGAGCAGTACGACCCGCGGCTCGATCTGCCGGTCCGCCTGTGGCGAGCGGCACTCCCCCTCAAGGACGTCTTCGACGCTGTCCTCCAGCAAACTGGCGTTGAAATAGGCTTCTGGCCGCCTGGCGACCAGAACGAGCGAGTCCGGGTCAACGTCTACCTGAATCAGTCCAATCCCCCGTCGCTGCGAGAGCTGATGGCCCAGCTCGCGTGGGTGACCGGGTGCGCGTTTGGCTTCGAGCAAGACGGCACCAGCGGCAGGCCGACCCGCTACTACCTCCAGAGCACCAGCATCGCGGCCAGCGCCGAGGCCCGGCTCGAGGCCGACCGGCAGGCCGCGATGGCGGCGTTCCGTCGGGAGATGGAGTCGCGCATGCCCACGCGCGCGGAGCTTGAGACCGCCCTGGCCGAGTATGCGAGGGCCTTGCGTCTGTCGCAGGATGAGCTGATCGCGCGCTACAAGGGCGCCAACGACCACCTTCTGGTCGCCATGCTTGACCCCCCGCGTCGCGCAGCCGCGGAGTTCCTCCTGAGCCTGGACGATGAGCACATGGAGCGGCTGCTCGCCGGAGAGGCCGTGACGATAGCCTGGAGCGACCTGACGGCCGACCAGCAGGCTGCCCTCGCGGCTTCCCTGCAGCCCCCAGGGGGGCCCTGGGGCCGTGGACGCGGCAGGGGAGGAGCCGGCCAGGGCGGCGCGCCCTGGCAGCCGCCGGCCCAGGTTCAGATCGCCGGGCTCAACTTTGGGATGGCAATGATCACGGGCATGCCGCAGCCTGACGAGCAGGAACAGGAGCCCGGGGGATGGGGGCGCCGCCGCGGCTTCATGATGTCCCCACCGCTGAACCTGGCCGGCGACCCGAACCTCGCCCCGGAGGAGACCATCGCACTGCGGCGGGCCCTTGGCGAGACGGTCACGGATGAGCAGGCCAGGTCGTTGTTCCAGCAGTGGGTAGAGCAGCGGCGTGAGGAGGGGCGGGCGATGATCGAGGCCCGCCAGCAGGAGGAAGCCGAGCGGCGTATCAACGACCAGCAGCCGCTGTCGGCCGCCGCCCGCAGCCTCCTGTCGTCCTTCGTCCTGCCCATTGACAAGGACACGCCCTATGCGCTGTGGCAGATACAGGAGGCAGTCGCATCCGCCTCAGGCATGAACGTCGTGTCAGACTGCTTCTCCCAGCCCCGCCACTCACTGAGCGCGGCGCTCGCACTCCTGTACCCGGGCCAGGACCCGCCCATGACGGGGCTGCTGGCGCTGCGCCTCAGCAGCCTGTCGCCCGAGGACGTCCAGAGCCTTGCGTGGGGGCCCACGCGGGACCACAGGGCCGGTTGGGAGTGGCACGACGCGGGCACTTTCCTGCGGTTCCGCAGCGCTGCCCGCGATCTGTGGCGCGCGGCCATGGTTCCCGCCGACGTCCTCGCGTGGATCGACGCCAAGATCGATCGCCAGCTCTCAGCCGATTCGGGAGACGCTTCCTCTCCGGCCCCGCTTCGCGTGTCTGTCACGCCAGAGGAGCTCAGCGCCGTAGCATCACGTCTGGACAGCCTCCAAGCTCAGCACGGCTGGCGAATGGAGTACGGAGACCCGGCCGACCCCGCCGAGGTTCGCCGCCAGGCCTGCAGGGCCGCGATCCTGCGGGCCGCGGGAGAGCAGTCGGACGTGCTGCGCCTGCTTGCCACCTTCAGCGACCAGCAGTGGCGGCAGGCCCGGGCAGCAGGGCTCCGTATTCGCGATGGGCTCACGCCTGACCAGCAGCGAAGCCTCGAGGGCCTGCGCCTGTGGTGGGGACGCGAGGCGCTTCCGGCAAACGCGGTCCTGCGGCTTACGGACGAGCGGCCGCCGCGGGCCGCCATCCGCGGGTGGAACTGGGGGCGCCGCGGCGGCGATCAGGGGGAGCAGCCGGAGTACCTCGTCCTCTGGGTCGACGACTCGGCTCGGGGTGCCTTCGCCCTGCCGCGGGCTGTGAGCGTGCAGTTCGAGCTACCGGCGCCCATCGGGCCCGCCATCGCGCGGGCGCCGCAGTCGCCGTGACGTGGAGTTGCGCCCCGGCCGCGGCCCGCGCAGCTCCATGCCTCGCCGCCCGTGCGCCGGAGCGCGCACCCTCTCGCACGTCAGCGCGCCGCAGACTTCTCCGCCGCAGCCACGAGATCGGCCGCCTGGGACATCACCTTCTCGAAGCCCCGGACGTACAGCTTCATCAGCTCCATGTCGTTCGGCGGATAGACGCCGCGCAGACAGGTATGCGTGTCGAGGAACTCCAGTGTTCGCGGATAGTCAGCCGCGCGGTAGTCGACCTGCCGGGCGAACGGACACGACCACGGGCACCCTCGACCATACCCTTCCTTGCTCTGGAAGACGTCCTGCGCTGGGACGGGCATCTGCTGCCACTGCCACACCGGAATGCCCTCGGCCAGCAGCGCCGGTTCGACGGCCCGGCGAAACGTCCGCGGGGCGCAGTCGAGGCCCAGGGCGTGAGGCTCGAAGCGGAGCACGTAGGTCCAGTAGACCGGGCGCCGGCCCGGCGGGCGCGCCGTTCCGCTCACCCCCGGTATCTGTGAGAAGGCCTCATCGAGGAATTCCGCCATCTCCACCCGGCGCGCGTTGTACTCATCGAGGCGGCGAAGCTGGCTGCGGGCGAAGGCGTTCGTGAACTCCACCGACCGGTACATCCACCCGAGCGTGTACGCGTTGTACTCGCGCGGCGCGCCGGGGATGATGACCTCGCCAAACTCGCGCATCATCCGGGCGTACGCGTAGAACTCCTCGTTGTCAGTGGTATACAACCCGCCCTCGGCCGACGTGAGGTTCTTCGACCGGTTGAGGCTGAAGCCGGCCGCGTCGCCCAGGGAGCCGGTCTTCCGGCCCTTGTACTCCGCCCCGTGCGCCTGGGCCGCGTCCTCGATGACCACCAGCCCGTGGCGCGCGGCGATCTCCTTGATCGGGTCCATGTCGGCCGGCATGCCGTGGATGTGGACGGGCAGTAGGGCTTTGGTGCGCTCCGTGATCTTCTCCTCTATAAGCGCGGGATCAATGCAGAACGACTCCAACTCGATGTCGACGAAGACCGGGATCGCGTTGTGGTGCAGCACCGCTGCGGCGGTGGCCCAGTACGTGTAAGCGGGGACAATTACCTCATCCCCGGGCTTCACGCCCGCCGAGGCGAGCGCCATGTGGAGGGCGGAGGTGCCGCTGTTGGTCACCAGGCAGTACTTCACGCCGACGTACTGCGCCCACTCCTCCTGTAGCGCGACCGCCTGGGGCGCCCCGGTGCCGTGCAGGTGGCCGGAGTCGAAGACCGAGAGGACCGCCCGCTTGTCCTCCTCCGTGATCGGCGGCCACTCCTTCAGAAGCCCCTCCGGCACCGCCCGTTCTCCGCCTGCGATCGCCAGCCGTTCGCTCATCCAATCTCCCTCACTTCCCGCCCGGCGCGCCCGGCGCGGCCGAGTTCACTCTGCGGATTATCCCCGGGACCTTCGGGCACGTCACTGGACGCCCCTGCTGTTGTTCTGTATGATATTGCCGGCCGCCATGATCATGCGTCAGCCTGGAGACAGCCGGTGCCGGGAGCTCTTGGGGTCTGCCCGGCCCCATGACCATCACCTCACGGCCGAAAACCCCGTGTGGGCGACCGCGGCGGGGTTTGACGCCTCCCTTCCGCTCGAGATCCACATGCATATCGGCGTCGAGGTCGGGATTATCCTCGCCGGTCGCGAGGAGTTGCGGTTCGCGGACACCATCATCGAGGCCGGACCGGGTGACGTCTGGCTGGTGAGCATGTGGGAGCCACACGGCTGGCTCACCAAGGAGCCGGGCACCACGGGCGTGGTTGTCATCTTTCTCCCCGAATTCGTCGGCGAGGCCCTGGGTTCGGACTTCACGTGGATGGACATGCTCGCCGTGCCCCCCGACCAGCGGCCAGGGCGCGACGACCTTGAATCGCCCGAGCTGGTTCGCGCGATCGCCAGCGACATGTACAGGCAGATTGGGCAGCAGCTCCCTCATTGGCAGCTCGCCGTCAAGCTCGCCCTTGCCCGCCTGCTGATCGAGCTACGCAGGAGCTGGCGCCCGCGCGGGAGCCGCGACGCGCGGCCCGACACCAACCGCCTGGCCCGCCTGATGCCCGCGATTCTTCTCGCCAGCGAGGACATGCAGCGCAAGGTGACCTCGCAGGACGCAGCCGCGGCCTGCGGGCTCAGCCCGTCGCGCTTCCACCACATCTTCCGCCAGACGCTGGGACTTCCATTCGGGCGATTCCAGCTCCGCACCCGACTCGCCCACGCAGCCCATCGGCTGCTCACAACCGACGATCCCGTCGAAACCATCGCAGTCGAGACCGGCTTCGTGGACGGCAGCCACCTCTGCCGGCGCTTCCTCTCCGAGTATGGCTGCACACCCTCGGACTACCGCAAGCGAGCGCAGGCCGAGCGGCCGGCCGCTGTCCGCCCCTGAAATCCTCGCGGCGAGTCAACGTCGGCGCGCGGTCCGGGCCTCCTGGGACGCCTGGGCCAACGCTTCGGCCACCGGCTCGCCCAGCATCGGGTCCACCCAGAACCCGAGCCGCCCCAACACCTCCGGAAGACGCCTTTCGTACTCCGCCTGCATGCGCGCAAGTCCTGCCAGGTCGCCCCTGATTCCGGCAAGGTGCGCCTCCGCGATCCGTCGCGCCTGCTCCGCATGGAGCGCCACCAGCTCGAGGCTCACGCGGACAACCTCGTCGCTGTGGCGCCGCGCCAGTCCGGCAAACCGCTGCCGCGCCTCTTCCGCGAATCGCGCGATGCGCTCCAGGCGCGGCCTGCGCGTCGAGACGTCGCCGGTGAGCACCGTGGCGTGCTCGTAGGTGTCGCCGGCGCGCCACAGCCGGATCATGGCGGAGAAGTACTTCTCCACATCCGCGGCGCGCGGCCCAAATGCCGCCGACATGATGCGTCTGCGGTGCGCCCCCCGTGACGCGCGCCTGTTCCACAGGAACTCAGCCATCGCACTGGGCCACACTGGCAGCGGGTAGAAGGCCCGAATGCATTGACAGCTCATCATCCCGTTGAGCCCCAGCTCATCGAGGTCGCCCATGTCGCGCGCCACGCTGTCCGCCAGGTCAAGGCCCAGCCCATCCTCCCACGTCGCTCGCCACCCGTAGTAGTCGAACAGGAAGCTGTCCGGGCCGGTCAGCCCCTTCCACTGCCGGGCCAGCGCTGCCGCGGCTCGGTTCCCGCTGAGCTGCCTGAACCGATTGACCGGCGGCCGCCTGGTCTCATAGTCCACATCGCACTTCTCATCCGTGAACGCGTGCCGGTAGCAGCGCCCCATCGGCGCGTACATCATTGCGACGTCCTTCGGGACCAGCGCGCGGTCGGTCGGCGGCCACAGCAGTTCCTGGTAGGCGATGAACACGATCTGCACGGGCAGAGCCTCGGCCTTCAGTCGCCGGTCGATCTCCGCGATCAGCAGGAGGTACCAATCGGTGATCGTCCGCTTCCGGCACTCGTCGCACTCGCACTTGTTGTTCGTAGCATCGGACAGCCACACCTGAAGGTAGTCGACCTCGGAGTGCTGCCGGGCGTATCTCACAACCTCGTTGACGAACTGATCCCGCACCTCGGGCTTGGAGTAGCACAGCTCGGTGTTCGTAGGCTCGTTCCGAAACAGGCCGCGTTTTCCGTCAACCTCCGCGCACCACTCGCGCCTGTCGGCCGGCAGCGGATGGTCCGGCTGTTCCCGCCACGAAATGCCGGCATAGCCAAGCACGTTCGCGGTCCAGCCGTGACCGACCTTGTGGAGCATCATGCCCAGCTCCCGCATCCTCGCCGCGACGCGGTTGTCGATTGCCAGGTAGTCTTCCTCGGTTAGGCCGTGCGAGCGAACGTCGGGTGGCATCTCCGGGCTCTTGGCATACCCGCGGCGCCAGAACGCGCCCCCGTGGCGGAACTGGATCTGGAAGCAGTTCATCTTCTTCTTTGCCATCCAGTCGAGCAGGGCGAGCACGTGCTCCAGCCTCGGATAGCCCTCGATGCAGATCCCGCGATGACGATAGCTGGCCGCCTCGCGTATGGCCTGCTTTGGAAACGACAGCCGAGGCCTGCTCGGCACCACCTCGCCGCCCGGGCCGGGGCGCAGGAAGACCACCCCCAGCTCCTCCAGCAGCCGGTATGCCGCAAACAGCACGCTGCGGGCGTTGGATCCCACCAGCCACAGTCTCCCCCTCCCGGGAAGGATCGCCAGCGCATCGTCGAGGCGGCTCGCGCGCGGCAGACGCCCAATGCCCAGTCCCCGCAGGCTGTCCGCGGTCCCCAGCACGATGGTCGCGTCGGAGTCACGCGGAAGCGTCGGTAGCGGCCGCAGCAGGCGAGCCCGGATCGGGGCCAGGCGGGGGAGGTAGGAGGCCAGCTCATCGGCGGCCCTCGCGACCGGAGCTTCGAAGCCGATGGGCTGGATCACGACGCTCTGTCTGGCAAGCATGGCAAGACCTCCGGACGGAATGTGCGGTCCGATCACGCCTTGGCCCGGGCGGCCAGAGGGCGCTCTGAGTCCCCTTCATTCGCCCCTGGCCGGCCAGTTCTTCCTGTCAGGCGCGCGGCCGGAGCAAAACCGCGTGGGCCTCAGCCTGCCGCGCCGTGCGACGCAGCAGTCTTGTACAGAACTGCAGCAACCCTGTGCAGTGACCCCCGGGGCGCCCCGTGCTATGCTTCGACGCGCGGGGCGAGGCGCGCGGCCTATGGCGCAGGTGCGCGGCACCCGGGGAGCTCCTGGCCGGAAGGGAGGTGGTGGCGAAGATCAGCTCACGCGCGCCGTCCGCGGCGCCCCGGGGTCTGCGACTGAATTCCGTTGGTCCCACTATTCGACGGAGGTGCCTGTACCGTGAGGGTGAGACGGCACGATGGGTTCACGCTGATCGAGTTGCTGGTGGTCATTGCCATCATCGGCATCCTGGCCGCCATGGTCTTCCCGGTCTTCGCGAGGGCGCGTGAGTCGGCCCGCAAGGCGGTGTGCATGAGCAACCTCAAGAACATCGCCCTTGCCATCCAGATGTACATCACCGACTACGACGACAGATTCTGGACCACTGAGCACCGACCCGAGGTCCATGCCTACTGGGAGGCCAAGAACCCCTACGGCTACGAGGGCTACTGCTGGATCGTTGACTATGCCGACTCCGGCAACCCCTATGTCCAGCCGTTCGTGGTCCTCGACCCCTATGTGCGCAACCGCGACGTGTGGCGCTGTCCGGGCGCGCGCCTCGAGAGCGCACCGGGCTTCATCTACGGCGCTCCGGACTGGTTCGACTACCTCCGGGACAATGAGGACGCCTGGTACACCGGCACACCTTTCACGCACCCGTGCCCGCGCTACAACCCGTTTCCTAACGGCTGGGGCGGGACGGTCACGGACTCGATCATCCAGGGCCGAGAGGCCGTGACCGAGGGCAGCGATTTCGAGCCGCCCCAGGGCTGCTTCGTGTGGAGCTACGGGCTGTTCCGGCACAGCCTGACGGACAAGAAGATGGGTCAGTTCGACGATGCCGCGAGGACCGTCCTTGGCGGCGACGGCAACCCGGCCGCCCAGGCCGGCCATAACCACCCGCTGTTTTTCATGTTCGCCGATGCCTGTGGGGCCCCGTGTGCGGACACCTGCTCGTGCTACTGCTGGTCGATGGGCGCGGAGGAGGGCAGCCTCTCCAACAGCGCGGATGACTGGAAGCAGTACGCCCGTCACCTCGGCGGCAGCAACCTGATGTTCGCGGACGGGCATGTGCGGTGGTACCCCTCCTACGCGATCTGGGCCGGAGTCGGCAGAGGCGACATGACCCTTGCCGGTGAGAGCGGCTGGTGCTGGTGGGGCTCGACCACGTGCGGGTGTTACTGGGACGTCTGGAACGGCCAGAGCTGGTGGTAGCGGCCGCCCGGCCGTGAGGGGGGCCGCTGAGGCCCCCGGGCTGGCAGGGTGGCTCTGAGCAACGATTGGCGAGGGCCCCGGCAGCTCTCTCCGCCGGGGCCCCTCTCGCGCGCAGGCCGCGAGGCGATGTCCACACAGACCGACGAGCGCGCACACACTCCGAAGACCTCACGCGAGCCGGCGGACGTCCGGGCCGTGACGCCGCGCGCCGTTCTCCTCGCCCTCGCGCTGCTCGCGATCCTCACGCCGGCGACCTTCTACGTCGAGATCGTCTGGCACGCACAGGTGGGCGGCGGCAGCTTCCCGGCGGTCGCCGTCATCGTATTCCTGGCGGCGCTTGGGGGCCTCCCTGGTTTTCGGCGCGCGGGCCTTTCCCGGCGAGAGTTGCTCACGGTGTACGCGGTGCTCGCCGTGGGCAGCCCGCTCGTCGGGCGGGCGATACTGTTCTTCGTGCTTCCGAAGGCGATCATCTACTACCACATGGGGCGTGCTCAGCCGACCTGGGAGTCGGGATTCCTCCAGTACATGCCGCTGTGGTTCTGCCCGAGCGATCCGGACGCCGTCGAGGGATTCTTCCTCGGCCAGGCCCGCGTGCCGTGGTCGCTCTGGCTCACCCCGCTCTTCGCCTGGCTGAGCTTCGTCGCCAGCCTCTTCCTGACGACCTTCTTCATGGCCAGCTTGGTCCAGCGGCAATGGGTGCGCAACGAGCGCCTCAGCTTCCCGCTCGCCCAGGTTCCGCTCGAGACTGTCCGCGAGCCCGGGCGCGGCCAGGTCGGGGGCGCGGGCCGGCTTTCGCTCGCTCCCATGCTCTGGGTTGGCGTAGGGCTCTCGTTCGCGCTCAACATGATGAGCCGGCTTTCCACCTTCCTGCCCGGCCTGCCCACTATTCCCCTGGGGCCGGTTACCCTGATCGCGCGCCAAAACGTCGGCCCTCTGGCCGGCCTGGGTGAGCTGGACCTCGCGTTCTGGCCCTGGCTTATCGGCATTGTCTACATCATCCCGAAGGAGCTGTCGTTCTCGTGCTGGTTCTTCTGGCTTGTCCGACTGGGCCTCCACGTCCTCGCCATTGCCTTGGGCGCGACTCCGATGGACCCCCAGGAGTGGTATCACGCCGGCTTCCCGGCCCCATACCACCAGGGCACAGGCGCGCTGTTCGCCCTCGGGATCTGGGTGCTCTGGATCGCCCGGCGACACCTGGACCGGGCAGTCCGGATCGCATTCAGCCGCGAGTCGGGGCGCCTGGACGATGACGAGCCGGTTACGTATCGGTGGGCCCTGATCGGCCTTGTTCTCTCCTTCGGTGCCACGGTGCTGTTCGGCTGGCTGGCGGGGTGTCGCATCACCTTCACCATCGCCATGATGCTGGTCTTCGTTGTCTACTTCATGATGTCGGCCAGACTGCGCGTGGAGACGGCGCTCGATCCATCAGTGCTCGACATGTACCAGGTGCTCGTGCTCCCGGGCACAGCGGCGCTGCGCCCGCGCGAAATCATTGCCCTCGTCACCATGCGCTGGGCCACATTCCCCGCCCCCGGGGAGACGCTGGTCGTCTGTACCTCCACCGCCCTCGAGAACATGAAGATCGCGGACGCCGCAGCCATACGACAGCGGGGCCTCGCCCGGGCTGTGATCGCGGGCTTCCTTGTTGCGCTTGTGCTTGGGGGGTGCGTCACGCTGTGGGGCATCTACCGCTACGGCTACTTCGGCACCGGCGCCGGAGCGGCGCGCTACTGGCCGTCCCTGCAAAGCCGTCACGACGGAGGCCTCATCATGGAGCTGCTCACGAACCCGGCCCCGGTGGATAGCCACGGCCTCGTCGGGATGGCCGCCGGCGGCATCGTCGCCATCGTGCTGGGGATGCTGAGGCTGCGCATGTGGTGGTGGCCCTTGCATCCCGTGGGCTACATCATTGCCAATAGCTGGGGCATGCACTGGTATCTGGTCCCCTTCCTGATCGGCTGGTCGAGCAAGACACTCGTGCTTCGCTACGGCGGCCTGCGCCTCTACCGGCAGACCTTCCCGCTCGCCATCGGTCTTATCGTCGGGGACATGCTCAACCGCGCGGTGTGGTCGGCGATCATGGTCGCGACCGGCGGCCACATCCTCGCCGCGGGCGGCGCCTAGGGTCGACGGGACACCGGACGAACTCGCAAGCAAGGAGAGTGCAAGATGGAAGTCGTACGATGGGGCGTCATCGGGGCTGGCGGAATCGCTGATCGCCGCACCCTGCCGGTGATCGGCTCGACACGGAATTGCGCCCTGGTCATCGTGATGGACGTTCGCGACCCCGATCACCTCGGACGGAAACACGGCGTGGATGCGACCGACCGGATCGAGGATGTTCTGTCTCGATCGGACGTGGATGCGGTCTACATTGCATCTCCCGTGCAGTTCCATGCCGAGCAGGCGGTCGCAGCGGCCCGCGCGGGGAAGCACGTGTTGTGCGAGAAACCGCTGGCCCGCTCCCTCGCTGAGGCGCAGGAGATCGTCGTGGCCTGCCGGGAGGCGGGGGTGCTCCTGCGGGAGGCGTACATGCTGCGGCACCACGGCGCGCATCAGCAGATGGCGCGCCTGCTGTCGGAGGGCGCCATCGGCAAGCCGGTGTTCGCGCGGGTTGAATGGGCGTTCCTGTACCCCAGGCAGGCGGGGGCGTGGCGGCAGGTGCCAGAGCTCGGCGGCGGAGGAGTCCTCGCGGACATCGGCTGCCACGTGTTCGACCTCTTGACGATGTTTCTGGGGCCGATCGCCCGCGTGGCCGCCTCCTGCCGGACGCTCGTGCAGGACTATCCGGTAGAGGACATGGCGACGGTTCTCGTGGAATTCGAGAGCGGCGCACAGGGCGCGGTGGCGACCTCTTTCTGCATCTCCGCGGACGCCATGCCTGCGTCTGTGAGCATCTTCGGGTCGGCCGGCGCGCTGGTCGCATCACATACCCTGAGCCAGGAGAGCGGCGGCTCGGTCGTCCTGCGACCCAACTCCTCGCCCCCGCGCGAGCTGAGCTACGAGAAAGTCGACATGTACGCGCGGCAGCTAGAGGCGTTCGCGGACGACGTCGCGGCGGGCCAGGTGGTGAGGCCCGGCTCCGAGGCGGATCTGCTGCGCAGCATGCGCACCCTGGACGCCGCCTATAAGTCGTGCCGGAGCCATCGGTTCGTCGCGGTGTAGCGCGACTGCCGACGCGTCCGCGCGCAGGAGACATGATGACAGACCTACCGGATGTGGATCGCCGCCACGAGGTCCGGACCACTGACACCGCGTGGCAGCTCCCGACGTACGCATCCCGCGCCGAGTGGGAGGCACGGGCGGCCTCGCTTCGCCAGCACGTACTGGCGAGCGCGGGGCTGCTTCCGGCGCCGCGCCGGACCAGCCTCCGCGCAAAGATCTTCGACCGACGCGAGCAGGCCGGGTACACGGTCGAGAAAGTGCAGCTTCAGACTCTCCCGGGGTTCTACCTCTGCGGCAACCTTTTCCGGCCGGCCCAGCAGAGCGGTCCCGCGCCCGCAATTCTGACGCCTCACGGGCACTGGGCCTACGGCCGGCTCGTGGACTGCGAGTCAGGGTCGATCCCTGGCCGGTGCCGGCAGTTCGCGCGCCAGGGTTACGTCGTCTTGTCCTACGACATGGTGGGCTACAACGACACGGACCAGCTTCCACATGCCGGAATCGACACCGCGGCCGGGCGGCCGCCCGCCCCCCGCGAGGCGCTCCACGGCCCGGGCGACGGCGCGCTCGAGCAGCTCTGGGGGATCAGCCTGATGGGGCTGCAGCTCTGGAATAGCATCCGAGCGCTCGACTTCCTCTGCTCCCTGCCCGATGTTGACGCCGCCCGGATCGGATGCACAGGCGCCTCCGGGGGAGGCACGCAAACCTACCTGCTTACCGCGGTGGACGACCGCGTGAAGGCGGCGGCGCCGGTCTGCATGGTATCCGCACACTTCCAGGGAGGTTGTGTCTGCGAGAACGGGCCCAATCTCCGGCTGGCCGCCAGCAATGTCGAGCTCGCCGCGCTAGCCGCCCCCAGGCCCTTGCTGCTGGTCTCGGCCAGCGGCGACTGGACCCGGAACAATCCCGTCGTCGAGTATCCGTGGCTGCGCAGCATCTACCGCCTGTTCGACGCTGAGGAGAAGGTGGCCAATCGCCACTTCGAGGCCGAGCACAACTACAACCAGCAGTCTCTGGACGCCGTCGCGGCGTGGTTCGGAAAGTGGCTGCTCGGGCTGGGGGAGGAGGAGTACAGGCGGCTGGCAGATCGCTCCTTCCCCTATGAGTCCCTGCCCGATCCGGCGCGGCTCCTCGTATTCTACAACCGGCGGCGTTCGGATAGCCTGACCGCCGAGCGTCTCGTCGCGCAGATGGTGCGGGAACGCTCGCGCATGGTGCGGGCGAGGCCGCCGAAGACCAAGGCCTCCCTTTCCGCCTTCCGACGCCGGTTCGGGCCGGTCTTTCGGAGCGCGCTGAGTGCCTATGTGCCCCGACCGGAGGACCTCGTCGCGCGGCAGGAGCGGGTGTCGAAGCACGGCGACGTGACGGTCACCTCGATCATCCTTGGCCGGCGGGATGCGGGCGACCGCGTCGTGGGCGTCCTCCTCGACCCCAGCCAGCGAGCGGCGGGCGCGCCCGCGGTGCTCATCGCTCACGGCCACGAGATGGAAGGCGTGCTCGCGGACGGAAGACCGCACGGCCTGGCCGCGGAGCTTGCGGGGAGCGGATGCTGCGTCATGGCCATCGACCCGTTCCGCCAGCGCGTCGATGCCCCGGCCCAGCACGGCCCTCGCTTTTTCACGACCTACAACCGCACCGAGACCGCGAACCGCGTGCAGGACGTGCTGACCGCCGCGGTTCACCTCAGAGCCGCGCGCGACGGTGATCGGATCGCGCTCGTAGGCCTCGGCGACGCGGGCCTATGGTGCCTGCTGGCCTATGCGCTCGCGCCCGACCTCCACGCATGCGTGGCAGATGCAGGCCGGTTCCCCATCGATGACGACGCCGCCTATGTGCGGCGGCTCTTTGTGCCCCTGCTTCGCCGCGCGGGCGGCCTCCGCGCCGC
>Ga0123519_10004702_pt1 | contig 21970 bp, 22 predicted proteins | sample YelNatPaOPRAMG02_FD_87396 | JGI IMG/M metagenome (GOLD analysis project Ga0123519, IMG submission 87396) | Hot spring microbial communities from Yellowstone National Park - Yellowstone National Park OP-RAMG-02 (version 2) | ecosystem: Environmental > Aquatic > Thermal springs > Hot (42-90C) ...
CGTTCCTGTTCTCGAGCTTTGCGATCCGCGCGGTCAGCCGCGCGGCCGGCCTGCTTGTCGAAGAGGTGCGCCGGCAATTCCGGGAGATCCCCGGCATCATGGAGGGGAAGGCGCGGCCGGACTACGGACGCTGCGTCAGGATCAGCACGGCGGCCGCCCAGAAGGAGCTCCTCGGCCCGGGCATTCTCGCCATCTTCACGCCCCTGCTGGTGGCCTTCGGCCTGGGCTACTCGGACCCGATGATGGGCGCCGCGGCACTCGGCGGCTATCTTGCGGGCGCCATCCTCACGGGGCAGCTCATGGCCGTCTTCCAGGCCAACACGGGAGCCGCCTGGGACAACGCCAAGAAGAAGATCGAGGATGGCATGTTCGGCGGAAAGGGCACCGAATACCACAAGTCCGCGGTCATCGGTGACACTGTCGGCGATCCGCTCAAGGACACCGCGGGGCCGGCGCTGAACCCGCTGATCAAGGTCATGAACCTCGTGGCGATCCTGGCGGCGCCCGTGGCCGTCTCGGCGATCTCGCCGGTGGTGCGGGCGATCGTGGTGGTCGCGTCGCTGGTGCTGCTGGCGGGCGCCGTCGCCTTCAGCAAGAGGAAGGCGGAGACCGCGATCGTGGGCGCGCTGGAAGAGAGCGAGGCCAAGGCCGAGGTGGCCGGCGGCTCCTAGCCGCGGGCCCCCAACCATCGTCTCTTCAAGGCCGCCGTGAGGCGAAAGGGGGGCACTATGGCGCGCAACAGCGGGAAGACCGTCCAGGCGTTCATCCTGCTGGAGGCCAAGGCGGGGAAGGCGCTCGGCGTCAGCCGTCAGATCGCGAGGATCAAGGGCGTGCGGGCAAGCTACGCGGTAACCGGGCCATTTGATGTGATCGTTCACGCCGAAGCGCCCGACTTCAAGTCTATCGCCCAGCTCGTGGTCGCCAAGATCCAGGCCCTGCCCAGCGTCGCCCGCACGCTCACCTGCATCGTCGTTGAGGAAGGCGAGCACTAGGGGCGTGGCGGCGCGGCCGCCTCGACCCCGCCCGCGCGCTGGGCCCAGGCACCCCGATGAGCGGTCGCGCCGCCAAGCTGGACCTTCTCGGCCTCCTGCCCGACGAGCTGACGCTCTTCGTGCGGGGACTTGGCGAGCCGGCGTACCGCGCCCGTCAGATCTTCTCCTGGCTCCACCGTGGCGCCGCCTTCGAGGAGATGAGCGACCTGCCCAAGGCGCTTCGGGCGCGCCTGGCCGACGTGGCCGTGGCTGGTACGCTGGCGGCACACGAACGCCAGACTGCCCCTGACGGCGCGGCCAAGTTCGCCTTTCGCACCGGCGATGGGCACCTCGTCGAGACCGTCCTGATCCCACACGCGCGGCGGACCACGGTCTGCGTCTCAAGCCAGATCGGCTGCGCGTATCAGTGCGAGTTCTGCGCGACGGGAAAGCGCGGTCTGACGCGCGACCTGACAGCCGGCGAGATCGTCGGCCAGGTTGTTCAGGTGCAGCGGGCGATCGGCGAGCGGCGCGTCTCCAATGTGGTCTTCATGGGCATGGGCGAGCCGCTGGCGAACTACGACGCCGTCGTCAAGGCGATCCGGATACTCAACCACCCCGCGGGCCTGCACATCGGCGCGCGGCACATCGCTGTCTCGACCTGTGGTCTCCCCTCCCAGATCCGTCGGCTGGCCCGTGAGGGCCTCCAGGTGGCGCTGGCTATCTCACTGCACGCCGCCACGGATGAACTGCGCTCGCGTTTCGTTCCCATCAACCGCGTCCACCCCCTGGCCGAGGTCATTGCCGCGGCGCGGGAGTACGCGGAGCGAACCGGGCGCAAGGTCGCGTTCCAGTACGTCGTCCTGCCCGGTTACAACGACACGCCGGAGCAGGCTGGCCGGTTGGCCGCCATCACGCGCCAGCTCCCTTCCATGGTCAACCTGATCCCGAGGAACCCGATCGGAGGGCCGTCCGGGCCGGACGCGGGCCCGGCGCTGCGCTTTGCCCGCATGCTCGAGCAGCGGGGCGTCCCGGTCGCGGTGCGCGCATCGCGCGGAGCAGAGGTGCTGGGCGCGTGCGGCCAACTGGGAGCACAGCCCGGCGGCCACGACAAGGCCGGGCGAGCCCCCGCTCGCCCGGCCTCGGAGACTGGTCGGTCAGGAGCGCCTAGCGGGCGATCGCGATCAGCCCGCCCAGGCTCAGGAAGACGATCCAGTTCGTGAGGGTCTTCTCGCGCTCCTCGCTCTTCTGCTGCCGCTCGAAGGCGGCCCGAGATCCGTTCTCGACGACGAATACATCATCGCCCTTCATGATTGTGCCCGCCGGCGTGCCGGCGGCCGGCACCAGGTCCGCGTCCAGCGAGCGGACGCACTCGGCCCTGCCCTCCGCGACCACCTTGCCCCTGCGGACGAACGCCACGCGCGCCCCGGGTAGCAGGCCCTGCTCCGAGCCGATCGTCGCCACGGCCTTCGGCTCGACGTCATCGCAGTAGTAGACCGTGCCCTTCGCCTTCAGACACACGCCGAGCTCCTCCATCGCGAGCCCGACCGCGGCCCCGGCTGCCTCTGCCATCTCCTGGCCTTCGCCTGTGGCCTGCGCAAGGTACACGAGACTGCCCTCTGGCGGCCTGAGCTCGGCGGCGAGCGTCACCCGAGACCCGGCTGGGCCCTGCTCGGCTGACTGGATTTCCGCCGAAAGCTCCCACGGGCTTGGGGCCCGGAGCTTCGGAATCTCCCCCGCACGCGCCGCGAGCGCCGACTGGACCACAGGGACGACCGCGTCCCCCGCCTCGCCTGCGCTGTTCGCCACCGATATCGACGGGGGTGCCAGTTGGACCGCGGAAGGCGCCGCCCATACCGCCGACGCCACCCCCAGACACAAGACGGCCACCAGCAGTCCTAGTTCCCGCCTACTTGTCCCCATGCTGCCCTCCTCGTGTGCCGGCTCGCGCGTTTCCGTGATGCGCGCTTTTGACAGGCAATGCCAGCCGCACGTATAATCCCCAGGCCAAGCAACGCTGAGGGTTCGCGCGCATCCGGCCCGAACCGGTTCCCGTTCGTTGACGTTATACCACAATCCGGCCGGGTTCGCAGTAGGAGCCTTCGCCCATTGGGGCCGCATCCAGCCAGGGAACGAGCCTGTAGGACCACGTCGCCGGAACAGACGCGCCGGCTGGGCCGCGCGCTTGCCGCGCGGCTCTGCCCCGGCGACCTGATCTGCCTCCGTGGAGCCCTCGGGGCCGGCAAGACGACGCTCATTCAGGGGCTTGCCGAGGGCCTCGGCGTGCGCGACTGGGTCACGAGCCCCAGTTTCACCATCGTGCACCAGCATGAGGGCCGGGTGCCGCTGTACCACCTCGACCTGTACCGCCTCGGCCCGGGCGACCTGCGCGAGATCGGCATCGAGGAAATCCTCGCCGGCCGGGCCGTGGTCGCGGTCGAATGGGCGGAGCGGCTTCCCCAGGACCTCTGGGACGACGCCCTCGAGATCGACATGCGCTTCGACGAGTGCTGCGACGATCTCCGCCACATTGCTCTGCGGGCCCGCGGCCCCAGGGGTGAGCGCATCCTGGAAGACCTGGCGATCTGCCATGCATCTTCTGGCGATTGAGACCGCCACCGACGCCTGTAGCGCCGTGCTCGCCGACGACGATGTTGAGGTCGCCGCCTGGCGCGACATCACGCACCAGGACCTTTGCCGGCGGCTGGCCCATGAGATCGGCGACATGCTTGAGGGGGCGGGCAGCGGGTTCGCCGCGCTCGGGCTGGTGGCCGTCGGGTTGGGGCCCGGTTCGTTCACCTCGCTGCGCGTCGGCCTGGCCACCGCGAAGGGCATCGCGCTCGTGCGGGGGCTGCCCGTAGTCGGTGTGTCGTCGCTGGCCGCGATGGCCTGGCAAGCCTGCCGCGTCGGCCGTTCCGGCCTTTTGTGTCCCGTTCTTGACGCGCGGCGAGGGGAGATGTACGCCGCGGTGCACCGGGTCGTGGGCGATCGTGTCGAAGAGGTACAGGCGCCGTTCGTGGCGGGCGCTGCCGGCCTCGCGCGGAAGCTGTCGGCACTGCCCGAGCCAGTCCTTCTCTTCGGGCGGCTTGAGGACGTGCCTGCGCGAGAGGTTGCCGACATTACGGCCGGAGCGGTGCGGCTCTGGCCCGAAGGGCCTGGCGCTCCGGACGCCGCCGCCGTAGCGCAGCTTGGCCGACGGCGGTACGACAGGGAGGGCGCCGACGACCTGGCGGGCCTGCGTCCGATCTACGTGCGGAAGTCGTACGCCGAGGAGAAACTCAACCTTGACCTGGGGCTCCGCTGATCCAGGCACGCCTTATCGGCGACTGTCCAAGAACGGTCCGGGCCGCGGGAACGGTCGTTGCCATGACATCACGTAGCTGGCTGGCCACGGTGTCGCTCGAGCCGATGCGAGCGCGCGACCTGGATGCGGTGCTGGCGATCGAGCGCGTCTCGTTCCCCTCGGCGTGGAGCCGCGCCTCTTATCTGCGAGAGCTGGAGAACCCGAACTCACACTACATTGTCGCCCGGCAGGACGGCCGCATTGTCGGCTACGCGGGCATGTGGGTCATCTCCGACGAGGCCCATATCAGCACGATCGCCGTGCATCCGTCCTACCGGAGGCGAGGCCTTGGGCGCCGCCTGATCACACACCTGATCGAGGTGGCGGTCCGCGAGGGCGCCGCGGTGGTCACCCTCGAGGTTCGCGAGAGCAACCTGGCGGCGCAGTCCCTCTACCGACAGCTCGGGTTCGAGGCCACGGGGCGCCTTCGCAACTACTATGGTGACACGGGGGAGAACGGGATCCTGATGCGCAAGAGACTTTCGTCCGCCGCGGAAGATGACGCCGAGGACTGACGGGGAAGGCGGCCTCGCGCGGCCCGAATTCTACATCAGCGTCGCGAGGGGGCTCGAGGACATCGCGGCCGACGAGATGGCCGGCCTGGGGGCCGTGGACGTAGACACCCGGCCGGGCAAAGTGTTCTTCCGCTTCGACGGCGACCCGCGCGCGCTGCTTCGCTCCCGCTCGGCGATGAACGTCTTCGCCTACATCGCCGAACAGCCGGGGATCCCGGCAGACAAGTCGGCCCGCGCGGTGCTTGAGGAGGCGGCGCGCCGGCTGGACCTGGCGCCCGCGCTGTCCAAGGCGGCCACGCTCGCGCCTTTTCCGCCCAGTCCCTCCTTTCGCATCACGGCCGCCAGGTCGGGCAAGCACGAGTACACGTCGCAGGACGTCGCCGCCTGGACCGGGGCCGGCGTCCAGTCCCAGACCGGATGGCGGGTCGACCTGACGGGATATGACTATGAGATCGAGGTCGAGGTCGTCGCAGCTAACGCTCTCTTCGGCCTTCACCTCGGGCCCCCGTGGCAGCAGCGGCGCCGAAAGGCCGTTCACCACCCGGCCTCCCTGAACCCGACTGTCGCGTACGGGATGCTCGCGCTGATGGGCGTCGGGCCGCACGACACGTTCCTGGACCCCGTGTGCGGGGGCGGCACGCTGCTGACGGAGCGCGCGGCACTGGGTCCTGCCCGGCTTATTGTCGGCGGGGACCTCTGGGAGCGGGCCATCGAGTACGCGCGGCAGAACCTGGAGGCCGCCGGCGCGGCCGCCTCGCTCGTCCGCTGGGACGCCGGCCAACTGCCACTGCGGACGGGCTGCATCGATCGCGCGGCAGCCAACCTACCCTTCGGCCACCGCATCGGGCGCGGGCCCGTCGTTCGAAGCTTCTACCGCCGTCTGCTCCCGGAACTGAGCCGCGTACTGCGCCCCGGGGGCCAAGCCGTTCTGCTGACATCGCGCCGCGTCTGGCTGACCCGGGCCCTTGCGGACGTGCGCGAACTGCGGCGGGTGGCACTGAGGCGCATCATCCTGGGCGGCAAGCAGACCTACATCTTCCTGGTAAGCCGGCAAGCCCCTGGCGCCGGGGGCGAACAGAGGAGCGCGCCGGCGGCTTGACGCCATCGGGTGGAACCGGCTACCCTGGACGCACCCCTGGAGGAGGTTCGATGCAGCGATCCCGCGGCCAGACCGCCCGTGACCGCGTGAACCGGATGGTCCAACGCTATCTGGTGCGCAGCCCATATCGCCTGAACCCAGACCCGGTCACGGTGGAGCACGTCTTGACCGGCCTCGCCCGAAACCTGGAGACCCACGGCAGGTGGTACTGCCCCTGTCGCGAGGTGACCGGCGACCCCAAGGTGGACCGCAGAAACATCTGCCCGTGCCCCCAACACCACGAGGACATAGCCAGAGACGGCTGCTGTGAGTGCGGGATCTTTGTCAGTCCCGAGTACGCCGCCAAGGCGGAGGCCGGTGGGTGAGGGGGCCGGCACGGGGGCAGCGACACAGGACGCGGGCGCGCAGCGAGCTTCATCTGCCACCAGGAGATAGGAGGATAAGGGATGGGATTCACCCTGGACATCGGCGCCAAGGCACCCAGCTTCAGCCTGAAGGGCGTCGACGGGAAGACACACGACTTGGCGAGCTATGCAGACAAGAAGGCGGTGGTCGTCATTGTGAGCTGCAACCACTGTCCGACCGTGGTGCAGTACGAGGATCGCATGGTCGAGATCCAGCGCGACTACGCGGACAAGGGAGTTCAGCTCATCGCCATCAACGGCAACGAGACCGACGGCCATCCGACCGACGACTTCCGGCACATGGTCCAACGCGCCAAGGAGAAGGGCTTCAACTTTCCGTACCTGCGCGACGATACGCAGGAAACGGTCCGCGCCCTGGGCGCAACCCGCACGCCGGAGGTGTTCCTCTTTGGGCCCGACCGCACCTTGGTCTATCACGGCCGCATCGACGATTGCCCGGACAACCCCTCCCGCGTGAAGCGGCACGACCTTCGCGAGGCCCTCGACGAAGTGCTTGCCGGCAAGCCCGTGAGCGTTCCGAAGACCAAGCCGGTGGGGTGCACAGTGAAATGGTGGGGGAAAGACCCCCACTGGATGCCGCCGGACGCGTGAACGTCGTAAGGCGCCCCGGCAGGGGCATCCCCCTTCCACAGGGAAGCGTGCGGCGGGCACCAGGCCCGCCGCACGCCGCAGGTGCTTGTCCTCAGGCCCGCGCCGGCTGGAGAAAATCGAACCTGTAGCGAGAGCTCGGCCCAGGCCATTCGCGCACGTATGCAGCACAAGGGGAAGCGTCAGTGCAATACTCCACCCTCGGTCGGACCGGTCTGCGCGTATCCCGAATCGGATTCGGCGGCGCGCAGGTGGGCATCCCCAACTACATGGAGACGTGGAATCCCATGGGCGCCGTGGAACAGCAGACTATCGTCGACGCGCTCGACCACGCGCTCGATCTGGGGCTCAACTACATCGACACCGCGCCCGCCTATGGCGACGGCGTCAGCGAGGAGGTCCTGGGCCGGGTCATCGGCCGGCGGCGCAGCGAGTGCATCGTTGCCACCAAGACGACGACGCGCGAGCCGGCCGCCGTGGCCGAGAGTGTCGAGAAGAGCCTGAGGCGCCTGCGGACGGATGTCATTGACGTGATCCAGTTTCACGGCGGCGCCTATCCCGAGGCCGATGTGCAGCAGATCCTCGAGGGGGGAGGATTGGAGGCTTATCAGAGGCTGCGCGAGCAGGGCAAGGTGCGCTTCCTGGGGTTCACGGCCGAGCTGCCATCGGGGGGCGTCTCCCGCCTGATCTCGACCGGGGCCTTCGATGTCATGCAGGTGCGCTACAACTTCATGTATCAGTGCAGCTGCGATTTCATCAACGAGGCCGGGATCATCCGCGAGGCCGAGGCGGCGGGCATGGGCGTGGTGACGATGCGCACGATGACCAGCGGCATATTCCAGCGGCTGATGAGGCGCGCCTTTCCCCAGCTTGCGGACGCGGACCTGGATGCCTTCCTGCTGAACTATGTGCTCTCGAATCCGTTCGTGGATGTCACGCTAATCGGCATGCGCCGGCGCGAGGAGGTAGACGCGAACACTGCAGTCGTCGACGACGAGAAGATGCGGCTCGACCTCGCTCAGGTGCATAGCCGTTTCTTCCCGCCGCAGACGTCGTAGAAGCGCGTCTAGGCGAGGGTCTCCCGCGCGCGCTCGAGCGCGGCGTTGGCCTGCTTCATCGCTTCCGCGGCGGCGTCGATCTGGTCCGCCACCGAGGCGAGTCCGGCTTCCCGCGCCCTGGCCACCCACTCCTCAAGCTGAGCGATGTGCGACTCGTTATGCTCGATCCAGTGGGACACCAGGTGCACCAGCCTCTGCGTTGTCTCCATCGCCGACCTCCGTCTCGATCTCTGCGCTGACCACGCGCAGCTCGCGCCCGCCGACCACCCGCACATCGCGGGACCCGCACTTCCCGCATCTCAGGGGCACGGGCAGGTAGTGGTCAGCCTCGCCGTCGGGCAAACCGGGCTCGCCCTCGGCCCCGCAGGCGGCGCACGTCACTCGCGCGGGAACACTTGTGATCTTGACGGTGAGGTCCGGCGAGCCGGCCCGCGCGGCAAGCATCGACAACCAGAACCTGATCTGCGACTCCTCAATGAGGTTTAGCGCCCCTATCTCGAGCGTGACTGACCTGACGCGGCGCCCGCCGTGCTTCTGCGCCGCCGCGGCGACGCTCGCCCAAACCTGGGACGCGAGGGAGTACTCGTGCAAGCGCCTGCCCCGCTCAGCCCAGCTTCAGGGCCCGGACCACGTCGTCGATGCCCTCGCCGGACAGGCAGTTGGTCCTCACCACCTGGAGGCCCGGCCGGATCGCCTCCAGGTCGGCGACAGGCCGCGACAGGTCGACGCGCACGGCCTGTGCAATGTCGACCTTGTTTAGCACGACGAGGTCCGACGACTCGAACATCGCCGGGTGCTTCTCGATGACGTGCACGCCGTCGGTCGCGGAAACCACAGTCACGCGGGCCTCCACCCCCAGCGCAAAATACGAGGGGCAAATCAGGTTGCCCACGTTCTCGATGAACACGATGTCGAGCCCCGACTCCGGCAGCTGCTGGAGCGCCTGGTAGACGAGGCCGGCATCCAGGTGGCACATCCCCCCCGTGTTGATCTGGAGCACCTTGCGCGCACCCTTTCCCAGGACGCGCTCGGCATCGTAGGATGTGGCTACATCGCCGGCGATCACGCCGACGCCGTGCTTGCCGCTGAGCCGCTCCACCATGCCCGCGATGAGCGACGTCTTCCCCGAGCCCACCGATCCAGTGATGTCAAACGCACGGATGCCGCGCGCCAGGAAGTACTCCCGGTTGGCCTCGGCCAGCTCCTCCTGCTGTTGCCTGACGTCCTCGTCGATCTCGATCTCGACTGTCCCGGTCTCGGTCGCCTCGAACAGACGCATTCGCTTCTCTCCTGTGCCGCCCGCGCCGCCCGCGACTACGTCTTCGGCAGGCTCTTCGGGGTTCCTGGCGCGGAGTGCGGACAGCAGGAGAGGCACGTGCCGTCTGCGAACTACCTGCGCACCCACCGCCCGGGAGGGAAGCCGATGAACCACGCGCTGGTGCAACGCGCACTTCCTGTCGCCATCGTGTCCGGCATCCTGCTGCTGGCGGCCGCCGGCTGCCGCACCTCCGCCGACCGGGAGGGCCCGTCTCCCCCGACGATCGATGGCTGTCAGGTGTTCCCCGCCGACAACCCGTGGAACACGGACATCTCCGGATATCCCCTACACCCGAACTCGGACAACTTCTTGAGGAGCATCGGCCTCGACAAGCCGCTGCATCCGGACTTCGGAACCGAGTGGCAGGGCGCCCCGAGCGGCATCCCGTACTGCATTGTGCACCGCGGTCAGCGCAAGGTCCCTGTGACCTTCGAATACGCCGACGAGAGCGACCCCGGGCCATACCCGATTCCCGACGACGCCCCCATTGAGGGCGGCCCTGCATCAGATGGCGATCGCCACGTCCTAGTCGTCGATGTGGACGACTGCAAGCTCTACGAGGTCTTCCGCGCGTTCAAGACCGAAGACGGCTGGCGGGCGGGATCCGGAGCGATCTTCGATCTTCGCTCGAACGCGCTGAGGCCGCTGGGGTGGACCTCGGCCGACGCGGCAGGGCTGCCGATCTTTCCGGGTCTGGTGCGCTACGACGAGGCGGTGGAAAAGGGAGAGATCAACCACGCCATTCGCTTCACGTGTCGGCGGACGCAGCGGGGCTACATTCTCCCGGCCACGCATTTCGCGAGCCGCAGCAGCGACCCGAACCTCCCGCCGATGGGGCTCCGGGTTCGCCTGAAGGCCGACTACGACATCTCGGGTTTCCCGCCGGAGGCGCAGGTGATTCTGCGCGCCCTCAAGAAGTACGGGATGATCCTTGCCGATAATGGAGGTGACTGGTTCATCAGCGGCGCGCCCGACCCGCGGTGGAACGACGAGAATCTCGCGTCGCTCAAGCGCGTTCTGGGCAGGGACTTCGAGGTCGTCGATACCGGTCCGATCCTACACGAGCGCTCCGAGTAGCCGGCCGGGCACGCGCAGCCGCAGGCAGCGCCGCGCAAGGAGGGGTGGAGCATGGGGGCTCTCGCGGCCAGCCGGCCGCAGCCATGGGTGCCGGCCATCCTGCGGTGGCTGCGCCGCCAGGTCGACGCGCCGATCATCGTGGCCTTGCCGACCGCGCTGGTCTTCTGCGCCGTGGCCCTTCCCACCGCGCCAGGTCCGCCCTGGCTGGCAGCCCTTGTCCGCGTGGTCACCCTGGCCAGTCAGCTCGTCGGCTTCGCGCTTCTGTTCGTCTACCCCATACTCGCCGTTGCCCTGTCGCTTGTCGCCCTCCTCGTCGCGCGCGCCGGCGCGCCGATTCGCACGAAGGCGGGACGATTCGCTCTCCTGCTCGCGGCCGGGGTAGCGCTCGTTGTGGCCGCCGGTCGGACGCCCGAGCGCATCCACCTCGCCGCCGTGGGACGGGTGCCCGCCCGGGCCGCTCCGCTCATCGCATCCCTGGAGGACTACCGCGCTCGCTGCGGCGACTACCCCTCGTCGCTCGAGGAACTCGTGCCCGAGTTCCTCCCCCACCCGCCGACGACTGGACTTCTTGCCTATCCCGAGTTCGGCTACGCCAGGGCCACTCAGGGCGCCAAGCGGCCGGGATACGAGCTGTGGGTTGACATGACGCCGCTGCTGGCGACCGAGGGCGCGGGCGAGCAGCTTCGGCTGTGCCACTGCAGCCGTCCGCCGCGCCGCGGGGCCGACGGCGCCGGCGCTCTCGACAGGTGGCACCACGTGAACCCGGGAATGCCGCCTCCCGGCTCCCGGCAAGCGCGGCCCAAGGGGCCCTAGTCGGCTTTCTCCATCGCCAGTTTGACAGGCGTCTGGTGCAGCAACATGTCGACGACGGGCGAGCGCCCCTCAGCCACCGCCTCCATGCTACACGCTGCGGGCGGCGGTGAACCTGCGGATATGGGTTCGTGCTGGGGTACGCGGCAGAGTTGGCCGCCGCGGTGCGCAGGTGGCACGACAGCCTGCCGCGACGCCGCGTGCCAGCGTCGCGGCGGCTACGTGCTACTCCTCCGCGGGCCCCTTCCAGAGGCCGCCCCCGAAGGTGCACGCGTAGATCACGGACGGGTCATCCGGCTCGAAGGCGATCCGCTGCACGTTTCTGAACGGCAGGCCCCAGAAGGGCTTCCAGGTCTCCCCCGCGTCCTTGCTCAGCCACAGCCCGGGCCCCGGCGCGCCCTCGACCAGACACATATACACCCGATCCGGGTCGCGCGGATCGACGGTGGCGCCGAAGGTGTCGGGGCCTTCCCTGGCGATTCGCCGCCAGGCAGCGCCGCCGTCCGTCGTCTTGTACAGCCCGCCCTCCTGCCGGCCATCGGCGTCCGCCGCGCCCAAGTAGATGACGCGGCTGTCTCGCGGGTCCACGTCGAAATCCTTTGGCCACGTCAAAGGCAACGACCGGTTGATCCACTCCCAGGTGTCGCCGCCGTCCCGCGAGCGATACAGGCCCACGCCGTCCTGGTGCCACACGCCTCCCTCCCGCAGCGCAGTCACAAGGCAGAAGAGGGTGCCGTCGGGATGCAGGATCAGTCGGCAGGTCCGCATGTTCACGCCTGGCGCTCCGAGTCCCGCGGATCTGCTCGTCCATGTGGCCCCGTCGTCCACGGACTTGTAGACCCCGTGTTCCCACACCGACGCGTAGAGCGTCCGGCGGCCCTTCGGGCTGCGCGGGTCCAGCACGACCGAGATGACGCAGGAACCTGGCAGTCCCTCGGACGTGTCTCGCCAGGTCACGCCGAAGTCCTCGCTGACCCCGACGCCCCCTTGCCCGTGGGTTCCGTGGCGCTCGAGGATGATGTTGGCGTTGGGGATGTCGTGCACATCCGAGAAGGCCGCCCACATCTTGCCCGGTGTGTCGGGGTCGAACGCGATCTCGTAGGTCGTGTTCCGCAGCGGCCGGCCGTGAAGCCAGCGCCACGTCTTGCCGGCGTCATCGGACCAGGCATACCCGATGTCGGTGTATGCGATGTATCGCCTGTCCTTCTCGAACGGGTCGAAGTAGTAGTGCCAGATCGTGGTGACGGTCAGGCCGGTGTTCTCCCACCGCTGCCCCTTGCCGACCGGGCCCTGGCCCGGCGCCGGACGGGAATGGAGCGTCTGCCACGTCTTCCCGCCGTCGTGCGTAATCTGACAACACATCCAGTCAGTCAAGATCACGGTGTCGGGATCGGCGGGGTTGATCCCGGCGCCGCTCATGTTCTCCTCCCAGCCGCCCGTCTCCGCGGTCAGGTAGCTTGGCTCGGTGTTGAACCGCTCGTCGTTCAGGCGCACGAACAGCAGCGGCCGCCACGAGTCGCCGGCGTCGTCGCTGCGGAACACCTGGCCCGGCGCCTCGCGGACAGCGTACACCGTGCGCGGGTGCACGTTCGTCGTCAAGACGAAGGGGTACTGCGGGGCGCGCATGGCGCCCCAGCGCTGTCTGCCCTCCGTGTCGATGCCCGCGCCCATGGCCTGCTGCCAGGTCCTGCCGCCGTCTGTAGAGCGATACACACCTCCGGCGAAGTTGCCCCCGGCGATCTCGCTCTGCGTCGTGCAATAGAGCACGCAGCCGTCGCTCGCGTTCGAGCCGCCCGTGAACTCCAGCATGCCTCGGTCCGGCAGGCCGTCGCCGATCGGCCGCCACGTCGCGCCGGCATCGTCGGAGACGAAGACCCCCTCGGTTGTCCCGGCGAAGCACCGTCGCTTGCCAGGGGGGCTTGTCTGGTCGATGTGGAACCCGACGACCGCTCCCTTCAGGCCGCTCGACCGCGCCCAGGTCTTGCCGGCGTCGTGCGAGACGGAGGAGAGGTCGCCCCGGTAGCAGCCGACCAGCATCAGATCGCCGCCGGCCGGGTCGATCGCGATCCGGAGCACGCCCCGCGGCAGTGCGTCGGAGACGGGCCTCCAGGTGACGCCGCGGTCGTGACTTACCCTCAGTTCGCCGCCATAGCCATTGACCGCGAACACCGTGTTCGGGTCGGTTGGGTGAAAGACCGGCCTGCACTGCGTGGACGCGATGAGGTAGTGGTGGTGGATCATCTCCCAGTTGCGCCCGCCGTCATCGGTGCGGAAGGCGCAGCTCATATCGCAGTTGAGCATCATCAGGTTCGGGTCCAGCGGCGAGATCGCGGGGGTGAACATGGCACCTCCGCCGCTGAGTCCCATCCCCTGCCACTTCCCCCGTGCCTGCGCCAGCGTCTCGTCGGTGACCATCGCCCTCTCTCTCCCGGGGTGGTCGGCACCTCGCGCGAGCCCGCCTTGGGCCGCGAGGGCGACCACGGCGCACACCAGTGCCGCTGCCGCCCTCGCAGCCGTCAGAGCCCGGTTCACGAAGGGGCGCCGCCGTCGTGCCCCCATGGCGTCATCGCAGCTCGTCCTTGTTCTCCTTGATCTTCGCGACTGCGTCCACGAGTTTCTGCAACTCGGAGCGATCCGCGAGCAGCCAGTCGTGGAGCATAACGAGCTGCTGCTCGTAACAGAAGCGCTCGGAGACGGGCAGGTGCATATTGTCGTAGTCGGGCCCCGGGTTCAGCGACGGCACGCGCACCGGGCCGGTGTTTCCCCTGCCCTCCTTCTGGTAGGCCCGATTCTGGTACAGGGGCCGGCCGTAGCCGTCCCACAGCAGAGCCGGGCCCTCGGCGTTGAGCGCCTCCACGAACCGCTCTCTGGGCGCGCCGCCGAACTCCTCTTTCTCGTACCAGAGGATGAAGAAGTAGTAGCCGCGCTTGGTGATGCGCGGATCGCGCTTCAGGGGACGCAGGCCGCCGATCCTGCTCAGCTCGGCCGCCAGCCACTCTCCGTTCTCGTGCTTCCGCTCGATCTGCGGCGGCAGCTTCTTGAGCTGACTGCCAAGGATCGCCCCCTGGAATTCCGACAACCGATAGTTGGAGGCGACCACGACATGGCCGTACTCGCGCAGCTTCATCGACCGGCCGATGTTATGCAGCAGCAGGGCCCGTTCGAAGAGTTCATCGTCGTCCGTGAGCACGATGCCTCCCTCGCCGCCGGGCAGCGACTTGCTCATCTGGAAGGAGAACGTTCCCGCGCGCCCGATGGCGCCGACCTTCCGTCCCCTCCACTCGGTGCCGTGCGCGTGAGCGCAGTCCTCGATCAGCGACAGGCCGTGCTTCTGGGCGATCGGCACCAGGCGGTCGAAGTCGATGGGGTAGCCGCCGTAGTGCACGCCGAGGATGGCCCGCGTTCGCGGCGTGATCGCGGCCTCTACGGCGGCGGGGTCGATGCTCGCCGTCTCGGGGTCGATATCAACGAACACGGGCACGGCGTTCACCATGGAGACCGCCGACGCGGTGGCGATGAACGTGACGGCCGGGACGATCACCTCGTCGCCGGCCTCGATGCCGGCCGCCAGCAGCGCCAGCTCGATCGCGACGGTCCCGTTGGCCACCGCTACCGCGTGCTTCGCATCGTGGTAGCGCGCGTACTCCTGCTCGAAGCGTCCCACCTCCGAGTTCTCGGTGAGCCGGCACCACTGGCGGCTTTCCAGGACGCGCAGAAGCGCCTGCCGGTCGTCGTCGTCTATGGGCGGCCAGGGGTCCTTTCGCGGCGTCCCCACCGGTGTTCCGCCCGTCAAAGCCAGCTTTCCCATGCTGCCCTCCCTACGGGGCTGCGCGTTTCGGTCCCAGTCTCCGCTTGCTTGGTTGCAGCCTCCAGCCCCCGCATTCCTCGCGGGCCGGCGAGTGTCCTGCCTCGCCCGCGCGGGAAGGACGTTCTGTGGCCGCGCAGAAGCGTTCGCGCTCGGCGCGCTGCCCGGCGCGTCGACTCCGTCGGGAGGCAATCGCGTGGACCCTATCGGCATCGGCGTGATCGGCGTGGCAAACCGCGGCGGCTACTTCGTGGACGAGTTTGGCTCCCGCGTGCCGGGGGCGCGCATCGTCGCCGGCATGGATGTGCGCGACGAACACCTGGAGCGCTTCCGAGAGAAGGTCGGCCCGGAGGTCTTCGTCACCAAGGACTACCGGGATCTCATCGCGCACCCGGACGTGCAGGCCGTGGTCGTCGCCAGCCCGGACAACTTCCACGAGGAGCAAGGGCTCGCCGTCCTCCAGGCCGGAAAGCACCTGCTGCTGGAGAAGCCCATGGCGATCACGGTGGAAGGTTGTGATCGGCTCCTCGCCGCCCACCGCAACACCAACGTGGTCTTCGGCCTGGGCCTGTCCATGCGGTACATGCCGATGTTCCAGACCATGAAGCGCATCATCGACTCCGGCGATATCGGCGAGGTGAAGGCGTATTGGTGCAACCATTATGTCGGCAAGGGCGGCCATTTCTACTTCCACGATTGGCACGCGGTCCGGGCTAACACGACGGGGCTCCTGCTTCAGAAGGGGACCCACGACCTGGACATGATGCACTTCCTCACCGGCAAGTTCGCGCGCCGGGTGGCGGCCTTCGGCAGTCTCGACTACTACGGCGGCGATCGCCCCAACGACCTGCACTGCCCCGACTGCCCCGAGAAGGACACGTGTCCGGAGGCCCAGCTCGGCTGGCCCCCGCACTTTTCGCTGTGCGCGTTCCGGCGGGAGGTCGACGTAGAGGATAACCACGTGCTCATTATGGAGCTCGAAGGCGGGATCAAGGCGGCCTATCAGGAATGCCACTTCACGCCCGACTACCACCGGGACCACATCGCCATCGGAACGAAGGGCCGCGTCCACAACGACGAGGCATCGCACACGGTCACGGTCACGGTCCGCCGCCGGCACGGCCTCTCGGATGCGGTCCATACGATTCACCCCACGGAAGGCGGCCACGGGGGCGGGGACCCACTTCTCTGCCGCGACTTCATCTCGGCCATCCGGCGCGGGGGCCAGATGTTGACCGACCCGTACTCAGCGCGGATGAGCGTGGCAATCGGCGTCGCGGCCCACCAATCAATCAGGAACGGCGGCGCGCCGGTGGAGATCTCCCCGCCGGCCCTCTAACCGGCGATGAACTGCTTCACCAGCGGCCCCTTCTTCAGCACCGGCAGGAGGGACTCGAAGGTCGGTCGATCGGCGCGGTAGATGAGGCCGATGGGGATTTCCTCGCCCCACCTCAGGGCCAGCTCCATTGCCGCAGCGCGGTCCGTAGGGTCGTGCGAGTCGTCGACGCGTCTCACGCGCTCCCGGTACCAGGTGAAGGTGTTCACGCGGTTAAACGTCGGGCACGGCTGGAGGATGTCGAGGAGCGCGAAGCCGCCCTTGTGCTGGAGCGCCGCCACCATCATCTGCCGAAGATGCTCTCGGTCGCCCGCGAAGGAACGCGCGACGAACGAGCAGTTCTCGGCGATTGCGACCGCCAGGGGATTGAAGGCGGGGGAGGTGACGCCGTGCGGCTGGACCTTCGTGATGAAGCCCAAGTCGGAGGTCGGAGAGGCCTGGCCCTTCGTCAGCCCATAGACCTGATTGTTGTGGACGAAGACCTTCACGCCGATGTTGCGCCTGATGTTGTGCAGCAGATGGTTGCCTCCCTCTCCGTACATGTCCCCGTCGCCGCTCGTGATCACGACCTCGAGCTCGTGGTTGGCGAGCTTGATGCCGACCGCGGCCGGCAGTGCGCGGCCGTGCAGGCCGTTGAACACGTTGGCCCGCGTGTAGTGAGGCAACTTGGCCGCCTGGCCAATCCCGGACACAAGCACGAGCTGTCTGCGATCGATGCCGGCCTCTTCAACGGCCTGGTCGAAGGTGCGCAAGATAAGGAAGTTTCCGCACCCCGGGCACCAGGCGATATCTGAATCGTAGAACGGCCTGCTCATGACCGTGCTCTCCTCGCAATCTCCTCACCCGTGAACGGCATCCCGTCGTACCGCAGGACGCTCGTGACCTCGTCCACCGCCCCCACCTGGCGCAGCAGTGACGCAAACTGGCCGGTCGAGTTGGCCTCGACGCAGTGGATCCGCGCCGAGCCCGAGGTCGGCCCGCGTTGGCGCAGCCACTCCCGGATCGCGGGGCCGTCCAGCGGCCACACCTGAGCGAAATGCGCCATCCCCACCGAGTGCTCGTTCTGGTTGAGCAGATCCACTGCCTCCCGGCAAGGCCCATACGTCGATCCCCAGCACACCAGGATGTTCTCAGCCACGCGCGGCCCATACCACTCGGGCTCGAGCGCGTCGGCCAGCAGCCCCTGCTGCTTTCGCATTCGCTTGTCCTGCATCCGGACGCGCATATCCAGGTCCTCCGTGATGTGTCCGTCCTCCCGGTGCTCGTCGGAGTCGAGGACGACGAAGGCCGCTGAGCCGGGCAGCGCGCGGGGCGAGACCCCGTCTTCGGTGATCGCATACCGGACGTAATCCTCCGGCGGGTTGTCGAGGACATGTCGGTCGATGGGGCGGTACGACTCGTCGAGGCCGGCGCAGTTCATGCGCATGTCGGCGAGGAACTGGTCGCTCATGAGGATCACGGGCGACTGGTACTTGTGGGCCATCTCGAGCCCACGGCGGGTGAGGTCGTAGCACTGCTGCGGGGTGCCCGGCGCGAGGACGGCGCGGGGGAACTCGCCGTGGCCTGCGTGAATCGCGAAGCGCAGATCTTGCTGGGCGGTGCGCGTCGGCAGCCCGGTGGCCGGTCCGGGCCGCTGGCCGAGGAAGATGAAGACCGGCAGCTCCAGCATCCCCGCCAGGGCCAGGCCTTCCACCATCAGGGCGAACCCCCCGCCGCTCGTTCCCGTCATGGCGGGAACACCAGCATAGGCTGCTCCGCAGACCATGTTGATGGCGGCGATCTCATCCTCGGCCTGCTCTACGACGATTCCGTATCGGTCGGCCACGTTGGCCAGGAACGTCAGGACGCCCGTGGAGGGCGTCATGGGGTACGCGGTCATGAACTTCACCCCCGCGGTGGCCGCGCCAAGGCCGACCGCGTCGTTGCCGCTGCAGATGGTCTGCGGGGCGCCGGCCGGCCTGGGGGCCTTCAGCTTTCCCGCCTGTGAGCCGGCCAGCTCCGCCCCTGTGCGCGCACACTTCAGATTGGCCTGGACGACCTCCTTTCCCTTGGACTCGAAGCGGGCCCGCAGCTGCTTCTCCAATTCGGCGACATCATACCCCAGCAGCGCGAACACGGCCCCGGCGGCCACCGTGTTGGCCATGATCCGCGCCCCTGTCAGCTCCCTGGCGACGTCCTCGAAGGCGACGCCCACCACGCCCTCCTGGGCCGGCCCGTTGAACAGGATCGTGCCGCCCGCGGCCACGTCGCCGCGCAAGAGTTCCAGCGCCTCCGGCATCAGCGCCACCAGCAGGTCGGCCTTTTCGCGACCCGAGAACAGGGCGCGGTCGCCGATGCGGATGTCGAACCAGTTGAGGCCGCCGCGGACGCGAGACATGTACGTCTGCGTAGAAAAGACGTAGAGGCCGGCGTCGGCGAACGCGCCGACGAGAGATTCGCCGATGGTCTCGACGCCCTGCCCGGCCGCTCCCGCGACTCTGATGTTCAGGTCCATTCGCATCCTCGCAAATCGTGCACTCCCGCTGCGGTGCCTTCGAACACTGCTGGGGAGGGTCCTTCCGATACTGCCGGGCCTTGTGCGCAACCGCTTCCATGCGCGTGTTGCGCGCTGCGCGAGTCGCGCGGCGGCAGGGGCCAGGAGGCCCCTGCCGCGCTTGCTCCGCCGCTGTCTGCTAAGCGCGCCCGCCAGCCTGGATCGGCTGCCGAGCCGGCCTCAAGCCCAGCATCTGGCGCACATCGCTCGGCCTCGCCAGCTCGCGCCCCATCAGCGCCGCAATTCTCGCGACCCGCGCAACGAGCTCTGCATTCGACGCCGGCCTGCGCGTACGCCACTCCAGGAAGGGATTGTCCTCCAGCCCCGTGCGCACGTGCCCGCCCATCGCGATCGCCATCGCGTTGACCTTGAGCTGGTAGCGCCCGATCCCGGCTGCCGCCCACACGGTGTCCTCCGGCAGCAGGTTCACGAGATATGCGAGGTCCATCGCTCCTGCCGGTATGGTCCCCAGCGACCCGAGCAGAAGGTTCGCATAGAGGGGCGGCTGGAGAACGTCCGTTTCCAGCAGCCGGTGCACGAGGTTCGCCATGCCCGGCTCGAAGATCTCGAGTTCCGGCCTGATGCCGCGGTCGGCCATCCGCCGAGCGAGCTCGGCGATCGTGTCCGGGCTGTTGAGGCTGGCCTGCTTCGGAAAGTTCATGGAGCCGAGGGTGAGGCTGGCCATGTCCGGCCGAAGGTCCTCGGGAACATCGAGGGCGGCCGCGCGCAGGTCGATGTCCTGCACCAGGCGACCGCTTGTGCTCACGCACAGCACGATGTCGGGGCAGGAGGCGCGAACGCGCACCAGAATGTCGGCATAGATGTCGGCGTCGTGCGCCGGCTGCCCATCGGGACCGCGCGCGTGGAGGTGCACGATCGACGCGCCCGCTTCGCGTACGGCGACAACGTCGGCAGCGATCTCCTCCGGAGTGAGGGGCGCGGCGGGACACGTCTCCCGGGTCGGGACCATGCCGGTGATGGCCGCGTTGATGATGAGCTTTGGCTGGGCGAGGACATCCGGCTCTTTCACGTCGGAGCCTCCGGTTGCGCAGCGCTGTCGAGACGCCAACCCGCCGCGGCGCGCCCCGCGCGCCTGGGGGTCGCAAGTAGCGTGCCCGCCCGGGGCAGCGGGCGGCGCCCTATGATGTGGCAAGGGACATTCATGAGGGACCCCATACTGCCCCTGAGCGACCTTCCCTGGGAGATCCGGCGCGGCGGCCTCGCCCGCGGCCTGTGGCGAATGATGCGCCACTCAGCCCAGAGGCTGGCGAAGAGGCTGTGGTCGGACCTCGCCGCTGTCATCCACTGCACTGACCTCCGGTGCTGGCCAGACTACGAACCGGACCCCCGCGCCCCCATCAGGCCCGCGACGGAGGCCGATCTGCAGCGACTCAGCAGCGCGATTGCTCCATCGGTGCTGCGGAGGTTTGCGGCGCGGCTGAAGCAGGGGCAGACCATGCTCATCGCCGAGGTCGCCGGAGAGATCGCGGCCTTCGCGTGGCTCTGTCCCGTCCCCGGCACCTACCCAACCGCCACCCACGGCATCGATCTGGGGCCAGGGGAGTATGTCCACTACAACTCCGTCACGCTGCCGCAGTTCCGCCAGCGGGGCCTCTACACGGCGCTCCAGCGGTTCTCGCGCGCCCACATGCGCGACCGGGGCTACCTCCGCGCCTACGGGGGCGCGGTGATCGGCAGTCCGGCGCCGATGCGGATGATGAGGAACCTGGGGCTCCGACCCGTCCACCTGTACCGGGAGCGGTGGCGTCTGGGACGGCTGAGAAGATGGACGGAGCCGGTCCCGCCGGACCTGGGCATCTGACGCGGCGCGCTAGCGTGGCTCGTAGAGTTTCTGCTCCTCCCACGTCCAGGACTCGGCCGAGAAGCCCGAGCTCTGCAACTCCTGGAGGCGGTCGCGGTCGATTTCGATGCCGAGGCCCGGGGCGGTGGGCACTGCGAGGCAGCCGTCGGCGTCGAGCGCGAACGGTTCCCTGACGATCGTCTCCACCATGGGGTTGCCCACGTTGAACTCGACGAAGGAGGTCGTGTGCAGCGTGGCCACAAGGTGGATGTCCGCGGCGACGCCGATCGCCGTGTTCCACCCGTGCGGCACCAGTTCGATGCCTCGCTGCTCGGCCATCCAGCCGATGCGCCTGGACTCCGACAGGCCACCGACCTTGGTGGCGTCCGGCTGGACGATATCCATGGCGCGGCGCTCGAAGTAGGGAACGAACGACTGGCGCCGGGTCAGCACCTCGCCGTGCGCGATCTTGACTGGGGACAGGTCGGTCAGACGGGCGTATCCCTCGATATCGTCCGGCACGAGCGGCTCCTCGAACCAGTAGACACCATAGTCGGCCAGCATCCGCGCCCGCGCGAGCGCATCCTTCAGCCGCATCGTCCAGTAGGGATTGCTGCCCCCGGCGTCGATCAGCAGCGTTGTGTCGTCGCCCGCCGCCCGCCGCGCGAGCTTGACCAACTCCTCATCTTCCTTGAGGCTCTGCTGGCCGAAAGGATCCCAGCCGAGCTTCATCGCGCGAAACCCCCGCGCCCGCATCGCCTCGATGCGCTGCGGCAGCGTGTCCACGGGATGGAAGAGGATGGACCCGTAGACCGGCACACGCTCACGGAAGCGCCCGCCGAGCAGAACGCTCACCGGCTGGCCGAGCGCTTTTCCCGCGAGGTCCCAGAGCGCGATGTTGACGGCGCTGATCGCGTGAGTCATCGCCCCGCCCCGCCCGTGCCAGTATGTGAGCTGGTGAAGCTTCTCGGTCACGCGCTCGACTTCGAGCCCGTTCTCGCCAACGACGAACTTCCGCAGCCAGCCCAGCGCCCCCACGGCCTGCGGCGTCTGGGAGAAGCACGCCCCCCAGCCGCTGATGCCCTCGGCGGTGTGCAGCTCCAGCAGGACGTGGTAGTTCCTGTCTGGTGTGTGCACGGTCCAGTCGGTGATCCTCATCTGCTTTCCTCTCCATGATCCGATGCGGTCGCCGTTCCGACGCCCTCACTCATAGTCCATCAGCGCGCGGTGCAGCGCGACGGCCGCGAGGATGAACCACGAGCAGTTGGGCACCCAGGTCTCGTTGGTCCAC
>Ga0123519_10004704_pt1 | contig 21962 bp, 21 predicted proteins | sample YelNatPaOPRAMG02_FD_87396 | JGI IMG/M metagenome (GOLD analysis project Ga0123519, IMG submission 87396) | Hot spring microbial communities from Yellowstone National Park - Yellowstone National Park OP-RAMG-02 (version 2) | ecosystem: Environmental > Aquatic > Thermal springs > Hot (42-90C) ...
CGCAAGAGGAGGCTATCCATGCAGGTCATTTTGTTGGAAGACGTTCCTTCTTTAGGGAAGGCGGGGGATGTGGTCAGAGTCTCGGACGGATACGGAAGAAATTACCTGATCCCCCAGCGAAAGGCGATCGTTTCGACGGAAAAGAACCTCAAGATGCTCGAGCATCAGAAGCGCGAGGTTCAGAAGCGGATCGAAAAGAAACGAAAAGACGTCCAAAAAATCGCTGAGATGATTGAAGGCCTTTCGTGCACCTTCACTCGTTCGGCAGGAGAAAGTGGGAAGCTTTTCGGTTCCGTAACCTCGATGGATATCGAGAACTTCCTCAAGGAGCAGGGGATCGAGGTGGACCGAAAGAGGATTCACCTTGAAGAACCGATCAAGAGCATCGGCATGTACACCGTGCCGATTCGATTGGACGCCCAGATCACCGCCCACCTGAAGGTTTGGGTTGTCCAGGAGTAGCATGGGATGGCGGAGGATCGGCTTTCGGGTCACAAACTTCCTCCTCAAAACATCGAGGCCGAGCAGTCGGTTCTTGGCGGGGTTCTCATCGAGAACCAAGCCCTGGATAAGGTGCTGGAGATCCTGACGCCGGAGGATTTCTACCGCGATGCCCATCGAAAGATCTTCGAAGCCCTGATGAACCTCTCCGAGCGGGATGAACCGGCAGACCTGATTACCCTCACAAACGAACTGAAGAAACGGGATGGACTCGATGCCGTGGGCGGAGCGTCCTACATTGCTTCCCTGATCGACATGGTCCCCACGGCGGCCAACATCGAGTATTACGCCCGGATCGTAAAGGAAAAGGCCCTTTTGCGCCGTTTGATCGGAACGGCAACACAGATCGTCACCGAGAGCTATGAAGACCGTGGCGATGTGGAAACCTTCCTCGATGAGGCCGAGCGGGCCATCTTCGAAATCACGGAAAACAAGATCAGACCTTCTTTCTATCCCATTCGGGAGGTTGTCAAACAGAGTTTCAAAACCATCGAGCGGCTCTACGAGAAAAAAGAATACGTGACCGGCATTCCGTCCGGTTTTCGGGAGCTCGACCGATTGACAGCGGGTTTTCAGCCTTCGGATTTGATCATCGTGGCGGGCAGGCCGGGCATGGGAAAGACGGCCTTCTGTCTCAATATGGCCCAATATGCCGCGATCGAGAAGAAGGTGCCCGTGGCCATCTTCTCCCTCGAGATGTCGAAGGAGCAACTTGTCCTCCGGATGCTTTGTGCAGAAGCTCAAGTGGAAGGGACACGGCTTCGCACGGGGTTTCTGAGGGAAAGCGATTGGCCCAACCTGACTCTTGCGGCCGGTGTCCTTTCCGAGGCACCGATCTTCATCGACGATACACCGGCCCTTTCTGTCCTCGAACTCCGAGCGAAAGCCCGACGTCTCATGGCCGACCATGGCTCCCTTATGGTGGTTGTCGATTACCTTCAGCTCATGAAGGGTCGGGGCAAGGCTGAGAACCGCCAGCAAGAGATTTCCGAGATCTCCCGGGGACTGAAGGCCCTTGCCAAGGAACTTCATATTCCTGTCATCGCTGTTTCCCAGCTCAGCCGGAGGACCGAAGAGCGCCAAGGCATGAGACCCCAGTTGTCGGATCTTCGGGAATCGGGAGCCATCGAGCAGGATGCGGATTTGATTCTCTTCCTCTATCGGGACGAGGTCTATAACCGCTCGGAGGACAATCCTAACCGGGGAAAGGCCGAGGTCATCATTGGAAAACAACGTAATGGGCCCACGGGCAAGGTGGAACTGGCCTTTCTCGATAAATTCACGGCCTTCAAAGATCTCTACAAAGGGGAGGCTGAAAACCCTTATCCCGACTGAGTCTGGAGCCTCAAGCTAAAGTGGAACGATGAATCTGCCCAACGTGTTGACCCTTTTACGGATTCTTTTGATTCCCGCCTTCGTGATCTTCATCATCAACAAACAAACCGGGTGGGCCCTGGTGACCTTTGCAGTAGCCGGCGTGACGGATGGTGTCGACGGCCTTTTGGCTCGACTCACTCATCAGCGAACGGAGCTCGGTGCTTACCTCGACCCCATTGCGGACAAGCTCTTGCTTTCGTCGGCCTACATCACCCTTGCGATCATCGAGGTTCTTCCTAGCTGGCTCACGGTCATTGTTCTCACCCGGGATGTCATCATCTTGGTGGGCCTTTTGGCTTTCCTTTTGGCAGGGCAGCGGCCCCGGCTCCGTCCGAGCCTTGCGAGCAAGATCACGACCGTTTTCCAGATCACCACCATTCTGCTCGCCCTTTTGAAGGAATACCATCCCTCCGTAGGGGACTTAGCCAATCTGGTGCTCTACGGAACGGCTCTTTTGACCATCGTCTCCGGTGCCCACTACATCTCTGTTGGAGCCCGGATGCTGAACGAGAAAAAAACCTGACAGGAGGCCCCTATGTCCATCATCACGGGAGTCATGGCAAGAGAGATCCTCGATTCAAGAGGAAACCCCACGGTCGAAGTCGAAATCTCTGTCGAGGGAAGGTTCATGGGAAGGGCCTCGGTCCCTTCCGGAGCATCCACGGGTACCCACGAGGCCCTTGAACTCCGAGACAAGACTCGAAAACGGTATCTCGGAAAGGGGGTCCAAAAAGCGGTTGCGAATATTGAACGTCTGATCGCCCCTAAGCTTGTAGGAGGCGACGTGCTCGATCAAGACGGTCTGGATCGTATGATGATCGAATTGGACGGAACGTCCAACAAGAGAAAACTGGGGGCGAACGCTATCCTTGGAGTTTCGTTGGCCTGTGCGCGGGCTGCGGCAAACTACCTCGAGATCCCGCTCTATCAATACCTGGGAGGCCTCTCCGCCCATCTTCTTCCCGTGCCGATGATGAACATCATCAACGGCGGCGTTCACGCCGACAACAACCTCGATCTTCAGGAATGTATGATCTTACCCGTCGGCGCCCCGACCTTCGCCGAGGCCCTCCGAATGGGCACCGAGGTCTTTCATCACCTCAAAGGCGTGCTCAAGGAGAAGGGATACAAGACCTCTGTGGGGGATGAAGGAGGCTTTGCCCCGGATCTTCGTTCGAACGAAGAGGCCTTCGAGCTGATTCTGGAGGGGATCCGCAGAGCGGGGTATCGGCCCGGAAAGGATGTGGCCATCGGGATTGACGCCGCGGCCTCGGAATTCTATCGGGACGGGGTTTATTTTCTGAAAGCCGAAAAGGAGCCCCAACGAACCTCTGAGAAGATGATCGACTATTACGAGTCGTTGCTTGATAGATTCCCCATCGTTCTGATTGAAGACGGCCTTTCCGAGGACGATTGGAAGGGGTGGAAAACCCTCACCCGGCGATTGGGTGAACGAGTTCAGCTTATCGGGGACGATCTCTTTGTGACGAACCCAAAGCGGCTCGCCAGGGGGATCGAAGAAGGAGTGGCCAATGCGATTCTCATCAAGCTGAATCAGATCGGCACCCTCACGGAAACCATCGAGGTCATTGAGATGGCCAAGCGAGCCGGCTACGCTACAGTGATCTCTCATCGTTCGGGTGAAACGGAGGACACCACCATTGCCGATGTGGCCGTGGGCACCCATGCAGGCCAGATCAAGACGGGCGCTCCCTCTCGCACCGACCGCGTCGCTAAGTACAACCAGCTTCTCCGTATCGAAGGTTGGCTTCGAGACAGGGCACGCTACGGAAGTACCTCACTTCTTCCGAGGAAGGGATAGGCTACGGACGTTACAGCTCTCAGCTTTCAGGTTACGGCTTCCAGCTTAGGTGACCTTGGCTCATCGTCCCCTTCCCTGGGTGCTTTCATTTGCCGAGGGAGCCATGCTCTTTGCCACCAGCAGCGAAATCGTCCCTGAGACACACCGAAGGGGCCACCCCACAGAGGCCAGTTTTGGTGTTCTCATTGGCTTCGTCGTCATGACGATCTTTGACAACCTTTTCGTTTGACAGAGGGGAGTCCGCCTCAAACGAAGAATTCGGCGACGTTGATATTGTACTCGTTGGGATCGAGGGTCTTGACGATGCTCCGTTTGAAATCCCCTGTGGCGGGATCGGTCTCGCGGAGATCGACGACCTCCCCTTTTCGATACTCTCCGTCCCGGTAATAGAGAAGGCTGACCTTTGGCCGCTCGATCTGCTCCAGATCGTCCTGAATTTCGGTGACAATTCCCATCTCGTTTGTGTTGAGCAGTACCAAGGTCCCGAGGGGAAAGACCCCGATCATATTGATGAAGACCTTGACCAGGCTTGGATCGAAATCTTTGCCGCTACGCTCCAGCATCAGACCCAGGATCTTCTCCGAAACGTAGGGGAAACGATTATACACCCTCGGTCGCACCAGGGCATCGTAGAAGTCGGCGATCGTGATGATCCGACCAAAGAGCGTCACCTTTTTCTTCCGGGTCAGTTTGGGGTAGCCCGTGAGGTCGTACCGGAGGTGATGCTCAAAGGCCGCACCGACCATCCGCGTGGCGAGCTCGCCCCACTCCTTCATCCTCATGACGATCTCAGCGCCAAAAAGAGGATGGGACCGAACCACGGCCCATTCCTCGGGCGTCAACTTCCCCGACTTGTTGATGATCTCCTTCGGGATCCTCGTTTTTCCGATATCGTGAAAAAGCGCAGCCATGCCCAAATGGGCAAGATGTTTCTTGGGAATCCCAACCCGCTGGCCAAGGGCGATCGCATAAATCGCCACGTTGACCGAGTGATTGAAGGTATATTCATCGTAGTTCTTGATATTGGCCAATCCGAGCAACGTGGCCTCGTCCTCCATGACGGCATTCACCGCACTCTGCATCAGGCGCTTCGCCTTACGGACGTTCAGAACCTTCTGTTTCTTCACGTTCTCCACAACCTCTTTGACGAGTTGAAGGGTCTTGAAATACACCTCCTTGGACTGCCTTTTCCGATCCTCCGAATCGACATAGATCTCCTCGTCTCGGAAGCTTTCGAGTTTTCCCACACCGATGCCGGAGATATTGCGGTACTCCAACTGCTTCTTGAGGTAGAGATAGTTGCTTTCGTTATTCTCTTCGACTCCGGCCAGCATATAAACGAACTCTTTCAAATCCTCTCCGCCAATCTTTTCGGTAAACTCGATCTCTCCGATCCGCCGCTTGCGCATCTCGTGCAAGAAGGATCGGACAACAGGATAGCGATCCGCTCCGATCGAGATGCGGATATTGTTGAGGAAGAAGATGTCGCGGACGATCTTCAGGAAGAGGTTGCCCTCCGACTGGACAACGGAATGGATCAGTTCGAGGCACTCTCGGGTGAGACGATCGATGACCACGTTTTTTCGGTCATAGAGGAGGCTTCCCTTCAGAAGACGGTAGAATCGATAGAGGAACTCGACTCCCCATTGGCTGGCCACCTGCTCGTGCCCGATCAGCATCCTGTCTTCAACCATTTGCGAACCTCATGACGGATCAACAGAACCCCGTCCACAAGAACTTCGAAAAGAAACGAAGTCCAACCCCCCGAGCCGACCCGAATGTGGCAAAAGTTCCTGCACAAAAGGCCCCGGCAGAAGCACCAAAGGGGCCTTGAGCTGGCACCTTGAGGAAGCGAAAAAACCGCTTCGGCGAACTCTCCGGAGCTCCACTCCTGGTGAAGCCTAAGAGAACCGTGCCCATGTCAAGAACACCCGCTTGACAAGGCCTCCAGGGTGCCCTCTCCGGGGCTCTCCCATGCAACGGGCGAGTCGACTAAGGCGAAAAACTCCTGAGAGCTCTTGAACAGGCCTCTCGGAGCCCTTCATCCTTCGAGGACTTACCCGATTCGAGGATGGCCTTTGCTTCAGGAGTCCGGATCATGGCCAGGGCATGTATGGCTCCGAGCCGTACCTCGTCCAGCTTCCCCCGGCCAAACCAGCTTTTCCGCTCCAGGATCTGCCGCAGAACCGGCAGGGCCTGATTGGACCCCACCATACCGATTGCGTCGAAGAAGGCCTTTATTTCCACCGGGTCTTTTTTCTGGAAGTCTTTCGACTGAACCACTTCCAGAAGAGGTCCCAGACCTGCCGACTTCCCAATCTTTCCCAAGTTGATGGCCGCCGTACTCCGGATGCGAACGTCCTCATCGGTCAGAGCTCGGGCAAGAAGCCCTATGGCTTTGGGCCCTCCGATCAATCCCAGGGCCTGAACGACTTCCCTGCGAACCCGAAGCTCCTCGTGATGGGAGACCTTCTGGAGAAAGGGAATGGCTTGTTCCTTCCCAATCCGGCCCAAAATGTAGACGACGTTTCGAACGAGATACCATCTCCGATCCTCAAGAAACGGCGTGAAGAGGTCGATCGCGTTCTTACCCATTTCGGCCAGGGCGTCGCAGAGAACCCTTCGGGTCTTCGAGTTCTTCAGCTCGCCCAGCAACCGGATAAGGGGCTTGATGGCATTTCTTTGGAGGAGAACAAGGTAGTTATGGACGTCCTCGAGTTGTATCGCCTCCTCGCGCTCCAGGATCCTTCCGATCCGCTCGATTCTTGATTCCTCTCCCGCATCCTCAATGAGCCGATGGATGATCTGGGTCTGCCAATCCTTCAGATCATAGGTCTTCAGAACGATATAGACCCGTTTGAGCACCTCGGCCGCTTTCTGAAAATCGCCCAGGGTGATCAGGGCATCCAGGACCTTCACGAGAACGTTGACCGCGTCCTGGAAAGGCTCTCGCTCCTTCTCAAGGGCCAGGATCTCGAAAAGGATGTCGACGATATTAAAGACAAAGTTCGGGTCAACCTCGCCTTGAACCTCTTTCCGTAAACTCTCCACCTCGTCAGGTGTCAGAAAGTAGACGTGACGATCCCGGGAAAAGGAGGGCTCCCTTTGAACCATCTTCGACAAAACTTCATCCAAGCTGATCTGGTCCTCCGCCTCCCCTTCGAGAAGATCGGCGTCCACATGATGGGCTGGTGGCTGGAAGATCAGATTCTTCCGAAACTGGTCCACGTTCTCCGGAATCAAAACAGGAGCCTCTTCAAGAACCTCGTCCGTTGCAAGGTAGCTGATGTGAGGGAAATCTCGCTCCCAAAGGAGGGTCACCAGATCGTCTTCCAACTCGTTGATATGGTCCACCCGCCTTATAACGTCTATAAATCCCGAGACTTCCTCTTCCTCCAGCCCTTTTACGAATCGAAGCTCCCGAAGGCCGTCCTTGAAAAGAAGAAAAGCGATGCTCGCCTTGACATCCCGGTTCTCGTAAAGAATCTTGCCTTTGTATGACAAATCGAACTCCCCGATTTGAAAAGCAAACACAGGGTATTTTCCCAGGAAGAACTGGAACTTCCTGAAGAGCTGATCCTGGAAACCTTTGAGCGTCGGATTATCAGGAGGATAGAATCGGAAGGCTTTGATGGTCTTGATCAGGTGGCTTGTCAGGTCTCGGGCAAGAAGAAGTTCCTCGTCGCTTTCCACCCCCTCCACCTGCAACATCTCTCCACTGACATCGAGGGCCTTTTTCTCCCCTACCCATTCCTCAGCCATAGGTTCCGCTCCGAAGTTTTACCGACTGGTTCTATTTTTACGTTTTTCCGATCTCTTTGTCAATCCTTGAGACAAGGGGCCGGCCTCTGTTCACCCACCCCCCTCTCCATCTCCGAAAAGGGCTTGAACGGACGGGATGGAGATGCTATTTTTGTGGGGTGGAAGGACGGAGGGCCGAGGGGACGTTACAAGCCCTTTCTCGTGCTCTCGAGCAGGGTTTGCTGCAACGTGAGGGGGAGATACGGAGATTCGTCGAGAATTCAAAATGAAGCATCGCACATATCCTGCTGAGTCCGGTGGGGAGTCGACCCAGGAGAGAGCAGGGACGCTATACATTGTGTCTACACCGATAGGAAACCTCGAAGATATTACCCTCAGAGGCTTGCGCATCCTCCGGGAGGTAGACCTGATCGCTGCAGAGGATACGCGGCGAAGCGGCATGCTTCTTCAACACTTTGGAATCCAAAAACCTCTGACCAGTTTTTTCCAGGGTAATGAGCAGAAGAAAAAGGAGTTCGTTCTTTCCCGCCTGGAAGAAGGAAAGAACGTGGCCCTTGTTTCAGACGGAGGGACTCCCGGCATTTCCGACCCCGGATATCCTTTGATCCGGGCAGCCATCGAAAAGGGGATTCCGGTCATCGCCATTCCGGGACCCTGCGCCGCCATCGTGTCGCTCAGCGTATCGGGTCTTCCCACCGATGCCTTCCGCTTCAGGGGGTTTCTCCCGCGCAAGTCCACGAAGAGACGGGAGGTCCTGAGGGAATGGATCGAGGCCTGCGAAACCCTGGTCTTTTACGAGTCTCCCCACCGGATTGGAGAAACCCTTCAGGACATTCTGGATATACTCGGGGATCGGCAGATGGCTCTCGGCCGGGAGCTCACGAAAGTTCACGAAGAGGTCCTCCGGGGCCGAGTGAGCGATCTCCTCAACGAACTGACAAAGAGAAAACTCAAAGGCGAAATGACCCTCGTCATTTCAGGCAAGGGAAGAAGGCGCGAAAGAGGGACTCAATGAGAGGCCATTTGAACCCACCCGTCGTTATATGACAGAGCCCCGGAGAGGACGGCCTGGAGGCCTCATTGGGCTCTCTGGACAGGGATTTTTGCAACATCAGGGTGAAGAATCATCGGGACGGCGGGGCGAGATTTCGCCTGGGCCTGTTCCCTGAGGCTGTCGCTGGTACTCGATGTGGAAGTCAAACGATGGGAACATCCGTGGAAGACCCATCAGATGATAGACCATGACGCCGATGGAGAGCCTGTCGAGCCATGAGGAGAGGGGCCATCCGAAATGGACGTGAACACGAAGATGAGGCAATTCATAGGCGACGGTTTTCAGAAGGGACACGATGTTATGATAGAGGCCATGACGATCCAAAGGAAATCGGAAATCGTTGTGGGCCAGCTTGGGCGGAGCGCCTCTCCGTGGAGAGTAGAATGTTACGAATACCTCGTTTTCCTTGGGAACGCGGAGGACGTCTTCACGAGGGCGTTTGAAAAAGAGATGAACCTCGTCGCAACAGGACTGGGCCAAATAGAGGATAAGATCCATGTGGTTATCGGTTTTCTCGATCTCCTTGATCTCGGGCCCTCGCCGCTGGGCCACCCAGATCCCGGCGAGAAGAACAACTCCCGTGACAGAGGCCCACATCATGGTTCCATGGGGTTTCATGGAGGCGAGGAACAAGAAACAGCTTACGAAAACGATCCACATGGCCAAGGTGATCGAACGGCTCGTATGAAAGTCCATCACCTCTTTCGTCCCCATGAAGTAGCGGTAGATGAGAAGGGAGAGCATGTTGATGCAAAAGCTCGCGATGAGTCCCAAGGCGTACATATCGGCCAGGATCATCTGGCTCCCCTGGGTGATGAGGATGATGACGGAATAGAACGTGGCGCTGAAGAGGTGAATCCGGTAGAGGGACTGTCGCGCATTGGTCTTGATGAACCAGTGGAATCCGTAGCGCTCTGCCACGCGCTCCATGAGCTCGCTCGAGGCAACGAAGGCCGTATTGACCGCCATGATGAGGGTGAAGCTTGCAAGGATCGCGACCACGATCCCGAAGGGAAGGCCGTTGAGGAGTGTGGCATAGTAGGTGATGAGGTCGCCCTCGTGGGCCTTGAAATCGATGGGCGCAGAGAGCGCAAGGGTTGCCACAATCGGGGTGACCAATCCCACTGTCAGGGCAAGAAAGAGATAGGCTTTTCCAATCTCCTTCCACGTTCGCACGAGGCCGGCCGTTTGGAGCACGGACTCGACGCCCGAATAGGCGAGAATACAGCTCGCAATGGAGGCGATGAAGGTGCCGTAGCTCCTCAAAGGTGAACCCGTTCGAAGACGTCCCATGGCTTCACGATAACCCGTGGCAAGCCGTTCGAACGATGCTTGATCGAAGGTGAGGAGGCCCGAAACGATGAGGTTGAAAAAGACAAAGGCAGCGAAGATGAAGATCGAAAAGGTGAACCGCGCGTTATCGCGAATGCCCAGGATGTTGAGACCCGCGATGGCCCACAGAATGCCCAGAACGATCACCATCTTGTAAAAATGGGGCATGGAGAAGAAGGAGGTGGCGTTTTCCACTGCACTGACGGCCGAGATGCAGGCGGTCAGAACATAGTCGACCATGATGGAGGCCACGGCGATAAAGGAAACAACAGGGCCGAGGACAAAATAAGAAAAGGAATAAACGCCGCCTCCATAGATCCCATGGTGCTCCAGGATCTCGGCGATCTCCACGAGTCGCGTGGTCATGTAGTGGATGAAAAAGGCCGTGAAGGCAATGAAAGCCATGGCACTCGGACCGATGAACCGGTAGGCTTCCGCCGGAGCGTAGAACACGGAGGTCAGCTCATCCATCAGGGTGATAATGGCCACCGCGAGCCATGTGAGCCAGACTTTGCCTCCCCGAAAATAGGTGAGAAGATCCTTCTTTCTGAGAAGGTGAACAAAGACTCCGAGAAGGGCGAGGTTGACAAGGAAGAGGGCGGCTGTTTTCATGAACGAAACATTTCTTTCAAGAAAGGAAACCAGCGTTTTTTCGACGATCCGACCCACGCCTTCCGGGCTGGGTTCGAGAAGAAAGATGCTTAGCGGGTTGCGCGAGGGCTACCCCATCGGTCGTCGACTTATTTATAAACCCAAAGGTTTTGTTCATGCAAGGGGGGACTCCACGATCCCGATCCTCTCCATGGCCCCATCCTTCTCAAGGCCGAACGCCTCGTTGTCGACCCGTCCGTTCCATAACGGGGCCCCGGAGAGGACGTCTCAGAGGCCTTGTCAAGGGGGTTTTCTTGACAGAGGAGGATTTATTTTCCCTTTGTTCGTCCAGACTAAGCGGTGGAGGACATCATGCGGATTGTGATTATTGGGGCAGGAGACGTGGGCTACTATCTGGCTCAGCGCCTTTCCTACGAAAAACACGACCTGACACTGATTGAATCCGATCCGGAGAAATGCGCCCGAGTTCGGGATACCCTCGATGTTTCGGTGATCCAAGGAGATGCCTCCAGCCAGATCATTTTAAGAGAAGCGGGCCTTCCCTCGGCCGATATGTTGATCGCCGCCTCGGGAATTGATGAGATTAATCTCATCGCCTGCCTCACGGCCTCCAAGATGGGGGTGCGCTGGAAGGTGGCTCGCGTCCGGAACCCCGATTATTATCATCCTTCCTCGATTTTGACGGGCAAGGATCTGGGCGTGGACCTCTTCATCCATCCCGAAGAAGAGGTGGTCGAAGAGATCATCCGTCTGCTGATGCGCTCATCGGCTTCGGAGATTGTCGAGTTCGAAAACGGCAAGATCCTCGTCGTGGGCTTGAAGCTCGACCCCTCGTGCCGACACCTCAACTTACAGTTGAAGGAGATCGGAACCGAGTTAGAGAGGCGGAATTTTCGAGTTGTGGCGATCCAGCGGGGGGATCGAACCATCATCCCCACAGGCGAAGACTACCTCTATCGAAATGATGAAATCTTCGTGTTGACCAAGGCCGAAAGTCTCCAGGACGTCCTGTCGTTTTACGGAAAGTCGGAAGAAAAACTCGAAAAGATCATGATCCTGGGCGGCGGCAAGATCGGCCGGGGCGTAGCCCAAAGGCTCGAAGAGAAGAAGTTGCAGGTCACGCTGATCGAATCGAACAGAGAAAAGTCGGTCCAGATCGCCTCCCGGCTCAGAAAAACCACCGTCGTTCAGGCTGATGGTTTGGAACTGGACGCCCTCGCCCAGGAGGGCATTCTCGACATGGATGCCTTCATCGCCGTGACGTCCGATGATGAAAACAACATCATTTCCTGCCTTCTGGCGAAACATCTCAAGATTCGGAAAACCGTTGCTCTGGTGAACAAGTTGACCTACCTTCCCTTGATGCCTGTGATCGGGATCGACGCCACGGTGAACCTCCGCTTGGCCACAGCGGGCGCCATCTTGCGGTTCGTTCGAAGGGGAAGTATCCTCTCTGTGGCCTCTTTTCATGGCATCGACGCCGAGGCGATCGAATTCAACGTGACCCGATCGGACCGCTTTGGAAAAAAAACGCTCAAACAGCTCCACCTTCCCGATGGGATGCTCATTGCTGCGATCGTCCGGGGTGAGGAGGTCATCGTTCCTTATGGAAACAGCATCATTCAAGGGGGGGACAAGGTGATTGTCTTCTCCCTTCCCAAGGCTGTTCCCTCTCTTGAGAAACTCTTCTCATAAGACAGGGAGGCGACTTTGAGAATTCCACATATTCTTTTCACCCTTGCGGGCCTGTTGTTGATCTTAGGGGGATCGCTCGGTCTCCCTCTGATCTTCTCCCTCATCGAAGGGGATGGCCTCTCTGGATACTTCCTCATGGAAATGGCCGCGCTCCTGGCCGTCGGCGTCATCCTGCGACGTATCCTTCCACGGCCCGAACATCTCGCCCTTCGAGAAGGGTTTTTGATCGTCTCCCTAAGCTGGATTCTGCTCTCGTTCCTGGGCTCCCTGCCTTTTATCCTTTCAGGCTATATCCCTGCCCTAACGGATGCCTTCTTCGAGACCATGTCAGGCTTTACCACCACCGGAGCGACGATCCTGAAGGATATCGAAATCCTTCCCCGAAGCCTTCTGGTCTGGCGAAGCATGACCCAGTGGTTAGGGGGGATGGGGGTGATCGCATTGGCCGTAGCCATCTTTCCTTCTCTGGGAGTGGGCGCCGGTCAGCTCTTCAAAGCCGAGGCCCCCGGGCCTATTAAGGAGAAAGTCTCCCCTCGAATCAGTCAAACGGCGAAGATTCTTTGGTTTGTTTATCTTGTTTTTACCGTGTCTGAGACGATGCTTCTCATGCTGGGAGGCCTCGATTTCTTTGAAGCCCTCTGCACGACCTTCAGCACCCTGGCCACAGGCGGCTTTTCGCCCCGAAATGACAACATCGCCGCCTACCCTTCCCCATATGTTCATTATGTGATCACCCTGTTCATGTTTCTTGCAGGTGCGAATTTCAACTTGCACTACTTCATGATCAGAGGGCGCCTGTCCGCTTATGGAAGGGATTCGGAATTTTGCTTCTATGGAGGGATTACTCTGCTGGCGTTGGGAACCATCGTGCTCCTTCGCCTGACGGCCGGAACTTCCCTGTCTGAAGAGCTCTTCCGGAGCACCCTCTTCCAAGCGGTCTCCATTTTGACCACGACCGGGTTTATTACCCACGACTACGAAACCTGGCCGCTGGCCTCTCAGGTCATTCTTCTCTTTCTCATGTTCGTCGGGGGTTGTACGAGCTCGACGGGAGGTGCGATCAAGAACATCCGGGTCCAGATTCTCCTGAAACACATCGTCTCCGAGCTCAAGAAACTGTTTCGGCCTCATGGCGTTTTTCCGATCAAGATCGGGAACAAATCGATACCCGAAGCCACTGTTTCGAACGTCATGGGTTTTTTTGTCCTCTATGTCCTTCTTTTTGCGCTGGGCGTTCTCTCCATGAGCGCCCTGGGCCTCGACCTCGCCACCTCTGTGGGCTCGGTCGCAGCAACCCTCGGCAATGTGGGCCCCGGTCTCGGTGAGGTGGGCCCGGTTGACAACTATTCGGCCGTCCCTGCCCTGGGGAAATGGATCCTCTCTTTTCTGATGCTCGCCGGTCGCCTCGAGATCTTCACTGTCCTGGTCCTCTTTCTTCCCCGATTCTGGCGATAGGCGGCAGGAGGATCCCAATTTCTCAATATCCACCGCTTTCGCCATGCAGGGGGGCTTGCTTTTTCTTTTTGCATCAGGCTTAATTGGTTCTGAGGTCACCCGTGGCCCCCGAGAAAGAAGCGTTGGAGGAGACGTCGATGTCATGGAAACCGAGTGAAAAAGAGGAAGAGTACTTCGCAAGGATGGAGTTCGAGAGGAAGAAGAAGCTGGAGGAGGAAAAGCACAAGAAACTGGCAGAGGCCGAAAAGCAGAGGCTCAAAGAATTTCACTTCATGAGATGTCCGAAATGCGGCATGGAACTTATTGAAATCGACTACAAAGGGATCAAGATTGATAAGTGCTCCGAGTGCGAGGGCGTATGGCTCGATGCGGGCGAGTTAGAGGCTGTTTCGAAGTTGGAAAAAAGCGGCCTCGAAAAGCTCTTCAGCGTCTTCCGAAAGTAGGTTTTAATCGCCTACCGGGCCATCTTGGGCCGTGGACGATGAAATCGGCGCCTTGCACCGTATGGTTATCTTAGGCTTCACCAAGAGTGGAGTTCAGTAAAGTTCGCCGAAGTGGGTATTCCGCTTCCTTAAGGCGCCGCTACAAGGCCTTTTGGGCGCCCTCACCGGAGCCCTTGCGCAGGGATTTTTAAAACATCAGGGAAAAGATTGACAAAAGGGAAAGAACATACTAAAAGAACTAATCAAAACCCCCGTGGCCGGAGGGGAGGGGTCTGAGATTCCCTGTCAACCTCGCAGTCACGATCGCTCGGAAAGGAGGAGGAAAGGATGGCAAGAAAAAAAGGGTGGATTCGAGTTGGTGTTCTATTGGGAGCGGCTTTCATGCTCATCTCTTTTGGCGTTGCCCCGTGTTGGTCGGCGCCGATCACCATCAAGTTTGCGACGGGGATGCCACCGGATGAGGAAGAGGCCCTTCACCGTGGGGCCGTTGTGTTCAAGAAGATGGTCGAACAGAAGGCGCCCGGACGGCTGAAGGTCGACATCTATCCCTCGAATCAGTTGGGAAAGGAACGGGAGCAGTTCGAAGGGGTGAAGCTTGGAACGATCGAGATGGCCTGGATCGCAGAGGGCCCCGTGGCAGGTTTCTTCCCCGAGATCATGGTCTTGGGCATCCCTTATCTTTATGCCAACGAGGCGATGGCCTTTCGATCCCTCGATGGTCCCTTCGGCAAAGCCCTGATGGAAGAGATGAGGCGAAAAACCGGTGTCCGGTGTCTGGGGAATGGCGAGAACGGCTTTCGCCACTTCTCCACCCGCAACAAGCCCATCAAGGCCGTTGAGGACATGAAAGGGCTCAAGATCAGGGTCATGGAACATCCGGGGTACATGGCCATGGTGAGAGGGCTTGGAGCCAACCCGGTTCCCATCTCATGGGGAGAGGTCTACATGGCCCTTCAACAGGGGGTGGTCGATGGCTGGGAAGCGCCTGTGTCGCTGATCGAGTCGATGAAATTCTTCGAGGTCACCAAACACCTCATCCTCGATGGCCATATCTATAGCTTCCTGCCCCTGTTGATCAACGATAAGTTTTTCCTCTCCCTTGCTCCGGATCTTCAGAGGCTTCTGGTCGACACGACCAAAGCGGTTCTGGCTGTCCAGAGAGGCCAGAACATCCGAAACGTCTACAACGGCATCAAGAGCCTTCAGGATAAGGGCATGGAGGTTTATGCCCCTTCGGAGAAGGAACTTCAAGTTTTCAAGGAAAGGACCCAAAAGCCTGTGATCGAGTTTGTCGAGAAAACCTTCGCTGAAAAAAAGATCGACCGGAAGTGGATCGACCTGGCCCTCAAGTCAGCGAAGGAGTCCGAAAAGGAATAGGAACGTTTCACCCCCGCACCGAAAAGGGAATGGGTTCGGCACCCGGATCCATTCCCTTTTTTTGGAAGGTAAGAGATGAAGACCTTGCGGCGCTGGTCGGCCCATGTGAGCCGAATTTCGGAAAAACTGGTACGCTCTGTCCTCGTCGTGATGGTGGCGGTCATGACCGTCATCATTATCGTTCAGGTCTTTATGCGTTACCTCTTTCTCTACTCCCTCTCCTGGTCCGAAGAGGTGGCTCGATACCTGATGATCTGGGTCTCTTTCCTCGGAGCAAGCCTGGCCCTCAAGTACGGCCTCCATATCGGAGTTGAATTTGTTGTCAGCCGCCTTCCCCAAAGGACGAAACGATGGGTCAGCCTTCTCGCCAAGGTCTCCATGTTCGTTTTTCTCATCTATTTCACCGTAGGCGGTTTCAGGGTGTCGTGGTCTGTCCGCGATCAAGACTCTCCTGCCCTTCTCTTTTCGATGTTCTATGCCTATGTGTCGGCGCCTGTCGGAGGGGCATTCATGATGATCCAGCTTGCCCACTCGATCATCGAGGACTGGACGAATTAGGAGCGAAAGTATGGTTCTTCTCGTTCTGGGTTCCGTATTTGTTGCAAGCCTTCTCATCGGTGTACCGATCGCCTTCTGCCTCGGCATGTGTTCTCTTGCCGTGGTCCTCGTAAAGGGGGAATACTCCATCGTCCTCGTGGCCCAGAAGATCTTCAACGGCATGGATCTTTTTTCCCTCATGGCCATCCCGCTCTTCATCCTCTCAGGGGATCTGATGAATCTGGGCGGCGTGACGGATCGTCTGATCCGCTTTTCGGGGCTTCTCGTCGGACACATCCGGGGCGGTCTGGCCCACACCCTTGTAGTGGCTGAGATGCTCCTCTCAGGAATCACCGGATCCGCCGTGGCCGACGCCTCGGCCCTTGGAACGGTCTTGATCCCGTCGATGACCAAGGAGGGTTATGATATCGATTTCTCTGCAGCGGTCGTGGCCTCCGCAGCGACACTCGGACCCATCATTCCCCCGAGCATCACCATGGTGGTCTATGGAGTCACGATGAATGTTTCCATAGGAGGCCTGTTCCTCGCAGGGCTCATTCCAGGTGTGATCATGGGCTTGGCCATGATGGCCCTGATCTACTACTACGCCAGAACGAGGCATTACCCAAGAAGGGAGAGACGATCCACTTTCCGAGAGATCATCAAGGGGAGCCGAGAGGCCGTTGCCGCCCTGATCCTGCCCATCATCATCCTGGGCGGGATCATGTCAGGGGTCTTTACGGCCACAGAGGCCGCGGCGATCGCGGTCTTCTTCGCCTTTATCTTCGGTTTTTTCGTCTTTAAGACCCTGAAGGTCCGTGACATCCCACAAATCCTCGTCAACTGCGCCGTGACAAGTTCCGTCATCATGTTCATCATTGGAACCGCCAATATAGCCCTCTGGTTTCTTGCCACCCAACAGGTTCCGGAAAAGGTCTCCACGTTCTTCCTCTCCCTTTCCCATAACCCCTATGTTCTCATGCTGATTGTCAACATCCTCCTTCTGATCACAGGATGCTTCATGGAGACCGGCGCTGCGATCATCCTCTTTGCCCCGATCTTGGCTCCGATCCTGGTCAACGCGGGGTTTCATCCCCTCCACATCGGGTTCGTTTTCGTCTTCAATCTCGTCGTTGGAATGATCACCCCTCCGGTTGGTATCTGCCTCTTTGTGGCCTGTTCCATTGCCCGAATCTCGATCGAACGTCTTTCAAGGACCATCTGGCCCTTTGTGGTCATTCTCATCGCCGTGCTTTTTCTTTTCGCTTACATCCCTTCGATATCGATGATTGTACCGAAACTCTTTAAGATAGGGCTGTAACGGCCGGCCTCGACGACTCCTCATGGGGGTCCTGCCTCACAGGCTCGCGCTCCGTCGCATCCTCTCCTTTTAAGAACCGGGCCAGCTCGGATTCGAGGACCCTCCACCCCTTTCCCGCTTTGACGGCCCTTATTTTGCCAAGGTGAACGTACTTCAAGAAAGTGGGCTTTGAGATTCTGAGATAAGCGATCGCCTCGTCCGTCGTGAGGACTTCATCGTTTTGCAAAAAAGGCATGGAAATCCCTCCATTTGATTCCATTTTGTCTGACTTGACCTCTTGCGAGATCGATGCCAAAGTCCCGGGGTCGAGAGAGAATCTTCCAACCCATCGAACTTTAAAGATAATTATACCTTCCACGCCAAAAAGTTCGGTGGGGCGTCCAGGGGAAAAGCGGAACAAATTGTCACAGATGGAAAAATTTAAAGGGAGAAAGGGGTGATCACTTGGAGACGAAAGGTGGGATCACGAGGAGAACAAGGGCCGATATTTCCCTCTTCAGTCACATCTTGTATTTTCCAAAATCCTCCGGCTTCATGCTTTCGATCAAGGTCTTGAGTTCGTCCTGATCCTCCATGAGATTCGCAGCCACAACCCCAAGATCCTTCGCCGCCTTCAGAACCGTCCCTGAAACAAAGATCGGAGATCGGGTTCTCACCGCCAGGGCGATCGCATCGCTTGGCCGGCTGTCCACAATCACCTCCTCTCCGTCCACCAAGAGATACAGGTGAGCGTAGAATGTGTTGTCCTTGAGGTCCCAGATCACCACCTTGTTGAGGGAAACGTGAAACGTATCCAGGATCTCCTTCATGAGGTCATGGGTCATGGGTCGGGGTGTGGCCAGGTCTTCGAGTCCCCGCGAAATTGCATCCGCTTCAAAAACACCGATCCAGATCGGCAGGGCCTTCTCCCCAGCCAGATCCACAAGGAGAACGACAGGGTTGGAGGCCTTCGAATCCATCACAATCCCCATCACCTTGAATTGCTGCATCCCCTCATCCATGGCAATTCCCTTCTCTTGCTTGTCTTCTTCTTAAGCCATCCGTTTTGAGTTTTTTTTCTCTTTTCCCATGCGAGAGAGAGAACTCCCTCTATAAACCCAATTGTAACCCCTTCCCTTCCTAAGTCAACCCTAATGTTGTAACAGCTCTGCAACCTAACGGGCGGGATAACTCACCTTCGGGGCCCCCTCTTTCCGTTAAAGGGCCTCGTCAGCTCCTGTCAGGACCGGGTCAGGTGTCGTCACCATTTGATGTGATGGGTTTTTTCGTCAAACTCCTTCCAGAAGATCTCCTCTTCTTTCTGCCAAAAGGCTCCCCACCGAGCGGCGAAGAAATCCTTTAGGTTTTCCAGCAGCCTTTTCCATCCCGGCAAATAGTCATATTTCAAAACGTCCTCAAGAAAAGGCACGATCTCTCCCAACTTCTCTTTGGGGAGATAGGCGCGAGCTCCCAGCTCCATCGAACGTTTCAGGGCCTCAGGGGAGAGGGCATGAGCCGTCAGCATCGCTACGGGGAATCCGCGGGCGACAGCCCTTTCAAGAAGCTCAAACCCCCGGACTCCCATGATGTCCAAGATCACGATATCGTAGGTAAAAGAGGCCAATTTCTGCGAGGCTTCCTGGAAGGTGGTGGCTTTGTCAAATCTGCAGTTGGGACAGGCCCCAAGGATCTCCTCCTCGAGGACGGCCAAGACATCGGGCTCGTCGTCCACCGCAAGAATGCTCTTGCCGCTCAGAACGGATTGCTCCATGCTTTGCTCCTCCTTTCCCGTCTTTCTATGGAGAAAGCCCTCGGACGGCCCTTGAGAAACCCTTAGGACTCACTCCAGTCTGTGCCATTCGATCCAGGGAAGGCCCGTCTTCTTTTCCCAATCGGATTCGAACTTCTCGTCGAAAAATCCTTTCAGCTTCTGGAGGAGCCGCTTCCAGCCCGGCAGATACTCATACTGAAGAACATCCTCCAAAAACGGGACAATCTCCCCCAGTTTTTCTTTGGGGAGATAGGCCATCGCCTTCATGTCAAAAGACCGCTTCAGCGCCTCCGGACTGAGGGCATGGGCGGTGAGCATGGCCACCTTCACGTTCCGGCTTACAGCAAGGGAAAGAAGGTCGAACCCTCGCACCCCCATAATATCAAGGATGGCCAAATCGTAAGTCCCCTTCTTCAGCTTCTCAGCCGCCTCCTCATACGTACTGGCCGTATCAAGCCGACAGTTCGGACAGGCCTCCATGATCTCTTCTTTCAAAATGGCCAAAACATCCGGTTCGTCATCCACTGCCAAGATACTCTTTCCATCCAACACGCTCCCTTTCATGGCCTTTTATCCTCCCTCGGCATCTTGTTTAGCCCTTTTCTTTCCTGAGGCAACGCCTTCACAGTCTCTCATTCAAGAGGAGGGATCCTCACCGTGAAGCAGGCTCCGCCCCCCTCGCAACTGGTCAGTCGAATCTCGCCTCCCATAGCCTCCACCAGCGCCTTCACCCCCGGAAGCCCAAGGCCCAAACCTGGCACATCCGGGCCGTTCTCATTCTTTAAGCGAACGAACCGCTCAAAGACGGCCTCTTGATCGGCAAGAGGAATCCCGAGACCATCATCCTCCACGGAAACGATCAGGTCCCGTTCACCCTCAATGGAGAGACTGAGCCGCCTTCTCCGATACTTCAACCCGTTGTTGATGAGATTCCGGAGGATTTGTCCCACTTTTCTCCGATCGTGGCAGAAAGAAGTCTCGCAGTACCTCCCCTTCATATGAACGAAAATGCCTTCCCTTTCGAGAAGGCTCTTCAGCTCCTTCGTATCCCCGACCCCGCCCAGCCGGTCGGCCAGATCCGGAGAAATCGCCTCAAGGGCGTCGCGGAAGGAATCCGTTATCATCTTTTCAACGGGAAACCGCTCCTTCTGAAATACCCCTTCTCGGGAGCGAGAAATCTCCAACATCTCCTCGACGAGTTGTTGCGCTTTTCGGCTGTTCCTCAAGGCTCGTTCAAGGGCGCTCTTTTGTCCCTCTGTCAACGGACCATAACGGTCCGTCTTCTGAAGGAGGTTCGATACCGTGGTGGTCACAACGGACAGGGGGGTCCTCAGGTCGTGAATCAACAAATCGATCAGATATCCCTTCTCGTCTTCAACCTTCCCCATGCTCCCCTCGGATCCTCAACGTCTCCCTGAAAAGCGTCCCCCTCACTCCATGTATAGGTGAAAATGCCCCTCCATGTCAAGAAAAAAATGAGAGGAAAGCCCGGACCTCTCCTCCTTTCGTCTTGACAAAGTTCCCGATTCTCGTTATAGGATAGGAACAATTCCTCTCAATTCGAGAACGTCTATGGGGCTTTTTAAGAAAAGAACGGGGCCGGGCTTAATCGACGGGTTTTTTCCGAAGGAGAAGGACTTTTATGAGGCCCTTTCGAAGCAGGCTTCGAAGACCCTCGAAGGCATCGAGGCCCTGGGAGCCTACGTGCGAAATCCGACCGAAGAAAACGCCGGCCGGGTCAAGGAGATCGAGCACGAGGCGGATGAGCTTCGCCGGGTGTTGGTCGAGGAACTCCACCAGACGTTTGTCACACCCATCGATCGAGAGGATATCTACGCCCTCTCGCGGGCCGTCGATGACATCGTCGATTACGCCAATACGACTGTTGACGAAATGGAGATCTATCAGGTCTCGCCCGAGGATCACCTGAGAGAGATGGTCGAAATTCTGAGGAAGGCCACACGGGAAATCAGTGACGCGGTAAAGATTCTGGCCTCCTACCCTCATATCGCCATGGAACATGCGGTCAAGGCCAAGGCCTACGAGAATGAAATGGAGAAGGCCTACCACGCTGCCTTGGCCGATCTCTTCAAGAAGACGGATACGGTATACATGCTCAAGATGCGCGAGCTCTACCGTCACCTCAGTAACGCCGCGGACCGCTGCGATCAAGCCGCCAACATCATCTGTAGCATCGTGATGAAAGCGGGCTGAATCGCTCATTTGATCTTCCGTACATTTTCCAAACTCCACCGCGCCCCCAATCTTTCTTCTGGATCGCCTATCGTGTACACTTGACAAAGAGGAAGCCTTGGGTTATGTAACCGTTTACAGTAAACGGTTACACCATGCGTGCTACGATAAGGGATGTTGCCCAACAAGCCGGGGTATCGGTGGCGACGGTTTCGCGTGTGCTGAACCACCCCTCCGCCGTCCACGAGGAGACCCGAAAGCGCGTTCTCAAGGCCATCCGAGCGAGCGGCTATACCTGTAACGCGGTGGCCCGAAGCCTATCGACCCGCAAGACCCTGACCATCGGAGTCATCGTCCCGGCCATCACAAACCCTATTTTCGCCCTTTCGACCCGTGGGATTCAGGAAGTCTCCACGGCCCACGGTTATTCGATCCTCTTGGGGAATTCCGACTATTCTGACCGGACAGAGGAACGGCTGATCGAGGTCTTCAAGGAAAAGCGGGTCGAAGGCATCATTTTTACCTGTTCGAATCTCCGTCATCCCTACCTGAAGCGCCTTAAAGAGAGCCGCTTCCCCTTCGTGCTCCTCTACAATACAGCCTTCGATCCCGAGATCAACTTCGTGAGCATCGACAACCACCGGGCGGCCTACGAGATCACAGAATATCTCATCGGTTTGGGACATCGGCGGATCGGAGTCATCTCAGGCTTTTTTAAGCTTTCCGATCGA
>Ga0123519_10004708_pt1 | contig 21955 bp, 14 predicted proteins | sample YelNatPaOPRAMG02_FD_87396 | JGI IMG/M metagenome (GOLD analysis project Ga0123519, IMG submission 87396) | Hot spring microbial communities from Yellowstone National Park - Yellowstone National Park OP-RAMG-02 (version 2) | ecosystem: Environmental > Aquatic > Thermal springs > Hot (42-90C) ...
ACCGAATAGGAATTTTTTTTCTCATAACAGGCTTAACAGCTTCTTCATGAAGAACATTAAAACCTATATAAGAAAGCTCACGCATTTCTTTATAAGTAAGAGCTGGAATCAATAAAGGATTTTCTATTGTTTTAGGATTGGCACAAAAAATTCCGTCTACATCTGTCCAGTTTTCATATTCTATTGCATCTAAAGCCTCGGCAAGAATAGAACCCGTAAGATCGGAACCGCCTCTAGAAAATGTTGCAACGTCTCCTGCTCTTGTAACCCCAAAAAATCCAGGGAAAACAACAATATTTTCTGAGCATATTTTTTTTAATCCCGCTAGCTTTTGTGCAATATCTTCTATAGGCTGAGCATCACCAAAGCACGGAGTAACAATAAGTCCTGCATCTTTGGGAGACAAATATATTGCCTTTTTACCAATAGACTTGAGATATTCTGCAAAAAGTTTGGCATTAACATCTTCTCCACATGCAACAACTAAATCTCTAAATTTGCCCTGATGCTCTTTGCGATAAGAAAGTCTTGCATCAAATTCATCAAGAACCGCTTCTATAAATTCCTTTTTTACACCCAAAGGCTCGTAAATATTAATATACCTTGATTTGATTTTTTTTAGTTCTTCCGAATAATCTTCTTCGGCTAATGCTTTTTTAACTGCATTTATCAGTAAATCGGTAACTTTAATATCGGCTCCTTTTGCCTTGCCCGGTGCCGAAACAACAACACATCTCCTTTGAGGTTTAAGATCCAGTATTTTTGCAATTTGCATTACCGATTCTTTTGTGGCAACCGAAGAACCACCAAATTTACAAACAATAAAATCCATTTAATAAGCTCCAATCGATGAGTTATTTGTTGTTTTATTAATTGTTGTATTTAAATATTTTTTTTTGTATTCGGTTGGGCTAATTTGTAAATATTTTTTAAATGCCCTTGTAAAAGAATTTGCATTCGGATAACCAATATAATTAGATATTTCGTTAATAGATAGTATATTTTCTTCAAGAAAATATTTTGCATGTTCCATTCTAATATCGGTTAAGAATTGATAAAGAGTTTTTCCTGTTTGTTTATAAAAAATAATATTTAGATAATTTATATCAACTCCGCATTCTTTTTCTAGTAAACTCTGGTTTTTAAGCTTTGCATAATTAAGTTTCATAAAATGTTTTGCTTTATCTACAAGAGATTTTTGTTTATTCTTTGGAAATTGACTCTCTTCTATGAGAAGAATTTCTTTCTTAAAGAGAGTAACAATTATTTCCATTATTCGCGATAAAGATGCAAGACCAAGCAATTCATTTTTTTGGGATATTACATTTATGCAGTCAAAAATATAATTCTCAAATATTATTTTGTCTTCTTCCTTAAGTACTGTTTTACCTTCTATTTCTGAATTCCAATAACATTTAGCATTTTTAGATGGCTTAAGAGAAAAATCCATTAAAAAACATTCAAAATCACCCTTTTGATGAAGATAAGTATATCTTTCACCAATTTCCATTATACCAAGTAAACCGGGCTTTGAATATCCAAAAATATTTCGTGTCGCATTTTGTAATATTCCAAAGCCTTCAATTTGATACCATAATTTATAAGAGTCTTGCATAAATTTTAACATTGGCGGAATAAAGGATGTAGAAGACGAATATTTTAAATAATCTAATTTTTTAATTTCTATTTTTAATTTAGGAAGATCAAAAACAAAACCATCTAGCATCCAATTTAAAAGGCATTCAAAAGTTTCGTATCCTTTATATTTAGGATGCGAAACAATAAGAGGAAAACCTTTTTGGGATAAAATATCATCTTTAGTTTTTAACATGCTTTAAAAAATAAATTTTATTTTTAAATAAAAATTAAAAAATATGAAAATATTTATTAAAATTATTTACCACATTTCAAAGTTGGCTATCAAATCCAAATTATGCATTAGAAACTAAAAAGTGTTCTGTTTCACATACACACCCATAATAAGAACAATAAATTTTCTAATACAAAATATTTAAAATTTATTGGTTAAAATCAAAAGGTAAGATATGTTTATAAAAACAAATGCAAGTAGATATATATTATTAGTCAACCAAAATAATAAAATTATTTCCTAATAGCTATGCAGAAGAACACATATAATATAAAAATATTTAAATAAAATAACGAAAAAAGTAAGAAGGCTTTACTCTACATAAGAATAATTTAATAAATTATTCTTCCTATTATAACTTATGATAAACAAAAATGTTTTTTAACCAATAATTTATTTTTAAGCTAATTATAAAAAATAAAAATCTCTTTAAATATATTGGAATAAAATTCATATAATATTTATTTTAAAAGATAAGCATAAATTTTAAAAGCCTATGAAACATTTAAAAAGATTTTTATTAATATTAAATAAGATATTTACAAATGAGATATATAATAATTCTAAATCAACAGGCCCAGATGACCCTTTAACCAGAATAATTAACAAGATACCAGAGTATGAAAAAAAGATAAAAGAAATAAAAAAATCTGTTTCATTTGAAGATAAAAATCTTTTCTGGTATCCTTATAGTACTCTTTCAACCTTATACGAATTAGATACTGTTTTAACAAAAAATAACAGAGATATTTTTAGCCTCTCTCAAAATATGCCAATTGCTGATATAGGAGCTGCCGATGGAGATTTGGCATTTTTTCTTGAAAATCTTGGTTTTTCCAATGTTCATATTATAGATAATGGTCCAACAAACTGTAATCGTTTAAAAGGCGCATATATTTTAAAAAAAGAGATTAATTCTTGTGTTACAATTCATGACATCAATTTAGATGAAGATTTTAATCTGCCTTCACAAAAGTTTGGTTTAATTTTTATGTTAGGAACTCTTTATCATTTAAAAAATCCATTTTTTGTTCTTGAAAAACTGGCAAAATATTCAAAATGGCTACTATTGGGGACAAGAACAATGAGAAAATTGTTTAATGTAAAAAAAGATTTATCAACTTTTCCTATAGCATATCTGCTTAACAGCTATGAATGCAACAATGATTCTACAAATTATTGGGTATTTACAAATGAAGGATTAAAAAGATTATTGTTGCGTAGTGGATGGGATATTTATGACTTTGGTTTTTGCGGCTATAAAAACTCTACTCCAACCACTATGAATAAGATGCAAAAAACCTATTGTTTGGCTAAGAGCAGATTATTTAAAGAATAAATAAAATTTCTAGCAATTTATCTCTCTTTTAAAAATTTGTTCTTTCCATCTAAATTTTCCAAAAACACCAAAAATAACCGAGGCAATTATAAAGGGAAGATGAATTAATGATGCCAATATAATATATTTTTTAAGTTTTTTTTCATCAAAAAGATTTAATCCAGGAATCATTAAAATAAGTTCGCCAATAAATTTTAAAATAAAAACAATAAAAAAAATAAAAAGAAAAAGCGGCGAAATTATTGATAATATCAAATTGACAAAAATAAAAAGGTAGAAAATAAAAATAGATGAAAGCATTATTCTTTGAGGCAGGTTATAATATATTGTTTTAGAACCCCATCTTTTCCTTTGTTCAAATACCAAATTTATATTTTTTGTTGGCATGGTTTTTACTTTTGCTTTTATATCTGCCATAAATTTTATTTGCCATTTTTTGCTATGCCAGATTTTTTGCAGCAAAAGGTCGTCATCACCAGAAATAACAAGTTTTTTATCTCCATAGCCACCCATTTCTTCAAAAGCAATTTTTCTAAATGCAAAATTATTAGCATTTGAATTTATAGGAATATTTGCTCCTATTGCAGAAGCAGAAACAATTCCATGAGAAATAAAATCAATACTCTGCAGGCTAAAAAAAAGCTTATTCATAAAAGGAGTATATTCATAAGAAGTAATTCCTTGAACCAGAGCCGTATTTTTGTCAAAATATTTATCTATAGTTTCCAGCCATTCAAAGGGAACAATACAATCTGCATCGGTAAAAACAATTATCTCATTTTTTGCATTTTTTATTCCCACAGACACTGCATATTTTTTAGGAGAAAATCCATCTGGTGTATTGCTAATATTAATTACAGAGATGTTATTATATTTTGCTGCAAAGTCTTTTGCTATTTTTTCTGTTGCATCTGTGGAGCGGTCGTTTACTACAATAATTTCGTATCTTTGATTACCAATACTCTGCCAAACAACAGATTCTAAACACCTGGCGAGATTATTTTCTTCGTTATGTGCAGAAATAATAACAGAAAAACAATTATTGTTGGGAGATTTAGATGTCAAAAGAATCTTTTTTGTATTTTTTAATCCTTTATAAAGAAGTAATATAATATACAAGTAAATAAAACACAGAATAAATGAAATAATGATTAAAATAATCATATTGACAAATAAGAATTATTGTTTAACATTTATATTTTGCCGCAATGGGGAATCTTCTTCCGCTTCCAAATGCCTTTGGCGTAACCTTTAAAGCAGGTGCTGCCTGTTTTCTTTTATATTCACTTTTTTTAATAGCAGAAATTACCCATTCAACAGTATCTTTATTAAATCCTTTTTTAATTATTTGACTGCTGGAAAGACCCTGTTCTACAAAAAGTTCAATAATCGGATCTAAAATCTCATAAGGAGGCAAAGTGTCTTGATCTTTTTGGTTTGGTTTAAGTTCTGCAGATGGTGGTTTGTTAATTATGCTTTGCGGAATTATTGTATGCTCTTTATTAATATAATTTGCTATTTTGTAAATCATTGTTTTGGGAACATCAGAAATTACAGAAAGCCCTCCATTCATGTCTCCATAAAGAGTACAATATCCAACGGCAAGCTCACTCTTATTTCCTGTAGAAAGAACCATATAGTTAAATTTATTAGAAAGAGCCATGAGAATAGTTCCTCTTATTCTTGCCTGAATATTTTCTTCTGTAATGTCAAGTTGTGTATTTGAAAAAATATCACTAAGTTCAGAAAGAAAACATGAAAAAATATTGTCTATAGGTATTATAGAAAATTTTACTCCTAAATTTTGTGCAAGTTCCTTTGAATCATTTATGCTTCCTTGCGATGAATACCTGGAGGGCATTGTTATTCCCCATACATTTTGAGCTCCAAGAGCCTTAACCGCAAGTACACAAGTAACAGCAGAATCTATGCCACCAGATAGTCCTATTAATGCCTTGCTAAAACCGCATTTTGTTAAATAATCATGTATTCCACAAATAAGAGCATCATGAACACATGCAACAGAATCTAAGTTAAAAGGAGCAATTATATTTCCAAATTTATTTGTATCAACAATTTTACAACATTCCTTAAATGAAGGTAATAATTCTCTAAGATTTCCTTTAGAATCAACAGCCATACTATTGCCATCAAAAATAAGTTCATCGTTGGCACCAACCTGATTAACCAGTAAAAAAGGAAGTTTGTGTTTTTTTGCATGATTTTTTATTATAGAGTATCTAATTTTTTCTTTACCCATGTAATATGGAGATGCAGAAATATTTATCAAAATAGTTGCACCCTTTTGCGCGAGTTTATCAATCGGATTATAATCATAAGAAAAATTCTGGTTAAAAGGTTTGATATTCCATGCATCTTCACAAATAGAAATTCCAAGTTTTTCTTTTTTAAACAATATAATGTTTTGATTGAATTGAGACGAAAAATGTCTTGTTTCATCAAAAACATCGTATGAAGGAAGAAGGCTTTTATTCTGTTGAAAAATAATTTTCCCTTTATGTATTAAAATGGCAGAGTTTGTAAGTTTTTTTTCGCCCTTTTTATTGTTGGGCATGCATGAACCAAATAAAATTCCAGCATTTTGAATTTTTATAGAAAATTTTTTTATTTTTTCTAATGCCTTCATTGAATTATTTATAAACCAATCATGTGCAAGAAGATCGCGTGGAGGATAACCTAAAATAAAAAGTTCAGAGAAAATAAATAAATCTACATCGTAATTTTTAAATAAATTTACAGCGCCAATAAGTTTTTCTGTATTTCCTTCAATATCTCCAACTGTTGGATTTAATTGGCAAATTGCTATTTTCATAAATAAACATCCATTTTAAAGTAATAAATTAAAATCAAGATATGATTTTTACAACTAAATTATTTAGAATTAATATACTACAATTTGCTTAATGAATAATAAGCGAAGTGCCAGTCATTTCTTTTGGCTTTTCTATGTCAAGTAAATCTAAAATTGTAGGAGCAATATCACATAACATACCTTTTTCACGTAATTTAACATTACCCGCGCCAATTAAAGTTAAAGGAACCGGATTTGTAGTATGAGCAGTCATGGGCGAACCATCTTCAAGAAACATTTGTTCGGCGTTGCCATGGTCGGCGGCAAGAATACAAACACCACCTTTTTGCAGAACAGCCTCAACAACAGAATGTACACAAGTATCAACAGTTTCTACTGCCTTTACTGCAGCCTCAAAAACACCAGTATGACCAACCATGTCTCCATTTGCAAAATTAATAATTATCACATCGTACTTATTTGATGCAATAGCCTCCAGAAGTTTATCTCTAACTTCAAAGGCGCTCATTTCTGGTTTTAAATCGTATGTTGGAACTTTTGGACTGTTTACAAGAATTCTGTCTTCATTTTCAAAAGGTTCGTTTCTTTGACCATTAAAGAAAAATGTGACATGAGCATATTTTTCTGTTTCTGCACATCTTAGCTGCTTAAGTCCATGTTTGCTAAGAACTTCGCCGAGAATGTTTGTATTTGGAATTTCTGGAAAAGCCTCAACAAAGTGACCATTATCATAATAATGCGTCATTGCAACAAAATGAATATTATGAGGAATAGTTGAAAACTCTTTAAAAGAAGGTTCTACAATTGCCATTGTAAGCTGACGGGTTCTGTCGAATCTGAAATTAAAAAATATCATTACATCATCTTTGTTTATTCCATTATAATTAATAATTCTTGGTTTTATAAATTCATCTGTTTCATTATTTTTATATGCATCGTTTATTGCCTCTTGCCAGCTGGCTACTTGCTTGCCTTTACCTTCCATTATTGCTCTATATGCAAGCTCTGTTCTGTCCCATCTTTTGTCTCTATCCATTGCATAATATCTTCCTATTACAGTTGCAATTCTTCCAATTCCTATATCATCTATTCCTTTTTGTAAAAAGCCAAGATGTTCTAAAGCAGATTTTGGTGGAGTGTCTCTACCGTCTGTTAGAGCATGAATTACAACATTTGTTGCATTTAAATTTTTACATAGTTTAAGAAGAGCTATGCAATGACGTGTTACAGCATGAACACCTTCTTCTTGAATAAGACCCATTAAATGTATGGTACTGTTTTTACTTTTTGCTATTTCTATTGCTTCGCAGAATGCGTTGTTTGTAAAAAAATCACCCTCCGAAATGGCTTTATCTATTCTCGTGAGACTCTGGTATATTATTCTTCCAGAACCAATATTAAGATGCCCAACTTCGCTGTTCCCCTGATAGCCTTCGGGAAGTCCTACACTTAAACCCGATGTTAAAATTACAGAACAGGGATAATTGCTCTCATAAAAATCTGTATATGGAGTTTTAGCCACATATATAGCATTAGTATGATCTTTTTTACCAATTCCCCAGCCATCTCTAATAATTAAACAAACAGGTCTTTTTGCCATACAAAAAATGTTTCCATTTCTAAAAAGCGTTAAACAAAATTTTTATTCGTTTGATTTATCTTTTTTTAACTGGTTATAAAAATCCCAGTTATCTATTTTGCCAGTACCTTTACATACATGGCATTTGCCGCTTCCCTGACAATATCTGCATTTGCCTGTTCCCTTACAAAATGGACATTCTTCTTCATAAGAGGCAGGTTTTATATTTTCATCTGCTATGTATGGAGTTACTGTTTTTCTTTTTCCAGTGCCTTTGCAAAATGTGCATTTGCCAGTTCCATTACAATAATTACATGAACCTGGTTTTGTAGTACAAAATGGGCATTGCTTCTCGTCGTATCGCGGTGTTCTCTTTTCCATACGAGCACAAGATGAAACAATTGCCACAGAGGATATTGCTATAAATTTTCTTCTATTCATAAATATACCTTTCAAATAAAAATTATTGCTAAAAATATAAGAATATAAATATACCAAATATCAGATATGATATTACAAATAATATTTAAGCAAAATTAATACTAATAAATTATTTGACAAAAATATTTTATTAATAGTAAATAGAGTTAGAAAAAATTATAATGTTTATTTAAAAAATTAATAATGGATTTTATCTTTTTAAGATAAAAAGGTATATTTGTTTTTGTTGGGTGATGTCTGCTTCATTGATTTTTTTCACCTATTTCTCACAAGGTATAATATTTTTTGTTCTTTGTTAGTCTTTTAATTTGAATAAAATATAAAAAGTATTTTTTATTCTTTTTATTTGAATCTCAATTTAAATAATTAGTAAATAATATTAATTGTAATAATAAAAAAACTAACAAAAAAATCTATTTTTTGCTAATTGTATAATATAACACATTATTTTAATTCCACTTAGTTATTGACCATAATATTTTAATATTTATATAATTATTCATAAATAATGAAATAATAAAATTAACATCAACAGAAAGTATTATAATGCAATTTATTTTTTTATTTTTTTTTCTGATTTATCTTTCATTTTCATCTTTTAATTGCCAATCTCAAAAAAAATTTTTATCCTGTGGTATTGTAAAAAGTGTTATAGGTTCTGTTTATGGTAATTTACCTTCTCAAAAGCCAAAAATAATTTCTAATTCCCAACAAATATTTTTATCTGAAACCATTACTGTAACAAAATCTTCAAGATGCATTATAGAAACAGCTCAAGAACAAACTATTCATGTTTCAGAAAATTCTCAAATAATTTGTGATACTATTTTATATAATAACATAACAAAAGCATTTCCACGGCTTATATATGGAGAAGCTTTTGCCAATTCATTGGATAGATTTGCTATTCAATTTTCTTCTTTTAATGTTTTTATTGAGCCCAATATAGAAAAAACTAAATTCTGGGTCAAATATAACAAAAATTCCGAAGAAGCAATTATTGCCTGTCTTTCTGGAGTAGTTCAGATAATGATTTCTTCTGGAAGCCAAACTCAGCTTCCTTCTTGCTATAAGGTTCTTATAAATAAAAGTGGAATTGCAAGCGACATAATTACTACAACTTCTAAAGATTATCAAAAAATAGCCTCATCTGCTGGTTTTTCTTTGGATACTTTTGAACAGATTTCATTTTGCAATGAAGCACAATTGACCATTAATAATATCAACAAACCACCTGTGTGGAAAAAACCTTTATCAAATGTGTGCTATTTGGACCAAAAATTCGTTGACACTATAATAGCAGAAGATCCAGAAGGAGGTTTTGTAAATTATAAACTTATAGAACATCCAGAAGGAATGAAAATTGATAAAAACAGCGGAATTATTTATTATAATCCCAAAAAATGCGGCACCTTTTCTGTTCAAATTCTTGCTTTTGATTCTTTAAATTTGCAATCATCTATCTCATGTTTATTAACTGTAATAAAAGAAGATAAAATAGCATTAAAAACAAAAAAAGTTAAAAATGTTTTACCCCAACCATCCATAGCAGAAACAATAAAACAAACTCCCGATGAAATAAAAAATGTAGAAAATCAAAAGGAATATCGTTCAAAATTACCAGTAAATGTAATTTTAAATTTCCCATATTTAAAAGAGCCAAACGATACAGTTGAAATTAATGCCTGCGGTTCTTACGATGCTTCGGATTCTATGGCAAAATTATTATTTAGATTTGATGTTAATTCAGATAATGTATGGGATTATCCTACATCTGGATTTTCTCAGGAGTGCTTAATAAGACATGTTTTTAATAAAGAAGGTATATATTCTATCACATGCGAGGCAAAATCAAATGATTTAAGAATCGGCAAAGCCCAAGGAAAAATTTTTATAAGAATAAATCCACAGGCAAATATAGAAATAAAGCCTACCATTTGTGGTTTTGGTGAAATATGCACTTTAGATGCATCAAAAAGTATTGTAAGCTCTCTTGATAAACAATTATTTCTGGCCAGATGGGATCTTAATAACGACGGGATTTGGGATTTCCCTTCTAATGGCAACTTTGGTGAGGCTAAATCTGTTCTAAAAAAATTAGAAGGCAACCCACCTTTTATGGTTGCATTGCAAATAAAAGACAGTTATGGTCTTACATCTAAAGCAATTGCAGAAATACCTGTTAAGAAGACAGAAAAAGAAAAAAAATTAGAATTTAAAATTATATCTTTATTTGTACCCGAAACTCTTATTGCAGAAAGGCCATTTAATATAATTTGTAAAACTTCTTTGCCAGAATCAGATGTTTTAGAATATGAATGGGATTTTGACAACGATGGAACTTTTGAAATAAAAAATGACAAAAGCAATCAAACTTATACTTTTCCAAAAGAAGGAAAATACAATATATCATGCAGTGTAAAATCAATAAATGGCGAAAAAGCAAAAGCTGTAAAATCGGTTTTGGTGTTAAATAAAAATGTAAAAATAAAAATCAATATTGAGCCCCAAAATGTTCAAATATTAGAGCCTGTTACTTTTAATGCAGATATAAAAGCAAGCAATACAAAAATATCAAAAATTAGCTGGGATTTTGATGGTAATAACTCGTGGGATTACTCATCCCAAAATACGCCGCAAACAAAATTCTCTTATCCAAAAGTTGGCATTTATCATCCCGTTATTAGAATAATTACAGATAATAAATATGATTGGTATGACACCGGAGTTGTTACTGTCTACGAACCACTTCAACCAAAAGCAATTGCAGGAAAAAATATTTATTCTAATAAAAACGAGACCGTTGTTCTAAATGGAGAAGGCATTGCTCCAAAAGGGAAAATAATACTTTACGAATGGGATTTTAATGGAGATGGTATTTTTGATTGGTCATCAAAAAAAAGCGGTAAAACATCTTATAAGTATTCCGAATATTCAAAAGCAATATTAAAAGTGACATCAGATAATGGTTTGAGCGCCTTTGATACTGTAACAATTGTTATTTGCCCCCAAGATATGATAGGTGTTAAAGAAGGCCCTTTTTGTATAGACAAATATGAATATCCAAATAAAAAGGGTCAAATACCCACAACCGATATTAATTTAAAAACCGCAGAACAAATTTGCTTAAAAGAAGGAAAAAGACTATGCACTTCGCAGGAATGGGAACTTGCTTGCAGGGGCTTTTCAAAAAGGGAATATCCTGTATCTACTTCACAATATGCCACTCAACCTTGCAATGTTTTAGACAAAAAAGAATCGCCAAATCATATAATGCAAAGCGGAGCAATGAGTGATTGTAAATCATATTATGGAGCTTATGATATGAATGGTAATGTTGCCGAATGGGTTTATGACAAAAATAATAACAATACTTCCTTGGCTTATGGCGGTTCATGGATGCTGCCACAAGAAAATGCCAAATGTTTATCTAAACTTTCTTTAAGAGGAGATAGAGGATATCCTTATGTAGGTTTTAGATGTTGTAAGTAATTTTAAAAATACAAATATTATTAAAAAAGGTTTTATAATATTGACAAATTTATTAAATAATCTTTTTATTTAATAAATATTTATTGTTTTAGATTAAAATAAAAAACCCCTGCTAAAAAACAGGGGTTTTTTATTTTATTATTCTTTTTAATACTACGGTGCTATCCTAAAATAGCAATCCGAATAATCGTTATATTGCGGATTTGAATAATTTTCTATTTTTATCAAACAAGAATCTGTAACACTGTAAACATTTTGATCCGACGCCATATCGTATAAAGAATCTGGAATATTAAAAATTATTTTATTTATCGCCGAGTCTTTTTCAAATACCATCCCCCATGCACCTAAATATTCCTGAGGTGTTAGGCTATAACGACCTATCAAAATAAGAATTTTTGCAGAACCTGTAAGCCGTGACCATACGTTTAACGTACAGGGTTGTCCTATATGAAATGTTTCTCCACCATTTGGCGAAATTATGCGATATTGTGGGTCAAAAGGATCTTCTGTAGGGCTGTTTTGAGGATACGGGCAACCGCTTGTTACCATTAGTATTGCTGGCTCGGATATTACACTTCCTGCCGAATTTGTAACAACAGCATCGTATGTTGCGGCATCGTCAAGTTTAACAGACTCAATAATTAGAGTTGAACTTGTTTTTCCAAAAATATTTTGACCATTTTTGCGCCACTGGAAAGCAGGAAAAGGTGTCCCCGTGGCCTCAACCAGAAAAGATACCGACTCTCCTATTGTTTTCTTTTGTGACAAAGGCTGAGTAATAATTACGGGTGCAACAGATTTTTCTGAATTTATAGTTTGACAAGATAAAAACATGCCAATTATAACTAAAAACGAGATAATAATATGAATGAAAAACTTTTTTTGTGCTCCGCTTAAAAGCAAAGCATAAATAGTATCCATATTTTTAATGCTCCTAAAATATTATATGTAAATAAATGCTTTAAAATCTATCAACAGCTATACGTTTGACAACACCTTCTGGATTTTTTAGATAATAAATTCCTGGAGGCAATTTATGTGCATTTTGATTTTTAGGAACCATACGGCCACGAATATCAAACATAGATTTGTCTTTTAACAAATTTCTTTGTTTTTGCATATAGCTGTCTCTAAGTGGTGAAATAGAATGTACACTTTTGTCTATCCAAACAGCAGGATAGCCAAGTCTTTTTCCGCCTTCTAAACGGGCAATCATTGTCCAGGTATTTGTTGGGTAATGTACAAGCCATATAGTACCCGAATCGGGCATATTTGCACCAGCAGAAGAATCAACACTACCTTTCTTATACGGCAAACAGTCTAAATCACCTACAATATATGCAGTATCGTTAGTATAATTCCAGTTTTTGAAATCAGACCAGAAATTACTTGTTCCTGCTGATGCACCTTTGCAAGAATCTGTTGCACTAAGGAACCAATATTTACGCGGGCACCAATTTATGCTAACAGCTTTTTGTTTTAAAAGAACAGACTGCCATCCAACTGCTGGATCTGTTTTTTCCTGAAAAGGAAGTATTACAAATGATTTATGCCTTAGTAAATAAAATTCATCTGCTATACAGCAATTAAATTGATCATATCCGGGATTATAAACGCAGAGTCTGCCATCATGGGATATTGTTGTTTTGCAGCCCCATGAAGGATAATCGTTATTTGCTGGTACATAAAAATCTGCATCGGTAGCAGCACCGCTAGCAGGAAGAGTAACCATTTTTGGCCCGTAATGAGAATCGTCAAATCTTGCAAACATATGTCTACCTGCAACTCCCATTGTAAATTCCATGATTGAATTGAACTGCCCAATCACTCTATCGTTTGAAAATGTTGGTGCACCATTTTCTGGTAAAGTAACTTCCACAGCACGTACGGTTTTATTGTCAGATAATCTGTAAACAACTTCGGTTTTACCACTCGGAGCATTATACCAGAAAGTACAACATCCTTCGCTTCCATAAGATTGTACTGGAACTTTAGTTTTAAACTGCCCGTCTGTCCGAATAAGTGTAGGCCCTCCTTGATTGTAAAGAATCCATTTTCCATTTTCTGTTAAACAAACGCTATTACATGTCCCAGTGTTGGTATTTGGAATTAATGTGGGAATAACAGTACCCAAGGAAGCTAAATAAAGACCACCCTGAGTTTTATTTGCCGCTACAACTATTCCTTTTACAGGAAGTACATAACCCGAATCCAGATATTTTACATTACATGCCTTACGAACAAATGCTGGACATGATACTTGAGCATAAGCCACACAAACATATAAACATAACACACTAACTATTAAAGAAAAGCGCAATCCTTTCATATTTCTCCCCCTCTTTTTGTTTATTTTTATTTATGCGATTTAATATCGCTTTTATTTCATTATTAATTATTTCTTTACAATAATATTATAAATAAATATAATAAAAATAAAGTTTTTACGCCCAAAAAAATTAAAATAATATCATTTTTTTATATTTTGAATTAAAAATAATGTAAAAAGAAAATCATTTTTTATTACTTACTATAGCTTATTAAATTTTATAAATTATAATATTAGATTTAAAAAATTAATATCATAACTATAAATCCTTGGCTATAATTTAGTCTCAAAATTATTGTTATAACTCCAAATTTAAAATAAAATATAGCTTCTTTTCTTTTTTAATAATTAAAATAAAATTAATTAATAAAAATTTCTTTTATATGGAGTAAGTGTCACTGCTTGTATAAAAATTAAAAATTATTTTTTTGGAATTCTCTCTCGTTTGTTATTTATTTTTAGTTTTATTTTTTCTAGGTTTTTTTAATTTATTACAATATTATAATAAAAATTAGAATTTTTAATTTTTTAAAATCTAACTCTTTGTTCTTTTATAAATAATTTTTTTGTTGAGGATAATCTCTAATTCATTTCTTTACATATAAAAACATTTTCTTTGGTTGGGTGAAGTTTCTCCCTGTTTGCTATTCTTTTTATTTTAATTTTACAAATTTTTAATAATTTTTTATTTTATTTATAATTTGCAATTTGAAAATTTTAAAGAAATAAATAAAAAAATATAAATAAGATAAATATTTAAATAATTAATAATTAATATAAACATAACAAAAAAATAGATGTTTCCTCCACCTAAAAAATTCTTATTTTTAAATTAACTAATAATAAAATCAATTTAATAGGTAAAATTCCCGCACTAAGAATTTTAATAATCACAAATTATCTTTATTTGTATGCCAATAAAAAATTCATTAATCTATTTCAATATATAATCATAACTTAGTCAATATATTCTCTATGGAAATATTTTTTGTAATACCCATTATATAGTAATTTTATAAATTTTAAAAAGCTATGCTATTTAAGCCCCAACAAACTTAAATATATCAACAATAAAAAATTTGAGATTTTTAAGATTAATAAATCTTTGCTAAAATTCCTTTTTCTTCTTTAAATCAATTTTCCATCCAAGGCCTGCAGAAATAGAAAAAACACTATGAGTAAGTCTTAAATCGTAAGAACTTCTTGTTTCTTTGTTTAAAAAATTAATAAGCCCAAAAGTATATCTAATATCAACAGGAATAACTGCTTTGTCGTAATTTAAAGCTAAACAAAGCCCTGCCGTAATTCCAAAATCAACCGGATTAATTGCAGAAAGCAAATCAATAGTATTACCTGCCATATAAACGCCTTCTGCAACTATTGGAAAAGACAAATTTGGGCCTCCATAAAGAGAAGTATTTATTCTTTCGTTATCATAAAAACGCCATTTAGCAAGAATAGGTATTTCAAGATATGTAAAATGCATTGGATAAATATTATAAATATGAAAATCAATATTTTCTGGGTCTTTCCAGCTCTCGCCTTTAAAAGAAAAATTTACTTCTTCCTGAAGTCCAAATTTCGCATTAATCCACTGATTTGCCCATCCGCAAATATTTAAACCAATTCTGGGATTTGTTATTTTTACTGTGTCTCCAAGTATTGCAGAAACATTTAATCCCAATCTTGCACCACAAGATAAATCAATAGAATATACAGCTCCATAATATAAAATCGCTAAAACAACAGCTTTTAAAAAAACACTGATTTTAATTTTACTCATTATATTAATCCTTTCTTTGTAAGTTAATTTTCTTTAATTAAAAAATTAAATGTATAATTAAAATAAATCAATATTTGAAAAAATATAAATTTGCAAATAACAAACAAAATATTTTATAAAAATTCCTTAATAATTATTGAATCTAGTAATTAATTAAAAAATTGTTTTTAAAAGTTATTGATGTTATAATTTTTTATTATTAAAATGCCAAATATTAATAAACTTTTTTAATGAAAGGATAATTAATGCGAATTCAATTCTTTGGTGGTGCTCAAACGGTTACAGGTTCTCAATTTATACTATCGGTTAATGGACATTCTTTATGTTTAGAATGTGGCCTCTTTCAGGGTAGAAGAGGAGAAATGTACGAAAAAAATTTAAATTTTAAATATGACCCATCAAAAATTGAATGTTTGCTTCTCTCTCATGCACATATTGACCATAGTGGCAATATCCCAAATCTTGTAAAAAAAGGATTTAAAGGACCAATATACGCAACGCCGCCAACAGTTGATTTATGCAAAATTATGCTTCGCGATTCAGCATATCTTCAGCTTAAAGAAATAGAATTTGTAAATGCAAAAAAAAGGAAAAAACATGATACGCCTTTAGAACCTATTTACACAATTGAAGATGCAGAGGCATGCATGAATCAATTTGTGCCAATTCCCTATGACAAATATTTTTCTCCTATTCCTGGCATAACAGCAATATTTAGAGATGCAGGGCATATTTTAGGATCCGGTGGAATTTCTTTTGAGATAACAGAAAACAAAAGAACAATAAAATTGGGTTTTTCCGGCGATATCGGCAGACAGAATATGGCAATTATTAACGACCCTAATATTTTAAGAGAGCTTGATGTCTTAATAATGGAAAGCACTTATGGCAACAGATTGCATTCGGAGCCCAAAGAGGTAGAAGAAAAACTAGCACAACTAATACGTGAGACTGCTGGTATGGGAGGAAAAATTATTATTCCAGCTTTTGCGGTGGGAAGAACCCAGCAACTTGTTTATCATCTCCATAAACTATTTAACGAAGATAGAATTCCAGATATGCCAATTTTTGTAGACAGTCCTCTTGCCTGCGATGCCACAGATGTTTTTCGTAAATATCCCGAATGTTTAGACCGTGAAACAAACCGGATATTTCTTTCTAATCATGAGGACCCTTTTGGTTTTTCGCGACTTAAATATATTCATGATGTAAATGACTCTAAAACCTTAAATGGATTAACCTATCCACATATAATTATTTCATCTTCTGGAATGTGTGAAGGTGGAAGAATACTTCATCATCTAAGAAACAATATAGAAGATCCCAAAAATCTAATTTTGTTTGTAGGATATGCAGCAAAAGAAACTTTAGCAAGAAAGATTATGGATGGACAAAAAATTGTAAGAATTTTTGGCCAGGAGCATCAGGTAAAATGCCGTGTTGTATCATTAGACGAATTCAGCGCCCATGCCGATAAAAACGAGCTCATGAATTATGTGTCTTTTTCTCCACCCGACAAATTAAAACATATCATTTTAGTTCACGGTGAAGAAGATCAGGCTTTGCCTTTACAAAATGTTCTAATAACAAAAGGATATAAAAATGTATATTATCCAAAGCCTAATGATATAATTGAGATTTAAGCTTTCTTATTAATTAGATACTATAGCAGAATTAAGATAAAAATAATAATTAATAAATAATGTATTTCTGAAAAAAAATCGCAATAGCATAGAATAATCTAATGCAAATAAAATTTATTTCTAATAAATAATTTGGATTTAATAATTTTGAATTAAATTACTTTTAAACTTTTTTAGAATCTTATTTATTTTTTACTTCAACATTATATACATATACATTTTTTGGTATTGGAGATAATTTGTTTGCAACATATAAAAGCATAATTTTTGTATTCATTTTTAATGGTTTATAAATTTTAGGCTTTATTCCATTTAAAGAGATATAAATTAAAGGATTATTCAAATTTTCAAAAGCAAAATAAATCTTTTTAACACCCGATGTTTTAACAACAAAAGTATCATTTTTCCAGAAGGCATTAATAGAAGATTTTGTTTCTGGTAGTAGTTCCCAATATATGCAATTATTAACAATATTAGGAAATCCTTTTGAAAATATCCAAAAAATTGAGTTATTATTTTTTTCTTTAGACCAATTTCTAATAATTTTGGCTAAATTACCCATTTCTTTTTCTCTGTAATCAAAACCATGTCCTTCCTCCAAATATTCTCTATGTTCAATATTAACTCCATTGCTTTCAAGCCAAGAAATAAAATCTTTAACATAGGAAATAGGATATAAATGATCTTTACCCCCATTAATATTCAATATATTACGCTGCATAAGATTTTGAGGGAACAATTCTATTCCAAAAGTTCGCAACATTCCACCATATCCAGAAACTGCTATAAATCCTGCAAAAACATTATTTATTGTATTAGAAGCAAGATAGCAGCCAGTGGCGCCGTCAGAAACTCCTGCAAGAAAAATTTTGTCTTGATTTATTGGATATAAAAGGCTCATAAACCTAATAGTCTGCAATATTCTCCATATTCCAATAGAACTCCACCATGGTGCATTCATATTTGCAGAAGGACTTGCAAGGAATAAATCAAATGTATCTGATAATGCAGAAAGCATATCATAAGCTTTTTCACCTTTATCTGTTTTTAATGTTGAGGTGCCTCCATGAAGGTATATAATAAGAGGATATGTAGTATCATTTCTAATATTTTTAGGTGTTTTCCATCCAACTGTATAACTAAGTCTTAAAGAATCCTCTAAAGCAATAGAATAAGTTCCACTTTTCCCCCGATATTTTTTTTGTGACTCTTTAGCTATAGAATCAAATAATATTTCAAAATTTTTGTAAGATACCAACGAATCAAAAAGGTTTTTATTTAAAGTAATAAACCATCTTGCATATTGATCTGCGGCATTTTCTGGTAAATTTATCTTTTGGGTACAAAAGGAAAATATTAATGTTAAAAACAAAATAGAATATTTACAAAATTTCATTAAAAAAAAACTTATTATTTTTGAGGTGATTCATTTTTTTCAAAATCTGCTCTGTTTTTATATATTGGAACAAAAGAATCAAAACCTACTATTGTAATAATACCCATAATATCTTCGTTTGCGCCAAATATAACCATTCTTCCATTTTTTTCTTTAAGACGATTCTGAAAATTTAGCATAAGAGTCATGGCACTTGAATCAAGATGAGTAGTATTTGTAAAGTCTAATGCTATTTTAGGTGCATTCTGATCTTTAAATGGCTCTAAAACCTTTCTTATTTCGGCAACAAATTTTACAACAAACTTGCCTTTTATGGATATAATATGCCATCCATTCCATATTTCTTTTGTTATTGTTATATTTGTTTCTTGCATAATAATAAGATATATTAAATTTATTTTATAAAATAAGAAAATTACAAAAATTATACAATATTTTTATTAAATAATTTAGATTTGCCAGTATTTATGCCTATTTATTTTTATATACCAAGTAAGTTTATTTATGTTTTAATTTAATCCATCGTTTTATTATTTACTATTTTGTAAATCATAAATGTCATATTCATACAGTCTGCATTTTAGCGAGCCATTAAGAAAATCCCATTTCTTTTTAGCCTTTAACGAAATTCTTTTTACCAATTCATAATTACCAGAAAACACATAGCATTTATAGCCTATACATTTTTGTTTAAAAAAATTACCTATGAGCTTATATGTTTCCTTTAATTTATCAATTTCTCCAAGTCTAATTCCATATTCAGGATTTATAATAACAACACCATTGCCATTGGGAATAGGTGTATCTTCAAAAGGGCACACTTTAAATTCAATATAATCTAAAACGCCGGCATTTTTTGCATTTTCTTTTGCAATCTTTATGCAAGCATCAGATATATCTGTTGCAATTAATTTTATAGAAGGAAAAGGTCGTTCAAGACATAATAATTTTTCTTTTAGCTCTTCAAAAACCTCTTTTTTAAATTGCAAAATATGCATAAAACCAAAATTTTCTCTATATATTTGAGGCTTTCTATTTTTTGCTATTAATGCTGCTTCTATTGCAAGAGTACCGCTACCACACATCGGATTAATAAAATGTAAATTTTCGTTCCAGACACTAGTTCTCACAATTGCATTTGCAAGAGTTTCTTGTAATGGTGCTAATCCCGCATTTTTCCTGTATCCCCGCCTAAAAAGAGGTTCTCCCGATGTATCAAGATATACTGTGCAATTCTCATTTCGCCAGTATAAATGTATTACTGTTTTGTCTTTTTTTGAACTGCTTCCACATCTGGCATTACATTTTAAAACAAGCCTATCGCAAATTGCATCTTTACATTTTAGATTTGCATATCTGCTATCTTTTATGGTTCTATTTTTTACAATAGATGTTATACAAATATTAGTATCAATAGGAATAAGTTTCTCCCATTCCATAGAATAAATTTCTCTGTATAAATCATTGGGCGAATTACAGGTAAAGCTATTAAGACTATATAATATGTGATGTGCAGTAGAAAGACAAAGGTTAAGAGTCATACAATCATAAATTGAACCATAGCTTTTTACAAAATTAAGAGATCTCCCACGAACAGGAAATTTTAATTCCAATAAATCACGATATATATATTCAGAAAGTCCCTTGGGACATGTTATAAGAATATCTGATTTGTCTTTAAATAAATCTTTTGGAATCATATTTAAAAATTAGTATTGAAAATTTTTTATTTATAAAAATCGTTTTATATGATTTATTGAATAATTTTTAGCATCCCAATAAAATTTTAAAAACCAATAGAAACTTAAAAATATTTTTTGGAAAGGCGACCAAAGGAATTATTGAAAATAAAATATAAACATTTTCATAAATTCCTTATAATTTTACTTAGAAGTAATTACCCAAAATATTTCTTAGCAGAAAGCGTTGCAAGCAGGGCAATCATACGAAGTGTAAGAGAAGCAATATAGTGCAAGCTCACTTACAATGGGGGTATCCCGCTAAAGCGGGACAAAGTCTTGGATGAAGCAAAGTATAGACTTCTGCCGACAAAAGATAAATTTATTACTATTTGTCAATATTAAAACAATATAATTATTTATAAAATATTTCTCTCTATTCTTAATTAAAATTATTTAGCTATAAAAGGATAATTAGGTGGAATTATATATGAAATATCTATCTTATTTTTATAACTTATTATCATAGCCCCTTTCGGATTGTTATTATATATTGTATCAGAAAGTATTATTCTGTTACCATATATTGACACATAATAATCAAATATATTATCCTGATTTGCACTATCATTTTTAATAAAGGCAATAGTACATCCAGGTGATGGAATAAAAATTTTATCTTCTGAAAAATTTATAAAAGAAGCATCAAACTCCTTTAAAAAATCACTAAAATAATAACATTCAGGGCTTATTTTATTATAAGAAATAATCTTTATATTTTTATTACTTTTTAATATAGTATCTATAGCCAAAACATAATTACATGGGTCTTGGTTTATAACTATTCCATCTAACTTTGCAAAAGGATTTATTTTTAACCAGTCTTTGATAATTTTTTGTATTAAACTATAATTATCTTTTAGATTAATTAATAATAGCCAGATATTCTTATTTGGAAATTTTATTCCTGTTATATTTGACCTATTAGCATTAAAAAAAACTATTTGAGGTTTATCAAAAATATATTGGATAAAACTAACTATTCCTATTGATAAGAGAGTCAAAAAACTTGCTGTTAAAAAATATTTTTTAAAATGTTTTTCTGAAAAAAGACAAAAAAGTACCAAAAAAATGCAATAAATTAAATATGTTAATAAAGAAAAACGAGGGATATTAATTAAGGAATAAGGTAGCAAAGAAATAAAATCTGCGCATATAAGCATTAATTTAATGCAAATATTGCTTATTGTTAAAGGTAAAATACACAGACATTCACAAACAAATTGAATAATAAAACCCAATAAAGCGCTCCATAAAGATATAGACATAAGAGGAACAGCAAAAATATTAGAAATAATTCCGTAAGTAGAAATTGAGCCAAAATGATAAGATAAAAATGGCAATGTTGTAATAAATGCAGAAAAGGAAATTAGAAATATATTAAATAAAGGATTAATAATTTGTGAGCTGATTTTTTTGTTGTTATGATTAAAATTAAAAAGTTCTAATAATTTTGGAAAAACAGCTAAAATTCCAAAAGTTGCACTAAACGATAGCTGATATGATGG
>Ga0123519_10004714_pt1 | contig 21937 bp, 13 predicted proteins | sample YelNatPaOPRAMG02_FD_87396 | JGI IMG/M metagenome (GOLD analysis project Ga0123519, IMG submission 87396) | Hot spring microbial communities from Yellowstone National Park - Yellowstone National Park OP-RAMG-02 (version 2) | ecosystem: Environmental > Aquatic > Thermal springs > Hot (42-90C) ...
CAGAAGCAATAGTAAATGCTGCAAATAATAAACTTATTCTTGGTAGTGGTGTAGCAGGTGCAATTAAGAGAAAAGGCGGTATCTCTATACAACAAGAATGTAATAAAATAGGTCAGATTAATGTAGGTGACGCTGCAATAACATCGGCTGGTAATCTTAAATCAAAGTATGTTATACATGCTGCAACTATGGATATGTCTTTCAAAACAGATGAAACGAAAATAAGGAATGCTACAAAAAATTCTCTTAAATTTATAAAATTAAAAAAAATTAAGTCAATATCATTCCCGGCATTAGGTTGTGGTGTAGGTGGTTTTCCTTATAATAAAGCAGCACAAATTATGTATGACGAATTAAAAAAATATATTGAAGAAAACCCTGATACTTGTCTTGAAGAAGTAAGATTTGTTTTATTTGAAAATGAGGCATATAAAGTATTCTCTGATGTAATAGGTGAAAAAATATGAAATCACTAACAGAATATTTATGGTTCAATACAAAAAAACAAAAAGAATTTATAAATATTACTGATGATGTAAAAAGAATTGTTACAAAAAGTGGTATAAAAGAAGGTTTCGTGTTAGTTAGTGCAATGCACATAACAGCAGGTGTATTTATAAACGATGAAGAAGACGGTATAAAATCCGATTTAATGGACTGGGCTGAACACTTAGCACCGTTCAAGGAATCATACAAACATCATAGAACAGGAGAAACCAATGCAGATGCACATTTGAAAAGTATTCTTTTTCATCATCAAGTTATCGTACCTGTAACAGAAAATAAACTTGATTTAGGACCTTGGCAACAAATATTTTATGCTGAATTTGATGGACAACGTCGGAAACGGTTAATAATAAAAGTTATTGGAGAATAATAATGTTGAGTTACATTATACGAAGGTTAATCTATATGATTCCGTTAGTTTTGGGTATCTCTATAATAACTTTTTTTGTATTACACTTAACACCGGGTAAGCCAATTGAACTTATGACTGATATGAATATGAAAATAACATCTGATGCAAGACAGAGGTTAGTTCAATTATACGGTTTAGACAAACCATGGTATATACAATATTCTCGGTGGCTGGTTCGAATAATAAAATTTGATTTTGGAAATTCATTTCGTGATAATAGACCTGTAATAAAAAAAATAGCTGAACGATTACCAGCAACATTGTTACTTAATTTTTGGTCTCTATTAATAATATTCTGTATTTCTATTCCGATAGGGGTCTATACTGCATTAAAGAAGGATACTTTATTTGATAAATCATTAACTGTATTAGTTTTTATTGGATATTCAGTACCACGGTTTTGGTTAGCAATACTTTTAATGGTATTATTTGGAATAAAATTAGGTTGGCTACCAATTTCTGGTTTAAGGTCAGTTAATTACGATATGTTAAGTTTAAGTGGAAAAATAATAGATATAATTAAACATTTAATTTTACCAGTTATTATATCTGCATTTGCTGGACTTGCCGGGTTATCGCGATATGTTCGTAACTCAATGCTCGATGTATTATCTACTGAATATATTAAATATGCACGAGCGAAAGGGTTACCGAAACGAATAATTGTTTACAGACATGCATTAAGGAACGCGCTTTTACCAGTTGTAACTATACTCGGATTATCTTTACCGGAACTTATTGGTGGAAGTTTTATTTTTGAAACAATTTTTGCATATCCTGGAATGGGCAGATTAGGTTACGAAGCAATAATGTCACGTGATTATCCTGTAATAATGGCTGTTGGTACAATTACTGCTTTACTTACACTTATTGGTAATCTTATGGCTGATATAACCTATGCGTATGTTGATCCGAGAATAAGATATAAATAGGTTTTTATGATAAAGATATATATTAACAGATTTTTTCATAACAGATTAGCCATATTCAGTAGCATTTGTATCTTGATCTTAATATTTATAGCAATATTTTCAAACATAATTTCACCTTACGAACCTAATAGACAGAACCTTGTTCAGAGATTATTGCCACCAACAAAACAATTTATTATGGGAACAGATGACCTCGGTAGAGATGTATTCTCAAGAATCATATATGGTTCTCGTGTCTCTTTAACAGTTGGAGCCGTTGCTGTTGGAATAAGTATGTTTATAGGTATTATACTTGGACTTGTTTCTGGATATTATGGAGGAATAATTGACAGTATAATAATGCGATTAGTTGATATAATGTTATGCTTTCCAACCTTTTTCCTTATTCTTATGGTTATAGCGTTTCTTGAACCAAACATATATAATGTTATGATTGTTATAGGATTAACATCATGGCCCGGGATTACACGGCTTATTAGAGGTGAAGTATTAAGTATCCGTGAACGCGACTATATACAGTTAGCAAAAATAAGCGGTATATCTGACTTAAGAATAATGTTTGTCCATATTTTACCTAATGTTATAGGTCCTATTGTAGTTAATACAACACTTGGGATAGGTAGTGCTATACTTGCCGAATCAGCGCTTTCGTTTTTAGGATTAGGAGTTCAACCACCTACACCATCTTGGGGAAATATACTTACAACAGGTAAAGATTATATACATATAGCATGGTGGCTATCCGTATTTCCAGGTATAATGATATTTTTTACAGTATTATGTTTCAATTTATTAGGAGAAGGTTTAAGAGACATTTTTGACCCGAGAACAAGTGGCTGACTGATATAATAAAAAATGGATAATAAAATTTTGGAAATAAAAAATCTTACAGTTGAATATTACAGAAATAGAAAAGTTATTACTGCTGTGAATAATATATCATTTAATGTTAATGAAAATGAGACATTAAGTATTGTTGGTGAATCCGGCTGTGGTAAATCAACAGTTGCACTTTCAATATTAAATCTGATTAATAGCAATGAAGGTAGAATAACCACAGGTGAAATAATTTATAATAAAAAATATGATATACTCAAAATGAATAAAAATCAACTACAACAACTACGTGGTAATGAAATAACAATTATTTTTCAGGATCCATTCTCATCACTTAATCCTGTTTTAACAGTAGGTACACAGTTAATTGAAATACTGCAGTCACATTATCCTGAATTGAATTTTTCCGATATGAAAGAAAAAGTTATTAATTTATTATCTCATGTTCAAATAAATGATCCTGAAAGGATATTCAACTCATATCCACATCAATTATCTGGTGGACAGAGACAGCGTATATGTATTGCAGCAGGAATTATAACTAATCCGAGAATACTTATAGCTGATGAGCCCACAACAGCATTAGATGTAACAACAGCAAAAGATATTATTGAATTACTAAGTTCTTTACAGAATAAACTTAAATTATCAATAATTTTTATAACACATAATCTATACATCGCTTTTAAACATTCTCATAGAATTATTGTTATGTATGCAGGTGAATTTGTTGAAGAGGGTGCTACTGATGATATATCCAAAGAGCCGAAACATCCATATACGCAAATGCTATTAAAAGTATTACCAACACTTGATAAAAAAGGCAAGAAACTAAATTTTATTCCGGGACAGGTTCCAGATATGCTCTCTTTACCTAAAGGATGTAGGTTTCATCCACGATGTGATAAAGTAATGGATATATGCACAAAAAATATTCCAACTACCTATGAATATATTAGAAATGGAATAAAAAACAAGGTAAAATGTTTTCTTTATGAATAGTATGGTGCCAATAGTTTGTTTAAATAACATAACTAAATATTTCAGTATAGAATCGAAATTATTACGACGGCAAATTAGTAAGATTAAGGTTCTTGATAATATCTCATTTAATATAAATAGTGGCGAAACAGTTGGACTTGTCGGTGAATCTGGGTCGGGTAAAACAACAATAGCAAAAATTATTGTTAGATTAATTAAACCTGATTCTGGATCAGTTATAATTGATGGTAAACCAGAAAACGAATATAATCGCAAAGAACTCGCACTAAAAATACAGATGATTTTTCAGGATCCTTTCGCATCACTTAATCCGAGATTGTCAATTAAATCAATATTAGGTGAAGCTATTAGAATACAAAAAAGTAAGGAAAATAATAAACATATTTCTGTTACTGATGAAGAAATAGAAAACCTGTTAGTTACAGTCGGATTACCTAAGAATATTTTGAATAATTATCCACACCAGTTCTCCGGGGGACAAAGACAGAGAATTGCTATTGCGCGCGCTTTAGCATTCAAACCCAAACTTATTATTGCTGATGAACCTCTAAGTTCGCTTGATGTTTCTATTCAAGCACAGATTTTAAACCTTTTTTTAGATTTAAAAAATGAATTTGGGTTATCGTATCTATTTATATCACATGATCTTCTATTAGTAAGTTATTTTTCGGATAGAGTCATTGTTTTGAAAGACGGCAAAATCATTGAACAGAATGATGGAATAAATATAATAAAATATCCACAAAATATTTATACAAAAAAATTAGTCGATTCTTTAGAGTCAATATAAATATTTTTTTCAATAAAAAAAGAAAAAAAATCTAAGTCAAATAAAAGGGAGGAACAGAAGTTATGAATACTTTAATCAAAAAATGTGTTGCTGTTGTTGTTTTATTTTCTTTTAGTATATGTATCGTAAAACCTGTATTTGCAGATCCAACTGTTGAAGATAACATCAAAAATAAGTTATTAGAGAAAAATATTGAACCAGTAAAAATTACAAAAAGCAATGAAACTATTATTGCTGAAACAGTGGATTCGGTTCAGAAAAGTGGGAAATCACCTATTTTAGCTTTCATTATAGCATTATTCCCAGGTGTTATTATCCATGGTTCAGGACATTATTATGTTGGTAAACCCAAAACTGGGACTTTATTATTAACAGTTGAATTATTATCAATTGCAGCAGTGGGAGCTGGTATGATTTTAGTTGCATTAGGAGCTACTTTAAAAGCAATTACATTAGGGAAAGGTGATGTTAGTGAGATATTTTCTCCAGTAGGTATCCTTGTATATGGAGGAACATTGGGGTTCATATTCAGTTGGATATATGATATAATAGGAGCACCATTATCTTGTTCAAATAAAATAAATACACAACAACCATTTGTTAGACCAATTATTCCACAGTTATTATTAATGACACCATATTCAAAAATTGGTAATGATTTATATCAATTAGAGTTTGTTAATTTAAAGATTAAATTTTAAATTAAAATCAATACGCACATTTTGATATTGAGATGGATCTTGTTAATAATAATAGTATAACACCAAATAAAATTATTAAATCACCATTATTCATACTAAATATCTTTAGATTAGTATCCGAATCGAATACCAAAATTCCTGCAGCAACAAAAAAATTAATAAAAAAATACAGTAAATATATAAAAAAATGTCCTAAATCTGACATTAGAAACGAACTTATAAAAATATTTTCTATTAATAATTCACTTGATATTATAAATGAATTAGACAGATACAATATACTTGAAAATATATTTCCAGAGATAATAAAACTCAAAAAGAGTTCACCTAAATATTATTTTCATCCTGGTGGTTTATGGCAACATACAAAAGAATCTCTTATGCAACTTGAATATATATTAAATAACCTTAAAATATTTTTCCCAAAAAACTACAAAAAAATAGATGCTAATATAAAATACCATAAATGGTTATTGAAATTAACAATACTTTTGCATGATATTGGAAAACCAGATACAGTAAAAATTATTGAAGGTAGAACAAGATTTTTTGGCCACGAAAAACAAGGTGCAAAACAAGCAAAAAAACTACTTACCAGATTATGTTTCAGTGAACAAGATATCAAATACATACAGAAACTTATAATAGAACATATGCGACCCGGCAGTTTATATCAGGCAAATAAACCTTTCAATGTAACAGAACGTGCCTTAACACGTTTTTTTCGTGATATTGGTAATGAAACAATTGACTTACTTTTAATTACATTAGCAGACAGATATTCATATAAAAGTATAAAAGGGAAAAACAGTGAAGAGTTTTCAGATTATAAAAAATTCATTAACAAGATGATAGAATTATATTTCAGTTATAAAAATAATGTGACTAAAGAGAAGCCGCTAATTAATGGAAATATGGTTATGAAAAAATTTTCGCTTCAACCAGGTCCACTTATTGGTAAAATATTGAAATTTGTAGATGAATATCATCGGAAAGGTAAGATTAAAACGGTCAAACAAGCATACCAACTAATTAGAAGGAATTTTATCTTGACATAATTATTTTTTTATTGTATATTTTTTATATGAAGAGACCTTATCAAATTAATAAAAATCCTACCTTTAATATAACTTTTTTTAAGCAAGTTCATATATTCGTTTTTATCATAATTTTTATTTTATTTACTTATAGCATCTTTTTTTATTTCTATATATCACAATCACAGAAGGAAATGTTAACCTCAAGTTACAATTTTAAAGAATCGCTTAATACCATTTTACAAACTGAAAAATTTCTAACAATATTGATAAATATGTCTGTACATTCAGGAAATACTGAATATTTGGGCCAATATTCTGAAGAACAAACAAAACTGGATTCTATCGTAAATCAGCTCACCACTTGTGTATCATATAATAAATTAGATGAATACATTCTAAAGATACAGAATTCCTATAAAGATATAAGAAAAACAGAAAAAGATATTATTGAACTGCTAAAGAAAAGAAAACTAAATGATGCATTGAAACTTATTAATTCAAAATCATACAGAGACCAAAAACAAAATTATTATAAAAACATAAAACAATGCAGTAAATTATTAGATGAATATATTAAAACCAAGATAAAACCAATATATAGAAGGAAATTATTTCCTGTCTTACATATAACAGGTTCAATTCTAATACTGTTTTTATTAATGATAGCAGCATTATATTTTATTAGAAAATATTTATCTGAATATATCAAAATGGAAGATACAATTCAGAAGAGTGAAAAATTTTATCGTGAATTTTTTGAAAATGCACCTGATGTTATTTACAGTATTTATACTGATGGTTTAATACACTCATTAAGTCCTTCTTTTGAAAAAATAACTGGTTGGAAATGCGATGAATGGATAGGTAAACCTTTTGGAAAAATAGTTCATCCTGATGATTTATCTGTTGCAATGTCAACATTTCAACAAGTTTTACAGGGTGAAATACCAAAACCTTATGAATTAAGAATATTATCAAAAACAGGTGAATATCTAATTGGTGAATTTATAAGTATACCCAAATTTGAAGGAAATAAAATTGTGGCAGAAGTCGGAATAGTGAGAGATATTACAGAACGAAAAAAAATAGAAGAGAAACTTCGTTCTAATGAAACAAAATTAAAAGGTATTGTTGAAACAGTAAATACAGGTATTTTTATTATCCAAGGAACGAAATATATATTTTTCAATAGCAAATTTGAACAGATGACAGGCTACTCTAAAGATGAACTTCTTTCTATGAACTTCTGGGAAGTAATCCATCCTAAATTCCAAAATTTAGTACGAGATAGAGGTTTAGCACGCCAAAGAAACGAAAATGTTCCATCACGGTATGAAACAATTATAAGGAATAAAAAAGGTGAAGATATATGGGTTGAATTTAATGGAACAATAATTGAATTAGAAACCAAGAATTGTATTCTTGGTATTGTTTACGATATTACAGAACGAAAAAAATCAGAAGAAATATTACTCAATTCTCTTACGGAGGCACGTCAATATTCATTAGAAATTTCAACATTATTAGAGATATCACGTTCAATATTAGAACAAAAGGATTTCAAAGATACAGCAAAAACAATAATTAATTCTTGTAAGCGACTATTTAAAGTCAGTATTGGTTATATAACATTATTAAGTAAAGAGGAGAACGAACACGAAATTATTTATTCTGATTTAGGACAACAAGAGCATAATATTGATCAATCAATAAAGTTCATTAAAATCAGTGGGTTACCGGAACGTGTATATAAGACAGGAAAATCATTTTATGTTAATGACTTTATGAACAGTGAATGGCAAAAACATGTCCCAGAAAAACATATAAAAATTGATAATTTGTTATTTGCACCATTGAAAATTAGAAATAAGATTATTGGTATAATCGGAATTGCAAATAAAGCAGATAATTTCACTACTAAAGATGAAAAAATGTTGACAGCAATAGGTGAACTCACTTCTGTTGCATTACATAATAGTTTAACAATAGAATCATTAAGACATAGTGAAGAAAAATTTCGGTCTGTGATACAGTCAATAACAGATGCTATAATCACTATTGATAAAAACTGTAATATTGTTTTCTGGAATAACTCTGCTGAAAATATGTATAAGTATAGTTGTGATGAAATTTTAGGTAGACATATTAAAACCGTAATTCCTGACTATATAGAAGTATACTATAACGGTAAATGTGAACTAAATCAATTTAAAGAACCTATTTCTCCAAAAAAAATAATTAAATCAATAGGTCTTAAAAAAGATGGAACAGAATTTCCAATTGAAATTTCTTTTTCAAAATGGGAAACAAAAGAGGGTATATTTATAACATCATTAGTCCGTGATATAACGGAACGTATTAAAACAGAAAAGGAAAGAGAAGAATTGTATGCACAATTAATACAATCGTCAAAACTTGCTACAATTGGTGAACTCGCAGCAGGACTCGCTCATGAAATAGGTAATCCATTACAAACAATTTTAGGTAATACTGATTTACTATTATTAGATAAAAAGTTTGATGAACTGATTTCAATAAAAAACGCTGCATTACATGCAAGACAAATTATAGAAAATCTTATAAATATTTCACGAGAAAGAAATTTTAATTTTGTTTTGGCTGATATAAATGATATAATTGATAATGTTCTTTCTTTCTATGGTAAACAATTAGAGAACAAAAAAATCAGGTTAATAAAGAAATATGAAAAACTACAACATATATATGTTTCCTGTGTTCATATTCAACAGGTATTTATTAACATAATAACTAATGCGGTTCAATCTATGCCAGAAGGAGGAACACTCAGTATTACAACAAAAAAAGTTGATGATATGACAATAAGTGTTTCATTAAAAGATACAGGTGTAGGTATATTACGCGAAAATTTTGATAAGATATTTAAACCATTTTATACAACACGTAAAGATGGTGCGGGATTAGGGCTTTCAATATCATATGAAATAGTTAAACAACATGGTGGAAGAATAGAAGTTTTATCAGATGGAATAAACAAAGGGGCAGAATTTATTGTTTATTTACCAATTATGCAAAAATCATAAGTTAAAGGTGACATAAATATGGTTAGCGAAAGAATACTTATTGTTGATGATGACCTTCAAGTAAGATATACATGTGCACAGATGTTAAGAAAATATAATTATCATGTTGATGAAATAGATAATGGATTTGATGCATTGAATAAGTTGAGAACAGAACAATATAATCTTGTTATAACTGATTTAAAGATGAATAAGGTTGATGGGTTGGAACTTATAAAGAAATCAAAAGAAATATTTTCTGATTTACCTTTTATTTTAATTACAGCATACGGAACAATGGATACAGCAATACAAGCATTAAGATTAGGTGTTTATGATTTCATTATAAAACCATTTACAATGGATGAATTTATTACAACAGTAAACAGATGTATCGAATTCCACAAATTAAAACAAGAGACATTATCACTGAAAGAAACTGCAGCGCTATATGAGTTATTACATTCTGTTGAAAAACATAAAATTGAAAAAGAAGTTCTACAAAAAATTTTAGAGAAAGCATTAGAACTAATTTCTGGTAATTCTGGTTCAATAATGCTTTTCAACGAAGATACAAATAAATTAGAATTAGTTACTCATATTGGACTTAAAGAACAAATAACAAGAGAAGTTTCACCTGGTGAACGTGTATCAGGATATGTTTTTAATCAAAGGGAACCAATGATAATAAATGGTGAACTGACAAATTATCCACAATTTAAATACATTGAATCGCGGCCAGAAATTGTTTCTTCTATTTCAATTCCGCTTATATCTGGAAATAAAGTTGTTGGAGTAATGAATATAAATCGTATCAAACCATCTGCCTATAAATTCACTGATATAGAACTAAATAAAATACATTTCTTTATTTCATATGTAACAAATGTTATTATACAATGTCAGTTATATAAAAAACTTATTAATCTTGATAAATTAAAATCTGAATTTATTGCCAATGTTAATCACGAGTTAAAAACACCACTTATGGTTATTTTAGGAGCAATTAAATTATACGATGAAAGTAATGATGCAGAAAGAGAGAAATTATATGTTTTATTGAAAAAAAATGTTGAGAGAATGAATTTATTGATAACAGAACTACTTGATTACAGTAACATAGAAACAGGTAAAATGGTTTATAAATTTAAGAGAGTTAAATTAAATAACTATATAAAAAAAGTAGTAAATGAGTATAAACCCAAATTCGCTTCTAAAAAAATTGAATTCAAAATTCATATACCTGATACACCTATTTTTATAAATGCAGATATAAAGCGTATACAACAATGTATATCTAATTTATTATCAAATGCAATAAAATTTACTAAAGAGAATGGAAAAGTGGAATTGACAGTAGAAAAAAGTCAAGATAATGTGATTATTTCTGTAGAAGATAATGGAAAAGGTATTCATAAATCAGAACATAATAAAATTTTTGATAGATTTTATCAAGTTGATGGTTCACCTACACGAGAACATAGTGGACTTGGTTTAGGATTAACTATTACTAAATCTATTATTGAATCACATAATGGTAAAATCTGGGTGGAATCTGATTTAGGACATGGTAGTAAATTTACTATCAGTTTACCGTTAGACAAAGCACAAAAAGGAGAATAAAAAATTATGATAGTAATAATTGTGTTAATATCATTAATAATATTTCTATTAGGATACATTTTATACGGAAGATTTCTATCCAAAGAAATGGATCTTGATGATAGTCGTAAAACACCTGCATGTGAGTTAAATGATGGAGTTGATTATGTTCCATGTAGAGCATCTCTACTATTAGGTCAACATTTCTCTGCTATTGCTGCGGCAGGACCTATTGTGGGTCCTATTCTTGCAGGATTATGGTTTGGCTGGGTCCCAGCATTAATATGGATATTATTAGGAGCAATATTCGTAGGCGGAGTACATGATTTTACTAGCTTAGTTGCAAGTGTTAGACACAAAGCAGCGTCAGTAGGTGAATTAGTAAAACAATATATGTCGCCTACTTCACATATATTATTTCTTTTATTTGTATGGTTTGCACTTGTATATGTGATTATAGCATTTACTGATATAACAGCCCAGACATTTAAGACGGTATCTTCGTCAGAAACGGCATTCGGACCTGGTGTTGCTGTAAGTTCATTTCTTTACCTTCTACTCGGATTTGTTCTGGGAATACTGTTATACAAATTAAAACTTAAATTATGGATAGCGACTTTAATATTTTTACCTTTAGTAGGAACGGCTATTTGGATAGGGACTATTTTACCTCAATCTTTAATTACTATCCTATTAAATATTACAATAAAGCAATGGGAACTTATTTTACTTGTTTATTGTTTTATTGCATCAATATTACCAATGTGGTTATTACTACAGCCTCGTGGTTATCTTGGTGGATGGTTTTTGTATATAACCATATTAATTTGTTTAATTGGGACATTATTTGGTGGGTTAAATATACAATATCCAGCGTTTAATCTTAACGGATTGAGAAGTATTATGAATGGAAAATTTATTTTTCCTATTATTTTTATTACTGTTGCCTGTGGTGCATGTTCAGGGTTTCATGGTATAGTCAGTTCAGGAACAACTTCAAAACAACTAAGTAAAGAATCAGATGCACGAATTGTTGGTTATGGAGCAATGTTACTCGAAGGAATTGTTGCTGTACTCGCACTTGCATCAGTTATGATATTAGCAAAAGAAGATAACTTAATAAAAACTGACCCCAATTTTATATATGCAAATGCTATTGCTAAATATCTTGGATTTATTGGATTTAACTTCAATTTGGCACTTGCTTTCGCATTACTGGCTTTTTCAACATTTGTCTATGACACACTTGATGTATCAACACGTCTTGCAAGATATATTTTACAAGAGATACTTGGATTAAAAACAAGGGCTGGTGCTGTTATAGCAACATTTATTACATTGTTATTACCACTAATTTTTCTTATGTTTACAAAAGAGAAAGGTTATCTTGTTGCATGGCCTATATTTGGGACAAGTAATCAGTTGTTAGCAAGTTTAACTTTACTAACAATCTTAGTATGGTTGATTAAAACAGGTAAAAAATCGTTTTATATATTTATACCGATGATATTTATGATGGTAGTGACATTATGGTCACTTATTTTACAGATTATACCATTTATAAAGTTATTATCACAAATTATAAATGGTATACAAACAACACCTGATATAATTATTTCTGGTGTATGTGGGATAATTCTTCTCATTTTAAGTATATGGCTAATATTAGAAGCAATTAGAATATTGATATTAAATCCTAAAACTAAAAAAGAATAAAAACACAGATACAGTTAATCACCCAATTATTTTCTTATCACAGTAAACTTACCTATTCCTTTTTCTTTTGGGCTTTCGTAAATATACATATATATACCATTAACAACAATACTTCCATTCTCATTTTTACCGTCCCATTCTATAATTTTCTTACCTTCTTTTTCCTCAAGTATCTTTACTAACTCTCTATCTAAAGTATATATTTTTATTTTCGTGTTATTAGGAACTATTCCACTACCAAAAAATGCAAGTTTACCATTATTAGGATTATACGGATTGGGTTTAACTAAAACACATGTTGCAGTCATATTTACTGTAACTGTTCTGTTACCACCATTGGATATTATATTAATTATACCAGAAAATTCTCCTTCTTTTTCACTAAGTATAGCATTATTTGCTGTAACATTAACAGTTATGTCGTTACCATTAAAATTAGTTCTGTCAATTTCAATCCAATCTTTATCACTATAAATTGTTCCGGAAAGAGTTCCTATTCCTAAGTTTTTAATCTCAAAAGAAAGTGTTTTTGATTCATATTGATCAATTTCACCGAATTCAAGGGAAGTTGGAGTAACTGATATATAAGGTTTATCCCAATAGATAGATGTTTGTGGCATGTTCAATGGTTTCATTGATATATCATCAATCCAGAATGTAGCTCGTGAGCCAGCATTAGCACCTAACATAACTGTTCCTGGAGAAAAAGTTTTTGAATATACTTTATATGTATCTGTACTTTTTTCAGGATTTATTACATCAATAGTCATACTGGTATCAGTCCATGTTTGTAACCATTCAGGTTTATCAATTCCTGTTATTGTTTTGATTTTTTTGAGTTCGTTACTATCGTGATATGCAATATAAATTATTCCACTTTGACTTAAATCAAAAGATAAGAAGTTGTTTCCTGTAGCAGAATCAACTTCAACACTTGCTGTATTTATTCCAGGTAATGAACTTAATGACTGTGGAATATTTAATATAGTATATGATGTTGTATCACTGTAAATTGGTTTCCCGATATTAAAGTTTGTTGCTAATTTACATGTACTACGATTGATATTAGAAATTGTGCCAGATGTATTGATTAACACAAAATACATATTATTAAAAGGGCGAACTTTTCCAATAAAATTGAATACAAACAATGTTTCATTAGATGCAGTATAATATTTACAGCGTCTTCTTCTCCATGTATTTTGATATTTTCGTGTATCAGTACCAAATGTTCCAATACCATCAACCTGACAATTAATAGGAATATCACCATCAATTTTAATCCAGAACATGATTTCATATAAACTGTTCGGTTCAACTGGATAACCTATAGATTGTATCATTCCAGGTATATTACTTTTACCTGATGCGTTACCACTATGTTTAGTTGTGGTATCAATCACTACTCCCGTCCATCCATTAGTATTTCCTGATTCAAATCCTGGATTTATAACAGTAATTTCTTGTGAAGCAGGAGAAAGTACTTTGAGTGGTTCGTAATCAGCACTGCTCCATGTAGGATATTGTTGAGAATAATTTTTATATGTATAATATGATGGTGTAAATACGACTGTTGCAGAGGAACTATCAGCAGAGTATATTAGTGCAGAAGTATGATGACTATTTGGATATCCACCTGAATGTCCTGGATACATATATGGAGGTTCACAGAAACCTGATTTACGGGATACATCTAATATTGAATAAAAATATGATGCTTTTTGATCTTCTGTTAGACATGGGTCTTTAGGGTAATTCAAACACAGTAGCCATCCATATTCATTATTAGAAACAGGTATATTTAAATCACCATTTACTTCTGCTAAGTATTTCATATATCTTATAACTGTTGGAAAATGAAAAATACCTTTATACATTGGGTCTCGTGCTGGACCCATGTCATGAACATAATAATGAATATTTACTGCATCCATATATCCTTTCGCTCCTGATTGATATAATTCGTCTATTATCCATTCAAGTGGACGGCCACCAAGTGGATATTGTGGGTCAGGGAATACCGGCGTTGGTATAACCTTAATATTGGGATTATGTTGTTTAACTACATTATAAATTGCTTTAAGTAAATCAACATAATACCAAGATGGGTCTTTATCAAAAGGGTCGCCCCAGACATATGTTTCATTTCCGACATCAATTGAATCGATTGTTGTAGATGAAATAGTATCAATGTAATTAAGTAAATCAGAAACAAATTCGCAATATTTTTGTATATGATTTTGAACACCAATCTTTTCAATTTTTGCCCAATCCGGTGGGTCAGTAACAGTATATTGTATTTTTGCACCGATACGTTTACCGATTCTTGCACCACAGTAAGGAGTCCACCAGTTCCATCGTGAATCATTTATATTTCCAGGTGGTATATCAACAGGTTCAGCATTTCCCCAAATAACAAAATCACGATAATGAGTTATACCTGCTTCTGTAAGTTTATCTTGTGCCCAGTCAGGTGTATCCCATGAATTGACACCATATGGTTTAACTAAATCAGAAAACAAGTAAGTTGTATTCATAACTAATAAAACACTTATTATCACAATTATTTTTTCTGATAAAATATTTTTCTTCATTTTATTTTTTGCACCTCCTATTTAATTCCATTTTTATGTCATCTTATTCCTTCTTTAATTGTAACATAAAACGAAAGTTCTGTCAATAGATTTCAAAAAATTTTTTATTCGCAGCAACTCATTAAAAAAAATTGATACTTGAAAAAAAAATTTTTTTATTGTATAAGATAAACAAATTTAAACAATTTTTTACTTCAGAATAAGATGCAAATGAATTTTATCAGCCATTCTGATTTTTATTCCTATTACCATAGACCAAAACTTGGAAAAATGCTATTAAAAAATTTAATAGTTTTTTCTATTCTACTATTGGTTATTATATCTCAATTAATTGATATATATGCATTCAATAATCCATACGGTGTTAATTGTCCTGTTATAACTGACTGGGGAGCAGATTTATTACATAATATAGGAATTAATGGCTATAGAATTTTAGTTGATTGGGCACAATGTGAACCAGAAGATGTGCCTGCAACAAATCCGTATAATGACCCGGGTTATAAATGGGAAACATTAGAATCAGGTTTGAATAATGCATTACGAACAGGGTCAAAAATAATACTATCAATTTATAACTCACCTGAATGGGCAAGAATTGATATTTATAAAGTATATTCATATCCACCATTAAAACTTGCTGATTTTATTACACCGTTATTAAACTACTCACAGATGTATTCTTCTAATGCTGTTATTGCAGTTGAAATTGGAAACGAAGATCATATCTGGGGAGAAAAAAATGCTACTTCAGTAAATCAACGTGTTGATAGAGACCCGACACAAAATTATGCTAATATTTTAAAGCTGGCATATCAAACAGTAAAATCGTTCAATGCTAATATATTGGTATTACCTGGTTGTGTTATGGGACCAGCAGTCCATTATTTGGATGAATTATATCAACTTGGATGTAAAAATTATTTTGATGTTTTGAATATACATTATCTGTATAACAGTAATCCATTAAATATGGATACAGAATATCATTACTCAACTTTGATCAGGTATACAAAATACATCGCTATTGAAAATAATGACCCTGAAAAACCAATTTGGGTTACATCTGTTAGTCTAAATCCTGGTGATGAAATTTTGAAATCATATTATTATCAGAATATATTAGACATATCACGTAAATCCGGGTTTGTTGAAAAAGTATATATGTATCCTGCTATTTCAGAAAATTATCCATCATCAACAACCTGCGATTATTCTGCATTGATCTATTGTGATAAACAATTGAATCCTACTGTTACTGTTCAGACAACAGCATATTATATGTATCAAAACTATATTACTCAATATTCTAACTGGGATCCACTAACAAATATGGAACAACTTCAATTCTTATCTTTTGCATCACAGGATGTTAAAATGATAAATCCTGGATTTGAATCAGGAACAACAGCAGGCTGGACAGGTCTTGTTATAGATAATTATGTAAAACATTCTGGTAATTATTCAGGAAGAATATCCGGAACGAATTGTGTAACCACTGATTACTATGATGTAGAACCAGGTAAATTATATGAAATAAGTGGCTGGATCAAAATTAGTCCGGTTGGTCTACCAGAAACATATTATGTGACAATGAAAGTTTTACAACGGTTAGACAATGGACCTTCTGAAGAGTGGGAACCACAATATTATGATTCTTTGATTGAAACAAAAAAATATAATTGGCGCAGAGTCAGGTTCATGTATCTTACTCCACAGAACAGGAATAATATTGCACTTAAATTTACTCTCACTGATTTCGGTGGCGGTGGTAATTTCTGGCTTGATGATTTCTCAATAAATGCAATGAACTTTTCAACAAATTCTATATTAGCAGTTGATACAAAGTCAATTGATTTTGGTGAACTTGCTCCTGATGAAATAAAAACAATGGGCATACAAATTACTAATATTGGTAAAGGAACATTAATAGGAACAGTATCAAGTGATAAAGAATGGATTGAAGTTAGTCCGAGTAGTTTTTCATCTAATTCTGTTTTATTAAATATTTCTGTGAATAACAAAAAACTTAATCAGATAACAGGCGAATATTCAGGCACTGTTAATATAATAACAAACGGTGGTAATGAAATAATTGATATTAAAGTTAAAGCAACCTGCGTATTAGTTAAACCGAATCCATATAATCCCAATAAAGGTAATTTAACTTTTTTTGGCTCAGGAATAATTTCTGGTCAGACAATAATAAAAATATATACATTAAGTGGTGAACTTGTAAAAGTATTATCTACAGTAGAAAATAAGGATACAATATCGCATTATGGTCAATTAAATAGTATATCATGGAACGGTAAAAACGAGCAAGACGAACCTGTTATAAACGGAATATATTTGTATACCTATGAATCACCGAAGGAAAAAGGGATAGGTAAATTTATAATAATAAATAAATAAAGATGGAGACAAAACATTATTTTGTTATGAGAAAAGTACTAACCGAATATTTAATATCATTTTTAGTTCTTAGTGTTATATCAATGAATGTGTTTGCTGTTACTGTATTTGAATCTGATAATGTTGTAACAATAAACAATAACCATATTGAACTTAATATAGGATTATCAAGTGGAACCTGGAGCGGTAAAATAGATGGTTTAAATATATTCCGTAATTTGAAAGGAACGATATATGGAAGTTCAACTACAACAGGATTTTGGGATTACACTGTTTCTGATTATTTTGATAATATAGGGACACGAAAAGAAGTGACTTTTAATATGAAAGATGGTGGTAAACTTATAATAAGTTTATACGATAATGAATATTTTTTTGTTGCCAGATTATATAAATCAAGTGCAACAGGAACAGCAGTATTTTCAGGTGAATTTACAAGTGGTGCACCACAATCTCCATCAGTATGGGTCGCTATTTCTGATACATATACTAATGATAGAGAACAACAACGTGCTACTCAGTTAAAACTTGGTGATTCACAATTTAGTGAAAAAGCTATTGCTTGCTGGGATGGTTATAACCGACCAGGATTATTTATAGGAACATTAGGAATAGAAGTCCGAAAACAGAAAACAGAAATAACAAGAATAGCAGATGGATTTGGTTTCAAAGCTTGGAGTAATATCGCAAACGGCTATGGTGAACCGTTTATATTCTTTGCTACTTATAAACTTGTCAAAAGTATGGAAAGATACGCAAAAATATTTCAATTAACAAATAATTTAAAATTTCCGGACTGGACACCGTGTGGATTCTGTACATGGAATGCTTATAATAATTCTATTTCGTTATCAGATGTATTAGAAATAGCGGACCAACTTGTATCTACACGATTACGCGAATATGGATATACATTACTACAGATTGATGATGGATGGCAATACGGTTGGCGATGTTCTGGTTCATGGTGGGCTAATGAGAAATTTTATGGTGGTCCTACTGATAACGATGCAATGAAATATGTTGTTGACGAAATACACGGCCGCGGATTGAAAGCAGGTTTATGGATAGGACCACTTATGGATGAAGATGACCCGGATTGGAGACAGATTTGTTGGGGTTGTCAACATAAAGAATTCATTAATCCTGCACCTGCTGATTGTGATGGTTGTGGTAAATATGATGTTTCTGACCCTGACTTTGTTGCATGGGCACCAACATTAACAGATAGAATAACCAATAACTGGGGATTTGATTATATAAAATTTGATTTTATGAGTAGATTATTCGGTAACGGAACTCCTGAAGAAATGCGAACAGCTTACGGTCTATTTAGAAAAAGTATGAAACCAGGAACATTTTTTCTATATAGTAATGGAAGACAGTGGGATGCAATAGGTTTAATTGATGGTATTCGTTCAGGAGATGATGTCGCACCTAATTTCAATTACTCGGTTCATAGTATAGGACGTGCTGTTAGAGCAGTATCGGTTCAGTGGTATATGAACAGAAAAATATGGATAACAGATATTGACCAGATACATGTTAAGAAACCTGACCTTACTGACAGTGAAGCGAAAATATGGGCAACAATAGGAGGATTATCAGGTGGAAGTATATTTATACCAGATAGATTTTGGAATACAGATGAAGTACCAGAAAATCGTTTGGAATTATTGAAAAAGATTGCTCCTCCATACAGTGTTGCAGCACGACCTGCTGATTTATTTGAACATGAAGTTGATACAACAGATTTTCCTAATATTTTTGTACTTGATATAAATAAAAACTGGGGTAATTATTATATTGTTTCAGTAATAAATTGGGATACATCACAAAAAAATATAACTGTTGAATTCCAAAAACATCTTGATGTCTCACCATCTCAAGAGTTTCTTGTATATGATTTCTGGAACAAAAATTATCTTGGTATATATTCAGGATCAAAAGTTTTCCAAGTTCCAGGACATGATTGCTATGTTCTATCTTTTGTACCAAAACTTTCTATACCACAAATAATTTCTACTGACCGTCATATTACACAAGGTGGTGTTGATTTAGAAAATGTTGTATGGATTAATGATTCAAAACAACTTACTGGGACTTCAAATACTTTAATTAGAAATATACCGTATACAATGGTTCTTTTCGTTCCACCAGAATATAACTTGGTAAATGCTTTTGCTGATACTAAACCAATGCAAGTTAATAATAATGCAGATGGAACAATTCAATTAACAGTTGTACCTGAAAATACAACTATTAACTGGGTTGTCAATTTTAGTAGTGGCTCAAGTGATATAATTGCACCCTCAAAAATAACAGATTTAGCAGTTAGTAGTTATACATCAAATAGTGTAATATTAACCTGGACAGCACCGGGTGATGATGGTCCAATTGGAACAGCAACCATCTATGATTTACGATATTCATTCACACCTATTATAACTGAAAATGACTTCAATAATGCAATTCAATATACGGAAAAACCATCTGTTAATCAATCAGGAACAATACAGAATTGTGTTGTAAACAGATTAGTATCAGGAACAACATATTATTTTGTGGTAAGGACAGGAGATGAAGTATTAAATTGGTCCCCGATTTCTAATTGTGTATCAATAACTACAAGTGGTTCGCCGATACAATCAAGTATAACAGTAATATCTCCTAACGGTAACGAAATATGGTTTACAGGATTAGAATATACTGTTAATTGGGAAAGTCAAGGAGCAGTAGGTAATGTTGATATATACTTGTCAACAGATTCAGGAACATCGTGGTCAAAACTTGTCTCAAATACAGCTAATGACGGGCTACAAAAAATACCTGCTTTTGTTTCTCCATGTAATAGTTGTAAAATTAAAGTTGAATCAATAACAGGGTCGCCTTCTGATATGTCTGATTACAATTTTATTATCAGTAGTTTTGTTATAACAAATAAACCTATTATTTCTGTTACACCTAACAAACTTTATTTCGGTGAAATAAAACCTGATTCTGTAGTAAGTTTAACATTTAATATAACAAATATTTCAGGTGGAACTTTAAGTGGCACTATTACAACAGATAAGGATTGGATTAAAGTTGATCAAGAATATTTTAATAGTAACAATGTTACAGTTACAGTAACAATTGACGGAAAAACACTTAATAAATTAGAAGGTCAGTATACAGGTAAAATTAATATAAGTTCAAATGGTGGCTCAACTTCTATTGATATTGAAGTAACTGCTGTATGTGTTTTAACTAAACCCAACCCATTTAATCCCGAGAAAAGTAAATTAACTTTTTTCGGTTCAGGAATAGTTCCTGGCAAAACAACAATAAAAATATACACATTATCTGGAGAATTAGTTAAGTCACTGAATAATATATCACCTAATATTAAAACAAACCAAATTTCTAAAACGGAAATAGAAATTGCTAACGAAATAACATGGGATGGTAAAAATGAAAACGATGAAACTGTTGTAAATGGAATATATTTATATATTTATGAATCACCAAAAGAAAAAGGAGTAGGAAAATTTACTGTTATAAAATAGATATGAGATAAAAAATTTAATATTTTTTTTATATAATAATATGAAAATTGTTAAAAAGGAAGGAACAGGAAAAGATTATGAAAAAAATAATATTGATAGGAAAATTTTTATTAATCTTTTTATTAACTACTATGGAACTTTATTGTCAACAAACAGAGATTGCTAAAATCCAACAAAATAAACTAATTATTAATAATACGCCTATTTTAACTGAGGTCCAATCAAATATCAGTTTGGAAAAGGATTTAAATGGAATAGGTGTTTTCTTAAAATTTACTTCCAAAGAAAAATTCTCATACAAACAGTTTCTTGTAGGTAAACCTGTATCTACAAAAAATTTTGTTTGTGGTCATACAACAGATATTTACTGGTTATACCCAAAAACAGGTAAATTGATTAGTGAAATACCATCTGATACACAGTTCTTACTAACACAATTGGATAATAATGATTATGTTGTCTGGATACCAATACTTGATAACAATTTTCGTTGCTCTATTGAAGCAACTCAGAATAATGAATTAATAGTAAGCGCGGAGTCCAATGATACTCAGACATCAACTGATACATTAACAGGATTATTCATTGCGCTTGGTAATGACCCATTCTATTTATTGAAAAATTCTGCACGCAGTATAATAAATAGAATAAGAACAGGTAGATTGCGTGAAGAAAAACCTGTTCCAGAAATACTTGATTATTTCGGTTGGTGCACTTGGAATGCTTTTTATTCAAGTGTTGATAAAGAAAAACTTGAGTTAGGATTAGAATCATTTAAATCTCTAAAAATAAACCCAAAA
>Ga0123519_10004717_pt1 | contig 21927 bp, 15 predicted proteins | sample YelNatPaOPRAMG02_FD_87396 | JGI IMG/M metagenome (GOLD analysis project Ga0123519, IMG submission 87396) | Hot spring microbial communities from Yellowstone National Park - Yellowstone National Park OP-RAMG-02 (version 2) | ecosystem: Environmental > Aquatic > Thermal springs > Hot (42-90C) ...
TCGTCCTACTTCCTGTGTATCTAACCATATCTCTACACTACCTGGTTTTATTGTATCACTACCAAACGCAATTTGATAATACCTTTTTTTTACATAATTTATATCAAGTATCTCTTCTCTTATTAATTGTTGGTTACCAGTAAAACGTTTTACCTCAGGTGTCCCTTTTGATTGAGACCATACCCCGATACCGTGAAACTTCTTATATTTAGCATCCACTATTGCGCCAAACACATTCTTTCTATATCCAACAAATTCTGAACCTGGTAATGATACATCAATATCACCAAACTCTGCTCTTTGCACAATTTCATCGGGTGATTTAGCCTGATATCTTACCGATATATCTCTTTTATCAGCCTGTTGGTCATCAAAATCAATATTAACCTTTATTTTATCACCTACACCACCATTTATTCTAACTTGCATCTGTTGGTCCATAGTAAAATTTGTTCTTTGTCTTCTTTCATCTATTTTTTCTGCATTGGGTGTTGCTGATATATCATATTTCATACCGATATACTTTCTTCCATTAATTGATAATCTTGCGTCATATGGTAGTATCAATTCTCCACTTGCTCGAGGCGGTAACTCTATTTTGGCGGGTGTGGTCGATTCAACAACTTTTTCACCTGGTTCTCTACCTTCTTCTATTACCTTACGCATTTCATTCCATTTATCTTTTGAATATTTGAACTGCTCTTCTTCTGATTCTTCTGGTGCAAAAATACCAGAATAATTATTTGAAACAAACAATAAAAGAATGGTTAATATTAACGAAATTGAAACAAATACTTTTTTCATTTTTATTATATATTATACCTAATTTTTTTTTTTTTTGCTATAATATATATAACTATAATCTTATTAAATTAATGAAAAAATATGAAAATAATTGATAAATATATCTTTAAAGAACTTTTAATATCGTTTATATTAGGTTTATTTGTATTCACATCAATATTACTACTAAATAGTACTTTCCAATTAATTGACATTTTATTAAGTAGAAATGTTTCAATAATAACTATCTCGAAATTACTATTCTATTTAAGTTTATCACTATTATCTCTTTCTATTCCGATCTCACTATTGTTTGCAATACTAACAGCGTATAGTAAATTTTCATATGCTAATGAAATAACTGTTTTGCGGTCATCAGGTATAAATACACTGTATTTTATCTGGCAACCTCTATTATTAGGCTTAATATTCTGTATTATCTCATGCTATTTGAATTTATTTGCAATACCTAAAATACAAAATAATTTTCATATGATTTATAACGATATTCTACATCAACAATCAACAATAAAATTCGATGATAAGACATTTATCGAACTCGGAAATTACAAAATATATGTTACAAAAGTTAGCAAAAAAAATAATAAAATTTTTGGTATAAATATATATAAACTGGGGACAACATTTTCAACACGTATTTTTGCAAAAAGTGGTACTGTAAAATACATTATAGGTAAAGGTCTCGTTTTTGTCTTAAATAATGGGATAATACAAAACACAGGTTCTGCTGATGAATTTACAAAATTAACTCAATTTTCATTCAAAACATATAAAGTTAATATTCCACTATCAACAAATATAACTCCACGCACAACTAAGACATTACAGGAATTCACAATAAAAGAACTAAAAGAAGAAATCAAAGCTTCTCGTAGCAAAAACTTGCCAACAACATATCTTGAAACAGAATATTATTTCAGATGGGTATTAAGTTTTGCTGTTTTAGTATTCACTATACTTGGTATTCCTTTAGGAATAAGATTACAGCGTTCCAGTAAATCAATTGGTGCTGGTGTAACAATAATTGTAGTAACAATATATTATTTTTTACTAATTGCATCAGTAGTTTTATCGGAGAAAGGAACTTTACCTTCAAAATACATTATGTGGCTTAGTGATGCAACCTTATTTATAACAGGAATAATTTTGAACATTAGATTATTATGTAAATAAAAGAACCTAATAACAAAAAAAATATTTTAATTTTTTAAGAAACAGGTGAATGTTTAATATGAAAATACTAAAATTATATGTAATTAAAGAGTTTTTTTACTCTTTTATAGCAATTCTTTTCTTCTTCTGTCTATTATTTCTTGTCTCAGAATTTCTTTACAGGTTACGTGAGTTTTTATCTTATAAATCTAACTTCTCATTAATGTTTTATTATCTAATGAACCATTTCCCTTTATGGATAAGAGATGCTCTTCCTATTTCATTCCTTTCTGGAATAATGTTTTCATTTGGTAGATTATATCGTGATAACGAAATAACAGCAATAAAATCAAGTGGTATAAACTTATATAGTATAATAACTCCGATATTGATAATAGGACTAATTCTATCTATATTCAGTATATTTTTAAATATCAAACTTGTTCCTGAAACCTATGTTAAAGTTAGATATATACGAGAATATCAACTCAAGGGTATAAAACCTTTCACTCCAAATCAATTTCAGTTTCTAACATATTCTGCTAGTAATGGTGAAAAATTTACTATTGATTATTATGACTATAACAAAAAAATAATGTATAATGTCACAATAGATTATTTATCTCCTAATTTCGTATTAATTAAACAAATAAAATCAAAAACAATGGAATGGAAAGAAAATAAATGGATAATTAATGATGGTATTGAAAGAATATTTGACCCACAAAGTAAAGAATTAGTATCAGAAAAAAAGTTTAAAACTAAAATAGTAAATATTCCTGATAAACCGGAGGATTTTCAGCCAAGTATTACTAATTGTGTAGAAATGAATTTATTTCAACTTGAACAGGAAATACAGAGATTAAAAAAACATGGTATGAATTTCAGGAAAGAACTTGTTGAATGGCACTTCAGATTCGCTTACTCATTTACTAATTTTATTATTGCATTTTTTGGAATAGCTTTCAGTTTAGGACTTGCAGGTAGATACAGTCGTATAAGGCATATTGTTTATGTAATTTTAATCTCAACTATTTATTGGCTATTCTTATCTTTTAGTAAAACATTCAGTTTGGCTCAGGTTATACCGGCTTTTTGGGGTGTATGGTCAGGTAATATTCTTTTCCTTTTTATAGGTATTATTCTTTTTTTACATATTCGTAGATAAACTAAATTCTAATAACTAAAATTAAGTTTTGTCCCAATAAAACTACCTGTATAATTATACGGAATATATCTTTCATATTTCATATTTGATGTCTGTGATTGATATGAATAAATTAAAGTCATGTTACTCACTCTATTCCATTTAATAGTATAACCTAAAGAAATAATAGTAAATGAGTCAGTTTCTTTTTCTGTTAACAGATTATTATTTATATCTCGTGCCGGTCTATCAGAATAATTTTTAAGGATAATATTTGGGATAAAAAATATGCTTTTATTTTTTGTTAAATTTATATATAGTGGAATAGCGAAATCTATTTCTGTATAATCATAATATTTCCCAATAAAAATTGGTGTTGTACTCATGATTGTTACAAAATGCAAATAATTCTGGTTTGATGTCTTTATCCTATATTCAAAATCAGGTTTTATTACTAATATTTTGCTTAAAGGTTGGCTTCTTGATAATTTTAAATCAATGACATTGTCTACTTGTAAATTATTCCCATAAACTCCATTAGATTCTACTACTTTCTGTTTTGTATAATTTTGTATTGAATATCTAAACGAAATATCATTATCATAAATAGAATAATTAGCACCTATCTGAATAATATTTTGTGATGCTTTTCCTGCAATAGGTTCTGTACTTGCTCCCATCTGAAATTCTTTCAATAAATCAGTATAATTGGGGAAATCAAGCATATCATAACCTATCAAACCCATTAATTTCTTTTCTATTCCAAACTCAACTTGACCGCCAATACGATTAAAATCATATAACCCTGTTCCCCACTCTTCATTAGCACCACTTCTTAAATATTCTTTCATCCAGTTAAATCCAACTTTAAGTGTATATTTATCTTTTAAGTTTAGTTGATACTGAGTAAATAACATATTATCCATTGTCCGCTCTGTAAATTCTCTACCTTCTGTTGTTTTAAGTCCGGGTCCGATATACTTTAGTTCATAAAACAATAGTATAGAATGTTTATCTGCTGGTTTAATAATCAAACCCAGGTCTGTTGTAAGATTTGTTGTAAACAGAAACGGACCAAGTAGTCCTGGTGTTATCCCTCTTGATGCGGCTGTTACTCCAAGTGAAAAATCAATCAATGAATATGGTGCTAACATTGTTTTTGCTGTTAATTCTGATGTTATTATATTCAAAATAATTATACAAATAATAAATAATTTAACTCTGATAAAATTAGACATATTTTCCCCTTTCTGTTAAAAACAAATATGACAGGCAATATACGGATAAAAAACTATTAAAGATTCGGGATAAATATTTAATCCTAACTCCCAAAAGTTATACCACATACTTATCCTGCTTATTATTTTATTATATTTTAGTCCTAATCCTGTCTGTGCATAAATGTATTTTGTTGGCGATGTATGATATTCAATACCGGTAAAAACATATATATCACTAATATCTGTTTTAAATTCTTCAAGACTTATTGAACCAGAATTTGTATCCGTTGATAATTTAATATGGAAATTCAATGATGTCTGTTGCATACCTAAAAATAATCTTGTTTTCTTATCAACTGATTTAGTGAAATTGAGTCCAACTGTTGTATCATTGTAACTTGGTTTTATACCTTCCATTGGAATATAATTCAATGCGAGAACAGTTCCGTATGTCCCGAACAAATCAATTTGTGGTATATTTTTTAGTTCTTTTATTACTCTAAATTTTACATTTATACCATTAAAAATCAATATCATTGGTATAGGTACCGGTGCAGCCAGATTAAATCTTAAACTGAAATGTTTATCTTTAGGAACAGGAAACATATCTTCATTATCATGATGAAAATTTAACAAAGTATCCGTCAAATAAACAAAAGGATTTTGAGCAAAACTGAAATTAATAATACTTACTGAAAATAACAAAATCAAAATAGCATTATTTATGAATTTTCTCATATCTATCTCCATTATTAAAGAAATTTTTCAATTTTTGTTATTGTATAAAATTATTTTAAATAAATCAATCGTACGAATTAAAATAAATAAACACTAATAAAAACTAACAATTTTAGGTGAGATTCTATATTGAGTTAAGATTAGTTTATAATTCTTTTTTCAAAATAAAAAAATTATAATACTATTTATTAAACACAAGTGCCATACCTAATTTTTCTGTTCCTGCAATAATAATATCAGGTGTGAATACTAAATCAATATTACTTTTACTGAAATAATCTATATCTGATATTCTACCTGTAGAATCTGCTTTTTTACAAGAAATAATACCTTGTATTGCTATTTCATTAAAAATACTTATAGGGTCAGATACATTCTCCATAAAATTTTCTGATAATAAGTTACCATTATTATTTATACCATAAAATTCTGTTCTTAAATAAATGTCTGGTTTCTTTGGATCAATATTTCCTACAAACCAAATTGGTTCTATTTTAGTATTCCACAATAAGTCCGTATCATCACCACTCTGTTCAACAACATCTGGAAAATTGCTTTTATCATAATCATCCTTCTCTGTATCTACTTGTTTATCATTAATATACAAATCTAATTTAATATTTTTAGATGATTCATCTTCTTCACTTGGAACTTCTCTATAATTTTTCCATTCTATTGTATCTGTCCCGTTTGATAATTTTAAGTTTAAATCACTAATCTTAAGTTTATTGGGGTCAGAACTGTTTTCTTCATTTTTTAAGAAATTGGACCAGTCGCTCACCTGTTCCGGTAACTCTTTATTAAATACAATTTTCATATCAATTGAATCTATTCTATTTGTATTCGTTCCCTTATAATCAAATTTACCATTATATACATATTCGGTTCTTTTTGTTAAATTCAATAATTCTATTGTTTTATTATCAGGTCTTGTAAAATACTGGTCTACTCTAACAATATTTCCATGGATATCTTTCAATGTGCGACCAACAGAAAAATCATTTTCTTTTACTTCATGAACAATATTTTTTACAATACCCACATCTAATTTTACATCTTCAACAAAATCCTGTAACTGTTTTTTTAGTTCAGCTAAAGGACCTACCTGCATTATTTCCTCTTCTATTTGTTCTTCTTTTGCTGTTTGCTCTTCTTTTGTTGTTTTCTGTTTTCCCGTTTTTAACTCTTCTTTTAATATTTCTTCTGTTAGTTTACCGTATTCTTCTGGTTTCAATTCATTTATTAATTTCACATCTTCGGCAGTCAATGGTTTTGCGGATACAATATCTCCATTCTTATTACTGGACGAACTCTGTCTATCATTAACATCAACAATTATACCAGAAATAATGTTTTCAAATTCAACTTTACCTGATATTAAGAATAAGTTTGTTCCAACCTCATTCACTGTTAAAGCGAGTTCTGAGCCACCACCACTTACTATAGAATCAGGTGTTTTAATCACGAATTTATTACCTGATTTTAATGGAACAATTTTACTATAAACTTTTCCGTTCAATAACTCAACTGATATCTGTGTGTCTGTTAACAATGATACTGATATTTCTGTATTTTCTTTTACCCAGATTTGTGACCCATCTATAAAAACTAATTTAGCAGAACCTTTTTCAGATGTTTTTATTTTATCCCCTTTTTGTAAAATATCACCTTTTTTTGCTGGTAACCAATTATTTGTTGATTCTTTAAATATCTCAACATTACCTACTAATTCTGAAACTATCACCTGACTAAACACTAAACTTGAAACAAAAGCAACTGCAATTAGACAAAATAATATTTTTCTCATACTCTCTCCTCCTAAACTTAAAATATTAGGATTTCTTAATATTTATTATAACATTAGAATTCAATTTTGTCAATAGATAAAAAAATTTAAATAATAATATTTTTCTTTAATTCCAATTTTATGAGATAGAAAATAAATTTTCTGATAAGGTATGTTTATTTAGGACTTTTGTCACAAATTGGTAAAAACATTTTCTTATTTAAATTTTATACCAAGTGAAATTCTATGTCCGAGTCCAAACTCACCCAATGATACAGCAGAATAATCTATTACCAGCTCATTTCCCAACTCTGATCCAGATGACATTCTAAATTCTTCACCTTTTAAAATAGTATTTATCCCAAAACCAAAAGTTAATCCTTCAATTTGGTTATAACCTACTCTTATTTTATACATTTCTTTAAACTTATATTCTCCACCTATATGAATATGTGTATCAGAATCACTTGTATTATCTATATCCAATGCAATAAGTAAATCTGGTGAAAGTTTATAACCTACACCTAATTTAATTGTCATTGGAATAGGATTACTAATCTCATCAATTTTCATGCTCGCTGCATTATTCAGTAAACTTAAACCCGTTGAAAATTTATCTTCTCTAATAATATATAATAGACCAAAATCTAAGCCTATAGTATTACTCTCAAATGGACCTAATTTCTGAGTAATATATTTAACAGCACCACCTATACTAAATTTAGATGAAAATTTACGACTTATCACAATTGAAACTACACTGTCATATACACTATTATTAGTATCAGCGAGTTGTCCATTAGTATCTCTAATTTCTATATCACCCAAAGATAAATAATTTAAACCAAAACCTAATACAACCGATTTTAATGGATAAACAAATTCAGTAACTAAACTATTTATTCCTTCTATCCATTTGACATAACTACCTGATAATTCCATAGTAGTTATTTGAGATAATCCGGATTGGTTCCAGTAAATACTGTTAATATCATCACATATTCCAGTAAATGCACCACCCATACCCGATGGTCTTGCACCAGGTAATATTTTTAAAAACACAGCAGTTGTTGTCCCTGCTTTATCACTGGAATAAGAAATACTGAAAAATATTACAATTAAATTTAAAATTATTATTACCAAATTAATTTTCTGTTTCATTTTATTTTATAAATATCATCTTTTTAGTAGTTTCGTATCTATCATTACCAAAAGTTGCTATTAATTTATAAATATACACACCCGAACCTAACTTATTACCACTCTTATTGATACCATCCCAAGTCAACGTTTTATTTTCACCTGCTGTTTCTTCTTTTTCCTCTTCGTATAGTAATTCACCAAGTATATTATAAATCTGTAGTTTAATTTTACCGTTCTCTTTCATAATATAATTGAAACTTGCTTTTGATTTAGCCGGATTAGGATAAACATACGATGATTTTATAAACTGTTCTTTTGGTTCAATTGCAATTAGAACATTGAAACTGGATATATAAAGTGTTCCTACATTATTATTAGTATCATAAGGTATTACATGTATACCATATCTTCCATTATTACCTAATGGTGCAAATGTTAGAATAAGCGTATCAACTCCATTATTAGTTTTTGTTCCCGATATCTCATTATTATTTGAATCATATAGTTTTATTATTGAAGAATTTAAATCTAAAGGAAAATATCCCTGACTTAATTTTGCTGTAACTTGTGTAATAGCAGTTGTTATTAGAGCATCATTAGGTGGATTAGTTTCAATAACATAAGGAAGTGCTGCTAAAACAACAAAACTGGAGATATAGAGGTTTCCAACATTATTATTGTTATCATAAGGTAATACATGTAATCCATATTGTCCATTTATTAACCTATCAAACTTTAAAATAAGTGTATCAATACCATTTGTTGTCCGAGTGCTTGCAACAATTACATTTGTGTTATTAATAAACCGATATAAACTGATTGTTGATGATGCAAGATTTATACCTGAACCACCAGTATCAGATATCGTTGCTGATGCTACCATTATTTCATTGCTAATTGTTGCACCATTACCTGGATATGTAAATACTACAGTAGGAGCAGTAAAATCAATTACTCCCCAGTATGTAACTGTCTTCGTTGAACTTAAAACTTTATTATCAGTAACAACATTAATTTGAATTAATTTTTCACCTGAAACAGAACTGACAAAAGAGCCTGATGTTTGTCCATTAACATCTGTTGGTGCTACAGGTTGAATTATATTATCGCCTAAACTCATATTAGGAATAACAATATTCACAGTTTTATCTGGTAAAGGATTATTATATTTATCTACAAGTGTTATATTAATAGTAACTGTTGTTCCGACATTAACATAAGTACTTGGCACTACTGTGAAATAAGATTTAGTGGTACTCACTATATCAGGTGTAAAAGTTACTGTTGCTGTGGATTTAAGCATCTTATTATCATCCGTTACATCAACTGCATTAATAATTTTTTGTTCTGCTTTTGTTGAATAAAAACTTATATAGGCACGACCACTCGCATCTGTTTTACTTAATAACGGGTTATATAAAATAGTGTTATCTGAGCCGGATATAATAATTATCACATCTTTATTTTGAACTACTGCATTTTCTGTATCTCTCAGTGTAACAATAATAGTTACTGTTGAACCAACAGGAACAGTTGCTACTCCTTGAACACTTACACTTGAATTATCTACACTAACAGGTTTTGTTATAAACCATGATTGTGTTCCATCTAATATCTGTAGACCAGGGTCAGTATATACTCTCAATACAGGATTTCCTTTCCATTCATCTCTGTATCTAAATTGTGCTATTCCATTATTCATTTGAACTTGTGTTATTTTAATATCTGCTGTGGAACTGACAAAAGCATAATCAGTTGATGTACTCTCTAAGTATAATAATAGATTTGCATCATAATCTGGATTATTAACTGAATCCTGGGCTAAAACAGTAATAATCTGTGATGTAGCACCTGTTAATAATTCTTGTTCAGGGTCCTTAAACCCGATTTTTTGAACAATGATATTATCAACACGAAATGAATTTGTTATAGCAGGATTACCAGTTCCATCATCATCACTCGGTGTTATTCGTATTTTCGTTTGTATATCTTTATTAGGTAAATCTTTATTTGTATCCCAAACAAATATATGACCTTCACTTGGTTTAAGGTTTGTTAATGGTTCTGAACCCACTCCTCGTGTTGCTGTTTTCCATTCGCCATCCAAAAATTCTACTTTTATATTACATGGAATAAAATTGTCATTATTTGTGAGATAATATGCAATTGTAACAGCCGAACCTGATTGTTTACCAATGGGAGTAACAACAGAAACTTGTGGTGGAATCCCTTTAACAGTAAATGAACTTGCATATGTAGGAATACCTGTTGCTTCATTAATACTCGGTATAGTATTAGATGTGCTGTATAGATTAAATGGAGTTGTTGTTATAGTAATACTGTATGGATTAGTTGCATAGAATCTGTAATTTAATTTACCATCACCAGCAAAATTTATACTCGGCATTATAAAATAATATATCTCTCCATTTGTATAATCGTTATCATTTCCAACACCTGGTTTAAGACACATACCAAATTGTTCTGTGGTCTCATAAATTAGGTCATCATTTAAATCAATCCATACCTGAATTGTTGTTGGAGGATTACCTTTTAAATCAGTCGTTATTCCACGGTCATAATATTTCACTCTGAATTCGCATCCGGCTAATCTATCTATTAAATTAGGTTCTATTCCATCATTTTGAAACCCTGAATCACCAGCCCATTCAAGGGTCGGATCCCAATACACTACACTATTATTTAATTTATCAGGCAGATACGGTCTTATATAATCTCTAAAATAAAGTGTTGAATTATTCGCTGCTACATTGTAAACACCTGTAATATTTGTTGTATCAATACAAATATTATCAAATGTATGTTCTTTAATATTATTTGCTGTAATATAACTCGCGTATGTTGTTCCTGGTTGTAAATTATATAAATATATTTCTTTTGTATTAGCCAATGGAACACTATTCAATGTTAATCCATCATTATTAAGAAATTTAAAATATGTATTCTGTATTTTATTTATTGTCCCACCTAAACAAAGTCCATAATAAAATACATAAGTATCAGCAATAATATTATAAGTTTTATCTTCAGCAAGTTTACGTGTTACAATAGTAGGGTATTGAGGTGTCCCAGCGATTTCAATTGTTGCACCTGTATTATTGGTAAATTTTGCACCGATATAATTCTTGTCAGAAAAATCACAAAAATTCACTTCTTTTCTTGTTTCTTCATCATTTGAACCAGATATTGTAATAAAAATATATTGTTCACCAGGTGAAATAGGGGATTGTTTATGGGTAATACGAAATTTTACTTCTCTTCCTTTACTTTCATAATCAGTATCATGTACTAATAAATTATTATCAATACCTGACTTTGTTCCACGGACTTGCCATTTATCTCCTGTTTCACCATAACCATAACTCACAATCCAGACCTCTGAACTTGTTGAAGTACTTATTGTTACAGAAGTAATATCATTAGTACCACCATCACCATCTATTCCACCATCATCGTATCTCAACATCGGAGTATCATATTGTGAGATAACAGTATTCCATCCATGTGACTTACTATTATAAGTTTCATCTTGATAATTCCATTTTAATATATCATTAGTATGCCATTTATGAAAACTTTGAGGCATAGAAAACTGTCCCCAAATACGTGTTAATCCAGGAATTTTATCATGTTTCTGACTTATTACCCATGAACCTTCTTTAGTAAATTCTTGTTTTTCTGGTGTATTAACAAATTCAGTAGTACTTTCTAATAAACAGTTTTTTAACCACAGTTGTGATATATATCCTTCATTTTCTTCTCCTTCAATATATATATCTCCCCAACTGTTATTACTATATATTTCATCTACACATAAATTATCTTTTGATGAATGAGAAGCAAAACCAGACCTTGCATTTCCTGAACTAATATTTCCAACAAATATATTCTGATCTGAATTATATCTTACTCTTATACCACTATTTCCATTATTTGAACATTTATTTGCTCCTATGTAGTTGTTTTTAGAATTAGTATCCAGAGAAATACCATGAACATAATTATTACGGCATTCATTCTTAATTATAACATTCTTCTGTGAATTTATTAAAGAAATACCTTCTTCAGCAAGTTGATTATGAACATTATTACTATCAATTAAATTTTTATTTGATGATTCAATATATATCCCTCTTATTTTATTACTATAAATTTCGTTTCCAATTATATCATTTTCATTAGATGAATCGGTCAAATGTATCCCATAACCTATATTACCACCAACATTATTATAGATTTTATTGTATCTAATTGAACTTTTTGTCGTCTTATCAAACCATATTCCATTATATTGACAGTTATGAATAATATTTGATGATACACCCTGGTTATACCACCATTCATTCATTCGTTTACAATTTTCAAAATATATTCCTGTATCAGCAGAAGAAGAAATATCTAAATTATAAAAATAAATTTTTTTAGAACTACATCCATTTGCTCCATCAACATTAATAATATTTATTCCATACTTATCTTGTGTTCGCCATAAACCAACTTTTGTAATAATAGCATGTTCTATTTCTATCCAACTATTAGATTGTATATAACAATCATTATATCTACCTATAATTCTAAAATTTCTTACATTATTTTCTGGGTCGGGTTTTTGGGTATTACTCGGGTTAGGGTCTGCTCCTCTTATATATAATTCGCCATTATTTATGATATATCCGGGTGAAATTTCTCCACTAAATTTTAGATTCATAACACTCGTATATCTATCACAGAAAAATCTACTAATACCTCCATTTTCAATTTCAATACAGGCAAAAGAAATATCAACATTAGAATTATCTGAACCAGAGTTTACTTTAATATTAAATTCACCATTCTCCCCTATTTTAATCTTTCTTGAATTAATATCAAATTTAACTTCAGGACTATTTATTTCTACATCAAATCTATTTTTATAATTCGGAGAAGCAACCAAAAGAATATCTCTTGTGTTTATCGTTATGTTACTTTTAGATGTAATATTAACAGTAAACTGAGCAGATTTATCTGTATTTAACTTGATATCAGTAAGATTTATATAATAAGTTGTATTATTGCTCGCTGAATTCAGAATAAATTTACTTAATTCACCGTCAAAAACAATATTTCTTGCTGTAATATAAAAACTATCTCCTGATGATTTATCAGTTGCTAAAACAATTGAAGCACCGTCTTTTAATGTTATATCCAAACCTACTAAAAAATTTATTGGTTGACCTGTTCCAGATGAAAATACTAATTTTGCATTTTCCTCAATAGTCAAAGAATTACATTGACATATTGCCCATGTATCAACAATAACAGTAAATCCTTTTGTAATTGTAACATCATCTAAAACGGTTGGTATTTTATTACTAGCCCAGGTTGAACCTAAATTCCATAAAGGAATATTAGATGTAGTTGTAGTAACTATCACTTCACCAAAACATTTCAGAAAATTAAATATTATTATTAATGTAACTAAAATTATAAAATTTTTTCTTCTCATTATCTTAAAAATTTAGTTCAATATTTACTAATTTAACCTTAATTATATAAATTTGATTTTTATTTGTCAATAACTCGAAAAATATTTATATTACAAATCAATTAAAACCTAAAATTGTTTTTATATAATCCGAACCATCTATCAATTCAGATTTATCTGATTTATCATGAACTTCTAATGTCAAAAACATTTCACTATTAATAAATTTTTTTAATTTTGTAAAATCTATCTCGCCGCTACCAGGTGCATAATGGTCAACTAATCCACGAACATCATGTAAATGTATACCTACTGTCCTATCAGAATACAATTCTAAATATATGTTGGGGTCATCAATATAATCCATCCTAAAATTTATTTCAGCATGTCCAGTATCATGCCAGTATCCTAACGGTGCACCTTTAAATCTTTCAATTATCTTTCCTATCTCCTCAATATCAGGTATCTCATTCAAATACATTCTGTTTTCAATCCCTAATAAAATCTTTTTACCAGAATTATTATTAGCATAAACAGATAATCTATCTAAACTTTTTAATAAATTATTGAAATATTTATCTGATTTCTTTTTCCTATCAGAAATACATTCCATTTTATATTTTTCAAATTCACTGTTTTTTATCCCAAATTTTCGTGCATAACTATATAATTCAGAACCTTTTGGCTCTGTTGGTACTTCACCTGAATGAATAACCACATAAGATGCATCTAATTCTCGTGCAAAATCAATTGTCCGCATTGTATATTTAACAGCAAGTTCTCGTTCCTGTTCATCATCTGAACTTAAAAGATATGCATTTAAATATGTTCTGTCAATAGGAACAGAATTTATCATTGGACAAAAATTATGTAATCCTAAAACTATTAATTCTTTATTTTTTACATAATTTTTTATTTCATCTGCCCAAATATCTTTAATTTCAACATTTAACTCAACAGCATTAAATCCTATTGATTTAAACTCAGAAACAATTTCACTAAATTGACTTTTGTTTTTAGCATTATATGCTGTTGAAACAGATATTTTATTCACTGGTATTATTCCCATTTTTTAAATCATCTGTTGATTTATCTATTTGGTTTTGTTGTTCTATAGTTTTATACAAATCCTGATTTTCTGTAGTTGATGACGGTGCCAATTCATCTAATGAAGGTAAATCTGAAATTGAAACTAAACCGAAATAACGTAAAAATTCGTTTGTTGTTCCATATAATAGCGGTCTTCCAACAGCTTCTTTTCTTCCAACAATTTTTATCAGTTTACGTTCCAATAATTTCTCTAATACAGATATTGTTTCAACACCTCTTATTTCTTCTAATTCTGCACGAGTTATGGGTTGTTTATATGCAATTATAGCAAGTGTTTCTAATGCAGATTGAGATAATCTCAAAGTAACTTTATCTTTGAATAACTTACGGACCCACTGACTATATTCTGGCTTTGTTGCAAATTGATAACCTTCGGCTACATTCCGCAACTCAATAGGCGCCAATCTATCCTCGTATTCTTTCTTTATTTCATCAATAATTTCTAAAAATATTTCTTTATTAACCTTTTTATCAAAAATTTCATTAAGTTTTTCTAACGAAATTGGTTCATCAGTAATAAAAAATAATACTTCTAAAATATTTTTTATTTCTTTTTTTTCCATAATTTAAATCATAAATTTACACGATATATTCTTATTTCCCCAAATAATTTTGATTGTCTAGCAACAATCTGTTTAAGTCGTATTAATTCTAACATTGCTAAAAACACAACAATAAGTCCCATCCGTGTAGTTTCCTTTTTAAGTATTTCTGTAAAATTTATATATTTTCTACCTTCTAATAAATCAAGTATCTCTCGTATTTTCTGTTCAATAGGTATTTCTTCATATACTATCTCTTTAACCTCTTTTGGTAATTCATTGAATACTTTACGAAATGACTCAATTAAATCAAATAAAGTTGCATCTATTACAAAATCATTTTCATTTAATACAGGATTAAATCGATAAAAAACACCTTGTTCATTCAATTCCTTTTGAGATAATATTTTCCCTGCTTCTTTATATTTTTCGTATTCAAGTAATCTTGCAACAAGTTCTGCTCTAGGGTCAATTTTTTCTTCATCTTCAACTGTATTTTCAGACGGTAATAACATTCTCGACTTTATCTGCATCAAAGTCGCAGCCATCACTAAAAATTCTGAAGCAAAATCTAAATTTAGTTCTTTCATTAAATCCAAATATTCAAGATATTCAGCAGTAATTTGTGAGATTGGTATATCGTATATATCAAGATCATTCTTACGAATAAGATATAACAATAAATCAAGGGGTCCTTCAAATATTTCTAAATGGACATTATAATTCATTTTATTTTTATTGCAGAACGTACTTCTTCCATTGTCTTCTTCGCAATTTCTGAAGCTTTCTTTTGCCCTTTATCAAGTATATCTGTAATTATATCTTTATTCTTAATTATTTCTTCACGCTTTAATCTTATTGGATTAAGAATTTCGTTTATTTTTTTGCTGAGATTCTTTTTACATTCAACACAACCAATTTTACCATTATAACAATCTGATTTTATTTCAGAATAATTATCACAATATACACTATTAAATGCAAACACAACACATCCTTCTGGATGACCTTTATCTGTTACCCGTATTTTTTGTGGATCGGTATACATTTGATAAACTTTTTGTGATATTAGTTCAGAATTATCTGAAATAAGAATATAATTGTTATATGATTTTGACATTTTTCTTCCGTCAATTCCTGGTAACCGTGGTGCAATTGATAAATATGCTTGTGGCTCAATAAAAATTTTTCTCCCTTCATAACTATAAAAATTATTAAATCTTCTAACTATCTCTCTAGTTAATTCTAAATGAGGTAATTGGTCTTCACCTACGGGGACTGTATCTGCTTTATAGATAATGATATCTGCTGCCTGTAATACAGGATAACCTAGAAACCCATATGTGGATAAATCTTTATCTTTAACTTCTGTTATTTGTTCTTTGTATGTCGGACATCTTTCAAGCCAACTTAAAGGAATTATCATTGAGAGTAAAAGGAATAATTCTGCATGTTCAATTACATGTGATTGTCTAAAAATGACACTTTTTTGTGGATCTATTCCACATGATAACCAATCTATTACCATTTCTATTATATTGGTTTCTAATTCAGAAGTATCAGCATAATCAGAGGTCAATGCATGCCAATCTGCAACCATATAGAAACATTCATATTCATCTTGTAGTTTTACCCATGTATTAAGAGCACCAACCAGATTACCCAGATGAAGTTTTCCTGTAGGTCTCATTCCAGAAAGAATTCTTTTCTTAGACATATATTAAACTTCCACCTAACCAATGTATAAGAAAATTTACAATCGGACCTAATATTGACCATAGGATACCAGTCATTAATAAAAAGATTACTATAAAAAAACCGAACGGTGTAAGTTTCTGATATTCAATTGCAATATTAGTTGGTAATAGACCGGCTATTACATTACTACCATCTAGTGGTGGTATTGGTATCAAATTAAATACAGCAAGAATAATATTAATGAAAATCAAATATTTTAATAAAAAAGTCATAAATAGAAATATTTCAAACGATTTTATTATCCATAACAAAAAAGAAGAAATTACTGCAACAGAAAAATTCGCTATAGGTCCTGCTAATCCAACAAACATCATATCTCTTCTGGGATTTTGTAATCTTGAAGGATTAACTGGAACAGGCTTAGCCCATCCGAATAAAGGTGCATTTGTTAAAATAGCCATAATAGGTAATAAAACTGTTCCAAATAAATCAATATGTGCTATAGGATTAAATGTCAATCTACCTAATGACTGCGCAGTATCATCTCCATATTTATAAGCAATAAGTCCATGAAAATATTCATGAACTGTAATTGAAAATAATAACAAAACTAATTCAATTAATAATTGATAATATTCTAACATATATCATTAATAAATCTATATGCTACAGGAAATGAACATCTATTACATTTATCTAATCTTAAGTTACAGAAATCTGAAAATATTTGTAACAATCCTTGCTGAATCTGTTCTGTTTTTATAGATACATTTTTAATATTTCCTATTAATCTGTGTAAAAAAAGTTTTGTATATCTATTTTTCTCTTTTAAAGGAATTTTCATATATAATTTATGCAATATTGTTTCCAAAGTAGAATCGGAAGTTTTTTGAACATAGAATAATGTAAACGGAATGAATATATTTACCAACATTTCTAATGCTCTTGTCTTGCCTATAAGTGGTTTAGGACAACTTATTTCTTTTTTTCCAAAATTAGTCCTTCGTGCAAAATATCCTTGTTGAGGAACAACAAATATAGATATAAATTCTTGTATATCTTTTGTTAATATTTCTTTTTTATTATATTTTGATCTTAATTCTTTTATTAATTTCAATATATTTTCTAATAATCCTTTATGCTCAACAAAATTATTTATTAAATAAGCCAGTGCAGAAATACGTCTTATTGGATGATTAAAAGGTCTAATTTTATTAAAATTCCATTCGTTTTTATCTATCATTTTATTAAAAAATTTATTTCTGTATTTTCCCCATGTTTTTTTTAAACTCAATAAATATCTATTTGTTTCGCTATCATAAAAGTCTGAAATATCAGGAATAAGATTACTTAAACCGTAATAGATTGATTCGAGAACCAATATTCTTTTTCTTTTTTTTACCTTATTTATAATTTTATAAAGTAATTTGATAGGGAATATTTTAGCCATTTTTGTCATAGGGATACGATTATTAATATATCCAAGTGACTCACATAACAGTTCATATAATTTTTGTTCAATTAAACTCTCAGAATTGATATCATCAAACTGTTTAGATTTTAATATAATTCTACCATCACCAGCATACTTCAGTAAATTATAAAAACGACTTAATTCAAAAAGTTTTATAACTTTACTACATTGTCCTGTTCCAGCAGAACTAAAATATGGATAACCAGTTATATCTGAATATATTTTTATATCATTTATATTAATAAATTTGCTTAAATTAACCTGAAAAATATTTTTATGTTTTTTTATCTGTCTTCTATCAGGAATAATAAACACATGCAGTATTGTATTTTTGTATCTTATATCAGAATCATGTTTATGTAATTTCCAATCAGAATATTTTCTATGTATCTCTACATCACCTATAAAAATTTTCTTGTCTACTTTTATTATCGCATTAATAAAATCCGGACCTGCATCAAGATTCCATTCTCCCGGATTTATTACAGTAAGTTTTTTCCCATCAGTAGTAGTAAGTTTTTTATAATTATATTTTTTTTCATACCAGAGTAGATGTATATTTTTTTCATCTATATCAGTAAAATATTTCATTTTTTTCTCGGCAATATATTCTACAGCCGGAATTTTATTGGAGACAAACATCTCTCTCATTCTTAAATATAAATCTGAAAATCTATTTTCGTCGTAAATTATATTAGAATTTTTATAACAAAATAATTTCATCTTTATCAAATGTTATTTCATCTATTCTATTTAGCATATCCTTATAAGTAATCATATCAGGCATAACTTCAACAAGTTTCCTTATACCTAAAATAATTTTATCTCTCAAAGTAACATCTTCAACTTCAATATATGGCAGTATATACGGAATATGTTTGCTTCTTGCGGTATAAAGTGAAATTTTTAACAGTTTAAGATTTAAATTACTACTTACATTTTCAAGAACAGAAATCTCATCTAATAATTGATCTTCATATTTGAGTAAATTAACTAATTCATCTAACCCAAAAAATATTAATGGCAAATATGTTAATTTTTTATCACTATTTAGAATATCTTCTTTTATTTTATTAAAATCATCCATCATCTTATTGTACCAGTAATCTTTTTTATTAACAAAATCTGCTGGATAAACAAAAACTAATAATTCGTTGGGAGGATCAAAATATAAAACAAATTGTTCAGCATAAAAAATTATACCACATTTAGGACACTTAATGACATTCAATTCTCCAGCAAGTAAAATCTCCTTCAATTCAGGATTCTGTTCAACATTAATTGAACTCCATAATTCAGCATTTATTATTTCGCCACAAGGACATTTTACTTGTCTAAATGTTGTTAATGACATTTTCGTATAATATAAAAAATAAGTAATAAAGTCAAATTATCCAATATCCTTAAAATATTTTTTCACTAATAAACAATTCTTGTTGTGATAACTCATAATTATTCAACTTTTGATATGCTTTTGATAAATTTCTATGTGTATACGGATTAAATGGATTTATTTCTATCGCTTCATTTAATACTTTTACAGATTTTTCAAACTCACCTAATTTTAAATAATATTCACCAAGTATTTCGTAACTTGATACAAATCCAGGGTTTTTGTCTATACATAATTTAAGTTTTTCTATACTATCTTCTATTTTTCCCTTTTCAAAATATAATTTTGCGATTCTTATTAGAACAACCGGATTATACGGTTCAATATTCAGTGCTTTTTCATATTGTATAATTGCTGATTCATAATTGTTTTTATCTCTGAATTTATCACCTAATCGTAAGTGGTCCCGTGAATTAACACCAACAAATTCATCAATCTCATCTTTCTTTTCCCAGTATACTTTGTCAGTAATTGCTCCAGAATGTTCTTTTAAATCCATCTTTTTTATATAATTCATCCAATTTTGTTCAAATTTATTTGTATCAAAATTAAAAACTGTTTTAAATGATTTTTCAACTGTTTTTTTTGACATAGTATACAACAATAACTGTAATTTATTGGGATATTCAGTATTAATATATTCAACTGCTGTTGCTAATTCAGCAAAAGCCAATCCTACTTCATCCTGGTCCTTTAAATAAACTAATGAAGGATGCATACGAGAAAAAGGAATTAACCTATTTTCTTTCACTGATTTTGATAATATTGTTTCATTTCCTGGAGTCAAATATAGTGGTTTATTACTCCTCCATGATGTCTCGTAATATTTAGCAATACCTTCATGTAACCATAGTGGACATTTGCCACATGTTATACGATTTAATACAAAATGTATATATTCATGACATATTGTATCTATCCATCTATAACCATATGGTAATGACTGTGGTGATGTTGTCATTATTCTATTAAATTTACATATAGCTATTGCTCCGGAGCGTTTAACCGCTTCATCTCCTAAAGTTGAGGCAAAAGCAAAATCTTCTTTATTCTGATAAATTTCTATCAATACTTTATCCTCAGGAAAATAATTAAATATTTTACCTACCGAATAAAATATTTTATCCAGATTTTCTTCAAGATAATATTTTAATATACTATCATCATCTGAAATTCTGACATTAAAATGTTTAAACTTATATTCTTCAAATTTATTTTTATAGAATCTCAATTTTTCTAAATACAAAACTAAATCTAATGAATCTGAATTATGAGATTTGAAATTTCTCAATTCTTCAAGAGCATTGTCGTAATCACCCTTATAGAAATAATAGAGTGCTGTAACATATTTCTTATCATCATTATTAATTATTACTTTTATTAAATTATCAACCTCTCTAAACTGTCCTATCTCAAGTAAACTTATAATTTTTTTTATTTCTTTAGACTTCTTTGTAACAGAGAATATGCATTCATGACTAAAAAAGATTGTGATTATTAAGATTAAAATTGATCTCATAACTACAATGAATAATCCCTTAATTCTTTCTCTGAAAAACCAAAATAATGGCCTATTTCATGAACAACTGTTTTCTGAACTTGGTCTTCTATATCTTGTGTATTATCAAAAACCTTTTCAAAACTTTCTTTATACAATTCAATTCGCGTAGGTTCTGTGTTGATATTAAACACAGAACGTTTATTATAAGATATACCAATAAATAATCCAAAAATAATACTGTTTTTCTTATTAAAAGATAAGCAGTTTGGCACTTTTTCTCTAATAATTAATCTGATATTCTCTTTTTCTAATATCTGTTGAATTTTTCTGGAATATTTTCTACTGATTTAAGAACAATCTTCTCAAATTCTTTTATGTCCATAATTAAATATTTTATTTAAATAGTCTAGACACTAATCTTGCTATCTGTCTACCATATTCAATACAACCTTCCTGAACTTTTTTATCAGGTGCATTTATACTTACAGGACCATAATGATATTTACCACTTCTACCTTGAACTATCATTCCGTGCACCATCAATGCTTCAAGAATAGCAAGAATTGTTGTTTCCGTTCCTCCTCCAATTCCTGCTGCTGAACTGAAAGCACCACCGATTTTACCTTCCAATTTACCATGATATGTTACACTATCATCAATCAATTTTTTAACAGGTGCTGACGGTAGACCATAATATGTTGGAGAACCTATAACTATTCCATCATATTTTAACA